>JACDZJ010000059.1_pt1 | contig 53966 bp, 44 predicted proteins | sample 7365721 | NCBI WGS metagenome assembly JACDZJ01 (sample SAMN15143480, study PRJNA637477) | pond metagenome | biome: freshwater wetland ecosystem [ENVO:00000243]; feature: pond [ENVO:00000033]; material: pond water [ENVO:00002228]; isolation source: pond water containing pink berries ... | reverse complement strand
ATGGACAGGGAGTTATCGGTAAACCAATGGGACATCTTGGGTCTCCTGGCGGCGACCGCCCTGCGCGGGCCGGCTACGCCGCGACTTGTGTAGACTGCGTAGTTTGAACTAGTACTGGAGTGAGCTTAGCCGCGCGAGGCATGAACCCGAACAAAGAAAAGCTGCGAAGCAACGCGGCAATCTCTTACTTGACAACATCGGGTCACTGACCGATGGTAAAAAGATGAGCGGCGTGTGGTTTTCTCGCGTCTGCACCAGACCGGGCTGGACGCCTGACGTGCGACTCACCATGACACAGCAGCACATGAGGACGCACCAGCGCCAACTGCCGAGGCCAACACTCCGACCATGAATCAACCAAACCCAGAGACATTTGGAACTGCGCGAACCCGGTGGTTGATCCAGGAAATGCAGGCTCGACAGGCCGAACTCGAGTCAGAGAATGCCTCACTGCACCAGCGCTTACAGACGCTGCAAACCCCGTTGCAAGCCCAGGTGGAAGAAGCGCTACGCGATAGCCAAGAGTTATTGACGTTGCTTCTACGCCACTCCCCAATTTACGTCTATATCAAGGAGGTGACGCCCACCGAAAGCCGGGTGCTGCAAGCAAGCGACAATTTCCAGGACTTGATCGGCATTTCGGCTCAGGACATGGTGGGCAAGACGATGTCGCAGTTGTTCCCAGCCGAAATAGCCGCCAAAATGAGCGCTGACGACTGGTCAGTCGTTAGCAAGGGAGAAGTATTGAAGCAGGACGAGGATCTGAATGGCCGAAACTATACCTCAATCAAGTTCCCGATTGCTCACAAGGCGCGCACACTGGTCGCAGGTTACACGATCGATATCACCGAACTCATACGCCTCCAAACAACGCTGCAACAACAAGCTGGAACGGACGAACTCACCGGCATCACGAACCGACGCCGATTCCTGGAGTTAGCAAGCACCGAAATCAAGCGCGCCCAGCGCCTCAATCATCCGCTAGCGATTGCCGTAATCGATATGGACCGTCTCAAGCAGATCAACGATGCGCATGGACATGCGGCCGGCGATCAGGCGCTGATGAGGCTGACCCAGATCTGCCAGGCGAGCATCCGAGCAATTGACGTGTTCGCACGCATCGGTGGGGATGAGTTTATACTGCTGTTACCGCAGACCAACTGTCAACAAGCCTACGACGTCCTCCGACGGCTGTCGCTCGCGCTGGCATCGCAGCCACTCAATTTCGGCATGGGGTCCGTTACGCTCAACATCAGCGCGGGCATCGCCGGCTTGGCGAGTGGCGATGACTCGGTCGATACCCTCCTCAAACGCGGTGATCGGGCGCTGTACCTGGCCAAGAAAGCGGGACGTAACCGTGTGATGATGGAACAGGGTTATTGAGTTACGGAGGCCTGCGGCTGGTCCTCGTCGCGACGCTCCCAATTCATCACTCGACCGAGCCAGGCTCGGTATCAAGGTCTTGGGGCTCGGGCGTCCCGCCCACAGGCTTCGGCGTCCGGCTCGTCTGGCGCGGGTCGATCGCGGTCACCCGCGCCGAGGTGCGTCGCCATCTGTGCGTCGAGACCCAACGCCAGTGGGCGGCCAAAGCCATCTCAGTGGTCCCGCGACGTCTGCAAGGTCCGGAACAGGTCAATCCCCTCCGGCCATGAACCGAATCCCGAGTCCGGATTGATGTGCCCGGCTTCGCCAATCTCGATCAGTTTGCTGTTCCACAGCCGCGCCCAGCGCCGAACTCGCGGCCAGGGCATCCAGGGATCATTCCGACTCGCCACCACCAGCGACGGAAAATCGAGTGCGTGCTTGGGCATGAAAGGGGTCAGACTGACAGGAGACCCGGCGGCAAGCCCTGCTCCCTGGCGCAGTCCCACTGGCGAGAAGCACTCCGGATCGGCTGGCGCCACCAGGAGCGCACCAGCGACGCGCTCGGACCGATCAGTTCCGGCAAGGACCGCCGCCAGGCAGCCGAAACTATGGGCGACCAGCCAGACCGGCGCGGACGCCGCGGTGATCTCCCGGCGGATCGCCGCCGCCCAAACGGCCACCGCCGGGGTGTCCCAATCGATCCCGGATACCCGTCGGGCACCCGGTATCCTAGACTCCATCCAGGTCTGCCAGTGGCCTCCATCGCTGCCGCGGTAACCTGGGACGATCAGCGTGGTGCCGGCCGCGAGCGGTGACCTGTCGGTCGGGCGGTTCATGGCGAATCTGCTGTTCGGCGATCGAACCAGTCCGCGGTTACCGGACCGTGGACCGATTCGCACAGAACGCCCTCGATCAAATCGGCGCCGAGGGCATGGGCGCGCGTGATCGCCGCCTGACAGCCAATCCCATCAAGCCATAAGCCGATGCCGTGGGCCTGCGCCCGCCGCGCCCAATCCCCACTGGGGGTCTGCTGAGCCGCGGTCCGCAAGGCTGCAATGTCCGGCGTGACCCACGCAATACCGATTGCCCGCAGCAACGCCCAGTCGGTATCGCCGACGTGAGGCCGCAGGGCGAGGAGGCGGTAGCCCCGCCGCGAGAAATTCGCTGCCGCCGCGCGAACATGAGGGTCATGCTCTAAGGCCGTCCCGGACAACCGCAGAACGACTTGGTGAGGCGCGAGACCCAGGCGGCGGAGCAGGGTCTCGAATACGCGGCCGTGCTGCTCCGGAAGTGCCGCGACGTGTCGAAGATGCACGTCCATCGCGAGCAGTCCATCCCGGTCGGCGCCGAGACTCAGGTGGTGCAGGGCATGCAGGCAGCGTAGGAATCGATCGAGAAAGACCACGTCGTCGCTATCCCAGGCATGGACATACAGCGTTTCCGGAATCACCGGCTGACCCCGGTCGGATTCGGCCAGGAGCTTGGCACTCCAGGCAAATAATTTACCGGTGGCCCGGGCCAGGACCGGAATTTGCCGGGGCATGAGGCGGAAACTCGCAAGATGAGCACTCACCCGGCCGTCAGTGAATTGGAAATAAGCCTGATCGCTAACCTCGTGACGAGGGTGAAGATCAGCTAAATGCTCGTTGAAATATTGGACTATACTGGTCAGCGACATCGCGCCCCCATGTTCGGTAATTGACGACTTGTCTGACCGTCAGACTAAGGCGTGCGGGGCCCAGCAGACAACCAATGAATCCCCATATGCTTATCGGCTAGTAACCGTTCAGACCTCCACCTGCGGCAGCGGGGCCAGCGGCAATCCCTGGCGCCGGTCAGCGATCGCAAATGCCTCGGCGACGAGCCCACTTGACACCGCTCCGGAGTTCGGGGTACTTTCTTCTGTATCCCCTTACTTGGGCCAAAGGAGCGTCGCTCATGAAATCGAGGCATTCCCCTGTCATTTTTATTCTTATTCTTATTCTCGGGCACCTCAGTTTCTCCAATGCATTGGCACTGCCGCCTCCCAACATCCTCTGGATCACCATCGAAGATACGTCGCCGATTTTCATTGGCGCTTATGGCAATAATAACGCCCACATGCCCAACATCGACCAGCTCGCACGCGAGGGCGTAAGGTTCACCAACGCTTTTTCTACAGGTACGGTGTGTGCGCCCAGTCGGTCAACGATCATTACCGGCGTCAGAACCTATGAATTGGGCACCGGCCATCACCGCAGCGAGTATGCAATTCCGAACGACATTAAAGGTTTTCCTTATTTCCTGAGGCAGGCCGGCTACTATACCAGCAATAATCCGAAAACCGACTACAATGTCGGTGACCCGCAAAGCTTCATACAAGAGGCGTGGGATGCGAGCTCCAGTACGGCGGACTGGCGGGGAAGAGCACCTGGACAACCGTTTTTTTCCGTTTTCAATTTTAATGAGTCACATCAGTCACGCACCATGACGTGGCCCTATACCAAATACGAGAGCACGGTACTGCCCAAATTGGCGCCCGACGAAATCATTGGCGACCTTGATTTTCCAATGCCGCCGTTTTATCGGGATAGCCTCGATATGAGGAAACAGTTCGCGCGGGTCTATAACTCGCTTTCGCTCACGGACAAACTCGTCGGTCAGTTACTTGATCGGTTGCAGGCAGCCGAATTGCTTGATCAAACGATCATCTTCTTCTTTGCCGATCATGGCGAAGGAGTTCCGCGAGGAAAGACTAATGGCATCGACTTAGGATATCGCGTACCGTTCGTCATATGGTTCCCGACCAAGTATGCGTCTTGGTCGCCATGGGGCCCCGGACAGGTTGTGTCCGATGAGTTGATTGACTTTGAGGATCTTGCGCCAACGATCTTGAGTCTGGCCAATGCCGAGCGACCCCCTTACCTGAAAGGGCGCGTCCTTATTGGCAATAATCGCAGTGAACCAAAGTCCTTGGTCTTTCTTTCCAACGACCGCACCGACAACGGTATCGATTTAGTTCGCAGTGCAACCGACGGGCGCTACATGTATTCCCGTAACTACATGCCCTTTATGCCCGAGCTACGCTACATCAATTATGCCGAAATCAGCGAAATCAAACAATTGATGCGTGATGATTATGCTAACGGCCACCTGAATGAACTGCAATCACGCGGCTTCAAGGATCGGCCGACTGAGTTTCTCTTCGACCTCCAGAGCGATCCCTGGGAAACGAGGAACCTGGTGAGCGATCCGTTGCATCTGACCGTACTGAAGCGAATGAGAACCGCGATCAAACAGAATCTGATCAAGTCACGGGATGTCATGTTACTGCCGGAATATGAGATTGCACTCATTCAACAACTGATTCCCCCGTATACGTTTCGCCTCGACAACACTCTGTATCCGATAAATCGCATCGTTCAGGCGGCAGATCTTTCGGGTAAGCGCGGGAGATCGCCGGCACAGCAACAGATCGGTCTGCTGACCGACCAGAATAAGATCGTGCGTTACTGGGCAGCGACCGGACTCAGATCCCAGTCGCGTGCGATTCTGCTCGACTACAGAACGCAACTCACCGCCGCGCTGGCAGATGACTATCCACCTGTTGCAATAATGGCAGCAGCCACGCTGTATCATGCCTTCGCACTGACCTCGGCCAAGGACGCGCTGATCCGCTTTGCGCGGAGTGATAATGCGGAGCTAGCGCTGCTTACGATCAATTCACTGCTCTACACCTTACGCCCAGAGCCTTTTATCGCCGTTGTACAAGAGGTCAGCTTGAAATGGCCGACTACTGATGCGGTAGGATACGCTTGTCAGGACTTCTTGAATAAGACAGGTGCGGCAATGAGCGTTCTCGACGTGACCAAACTGCAGTGAGTTAGCGTCGGGACATTCGCGCAGCGTGGGGCGCGGCGACCCCTGGGTGACACGATAATCCTGTCGTTCAGCACCCAACCCCGGCGCCGCGCACAAGTCAATACACAACGGCTTCCTGATCGGCCCGTCGTATGGTCACCTGTGCGCCACGGTCGCGGTTACCGCGAATCGCGCCGACCGGACCGGTCCGCCCGGCGGACTATGGCTCACGATTTACCGCAGGTCCGCGGTATGGACCGTCCTCGACCGGCCGGAACGATGATCAAGGCCTCCGACTACTCGATTCCAACCCGCGGGAAGACCGCCTCCATCACCCGTGCCGGGTTGAGCTCGGGCGCACAGCATTCGATGAAACGCAGGGCGTAGCCGCGCAGATAATGACCGCGTTTCAGGGCGATACGGGTGGTATTCGGCGGAAAGAGTCCGGGCGCCTCCAGCAGCCGCAGCCCAGCATCCCGGGTCGGATGAAAAGCCATGGCCGCGATGATCCCCACGCCCAGCCCCAACTCCACGTACGATTTGATCACATCCGCATCGAGCGCGGACATGACGATATCCGGGACGAGTCCGGCCTTGGCGAATGCAGTGTCGATCCGGGCACGCCCAGTATAGCCACCGTGATAGGTGATGATCGGGTAGTCGGCAACTGCTTCCAGGGTGACCGGGCGGGTGTCGGCCGCGAGTGGATGTCCATCAGGCACCACAATGGCGTGCTGCCATTGGTAGAAGGGAAAGCTCACCAGATCCGTTTCCTCGCCCAGCGCCTCGGTGGCCAGCCCGATATCCGCCTCGCCAAAATGCAGCAGCGAGACGATTTCCTTGGGATCGCACTGCCGCAACTCCAGATGGACCTTGGGAAACTCCCGCCTGAACTGAGTCACCACCGACGGCAGCCGGTAGCGGGCCTGGGTATGGGTGGCAGCAATGGTCAGGCGCCCCTTGTCCTGCTGCGCAAACTGTTCACCCAGGTGTTTGACGTTCTGGATGTCGAGCAGGATGCGCTCGCAGATGGGCAGTAGTTCCTTGCCCGGCTCGGTCAGACCCAGCAGACGCTTGCCATGGCGGATGAACAACTCCATGCCGAGTTCGTCCTCCAAATCCTTGATGTGCTTCGATACCCCGGACTGGGCGGTAAAGAGCGCGTTGGCCGTGTCGGTCAGGTTGAAACCGTGGCGAACGGTCTCACGGACGATGCGTAACTGCTGCAGATTCATCTCAGGCGGCCTGATCGGCAAACACCCGCAAGTGGGCGGGAACCAGTCTAACCCGCTGCCCATCGATCAGGGAGACCGCGCGTTCCCGCGGCATGACCACCTCGTAGTGGGCCGGCTCCCCGCGATCGGCGGCTCCCTCCAGACTATCGAGTTCCACCCGCACGCTGGCCCCGAACGCATGGACCCGGCTCACGATGGCGTCGACTCCGTTCGCGGCCGCCAGGTCCGTCACCACCGCCAGATCATGCGGCCGTGCGAATCCCACGACGGCCGCTCCCTCAATGTCCACCTGGCCGTCCACCTGGCCGTCCACCTGGCCGTCGTGAGGCAAGCGTGCTTCACCCACCCGCACATGAGTGCCCTCCACCCGCCCGCGGAAACAATTGACGGCCCCCAGAAAACCGTAAACGAACGGGGTGGCCGGATGCTCGTAGATCTGTGCCGGCGTGCCGACCTGCTCGACCCGTCCGCGGTTCATCAACACCACCCGGTCGGCGACCTCCAGGGCCTCCTCCTGATCATGGGTGACGAAGATCGAGGTCACATGCAGTTCGTCGTGCAGGCGCCGCAGCCAACGCCGCAGTTCCTTGCGAACCTGGGCATCGAGCGCACCGAAGGGCTCATCGAGCAGGAGCACGCGTGGTTCGACCGCCAGCGCCCGGACCAGCGCAATACGCTGACGTTGACCGCCCGAGAGTTGGGGCGGAAACCGGTCGGCCAGCGGGTCGAGTTGAACCAGATCGAGCAGCCGGTGGACGCGCCGGCTGATCTCGTCCGCGCTTGGTCGGTTGCGCCGCGGCCGGACCCGCAGGCCGAAAGCCACGTTCTCAAACACCGTCAGATGGCGAAACAGGGCATAGTGCTGAAAGACGAAACCGACCTGACGTTCACGCACATGGGTGTCTGAGGCATCTTCCCCGTCCAGGATGACGCGGCCCGCGTCCGCGGTCTCCAACCCGGCGATGACCCGCAGCAGCGTCGTCTTACCGCAGCCGGAGGGGCCGAGCAGCGCCACCAACTCACCCGTCGGGAAATCGAGTGAAACTCCCTGCAACGCCGCGAATGCTCCGAATGATTTTGAGATGTTTTCGACCTGGATGCTCATGGGTGTTCTCTGCCGCAAGAAGGATAGCGCAATCGTTGAAACCGGACATTGGACAGCAATCGCCTAGTCATCGACGGTCACCACCCGTCCGGCCCGCCATTCGATGAAAGTCTTCAGGGCCAGCGTGACGAGCGCCAGCATGGCCAGGAGTGAGGCGACGGCAAAGGCCGCGGCGAAGTTGTACTCGTTATAAAGGATTTCGACATGCAACGGCATGGTGTTGGTCGCACCGCGAATATGACCCGAGACCACGCTGACCGCGCCGAACTCGCCCATCGCCCGGGCGTTGCACAGGATCACCCCATAGAGCAGGCCCCATTGGATGCTCGGCAGCGTGACCCGCCGGAAGGTCTGGAATCCCGAGGCACCCAGGACGGTGGCGGCTTCCTCCTCGTCGCGCCCCTGCGCCTCCATCAGCGGGATGAGTTCCCGGGCGACGAAAGGGAAGGTGACGAAAACGGTTGCCAGCACGATCCCGGGAACCGCGAAGACGATCTTAATGTCGTGCTCGAACAGCCAGGTGCCGAACCAGCCCTGGGCACCAAAGAGCAGCAGGAAGATCAGGCCGACAACCACCGGCGACACCGAGAACGGCAGGTCGATCAGGGTGGTCAGCAGCCGTTTGCCGCGGAAATCGAACTTCGCGATGGCCCAGGCCGCGATCACCCCGAAGACCAGGTTGAGCGGCACCGCGATGACGGCGACCAGCACGGTGAGCCGGATCGACGCGAGCGCATCCGGCTCCACCAGAGCCGCAAGATAGACCAGCCAACCCTTACGCAGGGCCTCGGAGAAGACAGCCACCAGGGGCAGGAACAGAAAGAGCACGAAAAAGGCCAGTGCGATCGTAAGGATCAGGCGCTTCATCCAGATCGGCTCACGGGTTGCGGGATTCGCCTCGAAACGGCGCGCCAGGGCGCGCCCATGTAATACGCCGGCGGACATCAGCGACCTCTCCCGGTGCGCTTGGCACTCCAGGCTTGCAAGAGATTGATGACCAGCAACATCGCGAAGGAGAAGATCAGCATGACTCCCGCGACCGCCGTGGCGCCCTGGAAGTCATATTGCTCCAACTTGGTGATGATGATCAGCGGTGTGATCTCGGACACCATGGGGATATTGCCCGCGATAAAGATCACCGAGCCGTACTCGCCCACCGCCCGGGCGAAGGCCAGCGCGAATCCGGTCATCAAGGCCGGCAGCAGCAGCGGCAGGAGCACCCGGCGGAAGACCTGACCCCGTTGCGCCCCCAGACTCGCCGCCGCCTCCTCCAACTCGATCTCCAGCTCTTCGAGGACCGGCTGCACGGTGCGCACCACGAAGGGGACACCGATGAATACCAGAGCGACCAAGACCCCCAGCGGCGTGAAGGCGACCTTCAGCCCCAGCGGCGCCAACAGGCTGCCGATCCAACCGTTACCGGAGTAGAGCGCGGCCAAGGCGATGCCGGCCACCGCGGTGGGCAGGGCAAAGGGCAGGTCCACCAGGGCATCGACCAGCCGCTTACCGGGGAAGTTGTAGCGCACCAGCGACCAGGCGAGCATGAACCCGAACACCGTGTTGATCGCGGCGGCGAGCAGGGAGGCCCCGAATGTCAGTTGGTAACTCGCCACCACCCGCGGGGCGGACACGATGTTCCAGAGTTCGCCCCAGGGCAGACTCCCGGCCTTGATGAAAACCGCCGACAAGGGGATCAGCACCACCAGCGAAAGATAGACGAGCGTGAGACCCAGGGTCAGGCCAAAGCCCGGCAGCACGCGTCGCGCAATCCGCGGAAGCAACGGGGTGGGCGTCAGTGTAGCGACACTGGCGGCGGTCATGGACCGGCGACCGGGGAGGTCATGGAGATCGTCACGGGTCTGCTCCGACAAGCCGAGGGGAATATCAGGAGACTAATGCAGTACGCGAACCGGCGGAATCCAGATTCGGTGATATACATATTCCATTGTCGCCAGGATCGGACTGGAGCACCCTGCCAAGCTGAGCACCATGATGAAATGCTTATATCCGACGGCATCTTACGCGACACGCAAGCCAGGCAACCGGACGCCGGACGGCTTAGTGATCTTTCTGGAGTGCAAATCATCGCGGGTGATAAGGCAATCTTTTTAAGATCGTGATAAGGTTTGCAGTCGATGTTCGTTTGAGAACCATGGCGCATCAGGTCTAATGGACAGCCTCATTCTCGTTCTACACCGGAAGGCTGCAATGACCGCATCGACTCCACTGACCTCACTGCTCGCTGCCACCATCCTTGGTCTCGGGGTCCCGGCTTGGGCGAACGCCGAGACCAGGCTGCTGAACGTCTCATACGACCCGACGCGTGAACTTTACCAGGGCTACAATCCGCTCTTTGCCGAACGCTGGGAGCAAGAGACTGGGGAGAAGCTCGTGATCGAGCAATCTCACGGGGGTTCAGGTAAACAGGCCCGCTCGGTGATCGACGGACTCCCGGCTGACGTGGTCACCCTGGCGCTGGCCTATGATATCGACGCCATCGCGGAGCGAGGGATCATTACCAAGGACTGGCAGGGCCGACTGCCGCAGAACAGCGCACCCTACACCTCGACCATCGTCTTCCTGGTGCGCAAGGGCAATCCCAAGGACATCAAGGACTGGGGCGACCTGGTCAAACCCGGGGTCAGCGTCGTCACGCCAAACCCGAAAACCTCGGGTGGGGCGCGCTGGAACTACCTCGCCGCCTGGGCCTGGGCCGCCAAGCAGTACGGCGGGGATGAGTCCAAGGTGGAGGACTATATCGGACGCCTGTACAAGAACGTCGCGGTACTCGACTCAGGCGCACGCGGCTCCACCACCACCTTCGTCCAGCGGGAAATCGGCGACGTGCTGCTCTCGTGGGAAAACGAGGCCCACTTGGCGCTCAAAGAGTTCGGCGCCGACAAGTTCGAGATCGTCGCACCATCCCTCTCGATCCTCGCCGAACCCCCGGTGGCCGTTGTGGACCGAACCGTGGATAAGAAGAATCACCGCGCGGCAGCCACCGCCTACCTGGAGCACCTGTACTCCAAAGAGGCTCAGGAACTGATCGCGAAGAACTTCTACCGCCCCACCGACCCGGAGGTCGCCGCCCGCCATCAGGGCACCTTCGCACCGATGACCCTGGTGACCATCGCCGACCTGGGTGGTTGGCAGGCCGCACAGCAAAAACATTTTGCGGACGGCGGGATCTTCGACCGGATCTATGCGCCCGAGCGGTAGGGCGTTCCGGTTCAATTTGGCGGCCGGCCCGGTGACGCTTGTCTAACCGATGCGACCGCCGTAACCTCCGTATCTGGTCTGTAGGCGCCGTTGTTCGACGCGAGTCACACAGGTAGAGGTTCTGCTGATGGGACATCATGAAATTCCGGCGGATCGGACCGGGTTGTGCCGTCACGCCGAGTACCGCAATGAGATTCAACGCATTCAGCGCAATGCCCCCAGTCTCGCCGAATTGATCCGGATCGCTGTATGAGCGGTCGCCTCCTGAGACCCTATCGATGACCATGCCAACCCGTCTCGCGGGCAAGATCAAGCAACTGAAGACCCTGCTCGTCGATGCCGACGATTTTTCAGTCATCATGAATTATTTCCTCGACGACCTGGTGCCGGATCCGGCCTTCCAGGCGAAAGGCAAGCCGCTGAAGGACAAAACCATCGAGCGGCGGTTTCGGGGGGTACTCGAAATCCTGCACGAGCGGTTGGCGATCCGGTCCCCGGGTCCGGCACAGATGATGGCCGCGCTATGGCTCAAGGATTTCGAGCTTGCCCATGGCGCCTTCGCGTTGGGCAACCGGTTGGGCATGGCCTTTTATTTCCGCGATTTAGACATGGGGCTCAGCGCGCTCGGCGCCCTGGACGGCTCCATGGAGGTCATGTTCGCGCGCTTCTCGGTCTACGATGGCGTAGATCCCTCGAAAAGCTTCCATATCGATCGATCCAAGCGCCGCCATTGAGCTCGGGAGGGTCGGGCCTGCTCAGCCCGGTAGGGTCCGCTACGCGGACCTTCGCCGGTTGGGTTTGCGCGGGGATGCGGTCCGCACAGCGGACCCGACCCGTTCGCTGGCGGCCCTCCGCGACGGGAACAGGGCTTCCCGGACCGGGTTCCCAAGTGGAACTTAGTGGAACTTGGCAGACCGCCACAACGCGTCGCCCGCGTTGGAACGGTTTGGCTTTGATTCGCGCCCGATTCACGCGGGCGGCGCGCCGACCGGATATCCCGCGGCACGGACGCCCGCGTGAGCCGCATCGGCTACCCAGCCTGCCAGACCCAGGGGGAACAAGAGCCCAATCCGCGCGACGAGCCAACCGAGCAGAACGCCGCCCGGCACCCACCCGAGACGCTCCTGGACCTGCCAGCGGGCCGCGCGGCAGCGGATGCTCGGCTGGCGTTCCCCGGCAGTGGCGTAAACGTCGAGGTCATCGGCGAGTGCGAGGCGCTTGCGGTCGGGGATCAGCATCAGCCCCAGTGGACTGCCCAGCAGCATGATGCTGGTCATGCTCGTTAACCAGCGCCAGGACGTATCCGGTATCGATGAAAACCGGTTCAAGCATCCCGGTTGCCGATCACATTTGGGTTCAGGTCTGCGGGTCAAGTCTAAGCGATCAGGAGCCAAGGCTTAAGCCTCAGGCTCGATCTGCCACAGGGCCTCGAAGGGAAGTGGCGGGATTATAGGGACTATGGCCCCGGGTGGATAAGGCGCGCCGCCTGGCGGCAGTGGACGGGTGGGCCTTGATCGGCGTTCCGGCCACTGGCGGTCGAGGTTACCGTTAAAGTCGCGCGGGACCCGGTGGGAGCGGCTGTAGCCGCGACGCGAACTCTCAAGCAGCCGGGGCCTCGTCGCGGCTAAAGCCGCTCCCACGGGGGGCTTTGATCGTGTCGGCGCGGCTGATTTTGTCGGATAGGTCGGGAGCCGCCACCGGCTAAAGCCTCGACCTCCGGTTGCTGACTGACCACCAGGTTCCGTACCTCGACCGGGTAGGCCGGATCGCCGACGAGCGCCCCCTCGTCGAGCAGCAGGGCCTTGATCATGATCCCGGCCATCAGCCAACGGCGAGGTCTGTGGTCCGCACAGCGGACCCTACAGCCCTACGCCCGTAGGGTCCGCTGTGCGGACCAACGATCTCCCGTCCGGCAGCAATGAAACGCCTGACCTGCTCCAACAAGGGATCGGGATGCGGCGCAATCGCGAACGGCTCGGTGCCCAGCGCCTCCTCGAGGGCGTAGCACAAAGGAAAATCCTCACGCTCCTTCGGTGGATCGAAGCGTCGCCAGGAGTCGCACTCGATCCACTCCGCGGCGCGTTGCAGCAGGAACAGAAAGGCCCCGGTGGCGAACTGCGGCGGCAACTCCGGGTGCAACTCGCCCAACTGATCGCGCAGCAGACGGTCGAGCCACTCGACCGGCAGCCGTCCGTCATGCGCGTCGAGCGTCTCGCGGAACAGCAGATACTCGTCGAGTGCGTTCTCGGGCGTGGCATCGCCCCATTTGTAAAATCGCATGGCGAGCGACAGCGTCCCCGTGTGGGGCGCGATGATGTAATAGTCGTACCAGCCGCGTGTCGACATCTCGGGGGCTCTCGGGTTTTCGGGATCGGTCGGTAACGCAGGTCCACGGCGCACGGTCGACGCAATGCCTTGGAGAATCGGTTTCCGCCTTGCCCATGACGGTTGGCAGCGCTTGGTCGGCGTCCGTGCCGCTCCCCCGAATTCGACACCTAATGTTCGGTCGGTGTCGTGCGCAGGGCGCGGATTGCCTCCGCGGAGAGCCCGGTCAGATCGGCAATGGACGCGTCGTCCAGGGCGGTGCGCTCAAGGAGTGCCGCGGCCATTTCACGGCGCGCCTGCGCAAGGCCCTCCTTGCGTCCCCGTTCGAGGATCTCCGCGTTCCACTGTTCGACCCGTTGTTGCAGCATGACATGCACCTCTTGAAAGTCATTGATGTCCGGCAGGCGGATGCCGGGGCGCTTCTTCCGGATGAAGCTGCGGTAGATCCAACGCCCGAAGGCACGCTTGAGGCTGTCCAGGGCGCCGCTGTCCAGGAGTGCCACCAACCGGGCGTAGACCGCAAGCCAGGTCGGCTCGTCACGCGCCTTTTCCAACTGGAATAGCGCCGCCACCAGGTTGCGGACCTCGGCCGGATAGGCCGCGTCGCCCACGATCGCCCCTTCGTCGAGCAGCAGGTAAGGCCAGTGGGGGCGATAGTGCGCCAGTCCACCCGGCGCCGGGTCGATCAGTGCGGACAGTTCCGTCGGCGCCGTCCAGCGGGGCTCGCCGTTGTAAAGGACTATCGGCAGTACCGGCGGGAGGGTCCCGGCCGCGGTCAGCGCCTTCTGCGCGATCAGGTCCTGGTACAGGAGCGAGACATAGCAGCTGATCCGCACCGCCATGAAGGGGTCTACCGTGCTCTGGAACTCAATCAGAAGATAGACGTAACACCAGCCGTCCGCCCAGCGAACACGCCAGATGATGTCGTCTTCGCGGTCGCGGTAATCGTCGGTGACATAGCTGCCCTTGACCGTCTCCAGCGAAGCCAGGTCCAGGGACGTGACCCAGTCCTCCCGCACGAAGCCGGTGAGCAAATCGCGAACCATCTCAGCGTGGGCGAAGAGTTGCTTATAGCTGTGGTCATGGTGGCGCCCGGCGGCCGGGGCGCGCCGTTTGCGGGAAACGCGGCGGTGGCGGGGTCGGGGCATGGCTGGCGTCGGTGGGTCAAAGTGGGTGGCTGGCGTGCGATCCGGGTCGGCACTGGTGCTGCGCATCATCAAGCTGCATTGTAGCCGTCCGGCGCCTAGCCGAGTGCAGGACCCAGGGTGGATAAGCGCAGCGCAGTCCACCAGCGGCGGCGCGGGATTCGGTGGACTGAGCTACGCTTGTCCACTACGGCTTGTCCGCCCGACGGCCTACTGCCGATCCCGCGGGGCCTGCGCCGCGGCGAGGTAACTACGGGAGATCCGTTGCATCCAGCCGGCGAGCTGACGCAGTAGCCAGGTGACGGGGCGGGGCAGGCTTGCGAGGAAACGTATGCTCCGCACGGTTTGGGCAAGGTCGGCGTAGCCGAGGTCCGCGAGGTCCGCGGCGATGGTCCGCATGGCGGCGAGGTCGCCACGACCCCGGCGGGGGCCGAGGACCAGGAGGCGCGCGTGATATGACAGTGCCAGGGCGAGGCGCGCCGAGGGCAACCAGCCGACCTCCCCGCCCTGAGCGCGGGCGAGGTCGCGCAGATCCTCCCGGAGCCCGATCGCCGCGTCGCAGTCGGCGATGGCTGCGGCTTGATCGCCCCGGGCGGCCCACGCCGCGCCGCGGTTCTGGTAAACGGTGGCCAGGACGTTGCGCAGTGGCAGGGTCCAGCCGGTCTCCCCGCGCTGGGCGCAGGCGAAGTCGCGCAAACCCTCTATGAGCGTAATCGCCGCGTCGTAGTCGGCGATGGCCGCGGCCAGGTCGCCTTGTTGGCGCCACACGAGGCCGCGGTTCTGGTAGACGGCAGCCAGATCGCTACGCAGCGGCGGGGTCCAGCCGACCTCCCCGCCCTGGGCGCGGGTGAGGTCGCGTAGACCCTCCCGGAGCCCGATCGCCGCGTCGTAGTCGGCGATGGCCGCGGCCAGGTCGCCTTGACCGGCCCGCGCGACGCCGCGGTTCTGGTAGGTGCGGGCCAGGTCGTTGCGCAGCGGCAGCGCCCAGCCGGCCTCCCCGCTCTGGGCGCGGGCGAGGTCGCGCAGACCTTCCCGAAGCCCGATCGCCGCGTCGTGGTCGGTGATGGCCGCAGCCAAGTCGCCCCGGTTGGCCCGCGCGTTGCCGCGGTTCTGGTAGACGGCTGCCAGGTCGTTGCGCAGCGGCAGCGCCCAGCCGGCCTCCCCGCCCTCGACGAGGGCGAGGTCGCGCAGGCCCTCCATGAGCCCGATCGCCGCGTCGTAGTCGGCGATGGCTGCGGCCAGGTCGCCCTGTTGGCGCCACGCGAGGCCGCGGTTCTGGTAGACGGCGGCCAGATCGCTACGCAGCGGCGGGGTCCAGCCGGCCTCCCCGCCCTGGGCGCGAGCGAGGTCGCGTAGACCCTCCCGGAGCCCGATCGCCGCGTCGTAGTCGACAATGGCCGCGGCCAGGTCGCCCTGACCGGCCCGCGCGGCGCCGCGGTTCTGGTAGGTGCCGGCCAGGTCGTTGCGCAGCGGCAGCGCCCAGCCGGCCTCCCCGCTCTCGGCGCGGGCGAGGTCGCGCAGACCTTCCCGAAGCCCGATCGCCGCGTCGTGGTCGGTGATGGCCGCAGCCAAGTCGCCCCGGTTGGCCCGCGCGTTGCCGCGGTTCTGGTAGACGGCTGCCAGGTCGTTGCGCAGCAGCGGGGCCCAGCCGGCCTCCCCGGCCTGGGCGAGGGCGAGGTCGCGCAGGTCCTCCCGGAGCCCGATCGCCGCGTCGTAGTCGGCGATGGCCGCGGCCAGGTCGCCTTGACCGGCCCGCGCGACGCCGCGGTTCTGGTAGGTGCGGGCCAGGTCGTTGCGCAGCGGCAGCGCCCAGCCGGCCTCCCCGCCCTCGACGAGGGCGAGGTCGCGCAGGCCCTCCATGAGCCCGATTGCCGTGTCGTAGTCGGCGATGGCAGCGGCCAGGTCACCCTGGCCGACCCGCGTGAGGCCGCGGTTCTGGTAGACGCCGGCCAGGTCGTTGCGCAGCGGCAGCGCCCAGCCAGTCTCCCCGCCCTCGGCGAGGGCGCGGGCGCGCAAGCCCTCCATGAGCCCGATCGCCGCGTCGTAGTCGGCGGTGGCAGCGGCCAGGTCGCCCTGGGCGGCCCGCGCGAGGCCTCGGTTCTGGTAGGCAGCGGCCAGGTCGTTGCGCAGCGGCGGAGCCCAGCCGGCCTCCCCGCCCTCGGTGCGGGCGAGGTCTCGCAGGCCCTCCCGGAGCCCGATCGCCGCGTCGCAGTCGGCGATGGCCGCCGCCAGGTCGCCCTGGTTGGCCTGCGCGATGCCGCGATTCTGGTAGGTGCCCGCTAGATCGTTGCGCAGCGGCGGGGCCCAGCCGGCCTCCCCGCCCTGGACGCGGGCGAGGTCGCGCAGTCCCTCCCGGAGCCCGATCGCCGCGTCGTAGTCGGCGATGGCAGCGGCCAGGTCATGGAGCCAATAGCGGTGCCAACCGCGCGCGGACAGGTCCTTCGCACGCTCGGAATCGCCGGCTTTGAGGTCGGCGGGGTCGTCCTCCTGGTCCTGCCAGCCCAGGGCCAGGGTACGCCAGGCGATGGCGGCGCGATGGGCCTCGGGCCAGGCGTTCTTGTTCGCCCGACCCTGCCCGCGCAGCAGCGGCAACAGCCGGGGGTGCCGCCCCAGCCCGGCCGCGACCTCGCCCTGCGCCAGCGTCGCATGGCCCAAAGCCCCATGCAGCAGATAGCGGTCCGCGGCGCTGAGCCCGGACCCGTTCGCGGCGGTCAGGTCGTCGAGCAGCGCCACGCAATCGGCAGCCAGACGCCGGTGGGTACGGGTAAGGTCGTCCGCCCAGTCCGGGTGATTGGCAATGGTCGCGGTGAGCCCCTTGAGCCCGATGCGAAAACGGCTGTGGGCGGCGGCGTCACCCTTCCAGGAGCCGAGCACGGGTTTCAGCCGATACAGGGCATAGACCAGGGTCGGCATTGGCTGGCGTGTGCCCGTGGCGGCGGGGTGGTCGGCCGGGCCGGTGCGCTCGCCGGTCTCGATGCCTTGGAGCAGTCCGAGCAGCAGGTCGAGCGGCAGGCCGTGGAAGTGGGCCGCCACCGGCGGCGGGTCCAGGGTGCGGTAGTGGTCGTGCACCTGCTCGGCGGCGGCCAGCAGCAGCAGGACGCGCCGGGCGAGGTCGGCGAGCTTGGGCGGCAGGCGCCGGATGCCGTCCAACCAGTCGCGGTGCAGTTGGTCGCCGACGGTCAGCGCCGGGAGCCCAGCCAGGTCCAGGTCGCGCTCCACCAAGCGGTCGGCGAGCATGGCGAGATAGAGAAAGCGCCCGTCGGCCTTGGCGTAGAGGGTCTCGAACAGTGTGTCGAGCTGCCGCCATGCGTCGGCCAGCAGGGCCGCCGGCGGGTCCTCGTCCGCGGGGCGGTCGGGCCGCCGCGCGTGCCAGGCCTGGCGCAGGCGCCGGGCGATGGGCGTGCCGCGAGCGTCGTGCAGGGCGAGCAGGTCCTGGGCCAGTGCGGTGTCTGCCGCCGGGTCCGTTGCCGTGCGGTCGTCGGTCCAGGCGCCGAAGGCCAGATCCAGGGCCTCGACGAGCGGGCCGGCCAGCTCCCGGCGCAGATAGTCGCGCAGCAGGGCGCGGTAGCCGGGATCGGCCAAGTCGATGGCGAGGCGCTGGGCCAGATCGCCGCCGACCAGGGGCGCGACGCGCTCCCAGACCCAGGCGGGGCAGGCGGCGTCGGCGGCGTCGCGGGGCCGGGACGTGAGCAGCAGATAGGTGCCGGCGGGCAGGCGCGCCGGGGCGGGCAGATAGTCGAGGATGCTGCCGCCGCCGTCGGCGGGGGCGGCGTCGGGGTCGGGCAGTTCGTCGAGTCCGTCCAGACAGAGCAGGAGCGGGTCCGCCGGGCCGAGCCCGACGGTGGCGGCGGCGCGAGCGCGGAAGGCGCCGATCCAGTCGACGAAGGCATTGGTGCGGTCGGCGGCGGTGGTATCGAGTGTGGGCAGGCCCTCCTGACGGGCGGTGGTGCCGGCCATGTTCAGCGCCAGGGCGAGGGACTGTTGCAGGTCTTGGGCGAAGACCCGCGGGCCGTAGCGGTACTCCCGGCGGATCAGGAAGGATGCGACCGGCACACCGCGCGGGCGGCCGGTTTGGGCCGGGCTCAAGGGGTGGTCCGTGCCCTGCCAGTCGAGCCCGGCGCCGAGTCCGACGACAAAGGCGGTCTTGCCGACATGGGCGGGGGCGGTGAGCCGGAGGATACCGCGGTCGTGGGCGGCGAGGAAGTCGCGCAGTGCCCGGTGCAGATAGTCGGGGGGCAGGAAGCGCCGCGTGAGTGCGATGTCGTCCAGCAGCAGCGCCAGGTCGCGGCGGCCGAAGTCGATGGCGGTCGTGCTGTCCGGCTCGATCGCCGGCTCGCTCTCACTGCGGGTCGGGGGCACGGCGGCGGTCGGCGGCAGGCGCTCGCACTCGGCCACCAGGTCGCGCGCCTGGTGCCAGCGGCGCTCCAGCGGATGGGCGGCGCGATATTCCAGAAACAGATAGCGGCGGCGGGTGGGGTCGGTGCCGCGGTCGCCCTGGTGGCCGTTGTAGAGAAAGACATCTTGATGGTCACACTGGTCGCAGCGGTGGGCGGCGGCATAGGGGCCGAGATCCAGCCGCCGCCCGTCGGCGGCCACCAGCAAGAGCGGGGCGTCGCTCGCCTCGTGCCAGCCGCCGCGGTGCTCCAGGCGCAGCGCCTGGGCGCCGATCAGCGGAGTCTCGTGCGGCGGGGCGTCCGACGGGGCGCCGGGTGGGGTATGGGGGATGCGCAGTTCCAGGCCGCGCCAGGGGTCGGGGTCCGCGTCGACTGCCGCGGCGAGCGCCTGCCCCAGGTTGACGGCGGCGCAGCGGGAAGCGTCTCCACCGTCGCGCCGCTCGCGACCGAGCAGCAGCCGGTACAGACAGTCGAGGTGCTCGGCGGGATCGGGGCGATAGCCGCCGTGGCCGATGGCCTGGTTGCGCCAGGTGACCAGGGCCGTCAGGGCCAGACCCAGGGCGGTTTGCCGCGGTTTACCGGCTTGACCCGCGGCGGTCGGCTGGTAGAAGAGCCCGGCGACACCGGGGGCGATCAGCCGCGCCCGGGTGTCCGCCGGGGCGCCGTGGATTGCCAGGGCCAGCGCCTGGGCCAGGGCGCGCCAGGTGCCGGTGCTGGGGGGCTCGGCGAGCAGAGCGCGGCGGATCAGGTCGGCGGCCGGCGCGTGCTGCTCGGACAGGATCGGCAAATCCGGGGCCGCGGCGATCAGGTCGCGAGCCATGATGGCCGCGGGCAGCTTGATCAGCACCTCCAGCAGATCGCGCAACTGATAGAAGGCACCGATGGGGTCGCCCTGGGCGAGCAACCGGTGCAGCATCCAGACCTCATGGGCGATGGGGGCCGGCCAGTGGTCGACGATCCGCTCAAGCGCGGCGGACTGGTGCCATGCCGCGGCCAGCGCCTTGGCCGCGTCCGCAATCCAGGCGTCCTCGGTGCGATCCGCCATGAGCAGGAGATCCGGGGGCGGCAGCCTGGCGATTTCGGCGCACAGGTGCTTGCGGTGGCCCAGGGAGGCCACGCCCAGCGTTGCCAGGTCGGCGTCGCCGAGGGTGCGCAGGACGGCGCCGTTGATATGGTTGCGCTGAAAGGCCGCGGCGTAGTCGCCGAACCCGAGCGCTTCCAGCCACTCTGTCACCTGCTGCACGGTCATCGTCGGTTATCCTGTCCGAGTGAATTGCGGCGGGGATTATAGCGACGAGCACGTAGGATGCGGTGAGTACTCGAACCGCATCCCCCAACCCCCATCACCCGCAAACCGCCCCTGCCCGTCAGGTGTGTGCCAGCCCGCCCGGTGCCGGGTCGATCAGCGCGAACAGTTGCGTCGGCGCCGTCCAGCGCCGTTCGCCGTTGTAGAGAACCACCGGCAGCACCGGCGGGAGGGTCCCGGCCGCGGGTTTTCGGGATCGGTCGGTAACTCCGGTCCACGGCGGCCAGTATTCCAACCGGTTTTCCAAGCAGGGATTTTCATGATTTCCGATCGATTTCAGTGTTGTGCGATAGTGCCTTAGGGTCGTTGCGCCGTGCCGTCACGCCTTACCCCAGGCCGAACGGGTTAGGTCTCAGCCCTCCGGCCGCAAGCGACATCCCGGATGTCTTCCATCAGTCTGATTGCCGCGTTGTGGTCGGCGATAGCTGCGGCCGGATCGCCCCGGTCGCCTCGCGCGATGCCGCGGTTCTTGCGTGACATGCACCTCTTGAAAGTCATTGATGTCCGGCAGGCGGAGGCCGGGGCGCTTCTTGCGGATGAAGCTGCGGTAGATCCAACGCCCGAAAGCGCCCTTGAGGCTGTCCAGGGCGCCGCTGTCCAGAAGTGCCACCAACCGGGCGTAGACCGCGAGCCAAGTCGGCTCGTCACGCGCCTTTTCCAACTGAAAAAGCGCCGCCACCAGGTTGCGGACCGCAGCGCGACAGGTAGCCACCGATGGTACGATTCGTCCATCACCCCAAGACCCAATGATCCATCACCTCAGATCCCGATACATCCGAACACCCGCTTTGATCACGGACACGGATTCATGATTGATCGAACCAGGACACCGGAGCGACCGCGATGACGACCGAACCAGCCGCCGCCCAACCCAAGGCCCACACACTGCGGCTGCTGCTACCGTTCTTCTTCCAGCGCGAGACGGTGGCCGCCGCGGCGCGGCGGCTGGACTGGTTGACCCCCGAGACGAGTAAGATCGTCTAAAGATGAGAACGGCGAGGATACAGAGAAGAAGACGACCTGGCCCTGCTGGATAGCATGCGGACCTATTCCGCAATTCTATCAAGACGAAACACTGCCCAACGTCTATGACTTCCGAGCCGGCGCCACCGACGGAACGGGCGGCTGCGGCTATCTGCGGGTACCGGACGCGACGGCCAACACCTGCTTCAAGAGCGGCGGGGTCTTTGCCCCCGGCGCGGGCGCGGCAGGATCTCAGGCCACGGACAGACCCGCGGCCTTCGCGGTCCGTGTGGCCGCGCCCGGGATTGAGCTGTTTCTCTCCCCGCACGGCGCCGGGGTGCTGTCCGTGGCCTTCGCGCTCAACGAGACCGCCGACCCCGGTGTGCTCCAAGACCTGAACTACCGCCTGTCGCAGACCCGCCCCTTCACCGCCTGGCGCTTCCGTACGCCGCATGGCGACCCGAACCGCAGGCCGCCGGCCGACGATGCGCCGCTGGCGCAACGTCTGGGCTATAGCGGCGGGGCCTTCCAGTTGAGCGAGTGGGCCGGGTTTCTGCTGGGGCCGCTGGGCGAACTGGGCTACCAGCCCATGCAGGACCAGTTCTCGGTCTACTGCGTCACCCGCTTCGGCCCGGCCGCCGACTTCACCGACCCGGCGGTGAGCGCGTCCCTGCGTCCCTACCTCAATGCCCTGGCCCATGTGGAGGAGGCCGGACACGCGGGCAGCCTCAAGGTGACGCAGCAGGTGCTCAATCCGCGGCATTGGGCGGCGATAGGCAGTCTCGGGGCCGCGCACCTGGTCGCCGATCAGGACCCGCCGCGCCCCTTCGACGAGCAGCGCCTGCCCACGGTGCTGCACAAGTATTTCATCCCCTATCTGGTCAGCCTGCTGCAACGCGCCGCCCTGCAACGCCTGCTCGGCGAGGCGCGCGCGGCACTTGCCGCCACGGGTGATGAAGCGCAGCGCGCGGCCCAGGCGTCGCCGGCCGCCGCCCTGCCGGAGCGGCTGCGGACCCTCAACGGACAGGCGCTGGCCTTTACGGTCAACGGCTGTTTCACCGAGGTCAGTTCCCGCGAGGTCCTCAATCAGTATTACGACCTGGTGCAGACCGGCCTGCGGGTGGCGGACAGCTTCGGCACCCTCCAGCGGGCGCTACGGGATGCGGAGGCAATGGACAACGATCGCTACCAGGGCAGCGCCCTGACCGAATTGGGCACCCTGGCCGGCGACCTAAAAAAACTGCTCGAAGAGGCCGCCAAGAGCGCCCGCCTGGTGGCTCATGTGCAATCCAAGGTGGAATGGCTGGAGGTCTTCTTCGTCTCCTATTACTTCACGGCACTGATGTATTACGTCAACCACGGCGGGGCGCACTTCAGCAACCAATACAGCTTCTGGAGCCTGGTCCTGGCGCCCGCGGTCTCGGGCGCCATCGCCTTCTTCGGGCTCAAACCGCACAAGCTACGCGGGCAGACCGAGCATCCGACGGAGACAGCACCGGCCGGGGACAGCACCGCAGCGGGCCAGGCGCACAGCGGTCACGCCTGGGGCTTTCTCGTTGCGCTGGTCGCGGCCTTCGTCGTGTGGCTGTTCGTGGGATTGAATTTTTTCCCAGCCGATCAGGGACGCGGGCAACATGCTGCGCAGGGGCCAACTGCCGCCCTCCGAACAGGTTGCAGCCCCTACCCCTGCGGGCATCGGGTCTGCTGAACACCACTGAGCGAGCGAGGGGAGAATCGGTCGGATTTCCCTCGCTCTCAAATTCCACTTGGGAACGCCGTCCGTAAAGCTCCGCTGTGCGGCCCCGCGACTGGAAGCAGCGCTTCCGGGACCGGGTTCCGAAGTGAAACTTGAGAACCAATCGATGGGGCGCGTTCTTGTCCGGCCTACGCGGGCGCATCCGGTTGGAGACGCACCGCGCCTTCAAAGCGCTCCGGGTACACCGGCAGGTCGTTGGCGACGGAGGTGTCATCGAGCATTTCCACCTGGCCGCCGGGGTACACCTTGAGGTGGGCGCAGATCAGGTTGGCGCCATGGAGGATGCAGGCCTCCAGGGCGAAGGCGTCGCCGTCGGTGCCGGTGTGGCGGATCGGGTGGAGGGCGGACGCGACCCGCTGGACCAGGGCCGGGTCGGCGTCCGCTCGCCAAGGGATCTGGTCGGCGGATTCGATGACCTGGAAGCGGCCGGCCTCTGCCCGCAGCAGGGAGCAGAAGAGGCGCGCATAGTCGATGGCCGACGCGGGGCCGGGGAGTGCGAGCCCGACGGCCTGGTTGAAGGCGTGGATGGCCGCGCCCTCGCCCGTGATCAGCAGTGCGCCGGCGTCCGCGACCAGGAAGGCGAGTGCGCCGTCCTGGCCCGCGTAGCGCACCTGTGCCTCGCAGAGTTGCCAGCCGGGATAGCAGGAGAGTGCCAGGGTGCGCAGGGCACTGACCCCGTCGGCCAGGACCGCGGCCTGGGTCGGCTCGGCCCGCGGACGCAGCAGGGAGGCCAGGGCGCCCAGCAGGGGCGCGGCCTCGTCCCCGGTCTTGGCCCGCCAGGGTCCGGCGCAGGGCGGGGCCGGGGACCAGTGCGGGGTCGCTGTCGCGGGCCGGGCGGCGGACCAGGCACGGGGCGGGCGGTCCAGGCCCAGGGCGCCCCGGAATCAGGGGCGGGGGGCGGCGAGCAGGGCCTCGTAGTAGGCCTGGGTCTGCTCGTGCCAGGTCGCCCAGTCCGCCGGGAAGCGGTCGCCGAGGGTGCGGCGCAGGCCGTCCCAGAGGGCGATGGCGCGCCCGTAGTCGCCGAGTGCCGCGTCCTGGTCGCCCTTGCTGTCGTGGGCGATGCCGCGGTTCATGTAGGACTGGGCCAGCTCGTGCAGCCAGGGGGCGGGAAAGGCGTCGCTGAGGGCCGCGCGCAGGTCCTCTTTGAGCGCGATGGCGCGCCCGTAATCGCCGATCGCCGCGTCCTGGTCGCCCTTGTTGTCGTGGGCGTTGCCACGGTTCATGTAGGACCCGGCCAATTCGTTCAGCCAACGGGCGGGAAATGCGTCGCCGAGGGCCACGCGCAGGTCCTCCCAGAGCGCGATGGCAGGCCCGTAGTCGCCGAGTGCCGCGTCCCAGTCGCCCTTGTCCCAGTGGGCGTTGCCGCGGCCCATGTAGGACCTGGCCAGGTCGTCCACCCAGGGGGCAGGAAAGGCGCCGCCGAGTGTCGCGCACAGGTCCTCTTGGAAAGCGATGGCGCGCCCGTAGTCGCCGAGTGCCGCGTCCTGGTTGTCCCTGCCCTGGTGAGCGTTGCCGCGGCCCAAGTAGGACGTGGCCAGATCGTTCAGCCAGGGGGCGGGAAAGGCGTCGCCGAGGGTCGCGCATAGGTCCTCTTGGAGCGCGATGGCGCGCCCGTAGTCGCCTAGTGCCGCGTCCTGGTCGCCCTTGCTGTAGTGGGCGTTGCCGTAGCCCAAGTAGGACTTGGCCAGCCCGTTCAGCCAGGGGACGGGAAAGGCGTCGCCGAGGGCCGCGCGCAGGTCCTCCCCGAGCGAGATGGCGCGCCCGTAGTCGCCGAGTGCCGCGTCCTGGTCACCCTTGCCGCAGTGGACGATGCCGCGGTTCATGTAGGCAGTAGCCAGATCGTTCAGCCAGGGGGCGGGACAGGCGTCGCCGAGCGCCGTGCGCAGGTCGTCGAGACACTGTCTGGAGCACTCGGAATCTGCCAAGACCGCATCCCAATCCCCCCGATAAAAGGGGACGAGGCTGCGACAGCGGTAGGCGCGGGCCAGGTCCCTGGCCCAGTCGACGGGGAAGGCCGGGCCGAGGCGCGCGCGCAGGGCCTCGAGGATCGCCACCGACTCGCCGCTGTCGCGCAGCCCGGCCGCCAGGTCCATCGCCTCCGCCTGGGCACTGCCGCGCCAGGCCAGCCAGACCGCCCGCAGCCGGTCCAGCCCGTCCGGGTCGGCCGGCTTGGGCGCTCCGCCCCAGAGCCGATCCAGCACCCGCAACCGCTCGCGCGGCGGCAACTGAGCGAGTCGCTCGCCGCCCCCGAGCAGGTCGGCGAGCCAGGCGGCGAAGCGCGGGTCCTCCGGCGGGGTGTCGAGCAGCGGGTCGGCGCCGATCGGGACCAGGGCCTCGCGCAGGTCGCCCAGGCGGGCGGGGGCGATGCGGCGGTCCAGGTACCAGCGACCGAGCCGCTCGTGGACCGGCCGCCAGCGGGGGGTGCCGTCGCTGGACTGGCGCAGCAGGAAGCCGCCCAGCCGCGCCAGGGCCTCGGCAGCGTCCTGGGCGTCGAGGCCGACCGGGATCGGTTCCGGGATCGGTTCCGGGATCAGGTCCGGGTCCGGCCGGGGGCGTCCGGCGGCGGGCGCGGCATCGGCCAGGGCGTCCAGGTGCGGGTACAGGAGGCGCAGCCCGCGCGCCACCTGGGCGGCGGACAGCGGTTGACCGACCAGGGCGAGCACGGTCAGGGCCGCCGCCGGGAGCCAGGCGGGCCGGTGGCCGGCGAGTGCCTGATCGAGCCGATCGCGATAGCCGTCCGGGAAGGGGTCATGGGGGGCCTTGGCGATCACCGCAGCGACCGCGGCCCAGTCGCCGCCCTGCATCTCCCACAGGGCGTGCAGCCACTGGCCCCAGGGTTGGAGGAAGACCGGCAGACGCCGGCTGCGCGCCAGCAGGACCTGCAGCAGGTCCGCCGGGATGGCGGGTGCCGACGCGTCGCCCCAGGCGGCGGCGAGCAGGGCGCGGGCGCAGTCGTCCTCCAGGGTGGCGGCGGGCAGCGGTGTCCAGGGGCGGGCGCCCGCGGCCGTGGCGTTGGCGATGACGAAGGGGATGTCCTGGGTACAGGCCACCAGGCGCAGGTTGGCGGGCAGCGGCTCGGGCAGTCCGTCGAGCAGTTCATTGGCGTCGGCGGCCTGGTTGAGCCCGTCCAGCAGCAGCCAGACCGGGGCCGGGTCCTGCGCCGCGAGCGCGGCCAGGCAGTTGGTGAGCTCGCGGCGGGCGTCCTCCCGGCCGCGCAGCCCGCTCGGCCCCGGCCGGTCGGCCAGGCGGCAGAACCCGGCCAGGGTGTGGGTGCGCACCGGCGGCCCCAGGGACTCGGCGCCGGCGCCCGGGCCGGTGAGGGCCGCGGGCTCGGCGGCCAGGGGCGGCGGCTGGTCCATGCTGAAATAGACCGCCCGCCCGGCAAGCTGCCGGTAGAGTTGCGCGAGCAGCACGCTCTTGCCGATGCCGGAGCAGCCGGTGAGGAGCAGGCGCCGGTGGGGGCTGGCCAGTGCAGCGCTGCGGATGCCCGCGAGCGCGTCGGCGCGCGGGACGCTGGCGGTCAGGAGGCGCTGGACCAGGGCCTCCTGGTCCAGGTAGCGGCTGGGCGCGGCGGCCGGCGCGGCGGTCGGCGCGACGGTCGGCCCAGGGGCGCCCAGGTCGAAGCCGAAGCGCCGCTCCAGGTCGTGCGCCAGGGCATCGACGCTGTCGCGCAGGGCGCCGTTGCGGGCGGCCTCCTCGGCGTGCGGCTCGGGCCGGTGCGCCTGCTCGCGCCACGCGGGGTCGAGCGGCCAGGCGGCATCGCTCGGGCGCTGCACCACCGCGGTCACCCGGTCGTCCTGCCAGCGCACGCACTCCAGCAGGGCGGCGCGCGCGCCGCCGCCCCCCTGGTCGCCCTGGTCGGCGTGGTCATAGCGGGCGCCGAGCGGCATCAGATAGAGGTAACGCGCGTAGGGGGCGGCGGGGTCGAACAGCAGCAGGGCGCTGTCGAGGTTGGCGTTGCCGCCCGGGTGGGGCGGGGCCGGCGGCCGGTGCCGCGGGCCGCCGGGCAGGGTCGGACGGTTGAAGCGCGCATCCACCTTGGGGCCGTGCAGGGCGCTGGCGGCGCTGTAGAGGGTCGCACCCTCCCAGACGGCGCGCACGTCGGGGACCGGTCCGGCGGCGTCCGGGGTGGTGCCGGGCCGGGTGATGCCGATGAGGGCCAGGTGCAGGCCACGGTAGGGGTCAAAGAGCCAGATCAGATAGCGCAGCAGGGTGAGGAGCCCCGGCGCGATCGGTGGCAGCTCGAGCCGGCGCTGATGGGCGTGCAGCAGGTTGCGCACCAGGTCGACGCACCAGAAGCGCAGGCCGTCGTAGACCGCGCCCCCGGACTTGACCCAGCGCGTCCCCCGGTCGTCCGGGCGCAGGCGCCAGCGCCCGGCGGCGTCTTGGAGCGGGCGTTGCGCCTTGATGAGCTGCGGCTCCAGGATGGCGTCGAGTGCCGGGAAGGCGGACGGGGCGCCCACGGCCGCGTGCTCGGCGTTGGCGGTGGAGAGCAGCGCGGCCCAGTCGAGCCAGTCGGTGAGACCGAAGCACTTCTTGGTGCGCAGGCATTGGAGCAGGGCCGTGCTTGCCCCCAGCCGGGCGTCGCCCCGGTCGCCCGAGTCGCCCGCGTGCCGCAGGGCGCCCCAACAGCATTGACTGGCCTGCACCACGAAATGGGTGTGCAGGAAGGACTCCATCACCGTCACCAGACAGTGCAGTTCGATCTGCCCGGTGCGCCCCTCGACGGCAAAAAGTTCATCGAGCGGCTGCTGGATGGTCACCGGCCAATCGGCGGGGCCAAGGACGACGGGCAGGAAGGACGGCAGCGCGGCCAACAGGCCGAGCTCGAACTGGATGATCGCGAGCGGATCAAGCGCGGACTTGCCGCCCGGACAGTCCCGGAAGAGCCGGGCGAGCAGGGCCAAGTGCAGCGTTGGGGAGGCCTCGGGTGCCGCCTCCGGCAGGCGGTGCGCGAACCAGTCGCACACCCGCGACTCGAAGGCCGCGAGCCCGGCCTGGGTGTCGATCACGCGGCCGGCGGGGCGGTCGGTGCCGCAGTGGCGGCGCAGGTCCTGGAGGAGTGCGGAGGTGTCCATGGTGCGGGCCTGGGTCTGGGTCTAGGCGCGGGCGCGGGGGGAGGCGGGTATGGTAGCCCGCGGCGGCGGCGGGGGGAATCTGATGTGGTTTCGGGGAAACGTAGGGTGGACAAACGATAGCGCAGTCCACCGAATCCCGCGCGACTGCTGGTGGACTGCGCTACGCTTGTCCACCCTACGATGCTCCCGAACGCGGTACCCGATACCGACAGACTACCCGAGGCCCATTGGACCGCCTATGCTGTGCATCGAGGCACCATGAAAACCGACCACCCCATCTATCTCTTCCTGTCCGCCGGCCCTGAGGCCTTCCGCATCCTGACCGGCGGCCTGCGCCTGGAGGGCGGCTACCGGTTCTGCTCGCTGACGATCAAGACACTGGAGCGGCGGCTGGACGGGATCCTCGAGCCCGATGGGCATGAGGGTCCGGTCTATGCCATCGAGTTTATGGGGCAGCCCGCGCCCGGCGCCTGGTATAACCTGCTGACCAAGATCGGTCTCTACGGCGAGCAGTATCCGGAGCGCGAGGTCACGGGGATCCTGATCTATCTGCGCGAGCGCGACCGGCCGGCCTGTCCGAGCTGGATCGGAGCGCGCGGGTCGATGCCCTTTGGCGTATCGTTGGAGCAAGTCCTGCCCGACTGGTTGGCGCGCGAGCCCGACAACCCCTACGTGGCGGCCTTGGCCCCTTTGGTGATCGCGGACGACGCGACGCTCCAGGCCCAGGCCCCGGCGCTGTGGCACACGGTCGAGAGCGCGCCCCTGCCGCAAGCGCAACGCGACCTGCTGGCGCAGGTCTTGGAATTCTGGTTTTTCGAGCGATTTCGCGGCCTGACCGCGAAGGAGATCTGGGCGATGCTGAATCTGATAACCCCTATCCAAGAAACGATGGCCTATCAGTCTATCTTTGCCGAGGGCAAGACCGAGGGCAAGACCGAGGGCAAGACCGAGGGCGAGGCCAAGGGCAAGGCCGAGGGCAAGGCCGACACCCTCAAGCGTCTACTCACCCGCCGTTTCGGCGCCTTGCCCGACTGGGCTCCGCGGCGCATCGAGTCGGCCCCGGTCGCGCAATTGGACCTGTGGCTCGACGGCATCTTCGACGCGGGCAGCGCGGAGGACCTGATCGGGCGGGAGGGCGGGGAATAGCAAGGATCGCCGCCCGCGCCCGAGGCGCAGCGGTTGCCATTGCACTCGGATTGCGCTTGTATTCGGAAGCCGGCACGGCTCGCCAGGTATCGTGCGAGAACGATACGGCCGACGGCAAGAGAAGAACTGGGCGGAATGATGACAAAGGCCGGCACGGCAACGCGTAACCCGATACGGACAGACGGACCGAGGCCCATTGGACCGCCTATGCTGTGCATCGAGCCACCATGAAAACGGACCATCCCATCTATCTCTTCCTGTCCGCCGGCCCCGAGGCCTTCCGCATCCTGACCGGCGGCCTGCGCCTGGAGGGCGGCTACCGGTTCTGCTCGCTGACGATCAAGACACTGGAGCGGCGGCTGGACGGGATCCTCGAGCCCGATGGGCATGAGGGTCCGGTCTATGCCATCGAGTTTATGGGGCAGCCCGCGCCCGGCGCCTGGTATAACCTGCTGACCAAGATCGGTCTCTACGGCGAGCAGTATCCGGAGCGCGAGGTCACGGGGATCCTGATCTATCTGCGCGAGCGCGACCGGCCGGCCTGTCCGAGCTGGATCGGAGCGCGCGGGTCGATGCCCTTTGGCGTATCGTTGGAGCAAGTCCTGCCCGACTGGTTGGCGCGCGAGCCCGACAACCCCTACGTGGCGGCCTTGGCCCCTTTGGTGATCGCGGACGACGCGACGCTCCAGGCCCAGGCCCCGGCGCTGTGGCACACGGTCGAGAGCGCGCCCCTGCCGCAAGCGCAACGCGACCTGCTGGCGCAGGTCTTGGAATTCTGGTTTTTCGAGCGATTTCGCGGCCTGACCGCGAAGGAGATCTGGGCGATGCTGAATCTGGTAACTCCTATCCAAGAAACCCGGGCTTATCGGTCGATCTTTGCCGAGGGCGAGGCCGAGGGCAAGGCCGAGGGCAAGGCCGACACCCTCAAGCGCCAATTGACCCGCCGTTTCGGCGCCTTGCCCGACTGGGCCCGGCGGCGCATTGAGGCGGCGCCGGTCGCGCAATTGGACCTCTGGCTCGACGGCATCTTCGACACGGGCAGCGCGGAGGATCTGATCGGACGGGAGGGCGGGGAATAGCTGGAACCCAGCATGCGCACCCTGAGTTAGCGATGGGTACCGGTGTCGGGCGTTGAATGCTCTTTGTGCACCAGACCGTCCTCGACGATGCCGCCATCGTTGCCACCGGGCTCGGCGTCAAGGCGACGGGGAAACCGGGGACGTCATCAGTCCGCACCGCGGACTCGACCGGTTAGCGCCCGCGCCCGCCCACCCAGCGGACCAGCGCCAGACCCAGCGTCAGCAACACCATACCGATCCCGGCGACGGCGACGAAGAGCGCCAGCGCAGGCCAGTTGGGGCCGCTGTTGACCGCGGCGGCGGCAGCGGGTGCCGCCTGCCCAAGCAGCCAGCCCGGCAGCGCCCCCCAGTCCCGCGGCATCCCGTTGAGAGCAAAGTCGAAGAAACCGGCGAACAGCACCAGCGGGAAGCCGAAGACGGTGAGGAAGGTGACCAGACGGGCAGCGCGCTGCTCGGCGTAGGCGCGCAGCGTCCGCTCCAGTTCGTCGAGGGTACGCTCCAACTGCTCCAGTCGATCGCCGATGCCCCAGCGCCGCTCCAGGCTGGCGCGCAAAGCCGCCAGGCGCGGGTCGGCGCCAACGTTGGCGGTCTGGTCGAGCCCCCGGCGCAGCGCGACCTTGATGCCGGTCAGGCGGTCGAGGTTGCCGGCCGCCGCGAGACTCACCCACCGGCGGCGCCTGATGTGCCGGTCCATCCGGTCCAACAGAGCCTTGGCCTCGGTGCCGGTTTGGGCGAGCAGTGCGAGCCGCGCACCAACCTGGTCCAGGTCAGTCTCGATGGCGTGCTGGTCCAGCGGAGTGCGGTGCCAGTCGTCGAACAGCACGACGCCGTTGGGGTGGACGAGCACGACGCCACCGGCAACCGCGATGCAGTCGAAGCACTCCGGGTCCGGCAGGTGGACGAGCCGATGGCGCTGGTCCGGGGCCAACCCGGCGTTGGCGATCGGCGCGATCAGGCAGCGTTGCAGGGTCGGTGTCAGCAGGATCGGTTCGTTCGCGGCGGCACCAGCGCTGAGGTCCGGATCGCGTTGCGGGCGCGGCCAAGCCAGCACCAGACGCTGCTTGGGATGGTCGACGGCGGGCGGCGGCGGGGCGGTCCCGTCCGGCGCCGCTTGGATGGCTCCGAGCGGCACCGGCAGGCACGACTCGAACGGCCGCACCGCCCCATCGGCGCAGCGCAACCGTAGCGCCAAGCTTGGCTTGTAGCAGGTCCACAGAGTCTCGAGCACGTCCTCCTGCCAGTCGAGACGCGTGCCCGGCGCCCCGTCCGTCAGCCGAGCGGGGGCGGCGATCAGGGTATAACTGCCGCGGTCGTCCCACCAGGGTTGGTTCGGGCTGGGCGCGCCGGTGTCCGGTCGGCGCCCCGCTGGATAGCCCGCGAGCCCGATCCGGGGGCTGTCGCAGGGGCGCTGCCCGCCCCAGGCGTCGTCTTCGCGCCGCTCCAGCGCCCGCCACAGCTCGGGCAGATGTACGCCCAAGGCCGGATCGACCGAGAGGGTCATGTCGGCGCCGCTGCCGGCGAGTGCCGGGCGATGGAGCCCGATCAGGCCGAAACCATCACCCAGCCAGGGATGGACACGGTCGTTGCGCAGCAACACCTTCATCGCGCCGGTCAGGGTCTGCTCCTCGATCAGGCAGGCATCGACGATCCGCCGGCGCCCGCCCGGACCCTGCATGGGCAGACGCAGTTGCAGAGTCTCGGCCTGGTCCAGGGCATGGCGATACTGCTCGGCCTCGTAGCGCAGCAAGGCCGCGGCGCGCTCGGCCTCGGGGCAACCCGACAGGTCGGCGATCGGCGCCGGCGGGGAGTCGGCGGCCAGCAGCGCGACGGTAAAGCGCAGACCGGCGAGCCAGGCCGCCCCGAGCATCGCGTTGACCTCGTGCGCCCGCGCGGCCCGCGCGGACGCAGTCCCGTCCGTCGGCGGTTGCCGGAACAGTTCGCTGTCCCAATGGCCATGCCCCAGGGCCGCCAGCAGCGTCGGCCAATGCGCGAACGGATCGGCGACCCGGCTCCGCCCCTGCTCCCAGGCCGCCACCGTGCTGACCCAGGCGCGCGGCACCGCGGCGGCCGGCACGCCGTTGAGGCGCGCCAGCAGCACGATCAGGCCCAGCACGCTGTCCGGGGAGGCGTCGTCCACCACCAGGGTGAAGCGCGCAAAGAACTGCTCCGGCGCGGCCTGGATGCCGACCGCACGCTGCCAGTGCGCGAACAGGTCCGGCGGCGGGTCCAGGGCCAGCGCGGTGACCCCGGTCGGGCGGTCGGGCGCCGTCGATCCCGGCCGCGCAAGGCCCTTGTCGCGCAAACAGATGCCGAGGTGGTCAATGGGAACGAAGGCCCCGTCGGTGCGGGTCCAGTGAGCGCCAACGTCGATCAGGCACTCGGCGGCCCCGGCGCGGCGGCGGCCCGCGGCGAGGCAGACGGGCGGGGGTGGCGGGTTGGCGGGGTCAGGACCGGCGCCGGTTTCGAGCGCTGACGCCGTCGCCCGCAGCCGTGCGTCCAATCGCTCGAGACCGCTGGCCAGTGTTGTCAGAAAGTCGTGCCAGGTCATTGCCGGGCTCCTGATTGAACTTGTGCGCGGACGGCGTGTAGGCGCAATTTAGTCATGTCCGGTTTGTGCAAGTTTGAAATGTCCGCACGCGCGGCGCGTACCCACCTCAGGGACGTGGTTCCCGAACTGCGAGGCCTGCGCCGTGCGACCGACGAAGACGAGTTTACTCACCATGAGCACTTGCGAACTGGACACCTTGACCGCGATCGAACGTTGCGCTTCGTGGACTCGGAATCCGCCTTCGACTACTTCCATTCGACCCGCCGCTACCTGGTCAAGGAGTTGCGCCTGGAAGGGAGCGACACCCTGGAGGCCGGCAACGCCTATCTGCCCGCGTTCATGGAGCGCTTCAACGCCAAGTTCGCCCAGACGCCGGCCAACGCCACGGACCTGCACCGGCCGCTGAATGAACTCGACGATCTGGAGGAGATATTGAGCCGGCAAGAGGAGCGCACCGTCTCCAACAGCCTGACCCTGCAATACGATCGAGTCGTCTATCTGCTGGAACCGACCGAACTGGCGAAGGGACTGCGGCGCAACCGGGTCCGGGTCCACGCTTACCCGAACGGCACCGTTGCCATCAAATACCAAGGCGTTGACCTGCCCTACCGCGTATGCCCAAGACCAGCAACGCGAGCATCCGGTCACCCGCAGCACCTGCGCCCCGACGCGGCGCGGACAGCGGCGGCTGGCTGAGGAACGCTTCCGTCAAACCAATCCCGCCGTCCTGCAAGGACTGGCCGAACTGCCCGGCGCGTGAACGCAAGCCGCCAGGTCCGAAGGATGAGCCACGGGGCGAGCCGCCCGGCGGGCGACCGGCCCATGGACCGGATCGGGCCACTGGCGACCCGGAGCAATCGCTGTGCGCCAAGGTCGCTGCGCCGGCAATGTAACTGAAAGCCGCCGGACAGAAGACACGAGGGACATTCGGCCCTAGCCCAGGGACCGGCGGTGGATCCATCGCTGAGGGTTCTGGCGATCCAGGGATAGAGCGGGTCGGCGCAACAGCCGTGGCCGAACGCGACCATCAACACGACAAGCAATGCCGCATCGCGCGCGCCCGAGAAGCCCTCCCGTTGCGCCACATCCCGGCCCTGGCGGATGAGGGTTGCGAATCCGTCCCGGCCGACATAGGCCGCCTTCTCCGGATACAGCTACTCAATGAGAAGTAGCATGTCCTGAATGAACTGCTCCCAAGAGAGTGAAGCCGTAACGCTCAGCCCGGCCGACGCCGAAGCGGATGACTTCGCGCATCCGACTTTCCCCGACCGCCTGGACATGCGGCGGCGCAAACTGTACAAGACGGGCGAGCATCCGGTGCTCGAAGCTCTGCCGCGCCGACTGTCGAAGCGCATCCATCTGCTCTTTGGCATCCATCTGCTCTTTGGCATCCATCTGCTCTTTGCGAATCGTTAGCACGGAGTCCTCCCGCGCGAATTCAGGGCCTTCTTGGTCGCGGCTCGGGTGCCCTTGACAACTCGGCGGCGATCCGCAATCCTATCCCTTAACTGCGATTCGCAGGCCAGCCCCGCCGAATCGATCGCTGCTCATCAGCCGAATGGCAGACCGGCAATAATCGGCCGGATGCATCCAGGCCCCGCCCCGCATAATTCCCCTCCGGTCGCTCGTTTGGCCTACCGGGTCCAGGTTGGAGATCGTCTCATAGGGAGGGAGGATGTCCAGGCAACACTCGCACACGTTACCGTGCATGTCGTGAAACCCCCAAGGGTTAGCCGGCTTCTTCCCGACCACCCTGGCACCATGCTCGGCGTTTTCCCGATACCAGCCAACCCGCGCCAAATCCTCTTCCCGATCCCCGGACCAGAATCGGGTCACGCTACCCGCTCGGCAAGCGTACTCCCACTGGGCCTCGGTCGGCAGAGTCACCGTCACCCCCGATGCTTTGGTCAGGATGGCGCAAAACGCCAGTGCCTCGGCGTAGGCCAGCTGATCGATCGCGACGTCGGGATCCGCCGGCTTTGCCGGTGCATTGGCCGTAACGGCCCTGTACTGCCGCTGGGTGATGGGGTATTTGCCGAGATAGAACGGCCGAGTCAAGGTCACCGTGCGGACCGGGCCTTCGCTGGCCAGCCGACCCTCCTCCGTCGGCGGGGATCCGAGGCTGAACGTGCCCGGCTCGACACGCAGGAGCAGGGCCGCGGCGTCTCCGGTGCCGACAGTGATCGTTCTTGCCTGCTCCCGGATGGCCTTGGAAATCGCCTCGTTCATGGGGTCTCCTGGACGCCGCTATTTGCCGGGCGGAGAGGGGTGTTTGGCGTTGTAGGCGGCCTTGTAATCACTATCCCAAGACTTGCGATAGTACTCTTTATGGGACTCGTCCAGATAATTCTTGTAGTAATCGCTGAAGCTCTTCGCTGGACGAAGGGCGTCGAGATCGAAAGGGTGGGATTCGCAACCCCACTTTTTCTTGCATGTGTCGATCACGGCCAGCGTGTTCTTTAAGCTATCGTATTCGACTTGCTCGGAAGCGAGCGCGTAGTCTTCGCGGCTCAGGTTTCCGGCAGCGGCATTGCCATCCACTTTATCGAACGCTGGCTTGTTCGACAGATTAGCAAGCTCGAAATAGACGGACTCCGTGGCTGTGCATTGGCTCGACGCACTGTTAACGGTGATGGTCCCGGTCGCTGTGTCGGTTTCGGCATCGAATCCGCTAGACGGTTTGCCGAATACGATCTTCGGCTCCTTGCCCCCGTTCGCCTTCTTGGCCGCCGCGAAAATCTCGGACCCGCAACACTCGGTGACATTGGCGATGGCATCCTTGCCGCAGGGGTCGGGCGGGCATTCGGCGATGCAACTGTCGATCGGGGTCGCGCCATCGCCAGCACTCGGCGGGGTCGGTTCATTTGGTCCACTCATGCTCGCGTGCCCACTCCAAAGGCCGGCGGCTGCCGCGCCATCGCGTTACAGGGAACGTACCACCATTATCCTGTTGCGCCCTCCTGCACGATCAATGCAACGGCGGGGCCAGACGCTCGGCAGCGAGGATGCGATCCGACCCACGCAAGAGCGTGTCCTGATCCGATCTCACGACTGCCGTGGATTTGTCCGCGAAGCTCTTGATCAAGAACTAAGCCTAGTACGCGCAAGGTTGGGCGTGAAGAATAAGCCGGCCCCGGGCGAAACCTGTGACAGGGTGAAATCCTAAAGCACGATTCGGTGCGCCCCCAACACTCCGGGTGGCGGATACGCCGCATCTTGGTTGCGAAGTTCCGGCACGGCGATCCAGTAACCGGAAGCGACGAACACGGGCCGGCCCCCTGTGGCCTGCAACACGAAAACAGTTCGCCGATCGTGTTTCGCCAGCTATTCCCGCGCCGTTCCGGCTGAAGCAACCACTTGAGTAAATGGGCGAGGAGCACGGCCATTCGGCTTTCAAGTTCGCGTTGTTCGCTGTTGCCCACGTCTTCTATTTCATCGGCGATATGTTCGATGTCCAGCGCGTGGAAACACCCGGCCCGGAGCAGTTGAGCCTGTTCGTTGGCCCAAGCGATCACGCCGTTGTCGTAACTGTTCATAGTGTCGCGGACTACCCCCGATTTGGTTACCACCGATCGTCATTTCGCCCAGGGCGGCGGGGGGCGCTTGCTGGGTGGTTCTTGGACGGTTGGCATGGCGTGGGCTCCAATTTGCCTTGATACTAGCAGTCGCGTCATGAGGTTGCCACCACGACCGCCGGCAGTGAACCGCGTGCACCAGACCCAGGACGCGCCGGACCGGCAGGGCGTTCCGGTTCAATTTCGCCGCCCGCCCGGTATACACTGACGCCCACTGACGCCAGCCCTTCCGGAGCGCCCCATGACCTCATCCATCCTCGTCGGCAAAGGCCAAGTGCCGGTCGCCATTTCCTTGCGCATGGCCAACCGCCACGGCCTGGTGGCCGGGGCGACCGGCACCGGCAAGACCGTGACCCTGCAGCGCCTGGCCGAGCAGTTCAGCCGCGCCGGGGTGCCGGTCTTCATGGCCGATGTGAAGGGCGATCTGGCCGGCATCAGTCAGCCCGGCGGCGGCAACAAGAAGGTGGCCGAGCGGGTCGCGGAACTGGACCTGGAACAAACGGAAGGCTTCGATTATGCCGCGAACCCGGTGATGTTCTGGGACATCCAGGGCAAGCTCGGACATCCGGTGCGCACCACCATCAGCGAGTTGGGCCCCATGTTGCTGGGCCGGCTGCTGGAACTGAACGATGTACAGGAGGGCGTGCTCAACATCGTCTTTCAGGTGGCGGACGAGAACGGCTGGCTGCTGCTGGATCTCAAGGACCTGCGCGCCTTGCTCACCCATGTCGCCGAGCAGGCCGAGACGCTCCAGATCCGTTACGGCAATGTCTCCAAGGCCAGCGTCGGGGCCATCCTGCGGCGCCTGCTGGCCCTGGAGCAACAGGGCGCGCAGGTGCTCTTCGGCGAGCCCTCGCTGACCCTGGCGGATATGATGCAGACCGATGAGCGCGGGCACGGCTATGTGAACATCCTGGCCGCCGAGACGCTCATCCACACCCCGGCGCTCTACTCGACCTTCTTGCTATGGCTCCTTGCCGAGCTGTTCGAGACCCTGCCGGAGGTCGGCGACGCGGACAAGCCGAAGATGGTCTTTTTCTTCGACGAGGCGCACCTGCTCTTCAACGATGCGCCCAAGGTCCTGCTCAACAAGATCGAACAGGTAGTGCGGCTGATCCGCTCCAAGGGCGTTGGGGTCTATTTCGTCACCCAGAGCCCGCTCGATGTTCCAGACACCGTGCTGGGCCAACTCGGCAACCGGGTCCAACATGCGCTACGCGCCTTTACCCCGCGCGATCAGAAGGCGGTGCGGGTGGCGGCGGAGACCTTCCGGCAGAATCCGGATTTGGACACCGCGACCGTGATCACCGCGCTCGGCGTCGGCGAGGCCCTGGTCTCCACCCTGGACGAACAAGGCATTCCGGGGATCGTGCAGCGGGTCACGGTCGCCCCGCCGGGGAGCCGACTCGGTCCGGTGGACGCCAGTGAACGCCGGGCGGTCATGGACCAGTCACTGGTCAAGGGCGTCTATGACGTGACCATCGACCGCGTTTCGGCCTATGAACTGCTGGAGCAGCGCGCCGGCGAGGCGGCCACCGCCGCCGCGACCCCCGCGGCGACCGGCTGGGGTGACCTGTTCGGCGGCGGGAGCGGCACCAAGTCCAAGAGCAGTGGTTCGAGCAGCCGACAGAGCCCGCTCGAAGCCTTTGCCGGCAGTGCCGCCCGCTCATTGGGGACCCAGATCGGCCGTCAGTTGATGCGCGGCGTCATGGGTTCACTCTTCGGCACCAAGCCCGGCGGCAAGCGCTGAGCGGGCGGCTCCGGTCATCCTCCGCCGGCGGCAGTTCGCGCCGGCTTTCGCGGTAAACTAGGGCATCGCCGCAATTGGAGCCTCCACCATGGAAACCTACGCCTTTTCCTGCGAACTGGATGTTCGCGACTACGAATGCGACATGCAAGGCATCGTCAACAATGGGGTCTACCAGAACTATCTGGAGCACGTCCGTCACCTGTATCTCAAGGAGATCGGCATCGACTTCGCCGAGTACACCAAGAACGGGATCAATCTGGTCGTGGTGCGGGCGGAGCTCGACTACAAATCCTCGCTGACCAGCGGGGATCGCTTCCTGGTAGGCCTCAATCTGGTTCGTGAGTCCAAGCTGCGCTTCGCCTTCCTGCAAGACATCTTCCGCCTCCCCGATGAAAAGCCGGTCATGTCGGCACGGGTCATCGGTACCGCGCTCAACGCCCGCGGCCGTCCCCAAATCCCGCCGGAAATGGATGCGCTGCTGGCCTAGCAGCGCATCGCACGCGTGAGCGAACCAACCCGCGCCTTCTGGGTCATCGGCCCCGGCCAGGGCGAACTGCGTCCCGAGCCGCTGAGCGACCCGCAAGCGGGCGACTGCCTGATCCGTACGCTCTACAGCGGCATCAGCCGCGGCACCGAGTCGCTGGTCTGGCGTGGTGAAGTGCCGACGAGTGAGTACGCGACCATGCGCGCACCCTTCCAGACCGGCGACTTCCCCTGGCCGGTCAAGTACGGCTATTGCAGCGTGGGGCTGGTCGAGGAGGGGCTGACGCCCCTGCTGGGCCGGGCCGTCTTCTGTCTCTATCCGCATCAGACCCGTTATCGGGTCCCGGCGACCGCGGTTCACCCGCTGCCCGCCGCGGTGCCGCCGGGGCGCGCGGTGCTCGCCGCCCTGTTGGAGACCGCGGTCAACGGACTCTGGGACGCCGCCCCCCGCATCGGGGATCGGATCGCGGTCATCGGCGGCGGCACCCTGGGCTGCCTGTGCGCCTGGCTCGCCGGGCGCCTGCCCGGCTGCGCGGTGACGCTGATCGACACCAACCCCAACCGGGCGGAGATCGCCGCCGCGCTGGGCTTGGCGTTCGCGGCACCGGGTGCGCACGGTGAGGACGCAGACCTCGTGATCCACGCCAGCGGATCAGCGGCCGGACTGGTCGAGGCCCTGCGCATCGCGGGTTTCGAGTCCACGGTATTGGAACTGAGTTGGTACGGCACCCGCGCCGTCACCCTGCCCCTGGGCCAGGGATTCCACCAGCGGCGGCTCACCCTGCGCTCGTCGCAGGTGGGGAGCATCGCGGCGGCCCAGCGGGCGCGCTGGGACCACCGCCGCCGTCTGGCACTCGCGCTGTCGCTGCTGGACGACCCGGTTCTCGAGCGGCTGATCACCGGCGAAGATCCCTTCACCGACCTGCCCGCGGTCCAGGCGCGCCTGGCCCAGGGGCCGGGCGACACCCTGATGCACCGCATCCGGTACCCCTGAGGAAATGAATGATGTACAGCCTCTGCGTCCGCGACCACATGATGATCGCCCACAGCTTCCGCGGCGAGGTGTTCGGACCCGCCCAGCGGCTTCATGGGGCCACCTATGTAGTGGATCTGGAGTTTCGCCGCCCCGCGCTGGACGCGGACAATCTGGTGGTCGACATCGGGCTCGCCGGACAGGCGTTACGCGGCGTGCTGGCCGACTTCGATTATCGGAACCTCGATGAGCATCCGGCCCTGCGCGCGCAAAACACCACCACCGAATTCCTGGCCCGGCAGGTGTTCGACGGCATGGCCGCCCGCCTCGCCGCCGGCGAACTGGGCGAAGCGGCGCGCGGCATCACCGCCCTGCGCGTGGTGCTGCGTGAGTCGCACCTCGCCTGGGCTGCCTATGAGGCGGAACTCTAGCCGTCGAATGTGAGCAAGCGCCCACTGTGGTTCCTGGTCCCCGGTGCCCTGGACACGCCCACCGGCGGCTACGAATATGATCGGCGAGTCATCGCCGGTTTGCGCGACTTGGGGTGGCAGGTGGAGGTCGGCCGCCTGGATGCGAGCTTCCCCGACCCGAGCACGGACGCGCTGACCGCCGCGGCGCGCACCCTGGCCGCACTCCGCGACGGGGCAGCGGTGGTGGTCGACGGCCTCGCCTTCGGCGCTCTGCCCGCCGCGGCCGCGGCCCACGGCGGGCGCCTGCGGCTGATCGCCCTGATCCATCACCCCCTGGCCGCCGAGAGCGGGCTCGTGCCCGCACGGGTCGCCGCCCTGCGGCAGTCGGAGACCCGCGCGCTCGCCGCCGCGCGCGGAGTGATCGTCACCAGCGCCGCGACCGCCGACCTGCTGGGGGACTATCAGGTGCCGCGCACGCGCATCCGGGTGGTGGAGCCGGGCACGGACCCGGCCTCGGCCGCGCGGGGCTCGACGGGCGGCCCCCTGCAACTGCTGTGTGTCGCCGCCCTCACCGAGCGCAAGGGGCACGACCTGTTGCTCCAGGCGCTCGCACCCCTGCGCGGTCGCGACTGGCATCTGACCTGTGTCGGCAGCCCCGCGCGCGATCCCGCCTATGCCGCCCGGTTGACCGCATTGTGCGACGCGCTGGACCTGGCCGGGCGCGTCACCTTTGCCGGCGTCCTGGACAACGCGGCACTGGCCCGATGCTATGATGACGCCGACCTGTTCGTCCTGGCCACCCGCTTCGAGGGCTATGGCATGGCCTGCGCCGAGGCGCTGGCGCACGGCCTGCCGATCCTCGCCACCCGCGTCGGCGCCGTGCCCGCGACGGTCCCGCCCACGGCCGGACTGCTGGTCGCGCCGGACGACCCGGCCGCGCTGACGGCCGCACTCGCCCGCCTGCTGGACGAACCAAAGCTCCGTCACCGCCTGGCCGCCGGCTCCCGCGCGGCTGGCCTGGGCTTGCCGACCTGGCAGACCGCGGCGGCGGCCTTCGCCCGCTCCATTGAGGAACTCTGTGATGTCTGACTTCAGCCCGACCTGGCTCGCCCTGCGTGAGCCGGCGGATGTCCAAGCGCGTTGTGTCCACTTGGCGGAGCAGCTCGCCGGGTGGCTGGCCGCCCGCCCGACGCCCGCACCGGCCGCTTCCCTGGACATTCTGGACCTAGGCTGCGGTACCGGTTTGAACCTGCGCTGGCTGGCCCCGCGCCTGCACGGCCGTCAGGCCTGGACCTGTCTGGACCGCGACCTCGCGTTGCTTGCCGCGCTGCCGCACCGGACCACCGCCTGGGCGCGCGACCGCGGGCTGGAGGCGACTCCGGGAGCGACCGGGCTGCGCATCGACGGGGATGGTTCCCGCTGGGACATCGTGCCGCGTGCATACGATCTCGCCCAGGGCGCCACCGGCCTGAACCTCAAGGCCGGGACCCTGGTGACTGCCGCGGCCCTGCTCGACCTGGTCTCCGAGCCCTGGCTGCTCGACCTGCTGCGCGCCGCCGCGGCGGCCGGCTCACCGCTGCTGCTGGCCCTGACCTACGACGGCCGGGTGGGGCTGGAGCCCCGCCATCGACTCGACGGCCCGGTCATCGGCTTGGTGAACGCGCACCAGCGCCGCGACAAGGGCCTGGGACCCGCGCTGGGACCCAGCGCGTCCGCCCGGCTCGCGTACCTGGCGCGCACCCTGGGATTCACGGTGGAAACGGCAGACAGCGACTGGCTGCTGGCCCGTGAGCAAACCGCGCTCCAGGAAGCCCTGGTGGCTGGCTGGGCCGCCGCCGCGACCGAACAGTCCGCGGCTGCGCTTGGCCCGGCCCAGGCGGCCGAGCGTGCCGCGGTCATCGCCGATTGGCGGGACACCCGTCTGGGGTGGATCGGCGCCGGCGACTCGCAGATCACGGTCGGGCACCAGGACGCCTTGTTCCTGCCGTCTTGATCATAGGACGCGCGTCACCGGCGTGAGCGGAACCGCAGCGCTTTCGCGCCTCAGGTCCAGGTCATACAGCAGGTCCGCGCCCATGCGGAAGAGCCGGACGGCCGGTCGCCGCGCATCGGCAAGGCGCTCAGGGGCGGGGATGCGCAATCCGGGCCGGCCGGTCCCGATGAGCAGGGGGGCGACGGCGAGCTGCAGCCGGTCCAGCAGACCGGCCGTCAGGAAGGCCGAGACCGTGGCCCCGCCGCCCTCGACAAAGATCCGCCGCAAGCCCAGGTCAGCCAGCGTCTCCAGCAGGGCAGTCAGGTCCAGACGTCCATCGCGGATCGGCAGACCGATGACCCGCGCCTGACCCTGACGGTCGCGGCCCGCGGAGACGTGTGCGCGGTCGCAGCACAGCAGGGTCGCGGCGGCCCCGTCGGTAAAAACCCGCAGATGGGAGCCAAGCCGGCGTTGCCGGTCCAGAATGACCCGGACCGGGTTCGCGCCCGGCACCAGCCGGGTGGTGAGGCGCGGGTCGTCGCGGACAGCGGTCTCGGTCCCGACCAGGACGCCGTCGCTGAGCGCGCGCATCCGATGCAGATGGCGAATGTTGTCCGGGCCCGTCACGAAGCAGGAGTCGCCGTTGGCGGTCGCGATGTAGCCGTCCAGGCTCTGTCCCAAATGCGCCGTCATCCGACAGCCGTCCCCGACCGGAGCGCACAAGGGCAGGTAGAGGTCCAGCAGATCGCGTTCGACCGGATCCGTGGCCGGACGCGCCGCGACCCAGCCCTGATCCGGGCGCCAGGTCCAGTGACCATCCCCAGGGTCCTCGCACGGCCGCGAGTCCATCGCGGTACGGCGCGCATACCCCGCAAGCGCACGGATCACCCGCCAGGCGCGCGTCTCCGCCGGGAGTGGAGCCCCGTACTCAACCGTGTCGCCGCGTACCATCAAGGTTTGATCCATCGCCGATTGAACGGGACTCGTGTGGCAAGAATGCTGTCGCGAACAACAAGCATTGGGGCGCACCCGCGTGATCTCGACCGAACCCCGTGGGCTCCGCGGCGCGGGAATAAGGACCTGAGCGCAGTGCGCGCGACTTGGCTATTCGTGATCCTCCCCAAATTTGCGTAGATCGCCGCCACGACGCCGACGCAACGCGCCCCGTGATCTTACCACCTGCTTCGCCGAGGCCCTGTATGCCTGCCGCACCACCGATCACACCGATCGACTACCGCCCGCGCCGCTGGGCCTTCGCCCTGCTGGTGACCTTCACGGTGGTCGGGATGGCCGCCCTGATGGTCGCGGCCCTGGCGGGCAACGGGTTCGACGCCTGGGACTGGACCTTGGCCCTGTGCTTCGTACTCACCCTGCCCTGGACCGTCATCGGGTTTTGGAACGCGGTCATCGGGCTGATCCTGATGCGGCGTCCGCCCGCCGTCGGCTCCGGACTGGATGACGGCGATCAAACGACGCCCATCACCCTGAATACCGGCATCCTGAGCTGCATCCGCAATGAGTCGGTGACGACGGTCGCCCGCAACCTGAGCCGGATGATTGCCGGACTCGCGGCGTCCGGCCACGGTGAACGCTTTCAGGTCTGGGTGCTCAGCGACTCGGATCGGCCCGATTGTCTCGCGGCCGAGACGGCGGCCATCGAACGACTGCAACGGGACTGGGCCGACCGCCTGGCAATCGGCTACCGCCGCCGCGACCGGAACCCGGGTTACAAGGCGGGCAACATTCAGTCCTTTCTGGCGGATCAGGGTCGGAACCTGGACCTCGCCCTGATCCTGGATGCGGACAGCCTGATGGCGGCAGACAGCATCCTGCGCCTGGTGCGGATCATGCAGGCGAACCCGCGCCTGGGCATCCTCCAGAGTCTTGTCGTCGGCCTGCCCACCGCGAGCGCCTTCGCCCGCGCCTTCCAGTTCGGGATGCGGCTGGGCATGCGCTCCTACACGTTAGGCAGCGCCTGGTGGCAAGGCGATTGCGGACCCTATTGGGGCCACAACGCACTGCTGCGGGTCGCACCCTTCCGGGAACACTGCCGACTACCGCGGCTGCCGAGCCGCCCGCCGCTGGGGGGCTGGGTGTTGAGTCACGACCAGGTGGAAGCGGTGCTGATGCGCCGCGCCGGGTACGCGGTGCGGGTGCTGCCGACGGAGGGCGGCAGTTGGGAAGAGAACCCCCCGACCCTGCTGCAATTCATCCGCCGGGACCTGCGCTGGTGCCAAGGCAATATGCAGTATCTCCGGCTGCTGCGCCTGCCGGGGCTGCGGCCGGTCAGCCGGGTGCAACTGGTACTGGCCATCCTGATGTTCCTGGCGTCACCCGCGTGGGTCGCTCTGATGGCGATCCTGGCCATGCGTCCGGGCCTGACCGCGGACCCCGGGGCACTGGTGGACCCGGCGTTGGGGCTCATGCTCTTCACCCTGCTCATGCTCATGGTCTTCGCGCCCAAGCTCGCCGCGCTGACCGACCTGCTGCTGACCCCCGACGCGCGCCGCGCCTTCGGCGGGGTCGGGCGGGTGCTCGCAAGCACGGTGGCTGAAATCCTGTTCTTCACCTTGTTGGCCCCGGTGATGGCCATCGCCCACACCCTGTTCATCGGCGGCCTCCTGGCCGGCCGCACCCTGGGCTGGGACCCGCAGCAGCGCGGCGGTCATCAAGTCGGCTGGGCCGAGGCGCTGGGCCGACTCTGGCCCCAAACGCTGGTGGGACTGGCCGCCTTGGTCTGGCTGGGAACCGCGACAGGCGCCGCGGCCTTCTGGTTACTCCCCTTTTTCCTGGGCGCCTTGCTCGCGGTGCCCCTGGCCGTGGTCAGTGCCTCCCCGCGGCTCGGCATCGCCCTGACCCGACTGGGACTCTGGCGGATTCCGGAGGAGACCGCACCCGGCCCTCTGCTGCGCTCGCTGGAACTGCCGGCGCTGGCGGCGATCCGCAACGGCCCCGATCCCCGAATCGCCGCGCCTGCCGCTGAAGCGGTCGAGTAGATTGCCTTAAATGATGCCTTCGCGCTGCAACTGCAGGGTCAAGACCTCGAGTTGGACGTCGAGTTCATCCAGATCGCTTGCCAGCAGGGCCTGCTGCTGCTCCCGAAAGACCTCCTCGACCGTGATCAATGCGCGGAGAAAGCGCTCGTCGATATCGGGCGCACTGATATGCTGGTGCGTCTTCGCATAACCGGCGACGACGCGCTGGACTCCATCAAGGTAGACGTTGAGAAACTTGCGGGCGCGGCGCAGATCGCGCGGATCGTCCTCCAGTCGGTTCAGGATGGCACGCGCGAGCCCGGTGATGCGCCGCAACCGGGCGCCGAGGTCGGGCTGACGGATATCGCGGCCCGCCTGCTCGATCGCAGTGATGGTCTCCTGCGCCTGCGCCAAGGCGGCGCGTGCTGGTTTACTCAGCGCGGGGCCATTGGATCCGCGGGGGTGCCAGTCGAAACCATAGGTCAGGTAGCAGCCGAGCAGGGCGACGAGCGCAAAGGCGACTGCAATGGCCGGGTGGTGACCGACCCCGAGCCAGGCGGTCACTCCCGTGGCAAGGCCGATGAGCGCGCTGCCCAGCAGCTTGACGGGGCCGCGCACGCCGGCGGCGCCTGCTGGAAACAGGAGTCCGCGCCGCACCAGTAATGCGCCGCCCAGAAACAGGCCATAGCCGAGCGTATCGCCGAGCAAAGGCCAGAGCTGTCCGCGGGCGAGTGCCACGACGGCCGCCACCGCGACCGGGAGCGGCACCAGAAACAGCAGCAGCCCCGCGAGGGGCGAGGGCGACGGGGCGTCCGGTCCGGCGTCGCGGCGCATCACGTGCCGCCACAGCAGCAGCAAGCCGGCGGCGGCAACCAGGAAGACAGCAGTCAGCAACAGCAGGCGCGGCATGGTGTCACTCCGTCAGCCAGGTGCGACGACGGTGCGCGGCACGCTGTCGGCCGCGGCGGGGCCTGAGCAGGAGACCAGCAGCGCCTGCCCGGAGGCGACACCGGCGGCGGCGAAAATCAGCAGGATGCCGATCAGCTTGCGCAGACGCTCAGGCATGGGTAAGGCACTCAGGGGTGATGGGTGAATTCATGGATCCTGTTCCTGCGACATCCGGGTCTCGATCATCGCTCAGGCCAGACCTTCCGCCGAGGCTCGGTGGCGGAAATCTGCTCCACAGATGAACACGGATGAACACGGATGAACACAGATGAACACAGATGTTTTTCTTCATCTGTGAACATCTGTGACATCTGTGACATCTGTGGATAAATCCGACTGGCCGCTTTAGCCGGACCGGCGATCATGGCCGCCGCGCTGACGCTCCATCCCGCAACTCGCGCACGTCCTCGACGCTCAAACCGGTCTTTTCCGCCAGCAACTGGTCATCGGCAATCAGGTCCAGCAGACTTTGCGCAATGCGTCTACGCTCCTGCAGTTGACCTTCCTCCCGACCTTCCTCTCGCCCCAGTTTCCGCCCCTGATGCACCCCCCAGCCATAGGAGGATTCCACCATACTGGCCTGCTGGTGCAAATCGTCCTGATAACGCGCGTAGGCCCGCCGCTCGGCCTCCGGGAGTTTGAGAATATCCAATTGCTCCTTGGCCTCCTGCAGTCCCCGCGCGGAGAAGCCGTCCGGCACTTCCCCGTGCTTGAGAAAGTAGATCCATTGGTCCAGTGAGTCGCGGGCCACGTCATCGAACTGATTGACCTTGATCAGATAATATTCCGGAAACAGCGCGTGCGGCTCCCGACGCCGGTAGAGGTCCTGTTGCGCCTCGCTCAGACGCAATTCATCCTGCCGATGCAGACCGATAAACCGGGTGGCACCGTGATAAATGTAGTCCTCACCCTGGCCCAGGTCGAAATACAGGATGCTGACCGAGACGACCTTGACCACCTCGCCATAGGGCTGGCCTTCATCGAGATTCTCCACCACCGTCCGCGCCGTGCTGTGCAGAATGCGCTGCAAGTAATCAAACTGCCGCTGGTATTGCACCTCGATCAGGATGATTTCACCCCCGGCATTGCGCGCCTTCAAGTCCACCCGGTTCTGTTTGTCGGCCGCCGTCTCCTTGTTGCTCTCGCTCTCCAGGATTTCCAGGATCTGTATCTCCTCGCGCAGCAACTCGGTGAGAAACCCTTCGAGAATCCCGAAATGGGCTTTGCTGCGCAGCAGGCGCTTCATTGCCCAGTCGAAACTGATCAAGCGGCGATGGCGCTTCATACCCAATCCCGGAGCCCCGCGTCGAAGGGCTGAAAGTCGCCGTCGTCCTGGGGCAGGGATAGCAGAAGGTCAGTAAAGCTCGGCCCCGCGAGATCACGAGGCGGCGCGAGCTGCTCGTAGTCCTCGATCGAGAGGACAACCGCCGCGGGGACCCCGCGCCGCGTGACGATTTGAGGCCGCCCGCGGCGTGCCGCCGCAACGATCGCCCCAAACCGGCTCTTAGCGTCTTGGAAAGACCAACGTTCACTGGACATGGAAACGGCTCAACCTATCGCGCGAAATGACCGGGGGAAGTGTAGCAAGCCCTATTTCCAAATATCGGGTTACGGCGCATGACCAACCAGCTTGTTAGCCCAACAAAACCGGCGGCGAAACTCATTAGGGGATTGTATCCCCCAGGCCCAGGTCGCCGGTCGGTGCCGGGCGGCATATCAGCAACGGGACGGCCGTCGGTGCGGCGCCAACCAAGCATCCGAGGCGGACCACAGAGCTGACAAGCGGGCGATTGAGGATCAATTGTAGACCATATTTCCCGAGTGTGAGCGAGCGCGAGCGCAGGCCGTGAGCAGCTTGTCCAGCATGACGGGCGCAGAGGAGCGGGGTCAGGTATTGCAACCATGCTTTGCTTTCGTATGCTTGATTGCAAGACCTAACCCCGTTCCTTTGTGCGTCTTTCGCCTAACGTCAACCACAGCCCGCGCCAAACTGCGGCCTGAAAAGCGAAGGCCGCAGTTTGGCGTCGGTGCTGGTGGGTTTGTCAGGGGCACTTCCCTCGAAATGTCTTCTCCACCCGCCGCAACGCGCTACTTATAGTCTGTAGACGTAAAGTCATCATGGGTAGATCGTAGCCTACATGGCAAGCGATCCGAAAATAATAGTTGGCAGCAATATACGCAACATCCGAAAGCAGGTCGGCTGGTCGCAGGAGCAACTGGCTGACGCGTGCTCCCTGCATCGCACGTACATTGGAGCGGTAGAGCGAGGCGAGAGGAACATCTGCCTTGAAAACATAGTAGAAATATCTCGTGCTCTTCGAGTAAGCGCAACTACTTTGTTAGAGGGGGTGGAATGATGCCCTCTCCATATCAAGGAACAGCTCCAGCCCGATGGCCTGCGGTAACCCAGGACCTTATCAATGATCACCCCTTACAAATGAACGAACTCGCTGAAGTCGTTCTATCCGCTTGGGACTCCATTTTCGCGTCAAAGATGGGCACAAAAGGGTTCCATATTGGTAGAGATATATTTCCGAAACCGCAGATTATGGGTTTCTTGTTGCATGAGCTAATTCCCCTCGAATTGGCCGCAAGATACCCTAACGAATGGAGAGGAGAAAAATCCGCTTCAGATAAGGATATCGTTTATATACCTGACGCCAGCTACTCAATCGAAGTTAAGACATCATCCGATCCGAACCATATATTCGGCAACCGTAGTTATGCCCAGGCAACAACAAAAGGAAAAAAGGCCAAGTCAGGATATTACCTCGCGATTAATTTTGACAAGTTCGCTACATCAAAACGCAACCCCAAGATCTTACTGGTCCGCTTTGGTTGGTTAGACTCCGATGATTGGGTGGGACAAAAAGCTGCGACCGGTCAACAGGCACGCCTACCGCCAGCAGTCGAGAAGGGAAAACTATTCGACATCTATCGCAAAAGCTAAAGAAGCTCCAGCTGACACTGCGCTATCTTCCTTTCCTCTTTGAAGTTTTTGAAGCGCTGTACCGCGAGTCTGCAATACTCCTCATCCTTCTCAAATCCGACAGCCACCCTCCCCAGCCCGTAGGCCGCGATTCCGGCGGAGAACGAACCTGCGAATGGATCGAAAACAACTTGCGCTTGATTCGATGAAGCGAGGATAACTCTTTCTACGACTCCCAACGGGAACTGTGCGGGATGTCCCGTGCGCTCTCTTGAACTTCGCTTACTTCCGGTTGTTACCTTTGGAAACTCCCATACATCCGAGGGATTTTTGCCGAGCGGGTTGCACCTGTACTTTCCGTTCTTCTTCTGATTAGGGTATTTGACGTTAGGATCGCGGATATCGTCAAGATTGAAAGTGTAATTACTCCGATCTTTTACGAAGAAAAGCCATTTCTCATTCCTTGGGCTCAAGCGGGTTTTTGCCGAGACACCCGCTCCATATTTCCATACGACTTCTTGAAGCATGAAAAAGCGTGACTTATCCCAAAGTAAGTAGGCGATGGGTACGCATAGACCCTTTCCGGGTACTTCAAAATAGCCGACATTCAGCCAAAATGCTCCCGCTGGCTTCGTCACGGCGTATATCTGATTCATCCATGTTCGGCACCACTCGATATAGCCCTCTATGCTCATTTCCTGCTCGTACGCTTTCCCGATATTGTAAGGTGGTGAGGTTAGAGTAAGGTCAACTTGAAAGTTCTTCTCGGCGAGAGCAGACATGAAGTCAACGGAGTCCCCCTTGTAGAGTAAAAAGCCTCTTTCGCAGAAGTAGGGCTTGCCGATAGCTTCGATCAAGCTGGCCTCGGTTCTTGAATGCAGATTCGCTATTCTGTTTGTCAGATCTTCTGAAAACGCGGAGAGCATCGACGGCGGTGCAATTGCCGTCGCGCTGTGCGGGTCAATGCCGGACGCAACGTGAATATTATGTTGCCGGTCAGCAATTCTTCGGGATTTATCTTCTTTCAATGCTACTTTCATTGTGTCGTAAACCTAGGAATCGCTACCCTCGTTGCTCGTTTGCGCTACGCACATTGGCGCCGCTTATGTCCCTCACGTGAAGCGCAGCCCGCACCTTAGAGCGGGATAAGAGCGGGATAAGGGACCAGGCTCAATTAACTCTGCCGGGAGGATGAGAATTCATTGAGCCTAGCCCCATTTTCCTTTGCTTTCGTATGCTTGATTGCAAGACCTAGCCCCGTTCCTCCGAACTATCCCTATTTCCCCCTAAATCAGTCGGGCGACGCAGGCCAAAACTCCGGATTCATGATTTGCTCGAAGGTCCAGGGACAGGATTCCGGGAACTCACCTAACCCGGTTTCTTCCGATGCTTTGGCAACCGCATCAGACCACACGTCAGACCACCAAAAGGAATGCCTCAACTCCGCTTTCAAGCTAGGTGTCTGATCAATGCAGAGCCCGACTCGATTACGTTGCTCCTTGATGGTTCGCCGCCAACTATTGCCCCTTCCTCCCGGCTGATACTGCCACTTCAGCATCTGTGCTAGAAGGACCGCCGTGCGGCTCGCCAATTCGCGTTTTTCGCTTTTGCCCACGTCTTCGATCTCATCGGCGATATGTTCGATGTCCAGGGCATCGAAACGCCCGGCCCGAAGCAGTCGAGCCTGCTCGTTAGCCCAAGCGATCACATCTCTGTCGTAACTGTTCGGGTTAGCGCGCATTGCGCCTCCTATCGGTCGTTAGGATCTTCATGGCAGCGTGAATTCAGTAAACTGCCCCCAGATCTCGATCTCCAATGCGCCTTCGCCGACCTCCGGCGCCAGGGCCTTGGTCATAAACCCGGCCACCGTGCGATCGGCACGGTCGTCGCACTACAGGTCACGGTGTTACCGATCGGGTCGGGGTGACGGGATTGCGCCCGTCACCCCTCCCACACCACCGGACATGCGGTTTTCCGCATCCGGCGGTTGAGCCTAGCGGGCTTTGCCCGCAAGCGTCCACCGAGGTGAACACCCATTGGACCCCTTCTTGCGTCTGTGCTCGGGACCCGGAAGACTCGGCCACCACGCGCCTCATCCAGAGCGGGAATCCACCCGCTCAGACTCGGCCCGCCGCCCCGGTAGCTGCCGCAGTTGCAGCGCCGAGCACGTGTCGGTTGCCTTCGCGCCTTCCACATCCGATCCAGACTGTGGTCCTCTCGCGACGCTTCGGCCCTTCGCTCCTCCCGGCTTTCACCGGGCGTCAACGTGACTCCGGCCTCTGCTGACTCCTGGCCCGCTCTCACGCGCCAGGTCTCCCCGAGTAAGAACATGTACTTTCGACCCGTGCCGTCAGGCTCTACCTGGTGCGTCTTTCGGTGACTGTTGGATTTCGCGTTCCCTAGCACGCTCATCGCCCGCACCCGGCCTCACTGCCTGTTCGTGTTCCTACGGTCGTGTCGCCGCGTAGCCCTGCTTTCAGCTTGGCCTCACGGCTTCCACCTTGGGTTTCGCTACGCTTCTTGTCACTCGCTGCGGTTACCTCCTTTCAGGTAACAAGTACATGCCCATGTCGGGCACACTAGGGTCCGCTGTGCGGACCGTCCCCGCTGGCCGGAACGGGCTCTCTGGGAACTCAGTAGGTCAAGTAAGTTTATAAAAACAGCACGATAGAGCATTTACACAAAAACAAAACGGCTCTATGTCAGCGTCTGAAAATAGCGTAAGCCCTTGATATGAAGATTCGGCAGATCAGTAATCGCTCCAGAGCTTGCTGATGTGGCTCGACATGCGACCCTATGCTGCCCTCGCTTCCGCGATAACATAATGTTATTTATCGCTATGTTGACCTACTGAGATCCCAGAGAGCCCCGGAACGATGATCAAGGCCGGCGCGAGCTTGCACAGGACCTCGGCGGGGAGGGTTTCGGTATCGATTGCGGGGGGGGGGCCAACAAACCAACGCAAAATCCCCTGATCGCAGCGGTAATGCGGCTCGTGGCGTAATTGAAAGCAGGAAACTTCAGACCTCAGGGTCTGCCCCCTATTTCCTACGCCTTATTGCACCAGATGCTCTTCTGTTTCTTTCTTCGCTTGCACTTATATCCCAGCAGCTTGAGAATTGGCAGAACTTTTTCGGCATCTATACCAGTGGATTCAGATATTTCTTGTATCGTTCCCTGCTCGTTCAGGTCAAAAAACGCAACAACCTTTTCCGCAGAATTCTCGATTTCTTTGAAAGGCTCTTGGCGTCTACGACTGTCGCCAAAGGCTGAAACTATTGCCCTGATAAGTGCCTTCAATATGTCGTAGCTTGCACTACCCACGATGCCGGACAACGCGGCGCTACCGATAAAAAGGGCTTGGCGGTTTGAAATAATTTCTTTTACTAACTCGTTTAGGATCTGAAGATCAAACTCGTGCCGCTTTGGTTGGAAGTATGCGTTATACAGTTCAAAGATTACTAGGCTGCGAAATTCGTAGGTGGAGAGCAGGTTGTCGTAATCATCAATCTGCAACTCCTCGTCGTCGACCCCTCGTTCCATAACAGATGCGATTATACGCCCGATTGCTAAAAAGGAATGCTGCAAAAGTTGAGGCGTATTCATTATCGTCGTGTCTGCGCTTGAAGTGATGAATCCGACTGAAGAGAGTATTCGCGGCGCCGAACCAGGTTGTAGAAACACGGCAGTTCAGATATGGGCACTATAGCGCCATTGACATAGAGCCCAAATCCGACAATTTTGCAATCAGTGACAATTAAGCTCTCTCCATTTGGGTTTGTATTATCTAAGAACCAGCCGCTTTGCCCCTCATCCAGTTCTAGTTGCAGGTAAAATCGCATATCGTCTAGATCAGGCAAATATTCAATGTACTTGGAGATATTGAAGAACTCAAACCCAACAAATTGAAACCTGCGCCCAGCATCATGATTATTGATAGTTGGGACGGGGTCCCATAGCGGACGAAAATACTTGTGGTGCTTGCCTATTCCGATTCTAGCAGCAAAAGCTCTGCTGAGGGCCATATGGAATCCGAGTAGTATTTTCCCGAAATCAAGCACATGCGTGTCAGGGATTGGATGAACTTTTTTTATCCATTCCGAGAGCAGCGAGTGGCTGGGTTGGTCGAACGACATGTAACTTATTTTGAAGGGTGCCGGCTTCTTATTTGTCGCAGTGAACGCCAATGGTTGGTGATGGATGAAAAAGTCCCAGTATGCCCATAAAGCAGCCGTAATAGAGAAATGCGGCGCCTGGACTAGCAAAGCATGGCGGACCATGAAGTAAAGCAACTTGAGTTCAGGAATCGATTGCCAGTCGCGTTGGCGTATTTCTGCCTGTCCAAGAAAGACGGAACCGTTGGTTCCATCTATAGTTACCCAATCGCCTTCAGAGACTTCTGTCTGGCCAAGACTTAGTGTGCGTTTGGTTGAGTCAATAGTTAGCGCTTTACAACCGGAAACGCATGGTTTACCAATCCCGCGCGCCACTACCGCGGCGTGAGAGGACTTGCCGCCACGAGCAGTAAGAACTCCTTCCGATGCGAACAGGATATGAATATCTTCAGGCGAAACTTCTTCGCAAACGTAGATGATCTGGGTTTGGCCACTTGTAACAACATCAACGCTGTCTTTCAGAAGAACGCGCCCTGTCGCGGAGCCTCTAGAAGCCGGTAATCCGTGTCCGATTGGCTGGAGAAGGTCTCTGTTCCTAATTTCGGTTCCAATTAGGGCGCCGACTGATTCCGGGCTGATCGAGGAGATCGCTTCATGAAGGGTGGTTTTTCCTTCCAAGAAGAAGTCAATTGCTGTTCGCACGACTGCAAGCGCGGACAGCCTCGCCCGCCTCGCATTCAGAACGAACACGCGCCCGCTTTCTATCGTGAACTCAAAATCGACGGGCCCCTTGAAATACTGCTCAAGAATGAGCTTATGTCGGAGGAGTTCTCTGTAAGCATCCGGAAACTGGGTTCTAAGAGTCATACTCTAGTGAGCATCTTGTCGAGCCATCGCAATATTCTATTCAAAGGGCTAACGAATAAGCGCTTATCCGTCGTCCGCGCCGCGCTGATCTAGGTCGTGGCACGGCGCCTGGCGCGCACGACGGATAAACGTTTGTTGGACTAATCCGATCCTGGCACGGTGCCCGCTGCGGGCACGGTCTTCTTTAGAGAGAAGGAATTGTATCCCCGAGCCCAGGGGTCGCCGACCGGTGCCGGGCGGTATCTCAGCACAGGGGCGGTGCTCGGAGCGGCGCAAAGCGAGCATCCAAGGGGGCCGCGGGGCTGATACGACGGCGACTTCGGGTCGATTGTAGACCATTTTCCAGCGTGGGGGCGAGCGCGGTCGTAGGCCGCATGCGGCCTGTCCAGCGTGACGGGTGAGCCGTGGCGCTTAGAGGCTGTCTAGGAACCTGAAAATGACATTGAGTCAATTGGCGGCCTTCAA
>JACDZJ010000058.1_pt1 | contig 53986 bp, 36 predicted proteins | sample 7365721 | NCBI WGS metagenome assembly JACDZJ01 (sample SAMN15143480, study PRJNA637477) | pond metagenome | biome: freshwater wetland ecosystem [ENVO:00000243]; feature: pond [ENVO:00000033]; material: pond water [ENVO:00002228]; isolation source: pond water containing pink berries ... | reverse complement strand
TGCATAGAATTTCTCCGAATGCTGTGTGGCGTCACACAGTTGGCCTCATGAGCCAAAAACTCTTGCGGGTCAGCGGGAGCGAGTCCGTTCTCGCATCAACTGCGTTATGCGAGAACGGACTCTCTACCGCTGAGAATCACGAATCCTGGATTTTTTCATCCACCATTATAGCGCTGCCATTCAAACGTTATAGAACGTCGCAGATATACACGACGAGCGCACCCTAGCTGTTCCCGCCTGATGCGGCGGGTACTCCCTCGCTCGCCGGACACCAGCGCCCCCAAACAACCTTACACGCAATCTACCCGCGCACCGTCATTAGAGGATATCCGGAACGGAATATGCTTAAACTGAGAAACCCTATAATCTACAACGCTTAATCTATCAAGCGCCAAAAGCGTCATATTGTCCGAGTTCAGTGACATATCAATAAATTTCAACCGGTTGTCTTTCATATGCAATTTCTGAACCGGATTTCCTCTTAGTACGCCTTGTGCCCGTACGCGCACCGCTTGAACTCGACTCAGGCATTGCGCATTCTCTGCAAACGCCAGATGGAACTCTGAGTCATTGTCGACATGGAAAAATCGCCGGGAAGCAGGAGCCACTTCTAATGCTGCCCATCCCGCTCTCCTATCCTTTGTGACCCGCGATGACGTAGACCGCATCGCACTCACCTCCCCAGACAACACGGGTTCAGGCCGGCGCTCAACGATCCCCGTGCACAGGCGCTCGGTTATCCACTGGACATCGTTCTAAGACGAAGTTCCTCGTCAATCTGTGCGTTGGTTAGATTCAAGCCCATAAAATATAGGCTCATGGGGCCAACTTTGTGATTGGCCTACGGTTGGCCGACACCGGTCGTTGATCCAGCCTGAGGGAAGGCTCATTCGGCAGATGCGGACACCACACGATTCGCCCCATGAGCCAAAATATTTACATAGAATCCGTGTCTATAACGGCTGATGATGGCCTGCCAACACGGTCCCGGTCAGATCGTCAAAACAGCTCAGGCAGGCCCCACAGCGGTATATCAGCCGCGCCGGTTGGGCCGTATCATGCCCTGCTTCGTGATCAGCCACGCCTCGCAGTGGGGGCTAAGAAGGCCCTTTGGCCAACGCAACTGTAAGCACTTGGCGTCGTCCAGCAGGCCTTGAAAGTTGATCATCACCGGGAAACTGTCCGTCAGCTTGTTCGAGCCTTGGCGTGTAGTGTACGCTTCGACCACCCTTGAGAGCGAGCTCGCCTCAGCAGTCCGGGACCGATATTGAGCCTCAGATCAGATCGTCCATTCATTTCCATCGGCTTTCTCCTTTTCCGTCATTCTCCTCAGATATGGTTCCAATGCCTCCTGAGGAAGAAACTCAGCGTCTACAGTTTTTTTCCAGATCCAGAGTTTTTGGATTTCTCTGACGAACTCATATTCTGGCTGCTCGTGCAACAAACGAACTAATTCTTTAACTGGGTAAAGCTGGATATCGTCGATCAAAAGCAGGCCACCTTTTCTAAGGATCATATTTGAATAGCAAAAGTCGACAAAAACTGTAGGCCATCCGTGCCCACCATCAAGCAATGCTACGTCAAACTTATCGTTGTCGTTGCCTCCTCTTTGTGTCAACGCGATTTTCGGAAACTCAATCTCGGATCGATGAAGTCGAATGTCGAGCGCATTTGTTGAGATAGCATTATTATTACAGTATTCAAAGATACGCTCTTTCAATTTTGGATCGGGACAGATACTTATCATCGCTTGTGGATTTAAGAAAAGAAATGTAATCGTTGTGTTTCCAGCTCCGGTCTCTATGATCCGCAACCGCTCGTTCTTCGTATGTTCTTTCACTACTGAAGCTATAGTACTCAAATGATGTTTTTGAAAGCCCCCCGTTCTCCATTTATTGTCCCAAAAATGGATTTCAGGAATGTTCTCAAGATACTCTTCAAAAGAAATCATAGACATAGGAGACTACCACATCTAAAGTATTCAGGATGACAATATTATAGCCTGAATCCGCAACGTAAACCATTAGAAAGCCTTCAGCTTGCGCCATCATAAAGAGTCGACCATCGCATTCTCAGCGCACGCTACGGGGAACGCCTAAGTCTCGGCTCAGACGCTTGTGACCGGAGCAACAGCTTAATTCGGGCATAATCGGGAACTTACGCCGACCCCAAAGTACCGAGGTTTCACCCGAAGTGCTCAGACGATTGCCGGAAAATCCTATACCAGATCGCGAACGACTTTTGTCTGCCGTCAAGGAGTGCCGACAGGAGCATAGCAGGGCTATGTAACTGTCGGCGCGCCGCGGACGGCGGGCGAAAAGACGAACGAGACGGTATAGGAACTGATAGAAATTTCTTTACCTCTTTTCCTGATTTTATCGCGCTAGAGACTGAATAAATGCCTGTTTCAGACTTTCATAGTTTTCGCTAATATACGAAAATATTTTCATATCATCACCTATAATAGGACCAAGCAGATCATGCTCTAGGTCACCGACATCGACTGAGGTCTTGTACTGGGTAACGTTTTTTTGAAGATTACTCAGAGGTGCTCCAAGTAACTGAGACAAAGTCTCGATAAGATTCTGATAATATTCAAGCGGAACCACAAGGATACTATTTTTCCTGATAGATTCAACCGCGAGATCGAAACTCGGTCGGCCGCATAGATGCCAGCATTGCATATTAAATAATTTTTTAGAGAACATATCTTGGAGAAGCTGCTCAATACCGCTAAATTCAACCCCCTGATGCTCCTGGTGATTACTATTTGTTATGTAATGCTGTAATGAGATCAACCTTCTAACCGGCTCACGCACGACTGAAATAATCGGATAGTGAATACCTTTGTTGGATAATTCCTCAACGGATATATGACCTCCTATGTAGTCATAATTCTTCAGCGTCTCCGGCTCCATGGATAATAACAAACTGCGCCCCTCTTTATCTCCAAATCTTATAGTTTTTTCCTTGCCAAAGTATCTTTCCAACTCAGCATGTAAAGACAAGCCAGCGGTCTTGGGGATATGTATAAAAGACAGGTTGTTTATATTGTGATCAGAGCATTCCACTATTGCTTACCTTGATTGTTCGTAGGGTTGTCTCAAGATAAGCCCTTCCCCACCTCAAATCGGGCTCCAGGTAATTCCCTTCCGCCCATTCGTTCCATGACTTGATGAAAACCACCCTTCGGTGAGGAGCATTATCTCTCACCAGACCGATCGCCTCTTCCAGGTGCTGGCGATACAGCTCAGGGGTCGACCCTTGGAGGACGAAACCGTTCCGGCCGGAGCGCGGCGTATTGTCCCAGTTGGGCATCACGCATGGGAAAAACTCACGCCTTCGGGTGGCTTCCGGAAAGGCATTTTTGATAAAGGTCTCATAAGTATAGATCTGCGGCAACTTTGGAGCAACTGCCAGATCGGGATCAGCCGCCAGGATTTCTTTTTCAACCATGTCGTTGATCGGCTTGATCCCCTGGTAAGGAAGTTGACCGACCGGCGGGTTGGTCGTGAATCCGTCGTAACCGTCTTCGGGCATTCGCCAAGGATAGTCGGTAATCCCAACGAAGAAGAAATCCGGCGCCCTTTCTCTTTGTGCCATCTCCCGCCAGGTGTTCATGAAGATCCTTGCATCCTTGAAGTCGGTCGGACGATAGATGCAGAAGATATTCCGGCCATCAATCTTCATGTACCGATGATCGCAGAACGCATCAAGCATGCAGTAGAAATGGGCCTTGTAGTCGTTGACGCCGGGATAGGTCTGCTCGATCAGAATCCGGTCGGGGCAGCCGTGCCAGATACCCGACCACGTGTGGTTGGCCCAGGAAAAACAAAAGGGGAAATCCGGCTTACCGGAGTACAGCACTTCGTTGAATGGACGCTCCAGCAGCCGCTTGCCGCCGCCGAACCAGTAATGCCAGTAGCAAAACCCCTCAATGCCGTAATCTCTTGCGAGTTCAGCCTGCTCCTCGCGAGATTCAGCAACACGTAAATCGTAGTAGCCGAGATCTGCTGGAACGTTAGGAAGGACATGCCCCGCGAAAAGCGGCTTAGCCTTGGCGGTATTAGTCCATTCAGTGAACCCTTTACCCCACCACAAATCATTTTCGGGGATGGGGTGAAATTGCGGGAGGTAATGGGCAATAAGACGCGCTTTCATTTATTAACTTTTCTTTGTTAGATCAGTTTTCAAATCGACCAGAAAAAAATTTAGCTTTAGCCATTAAGAATCATACCAAACACCTGACCAGAATTCGAGAACTTTGGCTCTTGAGGAATACTTGAACCCGCCTATTTAATTTATCGATAAGCTTGCCAGAACATTTCGCCATTTCTTTTGATGATAACAGAAACTTTGGCATTCGGATCAATTCGGTTAGTCATGGCTTCAAATCCAGAGAAATCATAGTTGCACTTATTGCCAAAATGAGCAGTTATCTCCGGACGTTTTCTTTTTGAAGGTATTATCAGACGAGCCTTGTCGCCATGCTTATGGACCAAGATCATGATATCGGTCCCTTCCGTGCTAATATCGTCATTAATGGCTGCCCATCCTTTAAGGTAAGTTAGGTCATCGCCCGAATCGTTAAAGTCTTCAAAACTGATGATAATCGACTTGGAAGACTCCTTTTCCGCTATAAGTTTCACCAAAGAGGCCGCCAACTCATGGTCTCCTTCCTCACTTGTCAATACGGCGGAAAAGTTGGGGATATGGTGTGAGAGACTTTTTGCAGCGGGGCACATGGCCAGACTATTGTTGATTCCGGACTTGGTCGCCTCAAGGTAAGACCGTCTCCATTTGATGCATGGCTCAAGGTGATTTCCTTCTGCCCACTCATTCCAGGCATTAACGAAAATAAGACGTTCACCCGGATGATTAGAAACAATTGTCTTTTTTATAATGTTCTCAAGCCACTCCTGATATATCGCCGGAGAGGAACCAAGCAGAATAACAGCGTTTTCATTGCGTCTCGCTGAATTGTCCCATGCGGGCGTGACACACCGAAACCAGGGGTAGGGCGGTTGCGTCTTTTCCAACATTTGTTCCATCAATGCGACATAGCTGCGAGTGTAATTACTTTCATAAACAGCACTCGGCAACTCGACAATTTCCGGCAATTCAGGGTCATCGGGAACATAGGATCTAACCACTGATCCCATTCTGTCCCAATCTGGCGCAAACTCCAGCGCCGCATCAAAACCTATTTCGTGAGGATTGATACGTCTCTTACTTTCAACACGCACAAGGTAAAGTTCGCCAATACCTGCTTTTCGAGCTTCTTCACGCCAAACCTCTGCAGTCCTTGCCGAATCAGGCATGTTTTCGGTCCGATAAACAAGGAACAGTGGCTTACCGTTGACCCGGATATAGCGGCGGTCCGTGAAAAACCGGATCAGGTCCTGGATATGGGCTCTGTCGTCCGCTTCGCTGTATACCTGCTCCATCAGGATGGAGGAATCTTCACCATCCCAACAACGCGTCCAGTTTTCGTTGGCCCAGCAAAGACAGAAGGGAAAGTCGGGTTTTCCAGATGCCAGCATCGCTTCCGCTGGACGTTCGAGAAGCCGTTTGCCGTTGAACCAGTAATGGTAGTAGCAGAAGCCATGGATTCCATATTCACTAGCAAGATCGGCTTGGGCAACACGAGTCTCTTCCAAGCGCAGGTCATAAAAACCGAGGTCGCCAGGGAGATGCGGTTGGTAGTGCCCAGCAAACAATGGCTTGGCTTTGCACACATTCCGCCACTCGGTAAATCCTTTACCCCACCACGCATCGTTTTCGGGGAACGGGTGGTACTGAGGCAGGTAAAAAGCGATCGTGCGTAAGGGATACTCATCGAAGCTCGCCTTTGCGGTATTGCATCGTTCTTCCGCAGATGCCTTGGCGGTGGCGAAGATGTCCCTAATCAGTTCAGCGGTCTTTTGAGCAGTACATTGCTCGGCAACAAAAGTTGCACACAAAACGCTGCGTCTTTTCCAAATTGCCTCATCTTGGTACAGCGTTAGAATTTCGGCCGCGAAAGCTTCCGGATCATCCTTGGGGGTGGCCACCTGGCCGATGCCAGTGATCCCTTCCAGACCGATGGATGTCGAGACAAGAGGGACACCATGGTACAGCGTCTCGATCACCTTCCCCTTGACTCCGGCGCCGACTCGCAAAGGGATGACCGCCAGTTTAACGCTTCCATACAGCGCCTGGAGCGTCTCTTCACTGACCTTGCCGAGAATTTTGACATTGGCAGAGTTCAGTGCGGTAATTTCCTCCGGCGGATTGGCTCCGACAACATTGAAAACCATGTCGGGTATGCGATGTAGCACCAGCGGAAGCACTTCCTGGCAAAACCACTGAACGGCGTCCCGGTTGGGGGTATGACCAAAACCACCGACATAGAGCAGGCCGCGTCGTTTGCTAAAATCATATTGCGGTTCAGGCATTTCCTCGTAGAAGAAAAGAGGAACTGTATATACCTGTTTCTGAGGAAAATCTTTCTTGATAATTCCTTCTTCGACATGACTGAACGTTAGCAGAGCATCACTGGCAGAAAAGAGATAATTCTCCTTTTCCCGGAAGAAATTGGCCTCATCAAGGAGCATCGGATCTTTTGTCAGCTCGGCCTGCCGTTGCAGCCTGAGATAATGTAAGTCGTGGCACTGATAGATAATGGCAGCCGTGGTGTGGCTGAGAATAGCATTGAAAAACTGGATGGCCGGGTTTGGCTTGTGAAGAAAAGCGTAATCGATTTCCGGCCCCTTGTCCTTGAACCACTCTTTCCAGTTATCCTGGAACCAGTACCCAGCCAGAACTTCTACTCCAAGACTTTTTAGTTCTGTTGAATAGGGCTCAATGTGCTGGAAATCGGCAGGAAGGTACATGACCTTCAGTCCCATCTTAAGCAGGACTCGAAGATACATGTAATTGGTCCGAGAACCGGCATATCTGTCGTACATGGGTAACGCATAATCGACGAAAAGAAGCGTTTTCCCCTTTAATTCATTCAGGCCGCTTTGGTCGAGCTTCGGCACGTCTTCCGCCAGGCGCGGATGGGTGCGGCGCTGGCCCTGCAGACCGTCTGCCAGACGGCCTCCAAAATTCCGCGCCTCGTTCAGATAGGCATCGGCCTCCTCGGCCAAACCGAGGGCGCGGCTAGTCCGCACGAGCGCAAGTTCTGCAACCCCATCAGAGCATCCGCACTCGAGCGCCCTTTTGTAGGCCGCGTGCGCACGGGCGACGTCGCCCTTGCTTTCCCATCCCTGGGCGATCTCGCACCACCTGGCGAGGCGTGTGCGGGCATCGGTCTCCTCGTCCGCACGTTCCTCATACAGATCCAGTGCCTCCAGCCGTCGGCCCAGTCTCTCGTAAAGTCCGATCAGGCGCTCGCGCAATTCGGACCGCTCGGGCGAACACGCAAACGCAAGGCGGAACTGCTCAATCGCTGACGGTAGGTCGCCGCGTTGTTCCTGGACATTGCCGAGGCCAATGTAAACCCATGCGGGTGGGGGATTATCGAGTGTGAGAATAGCGAGGAACTGTTCCGCCGACTTGTCAGGCATGCCGAGGCGGCTGTAGGCATCTCCCAGACGCCCCCTGTTGGCCACGTTGTTCGGCGCAAGGGCCACCGCTCGCTCGTAGGCTGCGACTGCGCCGGTGGCGTCGGCGCATGCCACGTTGCACTCGCCGAGCAGGAACCACAGGTAGTCACTGTCCGGATATGCCTGCAACGCGTCCAGGCAGAGCGAACGGCTGTCCTGCGGACTCATGTCGCGAATCGCCTGGACGTATTGGTCCAGCGTCTGCGCGCTCTGCGCTGTTTTCCGTGGCCCTGCATGGGCTTGTGGGGAGCTTGCTTGCGACATTTGTTCGTCCCATTGATTCGAACGGATAGGAAATCCTAGCCACCCTGAGGGTAGTGATGCAGTCTACGGGTCCGCGACGGAGCCGGAAGCGGTAATACTTCGATTTTTCTAGAGTTTCCGGTCAATATCGCGGGTCGCCCCTACAGATTATAGGACTACTTACCACGCTACCTTAAGTTTTATTAGCTGCCGGGGCACCTCAAATAACGCCGCCTCCCCCCAGGCTGTCCAGGCTTGGAGTTCGGCGCGTCGTGCACCACTACACTCAGGCCTCGGAACAGTGCCTGGGCCAAGTCGACGTTCTCGCGCTGCCCATCGTATGATCGCCCGCTTGCGTGGAGAGTCGTTTAGGTAACTTCAGAATCGCAAAAATGCGAATCCGTGATTCAATCATCTAAGACCCGTTATGCCCTCAATCCTAACCCCACTGAGGGCGGGGTGGCAAGACTCGATGGTTACGATCAGCAATTCCAAATTTTGGAAAATAATCTTTATTAATCAATGACGTGAGTGTCGACGCGGAATCGCGGCAAGAACCCTAATATTTTGTTTTCTCTTGCATATTAGCACCCAAATTTGGAGTTGCTGGGCTACGATGGTCTTGCACCGCAGCGCGTCGAGCACCGGGCGGAATCTTCTCGCGGACTTCGAAGAGGCGTTGCGCAGGTCACGATCTGCTGCTTCAGCGCCGCCATGTTCTGACGGCGTAGCGCGAGGTCCGCTTTGCGCTACCAGCGCGACTGCTGCTCCTGGACCAGCTTGCGCTTCCGTTCGAGGAGCGAGTTTCCATCGATCGCGCATTGCTCCGTCAGCCGCTTGCCCGCCAGCAATTGCTTCTCGACATCGCTCAGCCCCCTCCTGCGTAGCCTCGATCTGCGATTGCAGGCTGGCGACCACATCGCCCTCGTGCACGACCGCGTCGTTGATGCGATCGATCTGATTGAGGAGGGTCTTACGTTTGGCCCGGACGATCGCGTTCTCTGGCGCACCATGGACTGCGTGTTCTGCGACGGATTCTTGCTCAGTTCCTCCGGGATCGCAATACCCTCCGTCCGGCGCGCCTCCGCCACCAGCCGCGCCTCCCACGCACGCTGCGCATTCTGCGTAGCGGTGAGGATCGTGAGGCCGGCGCCGGCATCCAGCACGACGACCGCCGAGCGGACCAGCCGGATGGGCTCGCCGGATTGATCGACCGAGATCGCGAAGAGCGCCCTGTCTGCCACTACTGGGCCTCCCCCGCCGCAGGCGGTGGCCCCTCGGGCGCCCTGTCGGGAACGACCGCGGTCGTGCTCTCCGGCGGCAGCCGGTGGATCCGCGTGGCGTTCGGCGCGTCGAGCACCACCAGACTGGGGTCACCGAACAGGGCCCGGGCCAGACCGACGCTCTGGCGCTGCCCACCGGGCAGGCGGCCCCCCGTGGCCTATCCGCGTGGCGTAGCCCTTGGGCAGCCGCGGGATCCTGTCATGGGCGCCGGGCTGCTGCGCCGCGGCAAATGACCGCGTCCGTGCTCGCTTCCGGGTCCCCCATGCGGGCGCTGTGCTCCGCCAGGGTGCCGGGAAACAGCGCCACCTCCGTAGAGGGCTGTCGGGGCGACTAAAGTCGCCCCTACATGTCGGTGGATGTCTTCCCGGAAATCGTCTGGGGCCAGTTGGACCAACCCGGTCCGCGGGCCACGGAGTCCGGATAGCGGTGTTGGGGCCTTGATCATAAACCCGGCCACCGCGCGATCTGCACGGTCGCCGGTCCGCACAGCGGACTACAGATCAAGGTGTTACCGTAGGGTCCGCTGTGAGGACCGTCCGCGGCCGGCCGGAACGATGATCACGGCCGGTTGTTGGCTCAGGAGTCGGCCGTGGGGTGGTCGCCTCTCAGCAGCGCGGTGAGGCGTTCAACCTCGGCAAGGGCAGCCTCTTTGGCCTGCTGCTCGGCTTCCCGAGCGGCGCGCTCCTGCTCAAGCGCGGCGCGCTCCTGCTCGAGCGTGGCGCTTTTCTGCTCAAGCGCGGCGCTTTTCTGCTCAAGCGCGGCGCTTTTCTGCTCAAGCGCGGCGCTGGTCTCCTCCAGCGCCTGTTGGAGAGAGCGCCGTTCGCGTTCGATGGAACGTTGTTCGCGAAGGAAATCCTGGCGGGCTTGATAGGCGTGGTAGGCGCGCTCTTTCTCGGAAAAGGCCTTCAGAGTATTCATGGCTTGCCTCATTTCAGGGGTCTGCATCCACGCGGGGAGGTGGTCGATATCCAGGCGTTCGCCGTCTTTGAAAAATTTCAGCCAGCGTTGCTCCTCGGTGACGACCTGCTCGGTGGCGAATTTGTTCAGCTCCAAGAGATAAATCCCGCCGTGGTTCAGCAGGCACTGACCGCGTTCGTCCCGGAGGCGGTAGCGGTGGGTGTAGTAGGCGTCACCCGGCAGGAGGTCTTCGCCCAAGAGCCAAATGGAAAACGCGGGTTTGAGCGTGGCGTAATCCTGACCGCTCTGCAACTGATGGTTGTAGAGGTCGTTCCAGGTGTAGAGAATGCGGGCGAGGAGGCCTGCATAGGTCACCAACTGGATCTCGATCTGATAGCTCCGGGCCAAGTCATCGCGGGCCTTGATATCGACGATGCTCAGTTTGTCGGAGAGGAACTCGCGCTCGTTGTAGGGGTTGAGGATCTGCACCTGGGTGACCGGGCGCTGCAGATCGGTGCCCAGGATGGCATTCAAAAAATGAATGAGCAGGTTGCTGTTTTCTTCCGCGCCCAGGATGGCCTTGAAGACACAGTCGACCGTGGGGTTGATGGCGTGACGCATGGGGGCAGTTTAACGGCGATGGGTGGCGCGGGCAATCGGGGCAAGGGGCCTTGATCTTAAACCCGGCCACGGCGCGATCTGCACGGTCGCCGGTCCGCACAGCGGACCCTACAGGTCACGGTGTTACAGCCTTCGGACGTGATAACCGGACAAGGGGCGGGTTTCAAACCCGCCCCTACACGAAGGTCTGTCTGGATATCAGGTGCGAACGCTATACCGCTGTGCGAACCGCCCGCGGCCGGCCTGACCGATGATCAAGGCCGCCGGGGGCCTTGATCATGGTTCCGGCCACAAGAAAACCCGAAGTCGCGGCTTACCGTGAACGTCGCGTAGCGACCCTGTGGGAGCGGCGTCCCGCCGCGACGGGCCGGGCGCCGGCACCAGACACCGGGCCATGACACGTTCCTACAGCCACTCCCACCACGACGCGGTAGGACACGAAACGCTGGTCTTGCCTGCCGCCGCGGAACTGGCTAGCCTCGCACCCCATGGACACCATCGCCAACCCCCACGACGCCTTCTTCCGCGAGAGTTTCGGTCGGCGTGAGATCGCCCAGGACTTTCTGCGCCACCAACTGCGGGCACCGCTGCTCGCGGTGATCGACCTGGAGACCCTGGAGATCGCCAAAGACAGCTATGTCGCCCAGGACCTGCGCGCGTCCTTCTCCGATCTGGTCTATCGGGTCGGTAACGGCGCGAGCCAACTGTCTATTTACCTACTCTTTGAGCACAAGAGCCGCCCCGAACACTGGATCCTGCTGCAACTGTTGCGCTACATCACCGCCGCGGGTGATGAATACCGCAAACAGCACCCCAAGGCCCGGCACCTCCCGCCGGTCTATCCCCTGGTCATCTACCACGGCCGACGCCGCTGGCGTGCGCCCACGACCTTCCACGCCCTGGTGTCACCTCTGCCGCCGGTCCTGACACCCTTCGTGCCGCAATTCACCTACACCCTGCACGACCTGTCCCCCCGCACCAATGCCGAGATCAAGGGCGCCCTGCTGACCCGCCTGGTCCAATTGGCCATGCGCTGGATCTTCAGTGAGCAACCCATTGAGCGGCTGCGTGAGTTGTTCGCCCTCATCGAACAGATCGAAGACCAGACCACGGCGCTGGAGATGCTGGAATCCCTCTTGCGTTACTACGTCCAAGGCACCCAGCGGGTGGACGAGCAGGACGCCCGCCTGCTCCTGCAACAGACCCGAACCGGAGACCCCATCATGCAAACCTTCATCGACCGCTATATCGAGCAAGGGATCGAACAGGGCGAAGCCAACGTACTCCTGCGCCAGATTGCATGGAAATTCGGCCCCCCCAGCGAGTCGGTACGGCAACGCATCGCCGCCGCCGACGCCGATACCCTGTTGCACTGGTCCGAGCGTATCCTCACCGCCGACAGCTTGGAGGCCGTGTTGCACTAGCCCCGTCGGGTGGGCACGTCGTTGGTGCCCGCGCGTCCCAGGCATCCCATCCACCGCCATCGGTGCCGGCGGTCGGGGGCGATGTAGGGGCGACTTAAGTCGCCCCTACATGTCGGTATAGCGTTTGCCCCTGATATCCAGGCAGACCTTCGTGTAGGGGCGGGTTTGAAACCCGCCCCTTGTATGTTCTACGTCGATTATCACGTCCGAAGGCTTTACGTCTTTTCCCGGAAATCACCTAAGGCGATTTCCGACAATTTGGATACCGGTCATGTAGGTGCGACTTCAGTCGCATCTGCGTCCGAATCGGTGCGACTGAAGTCGCACCTACATCCGAGCCGATGGTGGGTGGTATCCGGTGTTCCGGAAATCCCCTACAGTCGCCCCTACAGTTTGGTACATCTTTTCCCGGAAATCACCTAAGGCCAGTTGGACCAACCTTGTCCGTGGGCCGCGGAGTCCGGATAGCGGCGTTGGCTCAGGAGTCGGCCGTGGGGTGGTCGCCTCTCAGCAGCGCGGCAAGGCGTTCGACCTCGCCAAGGGCGGCCTCTTTGGCCTGCTGCTCGGCTTCCCGAGCGGCGCGCTCCCGCTCGAGCGCGGCGCTGGTCTCTTCCAGCGCCTGCTGGAGGGAGCGCCGTTCGCGTTCGATGGAGCGTTGTTCGCGTAGGAAATCCTGGCGCGCCTGATAGGCGTCGTAGGCGCGCTCTTTCTCGGAGAATGCCTTCAGAATACTCATAGCGTGCCTCATTTCAGGGGTCTGCATCCATGCGGGGAGGTGATCGCTATCCAGGCGTTCGCCGTCTTTGAAAAATTTCAGCCAGCGTTGCTCCTCGGTGACGACCTGCTCGGTGGCGAATTTGTTCAGCTCCAAGAGATAAATCCCGCCGTGGTTCAGCAGGCACTGACCGCGTTCGTCCCGGAGGCGGTAGCGGTGGGTGTAGTAGGCGTCACCCGGCAGGAGGTCTTCGCCCAAGAGCCAAATGGAAAACGCGGGTTTGAGCGTGGCGTAATCCTGACCGCTCTGCAACTGATGGTTGTAGAGGTCGTTCCAGGTGTAGAGAATGCGGGCGAGGAGGCCCGCATAAGTCAACAACTGGATCTCGATCTGATAGCTCCGGGCCAGGTCATCGCGGGCCTTGATATCGACGATGCTCAGTTTGTCGGAGAGAAACTCGCGCTCATTTTAGGGATTGAGGATTCGCACCTGGCTGACCGGGCGCGGCAGATCGGTGTTCAAGATGGCATTCAAGATCGGCACAGGCCAAGGCTGAAGCCCTGGACTCCAAACGGGCATCGCTGGCCGAAACGATGATCGAGGCCCGACCGGGCAACGGCCTTGATCATTCATCCGCCCGCCCCTCGCCCTCGTGACACCCGCGGCGGTGCGGCTCGCCATACTGGTGCAGGTCGCGCGGTCTGTAATGCGGTTGGTTCCTCACCGCACCCTTCGCGCAGGGCCGTTTGCGGGGAAACGCCCTTGATCTCCCAGCAACAGGCGGATGGTGGATGCGGCGCGCGCGACCGACCTGCCGGGTCCCTGACATCGAGAGGCGCGCCTTATCCATAAAACGAAGCAGGTTTTTGCTGGAGTAAGCTTTGCCCATCCACCATCAGCCGCACTGCCGACACGCTCTTGGCGGCGGCCACCCAAACTTGAAGCTGCCGACGGTGCAGCAGACCTTGGGTAACGGCGTCACGAACCTTGGTACAATGGCGACCTGGCACGCGTCGAGCAACCGTACACAGAACAAAAGGGCGCCTGTAACACGCCAATCGACAAAGACCGGCTTGCCGCAACAATCCCCCAGGAACCCAGGAGTGAAGCCGTGTTTGGAGCGAGATCTCGCAACCAGAATCCGGAAAAGATCGCCGTCTGGCGCGCTGCGCTGGAGAATTCAACACGCCTGCCCGAGCCGCCCATCATCGCGGCAGCCCTCGAGGCCGATCTGATCGGCGCAATCGAGGACGTCAGAGATGGAACACTCTCCGGCTGGATCGATTTCAGGAAATCCTGCGCGGTGCCGCCGACGATTCTGCTCATCGACGGCGAGGATACACTGCTTGAGTTTGTCCCGCACCCGGCAGAGTCGGCGCTCCCGGAACCGGGCGCCGCCGACAGTCAGCGCAGTTTCGCCATTGCTTTGCCCGAGCGGGTCTTCGACGGATGCGAGCATAGCCTGAGCCTGCGTCGATACGGTGATGACAGTCCCATCTCGGGCACGCGGCGGCGCATGGTCCTGACACCGGAACTCACATTCCAAGGGGAGCGTCAACTCCGCGGAGAATTCAAGGGAATCCGCGGCATGATGGCTCATGGATGGGCCTACGATGCCAATGACCCCGCTGCGCCGGTCACTATTGAGATCCTCGACGGCGACTTGCGCCTGGCAAGCGGGATCGCCAATGAGGTCCGGGAGGATGCGGCCGCACTTGTCGACGGCAACGTCCTGAGCGGATTTAGGATTCGCATCCCGGACGCGTATCTGGACGGGCGCAGGCTCACGCTCAGTGCCCGTGAACCCGTGACCGGCACCGTGCTCGCCAATACAGCCGATCCGGCGCCGCCGACCGAGCACCCCGGCTGGAGCGCGACGGTCAGCGATCTCGAAGGCCAAGTGCTATGCGGTCAAGTAACGCTCGAATCAACGGCTGAGGATCAGGATGTCGAGCTTGAGCTCTGGATCGACGGGATCTGGGCGGACCGCTTCCATGTGTCCTCCCCCGGCCGGGACCGTGACCGCTGGAACTTTCAGCACGCCATCCCGGACAGTGTCCGCGATGGGAACGCCTGGACCAGCGTCCTGGACGGTGAATCCCACGAGTTCGTCCTGACCCCGGCGGATACCAGCCTGGTCCTGTCGACCGGTCATTTCGTCACCCCGGTCAAGGTCTTCACCTACAGCGCACTCAAGGCGGCCCTGACCGACCAGCCCGCCCGACTGCCGCGCTTCGTGCGCCGCTTCATCGCCCGGGCTTGCGCTAGCGCATTGTTCGACGGGGCGTTCTACGGCGCCAGGGTACAGCAGACCTTTGCCTCGGCTGAGCACGCCATCCTGCATTATTTGTCCGATCGCCGGCAGTGGCGGCACGCCACTTCGCCGTGGTTGGACCTGCCCTTTGTCAATGCCTTGGCGGGTGATCTGACCAAGGATTCCGTGAGCCCGCTGGAGTGGTACATCCGTCAGGGACCTGACTCCGAGTTCGGCCCCAATCCGCTGTTCGCGAACGTGGACTATAGGGTCTTCGCGGACGGCGACTCCGATTCCCTCCCGCAGCGCGCCACCTTCTTCGACGACTGGTTGGCAACCCTGGACACTGCGACGCCGTTGAACCCGTCGGCCCTGGTTGACATATCCTATCTGCAACGCGAAATCGGGGGTGATCATCCGGCGACCGGCGCCCAGGTACTGCGCTATCTGCGGGACTGGCTGGCTCTGACGCCTGCACAGCGACCATTGGACACGCTGAGCCCCTATTTCAGCCAGGATTGGCTGGAGCAGTGCTTTATTCTGCGGCGCAACCGCCCCAAGGGCTGCCTGCTGTCGGCGTTCCGCCTTGGGCAGTTCGGCGATCAGTCACCGCACCCGGTGCTGCAATCCGTGGGCAATGGACGAGATTATTATGCCCTCATTCGGGACTATGAACTGCTTCAACGCAGCAGCGGGATCGACGACATTGAGCGCCTTTGCCCAAATATCGACGCCGACGCTTTGTACGCCCAGTTCCCCGCCCAGCCCACGGCGAGCACAGCGGGTCCGCCACTGCGCAGCAGCCTGTATCGCTACTTGATGGCGCCGGTCGACACCGTCCGCCGGAGCTTTCTGCGCAATTTGGATGACCACTTCGTCGCGGACGTTTACGAGGGGCTGATCGAATACTGCACGGCGACACGCGGCATCAGCGACATCAATCTCATCTGGGCGCGTTGGCTACGCCTCCTGATGCTGCCCGGCACTTATGAGGACAGCGTCCGCACCGGGCACGGCCTGCTGACGGTCCAGGATCTCAGGCAACTGCGCTCGCACCAGCCCCGCCTGGACCGCGGGATTTCGCTCAGCCTCATCATCCCCACCTATGCCCGTGACGATCTGGTCCTGCGTTGTGTGCTGAGCGCCGTGCAGTCGGGCAACCTGGACCAAATTGAGTTCATAATTGCCGAGGATGCCGAGCAGGTCGACTCCGGCTGGATCCTCGGGTATTTTCTCCCCTCTGCCACGATCTACAAGAACCCCGAGAACCTCGGCTTTCTCGCGAATTGCATGTCCGCTGTTGCGCATTCGACGGCCGAGTTTTTTGTGCTCGTCAACAACGACATCATCGTCCATCAGCACGCCGTGCACGAGCTGCTGGATAGCTTCCGGACCCATGCCGACGCCGGTGTCATCGGCGGGCTCATTCTCAATGCCGACGGCAGCATTCAGGAGAACGGCGGCCTGGTGTGGAAAGACGCGTCGGCCTGGAACTTCCACCGCAACTGGCAGACGGCGGATGAGTATGCCTTCAACCTCCGCGAGGCAGACTATGTCAGCGGCTGCTGGATCGGCTTCAGGCGCGCGGTCTGGGACCGACTTGGCGGATTTGATACGCGGTTCATGCCCGCATACTACGAGGAGTCGGATTTCTGTCTAAGCTGCTGGAGCAGCGGCAGCAAGGTTTACGTCAACCCACTGTCGGTGGTGACCCATCTGGACGGCGCCACCATGGGCGTGGACGAGGAGGACTCATCGACCCTGAAGGCCCATCAGCCCATTAATCGCAAGAAGTTCCACGCCAAATGGAAACCGCTGCTCGCCGCGATCTTCAACGACAACGGCAACCCGACGCCCTTCCACACCGGTCGCCGGAACCCCAAGCGGTTCATCACGCTGGTCTTCGATCACTATGTCCCGGAGCCGGATCGGGATGCGGGCAGCCGTACCATGTTTGTGGTCTGCCAGGCACTCGCCGCCATGGCGAACAACTATGTGATCTTCGTCCCTGGCAACAATCACCGCAGCGCCTACGCCAAGGACCTCGAACGACTCGGCATCGAGATCATCGCGGGTGCCGAGGGCTGGAAGCGGCTCGACCTTCTACTCGAGCACGAGGCCGCGCTGATCAAGTATGCGTTCGTATCACGGCTGGGTGTCGCGGAGAAATTTTCCTGGCACCTGAATCGACTCAAGTGTCGCAAGTCGCTTTATATTCATGATATCGAGGCACTGCGCGGCTTCACCCATGACCCGCGCAGCCCAGGATACGAGGCGCTCGTCAAGGCGGCTCTGTCAAACTACACGCAACGCCATCAGACGCTCTTCGACTTGTTCGACGACATCATCTCGCTCTCGGAGGAAGAAACGCGTTTGCTGCAGCCCTATTATGGCCGAAAACTTGTCGATGTGTTTCCCTATGATTTCCCGTCGGCCGCCGAGGTTCAACAGCAGAACCGCAACGACCTGATCTTTGTCGGCTCCTATAACCATCCGCCGAACCGTGAGGCCATCGCCCACTTCATCGCATCGATCTGGTCCCAGATACGCCGTGCACTGCCTCACGCCTGGCTTCACCTGTGCGGATCCGGTTTCGAGCGGGCGCAGTCACTCACCGGCCCGGGTGTTATTTGCCATGGTCTTGTTTCGGAACAAACGCTGTCCTACCTCTACGCGATTTCGCGGGTGTCGATCGCACCCCTGCTCACCGGTGCCGGCATGAAAGGGAAGGTGATCGAGTCCTGCTCCCGGGGGGTACCCTGTGTCGGGACAGAGGTTGCGTGGCAAGGCATCGACTTGCCGGCCAAGTACGCTCATTTGCGCGGATCCATGGACACCTTCGCCGATCGCCTGATCGCGACCTACCAGACGCAGGACGAGGCGGTGGCCGCTGATCTCGTCGCGCTCTATGACAGTTGGCGCGGTCGGAACCGGATTGCCGACGTTATTCCGCGGCTCGCCGAGGCCGGTGTTCGCGGGTAGCCTTGATCATGGTTCAGGCCCGCAAGAAGACCGGGGGTCGAGGCTTTATCCGGTCGACCGTTTCGCTTCCTACTTCTGGCCGCATCCTATGAAACTGTTACTGATCCACCAGAATCTTCCAGCTCAGTTCAAGCATTTGATCAGGCGTTATGGCGGCGATTCGGCGCATCAGATCGCCGGCATCTGCCAAGGCCAGGCTCCGGCCATTGGTGATCCCGATTGCGCCAAGGGTCGGTTGCGCGTTTACAAGCCGCGCCGCGAGCCGACGAAGGGCATTCACAACTATTTGTATTCGCTGGAAGCGGGTGTGCTCAACGGCCAGGCCGTGGCGAAAGAGATCCTCGAATTGAAGCGACAGGGCTTTACGCCGGACATCACCTTTGTCCACCCTGGCTGGGGTGAAGGACTTTATGTGAAGGACGTGCTGCCGGATCGGCCGCTGGTCGGGTTCTTCGAGTTCTTTTACCGCCCGCGCGGACAGGATGCCGATTTCGATCCCGAGTTCCCGATCAGCAAGGACGAGGAATTGCGGGTACGCACGCGCAGCGCGCTTCATCTGCTGAGTCTCGATGCCTGCGATAGGGGGATCAGCCCGACCCAATGGCAGAAGAGCGTGCATCCGCCGGAGTATCTCCCAAAAATTTCGGTGATTCATGAGGGAATCGATTCGCAGGAACTGCTGCCCGATCCGTCCGTAACCTTCCAGTTGCCCGGCGGGACCATCCTGAGCAAAGAGACAGAGGTGGTGACTTTCGTCTCCCGCAGCCTGGAGCCCTACCGCGGGTTCCATCTCTTCATGCGAGCCCTGCCGGAGATCCTGCGGCGGCGGCCCAAGTGTCAAATCGTCATCACCGGTGACGATGAAGTCAGTTACGGCCGCCGCCTTCCGAGCGGCAAGACGTGGCGGGAAAAGATGCTGGAAGAGGTCGAAATCGATCGGCGCCGGGTCCACTTTCTTGGATTGATCCCCTGGTCGGACCATGTGCGTCTGCTTCAGGTATCAGCGGTCCATGTCTATCTTACCGTGCCGTTCGTGCTCTCGTGGTCGATCCTGGAGGCCATGTCGGCCGGCTGCGCGGTGATCGGCTCGGACACGCCGCCGGTACGTGAGGTGATACAGGACGGCAAGAATGGGTTGCTGGTCGATTTCTTCTCGAAGGAGCAGTTGGCGGATGCGGTCGATGACCTGTTCGATCATCCCAAACGCCGTCAGGCACTGGCGGCGGCGGGCCGGCAAAGCGTTGTCACACAATACGACACGCGCGACGCCTTGGTTCGCTATGATCAATATTTCAGACGTCTCCTGCGTGAGTCCCGGTAGGCCGCAACGATGATCAAGGCCCGCAAGCGATCTCGTCGCGACCGCGCAGAGCGGACGCCGGAAGCCTGCTCAGGGACCTTAGTCAAAACACCAGAGTAAATAGAAGATGAAGGAAATCGTTGATCGGTTTCGGGGCTATATCGTCTATATCGGGTTGCTCAGCCTGCTCCTGGACCTCCTCATGTTGACGCCGCCGATCTTCATGCTCAGCGTCTTCGACAAGGTGTTGACCAGCCGCAGCACCATCACCCTGATCGTGCTCTTGGGCTTGGCGCTCTATGCGCTGCTGATGATGGCCCTGCTGGATCTGCTGCGCACCCGACTTCTCAGCCGGTTCAGCGCCGCGCTGAAGCGCGACCTGGCACCACGGGTGATGGAGATCAACCTGCGGCACCTCAATCAGTCCGAAGCGGCCCAGCACGGGCTCGACGATGTGAATGAGCTGGAAGCCTTCCTCACTGGTCCGGGCATCAAGGCCTTCTTTGAGGCACCCTGGATCCCGTTATTCCTGGTGATCCTCTACCTGTTCCATCCATTATTGGCCGTAGCGGCTCTGGTGCCGACGCTTTTGCTGTTGCTGCTGACCGTTGCGGAAGACCGCTTTGCCGCCGGCAACCAAAAGCGCGCGACCGAGTTATCGCGGCGCGCCTCCAGCTTCGCCTTCCTCGCGCGGCAAAACGCGGAGACCATCGGCCCACTCGGCATGCAGTCGGCGATGACCGACCGGTGGCGCCGTCTCAATGACGATGCTCTTGAACACAGCGCACGGGCGGGGCGAGTCACGGCACGGACCCAGGCCGCATCGCGATTCGTGCGGGTCAGCGGGCAGATGATCGGCCTTTCGGTCGGCGCCCTTCTGATGCTCAATGTGCCGGACGTGTCGGCCGGGATCATGATGGCCGCCGTGATCATCATGGGCCGCGCCATGTCGCCGATCGAACACCTGATCGGCGCCTGGAAATCGTTCGTCGGCGCGCGCTCGGCCTATGCCCGGCTCAGCAAGCTGCTGGCGGACGCCGTGGCGCAGGAAGCGCCCTCGGTGCGCTTGCCGCGCCCGCTCGGCGAACTTCTCGTCGACCGCGTCTTTCTGCACCTGTCACGCGAACAGCGCATCCTCAGTGGTATCCATTTCAAGCTCGGGGCGGGCGAAAGTCTTGGTATCATCGGACCCTCGGGCACCGGCAAGACGACACTCGCCCGCCTGATGGTGGGCCTGCTCAAACCGACCCAGGGCCATGTCCGCCTGGACGGCGCGGATGTTTACCTGTGGGCGCAGAGCGATCTCGGTCAGTACATCGGCTACCTGCCGCAGGAAGTCATCCTCTTTCCCGGTACCGTAGCGGAGAACATCGCGCGCATGCAGGCTCCGGAGGACCTGACTGACGCGGTGATTGAGGCGGCCAAGCAGGCGCACGCGCACGAGATGATCTTGAAGCTGCCCAAAGGTTATGCCACCCTGGTTGGCGAGGGCGGAAACCGGCTCTCCGGAGGACAGCGGCAGTTGGTGGGGCTGGCGCGTGCGCTCTTCGGCAACCCCAGCCTGGTGATACTCGACGAACCCAACGCAAATCTCGACAGCCTCGCCGAGGCGGCGCTGATCGATGTCATTCGTGAACTCAAGGACCGCGCCGTGACCCTGGCAATCATCACCCACAAACCGAGTATCGTGCGCGATGTCGACCACCTGCTGGTGCTGCGCGGCGGAGAGCAGAACGTATTCGGCAAGAACCAGGACGTGCTGCGGGTCATGAACGCGGGGCAGCGCAAGAAGCTCCCCGCGACCAACACGCCGCCCGCGATTACCGACCAAACGGCACAACGACTGCCTGATGTCGAAGAGGCCCACTGATGTCACCTAGACAGTTCTTTGCCATCCCGGTCGACACGTCCGGCGAGTCGACCCGCCTGGTGCGGGCGGCCTTGTTCGTCATCGTCTTCTTTCTCGGCGGCGCGGCCGCCTGGGCAGCCTGGGCGCCCATCAGCGGTGCCGTCGTAGCCGCCGGCATCGTGAAGGTCGATACGAACCGCAAGTCAGTGCAACACCTCGAGGGAGGCATCATTCAAGAGATCCGGGTCAAGGAGGGCGAGCAGGTCGAGGCCGGCCAGCCCCTGATCCTGCTGGAGGACACCGATGCGAGCGCCCAGCTCAATATTCTGACCGATGCACTACATGCGCATCTCGCCAAGGAAGCGAGGCTCTTGGCGGAGGCCAGTCTACGCGAATCCTTCGAGTTCCCGGAGGAGTTGACCCGCGAGACTTCGAAAAATGCCCAAGTGCTGATGCACAATGAGAAGTCCCTGTTCGCGGCCAAGCGCAAGACACTGCTCGATCAGATCGGGCTGATCGAGGAAGAGATTCGGCACGCGGTAGAGGCGGCGACCAGCCTCCAATCACAGAACGGCGCCACCCAGGACGGGGTCCGCTATGTCGAGGAACAGTTGAAGGCGGGTGAGCGTTTGATTGAAAAGCGCGCCATCGACAACAATTCGTTATTGGAGTTGAAGCGTAAGCTGGCTGAGCAGAAACAGGCGTTATGGGAGCAGCGCGCAGATATCTCTTTGCGGCACCAGAGCATCACGGAGCTCAAACGGCAGGTCGTGGTGCTCAGGAACGACTACATGAAGAGTGCGGAGGACGAGTACAAGGACACTCGGCAGCTTCTGCTCGAGACCCGGGAGCGCATTCGACCCATCCTCGACGCCTTGCAGCGAAAGACGATTCGGGCGCCGATCGCCGGACAGGTGATCAATCTCCAGGCATCAACGATCGGCGGGGTCATCCGCCCCGGCGACACCATCCTGGAACTGGTGCCAAAGGTGCGCGACCTCATCTTTGAAGTCCGCATCCGGCCCCAGGACTCCGATGCCGTTCACGTCGGCCAGGCTGCCAAGATCCAACTTTCCGCCTTCAACCAGCGGACAACACCGATGGTCGACGGCGCCCTGACCTACCTGTCGGGCGACGCCATCACGCTCCCGGACTCCCAGGATAAGCAGCCTTTCTTCCTGGCCCACATCGCCGGCGATCAACGATCACTGAAGCTACCCGACGACCGCGTCCTGTCGCCAGGGATGCCGGTGGTCGCCTATGTGCAGACGACGCCGCGGACTTTTTTCGAGTATATCCTTTCGCCAATTACCTCCGGGATGCGGCAAGCGCTGGTGGAGGATATGCAGTGATCGCCGGTCCGTGCTTGATTGCATCTTTGATTCCGCTGTTGACAACGCGCATGTAACTCCCGAACCTAGTGGCCCGTTCCAACTTAAGCTGCGGCATCATTCCGGCAGGATGCCGGAATCCAGTGCCATGGATGGTCGCTCGCCGGCACTGCGGATTCGCAGGATTAGCTCAAACGGGGTACTCACTCGACGGCCTTGGTAACCGGCCATCAATTGCATCCCACTTTGAACGCCAATGTCGGCCAACAATCGGGAAGTAGACAAGGGACACTTCCTTAGCCTTCGCTCCCGTGCGCAGCAAGCGTCCTGGAGTCCTAGAGCTTCGGTCTTGTGTCGGCAAACGAAGACGGACACACTGGATTCGAAAAAGCGTTCCCCTAGACGGAGCGGCTTTGGTCATCGTTCCGGCCGACCGGATGGGCCGGACTGTAGGGTGCGATGACGCACGAAGCGCACCGCGGACAGGTGCGGCGGTTCGCAAGGTCACTGCACGCTACAAGAAAGAGCCCTGATGGCCGAACTGATGACCGGGGTCCCGGAGCCATGCCCAAGCGCCAGCATCAGCCCTCAAGATACCGTAACAAACATGGTGACATCTCATGGCAAGCAATCCAGAAGTAGGCGGACTCACTCCTGCATTGAAAGGCGCGGCCGAACCGGCAAGCGCAAGTGCCGTCGCGACTCCGTCGAACCCCGTCTACTCCGGACCTGCCTTGGATCGGGTGATCGGAATCGCGGCGTTGCCACGTTCAGGCACAACAGTGCTTTCTGCTGTTCTGGGCGCGCACTCCAGAATACATACCATCTATGAACCTTGGAATGCCAATAAGGAGAATCTCGATTTGAATAAGCCGATATTCCTACAGGGGTTTCTAGAGCAGTTTTCTGTCCAGGTCCACGCTAACGACATATTGCTTGTCAAGGAAACAACGACCGACCATCGCTATCTTGATCGGCTCAACGACCTGCTAACCTCAGTCCCCGATCCGATCATGCGAGATCTTGTTGTCATTCTGCGCAATCCTTTTCACACATTTCAATCGGAGGTGCAAGCACGTAGAGAGTGGTGGGGCGAGGGCGCATTAGAGATTACTTGCGCGCTTTTCGATGAATGGGCCGAAAGATCGCTTGCCAACATGAGACGCCTCGCGTTGATGGCATGCCGCTATGACGCTTTAATAGTTTCGTACGAAAGATTTGTACGCAAGGAGACAGCTATTCAAGAGTTAATGCATGCGCTTGGCATTACGATGGAACAGGCTCAGCTTGAATATGAAAAGCATGTGAATACCAGAGACGTACGCGGCGACATCGGCTTGGCATCGAAACCAAGGCCGCTTCAAGCCGACTCCATAGAAAGAAGGGGCATCGAACAGCAGTCGTTACTGAGTATCATTAATGTTTCAAACTATTTCGAGGATATCAAAGCAATTGAAGGCGCACTGCTTTCTTTAGCGCAACAGCCATTGTCGCGTGCGCATCACTGTAGCCTGCTTATCGATGCTCTTAACAAAAAGAGGAATTATCGTCAGCAATGCTAATCAAGGACGCTATTGCAACCGAGAACCGCGACGCCATCAGTCAAAGTCTGATTTTATTATTGGACATGCACCTGTCCATGAAAACCGCAGTCACTGCAAATCGCAATCTGACTCAGAACGAAGACCTTTCTCTGGAGGAACGTTTGTAGGCAATGAAGATCGAGATCGAAGAGACCTTGTATCTTGAGCTGCTGCAAGCGAACGAGCAGGTCTTTACCCTTTACCAAGTAGTCAGATCAGCGCACCTAGGCCTACCGAAACCCCATCCTCAGATCTAGCCTTACCAAGATGCCTCACGACACAGCCCTCAGCGAGTTTCCGTCACTGGTCGAATGGCAGGCCTACGAAGCGCTCCAAGACAGCGCCCCGGACATTCGTTTGACTCCGTATGTACGGCATATCCCAGACTATTTCGGCCCACGGCCCTTCAATATCGAAGTGATTCTCGCTCGACCGCCGGTGTTGGGTGCAAAGCAGATTGGCCGAATCCTGCCGGCTGACTTCAAGATTGGAGCGAGCGGCGATCTTCAGGTTTACAGCGATATGCCGTTACCTGAAGAGTTGGTCAACCGTCGGCCTGATCTGAACCTCGTTGCAGGCGGTATCCCTTCGGCGGCCCCGCTTGGTGTTGAGTCCGGCGTGCCGATTATTCCACTCGCTCACCCTGGCTATGGGATCTATGGGCATTGGCTGATCGACATTTGTCCGCGCGTCGCTTTTTTCCGTGCGCTATTTCCGGATAGCGCGTTTCACCTTCTGGTCCCGGACGATTTGGCGGCTTGGGCAGGAACCCTCGTGGCCGAGTTTTTTCCCGATGCGGACATGATCATCAAGGTGCGTAAAGAGGTTGCCTATACCGGCGAGCTGTTTCTTTGCAGTCCGTTTCGCTACCACGATCATCTGAGCAGAATGAGCGTGATCGCCAGAGATGTGGCGTTTCGGGCCTACCCGTTGGAATACGACCATAGACCGGAGCGTCGGTTGTTCGTTTCCAGAATGCATCTCGCGAAGCAGACACGCTCCTTGATAAACCGCGAAGAGGTCGAGAGTCTCTTCAGGAAGAGCGGATTCGAGACGATCTACCCGGAACAAATGTCGCTGAGAGAACAAGTTGCCGTATTCAGCAATGCGGCAGTCATCGCCGGCGAGGCGGGCTCGGGCATGCACAACTCGATCTTCGCGCCGGCCGGTGCCGCGACCATCGTTCTGCAATCGGCCAGGCAGAGCCATTTCATTCAAGCCAGCCTGGACTTCTGGGGTGAAAAGCGGGTATCTCTCGTATTTTGCGAAGCTCAGTCGAACGATTGGATGGCATCCTTTACGGCCGATCTGGCTGAGGTCGAGAAATGCATCAGGAACGCTGACCGCCGCCAGAACGACTGTGCCTCCGTGCTGATGCCGACAAGGCGTCAGCCCCCTGATCCTGCGATTTCGACGGCGTCTGCGCAGTTCACTCGCGAGCCCGACACTTGCGGGTCTGCGCGTCGCATCAACCGGCTTGCGACATCACTCGGTGCGAAGCGCTATCTTGAGATCGGGGCAGCTCAGGGTTCGACACTCCTCAATGTAGAGATTGGCGAACGTGTCGGCGTAGATCCGAATCCTGATTTCGATGCCGACCCTGCAGCACAGGGAGTAACGAGGATCAAGCGGATGACCTCCGACGAATATTTCATGGTCTTGGAAAATGATGAAATCTTCGATCTGATCTTCATTGATGGACTGCATACATTCGAGCAAGCCTATAGGGATTTTTGCGGTTCGCTACTTCATGCACACGCGCGCACGGTAATTTTAATCGGCGACACCAAACCGGCCGATGTCTTCTCATCGCTTGCAACACACGAGCGGGCCAAGACATTCCGCGAGGCGAATGGCAGCTCCGGCGTAGCTTGGCAGGGCGATGTATTCAAAGTGGTCTTTGCGTTACACGATTTTCATCTCGGACTGAACTACCGGACGATCGTCGGCTCAGGGGACACCCAGACCCTCGTCTGGCGTTCCACCGCGGGCTTGCGTAAGCCCCATTTCAATTCGCTGGAGGCAATCTCCAGGCTCACCTATTTCGATCTTTTGGATCACCTCAGCCATCTGCGGGAGTGCACTGAGGATGAAGCGATCGGCTTGTGTCTCAGAGATCTGGACGCTGAGCGCGATCGATCAGGCTAACCTGCACGATCCGTGAGGGTTGTAGGGGCGGCTAAAGTCGCCCCACACGTCGGTAGCTAGCGCAAGTCCGACGGGCTGCTAGGCCCCGCGCGCGGTGGTCTCCGCCCGCGGCGCCCGCGCGCTGCGCTTGCGCTCAATCTCGGTGAGATGGCGCTTGCGGATGCGGATGGCGCCGGGGGTGATCTCGACCAGTTCGTCGTCCTCAATGAACTCCAGCGCCTGCTCCAGGGTGAAGCGGATGGCCGGGGTGAGGATGATGTTCTCGTCCGAGCCCGAGGCGCGGATGTTGGTGAGCTGCTTGCCTTTGAGCGGATTCACGACCAGATCGTTGTCGCGCGCGTGGATGCCGACCACCTGCCCCTCGTAGACCTCCTGGCCGGGGGAGACCAGCATACGCCCGCGATCTTGAAGATTGAACAACGAATAACCCAGCACCTTACCCTGGCCGTTGGAGATCAGCGCGCCATTGCGCCGCGGCGAGATACCACCCTGGTTGGCCGGACCGTAGCGGTCGAACACGTGGTACTTGAGTCCGGTGCCGGAAGACAGGGTCATGAATTCGGTCTGGAAGCCGATCAGGCCGCGTGAGGGGATTTCGTAATCCAGGCGGACCCGACCCTGGCCGTCCGGCACCATGTCCTTGAGTTCGCCCTTGCGCTCGCCCAGAGCTTGCATGATGGCGCCCTGGAAGGCGTCGTCCACGTCCACCGTGAGTTGCTCGTAAGGCTCGCAGATGACGCCGTCGATCTCGCGGAAGATGACTTCCGGACGCGAGACGGCCAGTTCGTAACCCTCCCGGCGCATGGTCTCCAGGAGCACCGACAGGTGCAGTTCGCCGCGGCCGGAGACGCGGAATTTCTCCGGGTCGGTGCCTTCTTCCACCCGCAGGGCGACGTTGTGGATCAGCTCGCGTTCCAGGCGCTCCTTGAGCTGGCGGGAGGTCAGGTATTTGCCCTCGCGCCCGGCGAAGGGGGAGGTATTGACCTGAAAGGTCATGGTCACCGTGGGCTCATCGACGCTGAGTTGCGGCATCGCCTCCACGTGATCGGGGTCGCACAGGGTGTCGGAGACGTTGGGGGCCTCGATGCCGGTCAGGGCCACGATGTCGCCCGCGGAGGCCGACGCGACCTCATAGCGCTCCAATCCCAGGTAGCCGTAGACCAGACCGATCTTGCCCTTGCGCCGGGTGCCGTCGGGCTTGACCACGACCACCTGCTGATTGGGCTTGACGCTGCCGTGGCGGATGCGGCCGACGGCGATGGCGCCGACGAAACTGTTGTAGTCCAGCGTCGAGACCTGCATCTGGAACGGTGAATCCGGATCCACTTCCGGGCGCGGGCAGTGCTCGATGATGGCCTCGAACAGCGGCGTCATGTCGCCGTCATGCACGTCATTGGTCAGGCCGGCGTAGCCGTTGATGGCGGAGGCATAGACGATGGGAAAGTCGAGCTGCTCGTCGGTGGCGCCGAGCCGGTCGAAGAGTTCGAACACCTGGTCGATCACCCAGTCGGGCCGGGCGCTCGGCTTGTCGATCTTGTTGATGACGACGATGGGCCGCAACCCGTGCTGGAAGGCCTTAGTGGTGACGAACCGGGTCTGCGGCATCGGACCTTCCTGAGCGTCGACCAGCAGCAGCACCGAATCCACCATGGACAGTACCCGCTCGACCTCGCCGCCGAAGTCCGCATGACCGGGGGTGTCGACGATGTTGATGCGGAATTCGCGCCAGCGCAGCGCCGTGTTCTTGGCCAGGATGGTGATGCCCCGCTCTTTTTCCTGGTCGTTGCTGTCCATCACGCGCTCCACCGGCCCGAAGCGGTCGCCCAAGGTCCCGGACTGCTGGAGCAGCTTGTCCACCAGGGTGGTCTTACCATGGTCGACATGAGCGATGATGGCGATGTTGCGAAGGTTCTCGATCACGGGATTGCTCTCTGTGGGGTTGCCCGGGGAATGGGACTGGCCGGGCTGCCGACGGTCCAGGGCGGGGCTATCAGCCCGGCAGTATAAGCGCAAGCGCGCTCCGGCGCCCGGCAAGACTGCCGAAAAGACCGCGCGAGCGCCTGTTCTCTCCAGTCCGGGAGCGTGCCTGGGACAGCTTTCAAGCCGTTAACCGTCATTGCTGTGTCGCAGTTCCACAACTTTCCGGAAATATTTTCGATCACAAGCGGTTAGCCAGATACCAACAGCATCTGTGGATAAGTCTGTGTGCAACCTTTGGGCGCAAAACTCAAGTGCGTGTCGATACTGGGTCTGAAACAGATCGGCCGAAAACTGACCGACCAGAAAAAGCCTTTGCAAATCAGTATTGTTTACATCTTCCATGGGTGTCTCGGAGGCTGCTGCTGCAACCCTCTGAAACAGCCGGCCAAACCTTTGGTCCATGTGCACAAATCCGCGCACCGGACCATGCGCACCCGGCCGGGAACCCGGCGTCGACCGGAATCATGCCCGACCGAAGCGATCTGGTTGTCGTTGGGAGCGGGCGATTTCCGGGTAAGGATCTGCCGGTGTGTGGGGGCGACTGAAGTCGCCCCTACAGTCGCCCCTGCAGCCGGATCAGATTTCCGATAAGAATTTTCCATAGACGCATAAAAACAACGTAGTTCGCTGTTGCCGACACAGGCTTGCGCTCGCCGCCGAAAAGCCCCAGGATTCTGGGGGAGGACCCGCGGGCTGGAGCGCCGGCGGCAAATAACAGGCTCGCACCGACGCGCCGCGCACCACCGGACCTGGTATCTCCAGTATGACCCCTGCCGATCTCAAGCCCGTTCGCGACCATATTGCCTCCCGCATCATTGGTCAGCAGTCGTTCGTCGACAGCATGCTCATCTGCCTGCTGAGCGACGGCCATCTCCTGGTGGAAGGGATGCCCGGTCTGGCCAAGACCACCGCGGTCAAGGCCCTGGCGGACGCATTGGAGGGCGATTTCCATCGCATCCAGTTCACCCCCGACCTGCTGCCCTCCGACCTGATCGGCACGGACATCTATCGTCATGACAAGGGCGAGTTCGAATTCCGTCAAGGTCCACTGTTCCACAACATTCTGCTCGCCGATGAGGTCAATCGGGCGCCCGCCAAGGTGCAGTCGGCGCTGCTGGAGGCCATGGCCGAGCACCAGATCACGGTGGGCCAGCGAACCTACCCCTTGCCGCAGTTGTTCATGGTGCTGGCCACCCAGAATCCGGTGGAACAGGAAGGGACTTACCATCTGCCCGAGGCGCAACTCGACCGGTTCCTGATGCAGGCGGTGGTGACCTACCCCACGCGTGAGGATGAACTCAAGATCCTCGATCTCGACAGCCGCCAACAGCAGCAACATGGCACCGCGCCGGCCAAGCGGCTGAGCCAGGCCGAACTGTTTGCCATGCGCCGTGACGTGGCCAATCTGTACCTGGACCCCAAGCTCCATCACTATATCGTCGATCTGGTCCAGGCGACCCGCTCGCCCCAGCGCTATGACGCGGATCTTGGCCGCTGGTGCCGCTTCGGCGCCTCGCCGCGCGCCAGTATCGCACTGGCCCGCTGCGCCCGCGCCCGCGCCTGGCTGGACGGCGACGCCTTCGCGGCACCGCACCATATTCAGGCCGTCGCCCCGGAGATTCTGCGCCATCGCCTGCTGCTCACCTTCGAGGCCGAGGCCGAGGGCATCACCACCGACGCGTTCATCAACCGCCTGTTGAACCTTGTCGCAATCCCCTAGGTCGCCCGGATGACGCGGGGTAACCAGCTTGTAGGGGCGACTTCAGTCGCCCCCTAACGTCGGTAGATCCTTTCCCGGAAACGTACGATTACGACAACGATGAGCCTCCACCCCCGTCTCGACGATCTGCTGGAACTGCGGCACCAGGCTCATACGCTAGGGCTGTCGTCCCATCATCTGGTCAATTCCAGTTTCGCCGGGCTTTACGCCTCGGTGTTTCGTGGGGCTGGTGTGAACTTCGAGGAGGTCCGCGATTACCGGGAGGGTGACGACATCCGCTATATGGATTGGAAGGTCACGGCCCGCACCGATCGGCCGCACCTGAAGATCTTCCGCGAGGAGCGGGAGCGCAGCGTCGTACTCTGCCTGGACAAGGGGCCGCATATGAGTTTCGGCACCCGCGGGACCTTCAAGTCGGTCCAGGCCGCACGCGCCGCGGCGCTGATCGGCTGGGCCGCGAGCCGACTCAACGACCGCGTAGGCGGCCTGGTGTTCGGCGACCCGCGCGCCGGGCTGCAACATTTCCGCCCGTCACGCGGACGGCGCGCACTCTGGCAACTGCTGCGCACCCTGACCGAACCGGGCAGCGCGCCGGAGGCCTCGGTCGACTGCCTGGCCGGGGCTTTGAAGCGTGCCGCCACCGGGCTGCCCACCGGATCATTGGTCTTCGTCATCGCCGACCTCAATCGTGAGGTGATGGGTCTGGAGCGCGTCCTGGGAGACCTGACCCAACGCAATTCAGTGGTGCTGATTCCGGTGGACGATCCGGCCGACCGGGAGATCCCGGCCATGGGGGTGGTTACCTTTGCCGGCACCGACGGCCGCCTGATCGAGATCGACACCGCGGACACTCAAGCCCAACGTGCCTTCCAACAGGCATGGCAACACCGGCGGGACCTGCTCCAGGCAATCGCTCATCGGCTGCACATCATCCTGCTGCCGGTGCGCACCGATGAGGAGATTCACCTGACGCTGATCCGCGCATTGGAACAGCGCGCACGTTCGCGGGGGGTCTGATGGAGCCCGACCTGATACCGGCACTGGACCGACTGCGTGACATCCAGGGCATCAGCGGGGTGCCCTGGTGGCCGCCGGCTCCCGGCTGGTGGCTGCTGCTCGGTGCCGGCCTGCTGCTCGGGCTGGCGGCCTGGCGCTGGCGGATGATCCTGAAGCTGCGTTTGCCGATTCCCGGTCTCACCCTGGGCACCTGGCGCTGGGCCGCCGCCGCCGCGCTGCGCGACCTGCGCCGCCGCGTCCGCGGCGGCGCCGATGCCAAGGCAGCCTTGGGGGAACTCTCCGAACTGCTGCGGCGCATCGCCATGGCCCGACTGGGCCGACCCGCCTGCGCCGGACTGACCGGGGAGGCCTGGCTCGCCTGGCTGGCGGCCCATGACCCCGCGGGCTTTCCCTGGACCGAGCACGGACGGCTCTTGCTGGCGGCGCCCTATGCGCCGACCGTGCAGGCGGGACCGACACAACTACTGACCCTGATCGATGCCGTCTACGCCTGGGTCGCCGCGCCCGCCGCAACCCGGCCGGAGTCCGGCCGTGTTTGAATTCCACTGGCCCTGGGCGGCCGTCCTGCTCCCCCTGCCGCTGCTGCTGCGCTATGCCTGGCCGCGGCGGCCCGACCAGGCGGACGAGGAGCACCTGGAAGGACAGCGGCAGACCCTGCTGCATCCGCGGCTGGACGCCCTGCAAGCCGCCTATCCGATGCGTCGGCCGCGCCTGGCGATCGGCGGCTGGGTGCACCGGTCACTGCTGGCGCTGCTGTGGATCGGGCTGGTCGCCGCCCTGATGCGCCCGCAGTGGCTCACGCCCTTTACCGAGATCAGCAGTCCGGGCTATGACCTGATGCTGGCAGTGGACGCCTCGCACTCCATGGATGCCCTGGACTTCACCGTCCAGGGACGTCAGGTCACCCGGATGCAGGTCGTCAAGGGTGTCATGGGGCGGTTCATCGAACAGCGCGAGGGCGACCGCATCGGGCTCATCATCTTCGGCAGCCAGTCGTTCGTCCTCTCCCCCTTGACCCTGGATCGGCACGCCGTACAGCAGTTGCTGGATGGGGTGGTGGCGAGCATCGCCGGCCAGGGGACCGCGCTCGGGGATGCCATCGCGCTGGGCGTCAAGAAGCTGCGCGAGCGTCCGCCGCAGTCGCGGGTGCTGATCCTGATCGCCGACGGCGACAACTCGGCCGGCGGTTTCGCACCCATCGAAGCGGCGCGGCTGGCCCGCGTGGCCGGGGTACGCATCTACGTGATCGGCGTCGGCAGCACTCAGGAGCAGATCCCCATCACCGAGGACGGCGTGATCAAATACCGCGATGATCTCACCATGAATGAGGCGACCCTGGAGGAGATCGCGACGCTCACCGGCGGGGCCTATTTCCGTGCCACCGATACCCGCGCCTTAGAGGAGATCTCCACCCGCGTCGGCCAATTGGAGAAGACCGAGGCCCAGGCACGCACGGCCTTCATCGCCGCCCCCCTGTTCCGCTGGCCCTTGGGGCTGGCCATGGCCGCGCTCCTGGCCCTGGGGCTCTTTCCCGAGGGGCGCAAGCGTTTCGTGCGTGTTTAACCTGTTCTTGACTCGTTACCAAGCAGCCATATGCGATGAATGAAGCAGGTTTCAACTTCGCCCAACCGGCCTGGTTCTGGGGGCTGTTCGCCATCCTCCCGGTGGCGGTCTGGTTGATGCGCAGCAGCGCGCGCACCGCACGCGGACCAGTGCATCGGTATGCGGACGCGCACCTGCTGCCTCACCTCACCGGCACCCGCGACCTCGAAACGCGCGAGCGTTGGGGGCGCTTCCTGCGGTGGTGTCTGCTGTGGACCCTGCTGCTCGCGGCCATGGCCGGACCGCGCTGGGACGCCGCCGACGTGCGCCTGTTCCACCCCGGCAACAACCTGCTCGTGCTGCTGGATATCTCGCGTTCCATGCAGGCGGATGACGTGACCCCCACCCGGCTGGGACGCGCCCGCCAGGAAGTGCAGGATCTGATCGTGCAGAACCGGGAGGTGCGGCTCGGACTGATTGCCTTCGCCTCGGTGCCCCAGGTGATCGCGCCGATCACCGAGGACACCCAGACCATCCTGAACAGCCTGCCGGCCCTGTCCACCGATCTCGCGACGCTCCAGGGCAGCCGGCTGTCACTGGCCCTGGACCGGGCCGGGACGCTGCTGGCCGGGCTGTCGGCGGACAGCGCCCGCGCGATCCTGCTGATCACCGACGGGGACTTCGACGAGCCCGATCTCAACCCGCGGGTCCAGGCCCTGGCCGCCGCCGGCATCCGCCTGCATGTGCTGGGGATCGGCACCCCCGAGGGGGCGCGGGTCCCCGGTTTCCGCGGCGCCTTCATCACCGACCGCACCGGTGCCGCCGTGATCTCCCGGCTCAACGAACCCCTGCTCGAATCATTGGTCCAGTCCGGTGGCGGTCTCTACCGGCGCGCGGACTTCCGTGACGCGGACACCCGCGCCCTGCTCAAGGCCGCCGCCGTCATGCGAATACCCCCGGAAGCGGGGGACGAGCGGACCCGGGTCTGGAATGAACGCTATTGGATCCCGGTCCTGTTGCTCGCCGCACTCCTGCTGCCCCAGTTCCGTGGTCAACCGCGGCGGAAGTCTCAGTCATGAACCGGACGATACGCATCGACAGTCATCAGGGTCCGGCCAAGAGCGGGGGCGCTCGCCCACTGACGCCGGCCCTGAAGCTGGCCCTGAAGTTGGTTCTGATCGGGACCCTGGTCCCGACGGGTGCCGCCCATGGCGGCTGGTTCAAGAACACCGAGCAGGAGGCGCTCGATCGATTCAAGGATGGCGACTATCAAGCCGCCGCGGACGGTTTTTCCGATCCCTACCGCCGCGGTGTCGCACTCTACCGTGCCGGCCGCTTCGCGGACGCGGCCCAGGCCTTTCAGGAAGCGGTGCCGGACGGCGATGCCCGATCGGCGCGCTACAACCTGGGCAATGCCCGCTTCCAACAGGGGGATTACACCGGGGCCGCGCTCGCCTACGAGCAAGTGTTGAGCGCCGAACCGACCGATGATGACGCGGCCCACAATCTGGCGCTCGCCCGCGCCATGCTCGCACGCCTGGAGCAGCGCGCGTATGAGCGCAAGGAGAAGAAGGCGACGCCTGAACCGCAACCTGAACCGAAAAACGAAAAGCCGGAGCAGGCTCAGCAGCAGGACAAACAGCAAGAGAAGAAAACACAGGAGAAAAACCAGGAGCAGAAGCAGGAACAGAATCAGGAACAGAATCAGGGACAGCAGGAACAAGAAAACAAGCAGCAACAGGGTCAGCAAGCTCAGCAGGACCAGAACCAGCAAGGCGACCAACAACAGGACCAGCAACAACAAGGCAAGCAAGAGCAGAAGGATCAGCAACAACAGGGCGGGCAAGCGCCAACAGAGCAGCAGAAGGATCAGCAACAATCCGGCGGCGCGTCCGGACAACAGGAGGGCGCGGGCCAGTCCGGCAAGACCTCCGCGGACGGCACTGAGGGCAAAGACGAACCGCAGGGAAAGGGCGCCGAGCGGACCAAGACCACGCGCGGCCAAGGGGGAGACGAATCCGCCGCTGATCAACCGCCAGGCGGATCGCCGGACACGTCCAAAGAGCAGGAGGTCGGTCGCGACCAGAGCCGGTCCACGCAACAGGGTCAGGACGAGGGGCAGACGCCGGGCCGGAAGAACACAGAGAACGGCGAGGATGGGGATGATCAGACCCGGCAGGAACAGACGGCCGGCGGGGCTGACACGCGAGAACAAGCGCCTGAGGCCGCGGGCCAGGCGAAGGGCGAACAGGATCGGGACACCGCGGCCAAGACCGACCGACAACACGCTCAGGACGAGGGCGTCCAGGCGCCGGATGAGGGTGACGGCCGGCGGCCGGACGATCGCCGGGAAGCCGAGAGCGTCGCGGCGGGCGACCGCAAACCCGATGCGCCGGGCGGAAAAGCGGACGGCGAAGGTGATGGCAAGCAACCGGACACCCACCGGGACACCCAGGGCGACGCCGAGGCCGGCCGCAAACCCGAGGCGCAGGGCGGTCAGGATGCGGGTGAGGGCCAAGGCCGGCGATCGGACGACCGCGGTGAACGCACGGGCCAGGCCGCGGCGCCCGAGCAGCAGGACCAGACCGGTGAACAGGCCGACCCGGCAGACCAGTCATCCCAGGACGGTTCCGACCCGGCCGGCCGGCAGCCGACCGCGGGCCAGGGCAGCAGGCCGGCCGGCAAGCCCGACATGGCGATGCCCGATGCGCCGCGACCGGACGAGCAAACCGCTGCGATCGACCAGTTCGACCAGCAGGGGCAGCAACCCATGACCGAGTTGCCGCCGGATTCCCGACTCGGCAACACCCCGGCACTAGGCGGTCAGCAGGCGATGGGGCCGGGCATGGCGGTCATGGAACAGCGATTGCGACAGGTCGAGGGCGACCCGACGCTCCTGATCGGCAACCAGTTCAAGCTCGAAGAGCAGCGTCTGATGCAGGCGGCGGGCGGTCCACTGCGGGAGAGTCGGCCTTGGTAACAGCAGCACCCGAACCTGTCCGGCGCACCCCGATCGGCCGCCGCGCCGGGGTCACCATGAGACTCGGACTCGGACTCGGACTCGGACTCTGGCTCCTGTGGTCGACCGCATTCGGCTGGACCCCCTATGAACCCTATGGCGCACCGCCGGCCGACGCCCCGGCGCAAGCGCCCGCGGGCCAGTGGACCCCACCCCAAATCCAGGGGCAACCCTGGCAGTTCCGTCCCACTGCGCCGGATAACTCCAGAGGGGCGCCGCCGAGCTACCCCATGCCGCCCCAAGGCCCGCTGCCGGGCCAGGCCCCCTATGGGTTACCCGGTCAAGCCCAGCGTCTGCCGTCCGGCTCCTATCCCGGACCGGCGCCGGGTCAAGGCTATCAGCCTAACTGGCCCGGCGGTTACGCTGCGTCGCCGGCGCCGACCCAGCGCAGCCTGCGACCGCCCAGACTGGAATGGTCGCTCGACGCGTCCCGGCCCTATGTCCAACAGAACCTGTTGCTGCGGCTGGATCTGATCAGCCCGGATGAACTGACCACCGCCGATCCGGACCTCGGCGGGCAAGACGCTGTTCTGCTGCAGAAGCTCGCGGGACCGACCACCAGCACCCGCGGCAGCGGTGACAGCCGCGAACTGGTCACCCAATTCTGGTTGGTACTCACCCCGCTGCGCGCCGGCGATCTCACCTTGCCGCCGCCGAAGATCACCGGGACGCGCCCCGGCAGCTACGGCGCCCCTGAGCGTTACGAGGCCGTCGGCACCAGCCCGATCGTACTCCAGGTCCGCCCCGCGATGGCCGCGGTGCGCCCCTGGCTGCCGCTGCGCTCACTCAGTCTCAACGCCGACTTCGACCGGCCCGAGCGGGTCGAACCCGGCCAGCCGGTCACACTGGTGCTGGAGAGCACGGCAGCGGGCGGGCTCGCCGCCCAACTCCCGAATCTCGAGGAGCAATTGGTCAGCCCGGATTTTCGCATCTATCGCGAACAGACACTCAGCGCCAACAGCCTGTCGAAGGACGGCCGCCAACTGACGGCAACGCGTACCGAATACTACACCCTGGTGCCCCAGGGCGGCGGCACCCTGCGCCTGCCCGAGATCAAAGTCCCCTGGTGGAACCTGGAGACCGGATCGCGCCAGGTCGCCACCCTGCCGATCCGCACCCTGAGCATCCAGGGCGCCAGCGGACCCTTGGGACTGGCCGTCTCGCTCATCGATGCCGGCGCCGGTTGGTCCAAGGTTTGGCTGCCGATCACCGGCATCCTGTTGGTCCTCGCCGGTTACTGGGTCGGCGTCCTGTATCAGCGGCGCCTGCCCGGCGCGGGCCTGAACACTAGACTGCGCTCATGGTCATCGCAGAGCATCGACCGCTTGATGAACGGCAGCACCCGTCTGTTGAAACGGCTGGACCCGACGCACCTGGCGGCCCGCGCCAAGGCGGCTGCCAGCAGACGCTTACCGCAGAGCAGCCGCCTGCTGATGTGCGTGCGTGACGCCCATCAGGCGCACGACCCGGTTGCCTGGTGTGAGCGCTTCGAGCGGTCCGCGCGACACCTCCTGCACGCGCCAGACCAGGGCGGCACCCCCAACCTCACCGAACGCATCCTGACCCTGCGCCCGCGCGCGGACCGCGCCCAGCTGACCCGACTGATGCGCGAACTGGACCGCGCACTCTACGGCCGCCAGCCGCTCGACTTCGCGCGCTGGAAACGCGAGTTCATGCGGCAAGTCGGCCGTATCCCCAACGTCTTGCGGCCGCGTCGCCCCGAGACCCGCATCCGCCGCGCAACCTTGCCGGCGCTTAATCCGGGTGGGGCCTGATCGCTCAGAGCTGAGCCAAACCGCTCAGGTTGACTTGATTGACCAAACGCGCGAAGACATGGTCGATCTCGTCATAGTTGTTGTACATGGCATGAGTGGCAATCCGCAATCCCACCCGGTCGTCCGCCGGGACGCTCTGGCTGCTGCGCCAGGAGACGGAACGGATATAGATTTTCGGCGTCTCCAGGGCCAGATTGCGCAGGATGACGCTGATGGCACTGTTCATGGTCGCGAAGCTCGCGCCATTATGTTTGTCGGCGAAGGGATTGAAGGCCGTGAGCCCGGTAGCGAAGCGGTCGTCGGGGTTTTCCTGAACCCAGAGTGCTTCCGGCCCCCATTGGGCAACGATCAGACCCTTGAGGTAGTTGCCGAGAGCAAGGGCGCGCTCGTAGATGTTCTCGATGCCGATCTGAGCGAAGAAGGACAGCGAATCGGTCATCGCGTAGAGCGCGGTGACATTGTACTCACCGCGCGATTGCATATAGAGGGCGGGACTCCAGTTACGGTTGTTATAGAGAGCGCTGGGTGCAACGAACGGATTGCCATAGATAAAGAAATTCCCCATCGCGAAGGGCGGCAGCGGGCGGGCCAACGCATCCGAGGTGCGCACATAGCAGATACCGGTGCCGGGGCCGCCGCACAGCCACTTGTGGCCGGCCCCGACGATGAAATCGGCCCCATAGGCATGGCAGTCGATCGGCAGCATGCCCCAACCGTGGGCACTGTCGATGATCGAGAAAGCGCCGCGACTCCGGGCGAGCGCACACAACTCAGGCACCGGCAGGCGCAGGCCGTTCTTGTAGAAGATCTCCGAGATGGCGAGATATTGCTTTTTCCCGGCACCCATCTCCACACTCAGTGCGGCATCGAACCAGCCGAGCACGTCATCGACCGTGATGTCGGCCGTGAAGTTGGACGGCATGTCGATCATCACGACCTCCACCCCGTGATAGTCGCGCGCCCAAGCGATCGGGCCGGCCAGGGCCGGATGCTCGAAGGTGGTGGTGACAATGCGGTCGCCGGACTGCCAGGGGGTACCGGCGAAAATCAGGTTGCAGGCATCGGTGGTGTTGTAGCTCAGGACGATCTCGTCGGCATTGGCCCCATAGGTATTGGCGACCAACAACTGGCGGGCACCGGTCGCGGAGGGCACCACCGGGAAGAGGTCGGGAAAGTCCGCCGCCAGATTCAGGGACCAATCCCGCGGGTCCTGACTCTTGTAGAAGTTGTAGGCCGCAAGGTTGTTCTGCACGAACTCGGGCTGGGAGCCGGTGGTCCCGGTGTTCATATGGATGTAGTCATTACTCAGCGAGAACACCTTACGGACCTTCGTCCAGTATTTCTCGGTGCCGGGCGTCGCGTCGATGGCGGGCGGCGCGAGGAGTCCGCGGCCGAACCGCACAGCGGCACTGTCCGCGTCGGCGAACACCTCGCGCGACCCGACCAAGCCGGCGGCCACCGTCGCCGACGCAAACCCTTTCAGAAAGTCGCGGCGATCGAGGCCGGAACCGTTGTTGTCACGTTTTGTCATGGAGAGACTCCCACTGAATTGGATACATTCACGCGGAGACTGCGCCGGGTCGGGTGTCTACCGCAGCCGATGCGAGATGACGGTGACTCCCCCCGATGGTTGGGAACCGTCGCTGACGCCGGACAGGGCCCGAGTTCGGACGCGGCACGCCGTTCCTCCGGAGCTTAGCAAAGTCCTGATCAGACGTTGTGATCAGCATTATAGATTGGCGAAGTTGCCTTTTGCCTGCCGTCGGTCACAATAGCGACAGGCGTTGCGCCGCCATCACCCGGAGCCCCCCCATGAACCCAGAGAAGGTCGTCTTCGGCTTTTTCATCGTGTTATCCCTGACCCTGAATTTCGGGTTCGTGATCGGCGACATCGACGATCCGTCACACCACCACCCGTGGGAGTTCTTCGCGGTGATCGTGGTGAACCTGATCGCGACGGTGCTCAAGTTCGGCGATCGCTCACAGTTGGGCGCACTCTTGCTCGCCACCAGCCTGGTGGCCATGCTGCAGCTCACGGCCGCAGCGCTGGTGTGGGTCACGGCAGCCTACACGAGCGGTGTCGGCATGACCCCGTCGACCATGACCAGTATCGTATCACTGGCGGCCGGCGCGCTGATGGCGAATGTGATTTCGGTCATCCTGCTGGTGATCGAGACCTTCCTGCTGCGGCGCTAGCCCGGACCGTCGACCCGCGCTCCAGACCCCCATCCTCAACACGCGCGCACGGGGTTTACCATGGACAGTATCGTTTTTCTCATTATGCGGCGGATGCGTGCGCCGCTGATCATGCTGATCGTGAGTTATGCCGTAGCGATCATTGGTCTCGTCCTGATTCCGGGCCGGGATCCGGCCGGAAACGCCGTGCCGATGGGGTTTTTCCACGCTTTTTACGTTGTCGCCTACACCTCGACGACCATCGGCTTCGGCGAGATCCCCAACCCCTTTACCGATGCCCAGCGGCTGTGGGTCTCCTTCGTGATCTTCGGGACCGTGGCGATCTGGATCTATGCCGCGGGAGCGCTGATCGCCCTGCTGCAGGAACCGACGTTTCGCCGGGCCCGCGCCGAAAGCCGCTTGCGCGCCCGGGTGGCGCACCTGCGCGATCCCTTTTATCTGGTGTGCGGTTACGGTCAGACGGGCAGCGCCCTGGTCAAGGCACTCACTGATCGTCATCAGCACGCCGTGGTCATCGACAGTGACCAGGAGCGCATCAGCCTGCTGGCGCTGGAGAATCATCGCGAGTATGTACCGGCGCTCTGCGCCGATGCGCGCCGGCCGTCGAATCTGCTGGCGGCGGGCCTCGATCATCCCCTCTGTCAGGGGGTGGTGGCGGTCAGCAACGTCAACGAAACCAACCTCAAGATCGCCATCGCCGCCAAACTCTTGCGCCCGCGGATCAAGGTGATTTGCCGGGCCGACTCACATGAGGTGGAGGCCAACATGGCCTCCTTTGGTACCGACCATATCTACGATCCTTTCGATGCCTTCGCGCTCTATCTGGCCATCGCCCTCGAAGCGCCCTGCATGACCCTGCTCTGGGACTGGCTCACGGGCGAGAGCGACGAGCCACTCACCGAGCCGCTCTATCCGCCGATCAAGGGGCTCTGGGTGATTTGCGGCTTTGGGCGATTCGGCAGAGCCCTGTATCGGCATCTCAAGGACCAAGGTCTGGACCTGATGGTCGTGGACGCCAAACCTCATCTCACCGGCATTCCCGGCGCGGGGGTGGTTCAGGGCCGCGGGACCGAGGCCGCGACCCTGGAGCAGGCACATATCGATCGCGCCGTGGCCTTGGTGGCCGGAACCGATGATGACGCCACCAACCTGTCGATCATCATGACCGCACTGCAACTGAACCGGGACCTGTTCGTGGTCGCCCGCAAGAACCATCTCGACAATCAGGAATTGTTCGACCGCGTCGGGGCCCAGGTGGTGATGCACCCGAGCATCATCATCGCCGACGGTATCCGCGTGCGTCTGACCTTGCCGCTGCTCTGGGAATTCATCCACTACTCCCGGTTCCAGGAGGATGCCTGGGCCTGTGCACTGATCAGCCGGATCAGCGCCGTGCTCCAGGATCAGGTGCCCCAGGTGTGGCAGATCGAGATCAACAATGAACAAGCCGGGGCGGTGGTGGCAGAAGAAGAATGTGCCGCCGCACTCACCATCGACCACCTGATCACGGATCCGCGCGACCGGGAGCGGCGGCTGGCGGTCATCCCGCTGCTGCTGGAGCACAACGACGAGCGCCGACTCCTCCCGGCCTTGACCGACCGGGTCCGCAAAGGCGATCAGTTGCTGTTTTGTGGTCGGGAGGGCGCACGCGGCAGCATGGACTGGACCTTGATCGACCGCCATGCGCTGCGTTACGTGGTCACCGGCGAGGATGGCCCGGACGGCTGGGTCTGGCGCCAACTCGCACGGCGGCGCCGGCGTCGTCAACGCCGGGGCGGTGTCGAAGAGGCCGATGCGTGAGCATGGCCGACGTCCAATCATGGTGGTTCCCTTGGCAAGGCGGCCCCGATGCCCTATTAAGAGGTCTGGGAGCGGGACTGGCCGACTCCCGGCCTGTGCAACCGCCCCGTGCCGACCCCGCTCTGCGGGCCGGCCGGACCTGTCAACTCGGAGGAATGTGTCCATGCACCCGGTAATGACCCGACTCACCCAGGATCATATCCGTCTTGCGAGCCTGCTCGACCTGCTCGCCGCCCTGCTCGACCGCTTCCACGCGTGCGAGGAGCCCGACTACGAACTGATCAGCGAGATGCTCGAGTACCTGGAGAGCTATTCGGATACGATCCATCATCCCACGGAGGATCTGATCTACCGGCGCGCAATGGATAAAGGACTGCAGAACCACGATGTTTTTGAGGTCCTCATGCGCCAGCACGGGGTCCTCAACCAGCTCAACAAACGCTTCCGCCGCTCGCTGGAGGGCATCGTCAACGAGGAGGTGCTGCGTCGCGACGAGGTGGAGACCCAGGGTCGGGAGTTGGTGAACACGCTGCGAGAGCACCAGGCACTCGAGGACGCGGAAGCCTTTCCAATCGCGCTGGAGCACCTCGCTGAGGCGGACTGGGACGCCGTGGACGCGCTCGCGCCGCGAGCCGATGACCCGGTCTTCGGCACCCCGGACCCCCAGCGCTTCCGTGCCCTCTTCCAGCACCTCAAGCAGCAGGCTTGAAGGCTTGCGCCGCAACGATGGAACTGGACGCGAATACGCGCTGTTACTGTTTGCGCCGGGTGAATCCGTTCCTGGGCGTCGTGGCAGTGGTCGGGACCAGAGACGGGCGGGCGCTGACCCTGGACGGCCGACATTGGCAGATCCAGGTCCTGGCGCGCCCGCGGTCCGGTCCCTGGAGCCGGGATCAGGAACCGGGCGCGGCGCGCTATTTCAACGTCGGCGCCTGGTCGCCAGCGGCCGGGCTCGCCCGCGTGCCGTTGAACCCCGCCCTCGATGTCGAATCCTCGCTCGCCGCGTCGACGGCCCTGATCGCGCAGGTCCGGCTGGCGGCACCCAACCTGCCCTTTGCGCCGGCAGCGGAGTTGGAACAGTGGCTCCTGGATGAGGACATGCGGCCGCTGGCCCTGATCGGCACCGCACTGATTGGCGACGACACGGCACTTGCCGGGCGTGAGCAACACGCCGCCTGGAATGCCGGTGGGCGCGGCGACACGCGCCCTTTCCGTTCCCCGACCCTGACCGCACAGGGCATCCCGGAGCGTGACGGCAGCGGTCGGCGTCCCCATGTAGAGACACTGGAGCGGATGATCGCGAACGCGGCAGGAGCGCGACGCCATACGCAGTGGTTTCGCCGCGACGGCGAGTACGCGCTCGGACTGGAGCAGCCGGCCGCGTCCGGATTGAGCGGCCGGCGACTGCCACAGGCCGATTTTCCACCGCTGACGATCAACACGCAATGGACGCATACCGCCACCGGGCGTCTGGTGGGCGAATATATCGACTGGCTCTCCCCGTATTTGCTCGCTCTGCCCGGGCTCGATGAGGCCATGCGCCGGAATCTGGAGCACAGGGCCGTGCGCTATGCGACCTTAGTCGACGCCATCTGGCGTCTTTACCCGCGGGTGATCGACGATCGCCTGCTCAAGCAGGCGCGGGTCGAGGCCAGCCTTCGGCGTGCCGCGGCTTGAATCAGCACCCGACCGCGACGGTATCAGCGGCCCCCGCTGGGCCGGGACCGGCGCGGTCGGGTCATGTGAGTGAGATGGAACGATGATCTACATCAACAACCCGGACCTGCGCCACGACACCCCCGAACGCTTGGGCGTGCTGCTGGTCAATCTGGGTACTCCCGACGCTCCCACGGCTCCGGCCGTGCGCCGCTACCTGGCGCAATTTCTCTGGGATCCGCGGGTGGTCGAGTTGCCGCGGCTGATCTGGTGGCTGATCCTGCACGGCGTCATCCTGCGGGTGCGCCCGCCGCGCACCGCCCAAGCCTATCAGGCCGTATGGACCGCGGACGGCTCGCCCTTGCTGGCAATCGCCAAACGTCAGGCCAAGGCCGTCCAGGAGGCACTCAATGCCCGTTTCCCCGGACCGATGTGCGTGGCCCTGGGGATGCGCTACGGCAACCCCTCGATCCCGAGCGCCCTGGCCCAACTGCGCGCGGCCAATGTGCGGCGCTTGCTGGTGCTGCCGCTCTACCCGCAGTATTCGGCCACCACCACGGCCTCCACCTTCGACGCGGTCAGCCGTGAACTCTCGACCTGGCGCCTGCTGCCGGAAGTGCGCTTCGTCAACCAGTATCACGACGACCCCGGATACATCACCGCCCTGGTCTCGAGTATCCGGGCCTATTGGGGCGAGCACGGCGAGCCTGAACGGCTCCTGTTCTCGTTCCATGGGATTCCCATGGATTATTTCCTCAATGGCGATCCCTACCACTGTCAGTGCCAGAAGACCGCGCGTCTGGTCGTCGAACAATTGGGGCTGACGGCGGAGCGCTGGCTCTTATCCTTCCAATCCCGGTTTGGTGTCCAGGAGTGGCTGCGGCCCTACACCGACGAGACCCTCAAGGCGTGGGGCGCTGCCGGCGTGCGCGCGATCCAGGTCATCTCGCCGGGTTTTTCGGCGGATTGCCTGGAGACCATCGAGGAAATCTCGGTGGAGAACCGAAACTACTTTCTGCAGGCCGGCGGCCAGTCCTACGGCTACATTCCCTGTCTCAACGATCGACCGGAGCACATCGAGATGCTGGCGGGTCTGGTCGAGCGGCATTGCGCGGGTTGGCCAGAGTTGACGCCCGCCGCGGATGCGGCGGCGCTCTCCGGGCGGCTGGAGCGGGCACGGGAAATGGGGGCGGCGGCCTGAGCGGCGGATGCACTCGCGCCATGAAGCGGACGAATGCCTCGCACCAGCATCGAAACAACGGAACACCATTATGAAAATCGCACTCTTCGGTGCCACCGGCGGAACCGGACAACAGGTGCTGGCACAGGCACTGGAACAGGGTCACGACATCAAGGCACTCGCCCGCAACCCCGCGACGCTGCAAACGGCACCGGGGCGGTTGACCGTCATCGTCGGTGACGTACTCGACCCCGCTCAGGTCGCTGACTGCATTCAAGGAACGGACGCCGTCATCTGTGTCCTGGGGACGCGACCGGGGGGCGCACCCATCGAGGCACTCGGCACGGCCGTGATCCTCGCGACGATGCAGGCACAGGGCGTGCGGCGTCTGATCGCGGTGACCTCCATGGGCGTGGGCGACAGCAAGGATCAGGTGCCCCTGTTCTTCAAAGTGCTGATGCAACTCGCGCTGAAAAAGGTGATGGCCGCCAAGGAGGAGCAGGAGCGCCTGATCCGGGCGAGCGCACTGGACTGGACCATCGTGCGCCCGGGCGGGCTGACCGACGGCCCCAGGACCGGCAACTACCGCAGCGGCCTGGACAAATCCCTCACCGCCGCCCGGCTGTCCCGCGCCGACGTCGCCGACTTCATACTCCGACAACTCGGCGACGACCGCTTCTTGCAGCTAACACCGGCCGTAACCTGACATTACCTTCGTACCTGATATCCAAACCGAACCTGGTAGGGGCGAACTTACGCGATTTCCGGAACACCGGATACCAGCCACCATCGGCTCGGATGTAGGTGCGACTTCAGTCGCACCGATTCGGACGCAGGTGCGACTGAAGTCGCACCTACACTGACCGGTATCCCAATTGTCGGAAATCGCCTTAGGCGATTTCTATCAGCGCTGGGTGCCCCACGCGCCTGGACGGCGCAAGCGGTTGGCGACGAGCCCCGCAGGACGAACCACCGGGGCTCTCGCCGCTGGCGCGGTCCGTCACCGACTCAAGGTGACGGTATAAGCGCCGGTGGCCCCACTCCAATAGGACGTCGCATGAATCGTCAAGGTCCCCGAGGCGGTCGCAGTATAGAGGATCTTCGCGTTAACCCCCCCATTGCCATCATCGTCATAAGCCAGCGTGCGACCCGCGCTGTCCAGCAGGTACAGATAGCTATCAAACGCCGTGGCATTGAGCGTAATGGTGTAGCGCGTGCCGGCGGTCGCGGTGAAGGTGAAGTTGTCGTAGTACCTCCCCGGGCGCACGGTGGAACTGCAGTCGGTCGTCGCCAGGCTACCCGTCGCACTGCCGCCAACACTGATCGGCGTCGTCGCGGATGCACAGCCGGCCGCGTTGGTGGTCGCTCCGGCCTCGTTCGAATAGGCCGAGTTACCATTACTATTTCTCGCCCGCACCCGATAATAGTAAGTCGTACGCGCTGCCAGACCGGTATTGCTGAACGTTCGAACATTGGCGCCAAGGCTGGCGATCTGTGACCAGCTTCCGCTCACACCCGTCTTGCGCTCAAGCAAGAACCCGGTTTCGTTGATGCTGTTGTCGACCCACGCCAGAGTGATCTGAGTGGCGGAATTGGCGGTTGCCGTCAGACCCGATGGCGCCGCCGGCAGTAGCGACGGGGTTGTGGCCATCACCTCATTGGAATAGCCGGAATTGCCGGCGGCATTGTAGGCGCGCACCCGATAATAGTAGGTCGTGCCGGCCGCCAACCCGGTGTTGCTGTAGGTTCGGACATTGGCGCCGAGACTGGCGATCTGTGACCAAGTGCCGGCCGCCCCCGTTTTACGCTCCACCCGGAAGCCGGTTTCGTTGGTGCTGTTGTCGGCCCATGCCAGATTGATCTGGGTTGACGCAATGACGCTCATGGTGAGACCGGAAGGCGCTCGCGGCAGGGTGGCCGAGGTCGTCGCGGCCATCGCCTCATTGGAGTAAGCCGAGTTTCCGGAAGCATGGTAGGCGCGCACCCGATAATAGTAGGTCGTATCCGCCGCCAGCCCGGTGTTGCTGTAGGTTCGGACATTGGCGCCGAGGCTGACGATCTGTGCCCAAGTACCAGTCGATCCCGTTTTTCGCTCCACCCGGAAGCCGGTTTCATTGGTACTGTTGTCGGTCCAGGCAAGATTGATCTGGGAGGTTGAAACTCCCGTCGCGGTCAGACCCGAGGGCGGATTCGGGGCATTGACCGCGCTCAGATTGACGACACTGACGGACATCAACCCCATGCCCGAATAACTGGCCCCCCAGGTCATGGTATGATCGCTGTAATCCCAAGTATCATGGATGTAAACCAAGTTGGTAGCAGTGTCATAACCGACACCCACCACGCTATGGCCTGCCAAGTTCAGAAGCACCGGACGGCCGGCATCGATCTCCGCTTTGAACTGCGCGAACGAGAACCCGCCGGAAATAGTATTGTCTGTTTTCTGGTTGTAACAGTCTGTTACCGTATACCCTCTGGCCTGGTAGAAGAGCTTTCTGCCCAAGGTGCCGTCAGGCAGATTATCGGCTGCCATGGCATCGCAAGTGAGGCGGCTCGCTGAGCTGGTGTAATTATAGAACGTCGTTGACCCGTCGGTATTATCGAAAGCGGATTGACTGGTCTTCATATAATCGCCGATCGCCTCACCCCAGGTGTGCGGGGTCCACCCATTGCGCAGGTAGGGATCGGAGGTCGTGCTGCCGTACTGGACCCAATAGTCGTCGACGGAACCCCGTGAGGCTCTGCCATCGACCCCGTTCTTGGACGCGATCAAAGGGCAGTTGGGATAAGTTCTGGATCCATCCGACCAGGTTGGCCATGAACTGTTATTCAATGGCATGACACCGCCATTGGTGGGGCCAACGTAGATGTTTGGCCACCCGGATCGGTCATAATACCCGGCAACCATGGCACCGGAGACAGCTGAACAACCGAACACCCAGTTGAACGCAGGCACTGTCAGGACATTGACACCAGCCGCCAGGTCGGGTGTCGGCAAAGCCGCCGCCTGACGCTCGAGTTGAAAACCGGGCGGCGGCGTCGGCGGCCCGCTGATGGTCACTTCATCAATCGCCGCGCCATTGGGAAGCGATAGCGTATTGACGCTGAAATACGCCGGTGCGGCTCCTTGCGCCACGGCTGCCACTCCGGCCAGAAGCAATAACAAGAACGAAACCAAGGTAGCCACCGAATCTCTCGTTCTGGGCTTGTAGACACACTCGCCGACGTTACGCACGACAATTCTCCCTTACCGATCTGTGTGAGTTTTTGCGGCACACAGTTTCCGCATCCGCCACCATTGGCCGACACATCATGACCTGGTCAGGCTGGGGGCGTCAGACTGGGGCAGCGGGTCGCGCCGAAGCAGTCTTCGGCAATGAAGCGTCTGGTGCATGACAGAGCGGGGAACAAGCGAACGCACGCCGTGGCGCCGGGCCAGCGTTGGATTTGAGACTGGCACTACCGGACATCGGCAGCCCGCGCTCCATACCGTATTGCACATGACAAGGTATCCATGATCCCTATCGACTACCTGTATAGCACAACGGCGGCAACTCGCTGCCTGCCAACCCGCCCAAATTCAAAAACCGAGAACCAGTTCCGCTTGCCGCGGGCCGGCCTACCGAGAATTGTCAGCGATCGACACTGTTGCGGTCGATCCCCGCCTCCGCCAGGGACACCGCGCGGAAGATGGCGCGGCCCTTGTTCATGGTCTCTTGCCATTCGAGTTCCGGCACCGAGTCGGCAACGATGCCGGCGCCGGCCTGGATGTGCAGGATGCCGTCCTTGATGACGGCGGTGCGGATGGCGATGGCGGTGTCCATGTTGCCGTTCCAGCCCAGATAGCCCACGGCGCCGGAGTAGATACCGCGCTTGACCGGTTCCAATTCGTCGATGATCTCCATGGCGCGGATTTTGGGGGCACCGGAGACGGTACCGGCGGGGAAGGTGGCGCGCAACACGTCCATGGCGGTCAGCCCATCAGCCAGTGTGCCGACCACATTGGAGACGATGTGCATGACGTGCGAGTAGCGCTCGACGATCATGCGGTCGGTCACGCGCACGGTACCCACCGCGGCCACCCGGCCGGTGTCGTTGCGGCCCAGGTCGATCAGCATCAGGTGCTCGGCCAGTTCCTTGGGGTCGGCGAGCAGTTCGACTTCCAGCGCCTTGTCCTCGGCCTCGGTGTCGCCGCGGCGACGGGTACCGGCAATGGGCCTGACCGTGACCACGCCATCCTCCAGCCGGGCCAGGATCTCCGGGGACGAGCCCACGATCTGGAACCCGTCGAGATCGAGAAAATACATGTAAGGCGATGGATTGAGTCCGCGTAAGGCGCGGTACAGATCCAACGGGCGGGCCTGGAAGGGAATCGCGAGCCGCTGGGACAACACCACCTGCATGCAGTCCCCTTCCAGGATGTAAGCCTTGATGCGGTCGACCGCTGACTTGAAGCCGTCCTGAGTGAAACCGGAAACGAAGTCGCCCTCATGGACCCGGCGCTCGTCCGCCGCGGGCCGGCGCGGGGCACCCCGCTGCATCCGCCCGATCAGCTCACGCATCCGCTCGCGGCCGGACTCCAGGGTGTCGCCGGCAACCGGGTCCAGGTGCAGGATGATGTACATCCGCCCGCTGAGGTTATCGAACACCACCACCTCGTCCGAGACCATGAGCAGACAATCCGGGGTACCGAGTTGGTCCGGATTGGGGCAACGGGCGAGTTTCGGCTCGATATAGCGGATGGTGTCATAGCCGAAATAGCCGACCAGACCGCCGGTGAAGCGCGGCAGGCCTTGATGGGTCGCCACCCGGAAGCGCGCCTGGAAGGCGCTGATCCAGGCCAGCGGGTCGACCGTCTCGACCGACTCGATGAGCTCACCGTCGCGCTCGACCCGGATCCGGGTCCCAGTCACCTTGAGCACGGTGCGGCAGGGCAACCCGATGATCGAATAGCGGCCCCACTTCTCGCCGCCCTGCACGGACTCGAAGAGATAGGAGTACGGACCTTCGGCCAGCTTGAGATAGACGCTCAACGGGGTGTCAAGATCCGCCAGGACCTCACAGACGAGCGGAATACGGTTGTGACCCTGGTCGGCCAGGGCAGCGAATACGTCGGGGGTCATTGGGGTCTCCTAAGCCGCCCCGGCCACGAGCCCTTTGAGTTCAGCCAGCGAGTCGATGACACCGTCCGGGTGGGCCTCACGGATATCCTGACCATGGTTGTAGCCATAGCTCGTGCAGATGATGCTGAAACCGGCCGCACGCGCCGCCTTCACGTCACTCACCGAGTCGCCGATCATCAGCGACTCCGCGGGATCGACCCCGAAGTGCCGGGCGGTATGGAGCAAGGGCAGCGGATGCGGCTTCTTTTCCGGCAGGGTATCACCGCTCACGACGATGCCGAAATCGTCCAGGACTCCGAGGTCTTTGAGCAGGGGCAGGGTGAATTGCGCGGCCTTGTTGGTCACGCAGCCGAGGGGATAGCCGGCGCCGCGCAGATAGTCGAGCCCTTCACGCACCCCGGGGTACAGCATCGAACGCCCGGAGGTGTTCTCGCTGTACAGCTCAAGGAAGAGCGGATAGGCAAGAGCGTAATCGGCGTCCGGCGGCTCACCGTCCAGTTCCCCGATCAGGGCCCGCCGCACCAGACGCTCCACCCCGTTGCCGACCCAGTTGCGCACCGCCGCCGCGCCGCGGGGCGGGCGCCCCAGCCGGACCATCATTTCATCTACGCAATAAGCCAGATCCGGAACACTGTCGACCAGTGTTCCGTCCAGATCGATCAAAATCATCTTGGGGCGCAGCATCCGGTCGGAACTCCTGGCGAATCAACCGCGGCGTCAGCCGCTCACGGCCGCCAGCGCTTCGCGCATCTGGCGGATGATGGTGTCGTAACGGTGGGGGTCGCCGTCGCGCGGCTTGCCGAAGATACCGGAGCCGGAGACGAAGGTGTCGGCACCGGCGGCCTTGATCTCGGCAATGTTGTCGGCCTTCACCCCGCCATCGACCTCCAGACGGATCGCCAATCCGGACGCGTCGATCAGTCGCCGCACCTGCCGCAGCTTGTCGAGCGCCGCGGGGATGAAACTCTGGCCGCCGAAGCCCGGATTGACCGACATGAGCAGGATCATGTCGACCTTGTCCATCACATAGTCCAGATAGGACAAGGGCGTGGCGGGATTGAACACCAGACCGGCCTGGCAACCCTCGGCGTGGATGAGTTGCAGGGTGCGATCGATGTGCTCGCTGGCTTCCGGGTGGAACGTGATGTAGGTCGCGCCGGCCGCCGCAAAGTCCGGGATGATGCGGTCCACCGGTTTGACCATCAGATGCACATCGATGGGCGCCGTGACCCCATGCTTACGCAGGGCCTCGCAAATCAGCGGACCGATGGTCAGATTGGGCACATAGTGGTTGTCCATGACGTCGAAGTGGACGATGTCCGCCCCGGCGGCGAGCACATTGTCGACATCTTCCCCGAGCTTCGCGAAGTTCGCGGAGAGGATGGAGGGTGCGATCAGATCAGGCGCCATGGTTACCTCGAAGTGTTTCACCGGCCAAGCTGGGACTGCGCCGGCCGCGATTGAGATCCGGCAAGCGCATCACTCTACCGCAAGCGCCGAAGATTTTCACTCGGACAAGGCCTCGCCTCGCTGGGGTCGCTTCGGCGTGACTTGACGAAGAACACGCATCAGAATCAACACATGGAAACGACCGCCCTCTTCGACCAGATCCCCCAAGAGATCGCCAAGCGCCTCACCGCCGCCACGGAACAGATTGTCGTCGCCGTCGCCCGGTTCACCGACCGCGACCTCTTCGACATCCTGTGCAAAAAGGCCGGCCTTGGCCTGACCGTGCGCGTGGCAATCCCCGACGATGCGCGCGACCTCGGCTCCGCCCGGCTCAATTTCGAGCGCCTGCGCAACATCGGCGGCGAGGTTTTTCTGCTTCCAGCGAGCCGCGACGGCCAACCAACCATCGAGCACAACTTCTGCGTCATCGACCGCACCAGCGTGATTACCGGCTCACACGACTGGACCCGCCCGCCCGCGGGCAGCGACGACGGCCTGATCCTGGTCATCACCAATAGCCCCGCCGACGGCACCGGCGCGGATGACGACGGCAACATCGCCGCCGACTACCTCGACGCCTTCACCGGCCTGCTCCAGGACCACGGCCTTGGCCCCCGCGCCAGCGGCAGCGCCGAGACCCGCCGACGCCTTGAAGTCATCCGTCATCTGCTGATGCTGGAAGACTGGGACGCCGTGACCGCCCAAGTCGAGAAACTCCGCCCTGACAGCCGCGCCATGGGCCTCGATCCTTTGTTCGCCGCCCTGCGAGCACCCGCCGACGGCATCGCGGCGGCCTGGATCGACGACTATCTCCAGGGCAGCCGCGAGCGAACCCTCGCCAGGCACGAACGCACTGCCCTGCTGCGCCTCACGGTGCGCGCACTGGACTATCAGATCACCGCCCTGCGCGAGGAACAGGCCGACATCGAGCGTCAGATCCATGCCTTTTCACTACGCGCCAACCACGAACTCGGCGACCTGACCATCCGTCACCTCGCGCTCCAGGCCGCGCTGCGCCGCCGCCAGGCCGAGGCCGATCCGGCCTTGCAGTCCGAGGCCGAGCGCGCCGAGGCCGAGTACCAGGACTACCGCGAGGCCAATACCCGTGCCCGCCGGACCCCGCCGCCCCCGTCGCTCGCCCCCGCGGATCTGGGCGAACTCAAGCGCCTGTATCGCCAAACCAGCCAGCGCTGCCACCCGGACAAGGTGGATGCGGCCGACCAGGACCGGGCCAAGGACCTGTTTATCCGGCTGCAAGCCGCCTACCGCAACAACGACCTCGCCGCCGTGCGCGCCATCCATGCCGCCGTGCGCACCGGCCAGTTCGGCGCCGCGCACGGCATCCCCCTGACCGATACCGAATCGCTGCAACACGCCATCATCGTCCTGCGCCACGACCTCGACCGGGTCGCCGCTGAGCTACAGGCCCTGCGCGACACCGAGACCTACCGCACCCTGCACCGCCTCACCGACTGGGACGCCTATTTCGACGAGCGCCGCCTAACTTTCGAAGACGCCAACCTGCGGATCGAAGAGACTCTGACCCGGATGCAGCAGCGCGCCGCCGACCCCGACGACACCGAGCGCACCCGCTTTCAAGACTGCCTGCGGGCACGACCGGACATCCTGGTGCAGGGTCTGTCCGGTCAGGCCGCGCTGAGCTTTGAGTTGCTCAGACGCTATCCCCGGCAGTGGGACTGGCAGGCGCTCTCTGCCAATCGCGCCCTGCGCTGGAGCCCGGCGCTCATCGCGCTCCTGGCCGACCGCTGGGATTGGCCGATCCTCTCCGCCAATCCGGCCCTGCCCTGGACGGCGGAACTGATCCAGCGCTTTGCCGACCGGTGGGACTGGGATGTACTCTCCGACAACGCCGCGCTCCCCTGGGGACTGGATCTCATCGAGCGCTTTACCGACCGCTGGCAGCCGCCGGCAGCGCGGCACCTGCGGCCGCTGTGGGAACGCTTGCAACGGCAGGACATCATCGATCTGATGGACCAAGCACCAGTCCCGCCGGTGCCGAGCCCGGACGCTGAGGACGACACCGGCAACGACCTCACCCAGCAGGGAACAGGTTTCGATGACGATCTACTCTTCTAGCAGCCTGTCGGAATTAGCCCCTAGGATTAGGGTATGAGTCAACATAAAAACTTTTTGTTGCTCCACAATCTAACGTAAGGTGATTTCCGCGAAAGATCCAACCTGTAGGAGCCCGCTTGCGGGCGACGGGTGGGGCACAATGACGCGATTCCGGCAGGTCACGTCGCCCGCAAGCGGGCTCCTACGGAGCTTGATTCTTGATAGCGTCTTATTCGGAAATCGCCTAAAGTCCGACAGGCTGCTAGACATCAAGCACGACTCTGTCCTTAGCATACGGCGAGCCAATGCTCGCATGGTAGCTGAACCTGAACCCATAGCCGCTTTAGGTTCCTTAGCCGATTTAGGTTTTTGAGGCGCTAAAATATGCTTACAATCAGTCTATTAAAATTATTGCGGGGCCGAAAACCTGCATCCGTTGAGTATTAGGATGGAGCCTCCGACACGCGTAGACACAAGGGCGGACCGCACAGGCGTTCCACCATCTCAGCAGTTAGCGCAATGACGGGGCGCCCTGTGAACGTCCGCCCTACGGTTTCAATAATCGTCGAAGCATTCCTAAATTGCCCCGCCGTTGTTGCCTCGCTATTTCGCAATCGCTAATCGTTTCTTTCGTTTGTCTGAGCTGAGCGACCAGCGCAACGCCTGTCAAGCATGTTTTGTGCGGAAATATGAAACCACGCCTCAGTCGAGACCCGGGCTGAGCCATTCAGTCCCATACAGTGATTGGCAAGTATACGCTGGAAGCATCGAAGCAAATCGATAATCTCAGATGTCGCGATAGGGTAATCGTTGTCAAGCTTGTGAGGTTGCAAGAAATATTCTCTATCGGAGTGGACAAAATACTTATTTCTCTTGGTCTTGAGTCTCTCAATGACCGCGTTATGTCCTGCGAGCAACTGTTGATGCCCCTTAATTACAGCAATCGGTATTTCATTGCCATTTCAAGAAAGTCACCGATCGACGTCAGGCACCATTCACGGGAAAACGGTTCGTCAGTGAGTGCCGGAAGCGCAGTCTCGTTCAGATTTGCCGGTCGGGTCCGCAGTTGATGGGAAGGAGGAAGCACCCGGCGCACCTGCCCGATCGTCCAGCGGGCGATTTGGTACCACCGAATTCGAGCAGCGACCTCGGTGAGCGTTGTTGCCCAGACGCGCCCCAGGGCTATCGCATCAACGTATTAGCTAATACTGTTTGATAGCCGACTCAGCC
>JACDZJ010000057.1_pt1 | contig 54023 bp, 40 predicted proteins | sample 7365721 | NCBI WGS metagenome assembly JACDZJ01 (sample SAMN15143480, study PRJNA637477) | pond metagenome | biome: freshwater wetland ecosystem [ENVO:00000243]; feature: pond [ENVO:00000033]; material: pond water [ENVO:00002228]; isolation source: pond water containing pink berries ... | reverse complement strand
GGCGTGCCGCAGCGAGGATGTCGGCGCGCTGCATGGTTTCCAGCGGCAGGGCGAGGAAGGCTTCGATGCGCTTCTTCAGGGACTGATAGGCCACCTCGAAGGCTTCGCGCCGCGCCTCGATGGGTTCGACATGGGCCGGGTCGGGAAGCGCCCAGTGGGCCGTGGTCGGCTGGCCCGGCCAGATCGGGCAGGGTTCATTGGCCGCGTTGCTGCACACGGTGAAGATGTAATCGAAGTGAGGAGCGTCGGGCGCGGCGAACTCATCCCAGGACTTGCTGCGTGCGCCTGCACAGGGAATGCCGTGCTTTTGTAGCGTTTCGATGGCAACCGGGTTGACCACCCCGCCCGGCTTGCTGCCGGCGGAATAGGCTTTCACGCGGCCGATGCCGAGATGATTGAAGAGCATCTCGCCGAGAATCGAACGGGCGGAATTGCCGGTGCACAGCACCAGGACATTGAAGGGAGTGTTCATGCGGCTTCCTTATTCAGCTTCCACTTCCAGATAGGCGCGGTTGGCATTCGGGCCGCGCAGTTCGGGATAAACCGGCAGATAGGCGAAGGCGGCATCGTCGAAGCGCTTGATCGCCGTCTGCAGATCGTCGTCGGCATCAACAGCTTTTTGCATGTGGGCGCGCAATTGAGCGAGATAGTCGCGGGTCTCCCTGCGGGCCTTGTCCAGGGACGTCGGTGCGCCGTGGCCCGGCACGATCACTTCGGGCTGGAGCGCAGCGAGGGCGTCGAAGGAACCCAGCCAGAGGCGCACGTTCGACATCGGCATGACGCCGAGCAAGCGATCGACATAAACGATATCGCCGGCGAAGGCCACCCGCTGGCGCGGCAGCCAGACGATGCTGTCGCCAGGCGTGTGGCCGCCGCCGGCAAAATGAAGCTCGATGCGCTCCCCGCCGATGGACAGGGTTTCGCGCTGCGCGAAAGTGCGCGTGGGCCGCTGGATGCGCGTCCCCGCGAAGGCAGGACCGAGTTGGCGGGCCAGGCTGTCGGCCAGCATGCCGCCGCGCTCGCCCATGTCGGCAACCGCCTTTTCATGGGCAAGCACCGGAATCCCCTGATCGACGAAATAGCCGTTGCCCAGCCAGCGATGATCCTGCCCGCCGGTATTGACCACCAGCCGGATCGGCTGGGACGTGATCCAGCCAATGGCCGCCTCGATCTTCTGCGCCACCTGCCGCGTGCTGCCGCTGTCGACCACCACCACGCCGTCGCCGGTCACGATGAAGCCGGTGTTTGCATTCATGCCCTCGTTGGCGACGGTGCGCGGACCGGTTTCGCCGATGAAGGCATAGACACCGTCGGCCACCTGCGTCGGCACCGCTTCCCAGGCGTGGACAGCCGGGCTCAGTAAAACCAGCAATACCAGCGTCAGAAAGCGCGACATGATCGGCAATCCGCTGTCAGGCTGCACAGCGCTCGGGGCGGCTGTGCATGCATTCGAGGCGGTCGAGGTCGGCCGCACATTCGCCGGCGGCACTTTCGGCCAGGGCTTTCAATACGATCACAGCCCATTCGGGCAGATCGGTTTCCAGCCGGTAGTGCATCCAGGTGCCAGCGCGGCGGGGAATCACCAGGCCGGCTTCCTTCAGGGTCGCCAGGTGGCGCGAAATCTTGGGCTGAATTTGTTCGAGGGCGACGGTCAGCTCGCAAACGCACAACTCGCCTTGCGTGCAGAGCAAGGCCAGGATGCGGCGGCGGGTCGGGTCGGCAATGGCGTCGAAAAAGAGTTGGGATTCCATGGAGCAAATATATACGTCACACGTTATATATGTCAATCCAGATATATTACCGTCCTGCCAGCGCCGACTTTTTACCTGATGGTGGCGCTACCTGCCCTGGCTGATGCGGTCGTGTAACGACGGGCAACCGGGATGACTCAATCGAATCCCATCGCCTGCTTCAAGGCAGCGGGAACTGTCTCTGCAAGTACCGGCCCGGACTTGAATACCGCTCTCTGGCGCAGGTGATCGCCACGGTAATCGGCCCCAAAGGCATCCAGTCCAAGCAGTTCGACGCCCGGCTGAAGTAGCGGCTGCATTTCTTCGATCAGTCTCGCTTCATCCTCAGGCGAGATCCGGGGCGCTTCGATCAGTTGTTTTCCTTCCAGCCAGCCAGCCTGGGCAAATCCACCGACGACACGAATGCGCTGGGGTTCGATGCGATAGAAACGGAAATCGCCAAACTGCAAAAAACGTTCGGCTTCCGGGCGGAAGCGTCGATAGCGCGCCAGTAGCAGGGGTGGTGGTTCAAACTCGGCGATCTTGCCAACCAGCGCAGCACGGGCAATCTCGCCCGCTCCGATGGTTCTGGCAACCGAGATGCAGGCGCGGGAATCGGCCATCAGGTTATAGGTATGCTCTGCCATGCGGGAGATCAGCAACACCGGGCAATGCCGCTCGTCGGTGACAAAGGATACTTCCGTCGCAAAAGGAAAGCCCGGCAGGGAAGTCGAATGCGTGGCGAGGGCGACATCGCTTTGCGTGTGCAGCAAATTGATCAGTATGTTGAGTCGGGATGCCATACGGCGATATTAAGGCATCGGCAGCCCGATTTTCATTGATACGTTCGGCCTGAGCTTCGATTCGTGCAAATCCTTGAGGCCTGCCCTATGATTCGCGGTGGCTGACAGCAGGCAACGTGACCGGTGCCGGAGTGTTCAGCGTGAACATGGCAACCGGGAGCATGGTAATGAGGAAATCCCAGATCGCAATCTTCTCGATATGTACGCTTGGAATCGCATTCGGCGCCGACGCTGCGCAGACCTTCGTGGTGGGTGTCGAAAATCAGGACTATCTTCCCGCCTACGGCCAGATACAAGGAAAATACCAGGGGTTCGCGCGCGAACTGTTCGATGCCTTCGCCAGGGACCGTGACTATGTTTTTGAATATCGGGCCCTGCCGGTACCGCGGCTGTATGCGTCCTTCTTCAATGGACAACTCGATTTCAAGTTTCCCGACAACGCCAACTGGAAGCGGGACCAGCGCGACGGCAAGGCGATCACCTACAGCGAACCGGTGCTGACCTATATCGACGGGGTCGTCGTGCCGGTCGGGCGGAAGGACATAACCGTCGACGCCATTCGCACGTTGGGAACAGTGGCCGGATTTACCCCCTGGGCCTGGATGGATCGCATCGACACGGGCAAGGTCAAAGTTTCGGAAAATGCCAGCTTCGAGGCGCTGGTCCGGCAGGTGGTTGCCGGGCGCATCGATGGTGCTTATGCAAATATCGCCGTGGTGAACTACCAGTTGAACAAGGTGCTTGCTATGCCGGGAGCCTTGGTGTTCGCCCCACAGCTACCGTACAGCCGGGACCATTATCATCTGGCGACGCTAAAGCATGCCGGTGTTGTGAATGAATTCAACATCTGGCTGAGACAGAACGGCAGTCTGGTCGACGCGATGAAGCGGCGCCATGGCGTTGAAGTAAGCCTGCCTGCCAAGCAATAAAGCGCACATGAATCACCACATCCCGCTCTGGCGTGGCCTGGCGGCGCGTCAGACGGTCGTCAATCTGGTCTTTGCCCTGCTGGTGGGTTTATCCATCGGCATCGTCGAACTGGCGTTCGACTGGCATGCCTGGCGCGATGAAATCAGGTCGACGACCATCCGCACGCTGGAACTGGTCCAGGACAGTGCAGCGGAAGCCGCTTATCAACTCAATGCCGATCAGGCCAATAATGTGGCCGCCGGTCTGTTGCGGTTCGACTACATCATGGCTGCGACGTTGCACGACAACTTCGGCAATGTGCTGGCCGACCAGCGGCGCACGGTGGCAGGGAGCGGAATGCCGTGGGTCGGACAACAATTGCTGGCGGCGGACAATGTTCACCGCTTGCCTCTCCAGTTTCGCGACAGCGTAACCAGCGCGACAGAAGATGTCGGCGCTCTGCAAATCGCGCTTGACAGCGCTATTGTCGGACAGCGCTTTGTCGAACTGGCCGTCGAGAAACTGATCGTTCGAGTCGTCTGGGCCATCGTGTTGAGCATCTTGCTGACCGTGGTTTTTTACCTCGGCATCATCCGTCCCCTGCTTTCCATGAAACAGGGACTGACTTCGATCGACCCCACCGCCCCCGATGCCCGTCCGCTGCCCCTGCCGGATCGCCACGCGCGCGACGAACTCGGACAGGTCATCGTGACTTTCAATGCGCTCTTGCAAGCATTCCAGAAGGCTTTGGTACAGCGACTGCGGGCGGAAGGCGAACTTGAAAAACTCAACTCCATGCTTGAAGAGCGGATCAATGAACGCACGCATGAACTGATGGAGGCGATGCGCGCACTTGAAGAGAAGAAGGAGGCAGCCGAGCAGGCTACGCGCGTGAAATCCGCGTTTCTGGCCAACATGAGCCATGAAATCCGGACCCCGATGAACGGGGTGATCGGCATGGCGGGCCTGCTATCCACCACCCGTCTGGATGCCGAGCAACGGGAATACACCCAAACCATCATTAACAGCGCCGAAGCGCTGCTCGGCATCATCAACGACATTCTCGATTACTCGAAGGTCGAGGCGGGCAAAATGGAACTCGAACAGATCAGCTTCGACCTGCACACGATGGTCGGCGAAGTCACCGATCTGCTCGCTTTCAAGGCACATGAAAAGCAACTCGAACTGACCTGCATTGTCATGCCGGAGGTACCCCGGATGGCCATGGGGGATCCGGGGCGCCTGCGTCAGATCCTCCTCAATCTCGGGGGCAATGCCATCAAGTTCACCTCCAGGGGAGAAGTGTCGATCCATGTGCTGCCCTTGCGGGAAAACCGTTCAGCCCGGATCGGCGTGCGCTTTGAAGTGCGCGATACCGGCATCGGCATCCCTGGCAACAAGATCGAGGAACTGTTTTCCGCATTTACGCAGGCGGATAGCTCCATTACCCGCCAGTTCGGCGGAACGGGGCTTGGACTAGCCATCAGCAAGCAACTCGTCGAGATCATGGGAGGGCATATCGGCGTCGACAGCCAGCCGGGTAAAGGCTCGACCTTCTGGTTCGAGGTGGAATTGGCGCGGGGCGAGACCACATCGGTCGAACATGTGCCTCATCCATCGCTTTCCGGTCAGCGGATTCTGGTGGTCGAGGATGATGTCACCAACCAGAAAGTCATCCTGGGGCTGTTGTCAAAGCTGGGGCTCAATGGCGATACCGTCGGCAATGGACTGGAGGCGCTGGGCATCCTCAAGCAAATTCCCTACGATCTGGTCCTGATGGATTGCCAGATGCCGGAAATGGATGGTTATACGGCGACGCAACTGATCCGCCAGCAGGCGCCGGGCACGCTCAACGCCGGGGTGCCGATCATCGCCCTGACAGCGAATGCAATGCAGGGCGATCGCGACCAGGCGCTCAAGGCCGGCATGGATGACTACCTCACCAAGCCGATCAATACCCACGCACTGGCCCAAATGACTCATCTCTGGCTGGGAAAAACCCATACGGGTCATGAGCGGGCCCAGGACAGCGCCAGGCCGCTCGCTCCCCCCGAAAAACTCCCGGCAACACCAGCCTGTTTCGATGAATCCGCCCTGCTTGGCAATCTGGGCGGAGATCGCGAAATGGCCGGTATCCTCGTCGAATCGGCCCTGGCCGAGCTGCCGAAATATCTCGCTCGACTGGCACAGGATATGGAATCGGCCAACTGGGCGCATGCCGAACGCGCAGCCCATACGCTGAAGGGCCTGGGAGCACAGGTGGGAGGAACCCGCTTTGCCGCCAGCGCAGCGGCACTCGATCAACGTCTCAAGGCAGGAGCAACCGGCCTGGTCGCCGAACTGAACGCATTGGACAGCGAGTGTGGCGCCCTGTCAGCGGCATTGAGGGAATGGCAGGACCAGCAATGTCGTTCGGATTGATTGCGATCGGACCAATGCTATCCATTCCCTAAAACTTCGGGCGCTTTTTTTTGCTATACAATCATGCTGTACAATCAGTAAAAGTATTGTTATGCATACGATGATCGAAACGCGGAAAACACATGCGGAAAACACATGAAATTGTCAATCACTAAACGACGAGCCGAGAGCTTTGCCCTGCTGTTAGCTTTTTGCTCGACGCTATCGCCGCCCGCCTCTGCGGCTGACGAGCCCCGTCCTCGCGCGGCATCGACCCCGCAAGGGACGCTGGCGAATGCCGCCAACGCAGCCGCAGCCGCAGCCGCAGCCGCAGCCGCAGCCGCACATGCCGCCAATGCCGCCGCTGCCGCCGCAACGGCATCGATCGAAGCCATCAATTCCGTGCTGCCGCCTTCGCAGCGGCGTGCCGTCGGAGTTCAGCCCGTTCCGGCCACTGCCCCTGCCCCTGCGGGCCCCAGCGGAAGCGGCGAGCCAGCGGCGGGCAAACCAACCCCCATCCCGCCCGCTACCCTCGAGCCAGTGCCTCCGGTCGCGACTGAGCCGCCGGTACTTGCCGGTGCATTGAAAGAACTTACCGCCCCCGGCGAGCAAAATCTGGTCGCCCTCGTGGGTCACTTTGAAGTACCCGTCGCGGTCGATCTGAGTACCGAATTCGGTACCGCCGTTGCGTCCGGCGAAGGAGATCCGCCTTCCGTCATCGCTGCCATCAACCTGACAGAGACCATCGCTGCCGCGCGCGGGTTCAGCCGCGAGGTATTGATTGCCGCAGCCCGTTCCGAGCAGGCGAAGTCTCAGTCCGGTCAGGCCCTGGGCGCATTGTTACCGTCTCTCTCCTGGCAGAAAAAGCGCGGCGATGAAACGTCCATGCCTTCTGTTGCCCTCGGTGCCGACGGGAAGGTACTGAAACACGACAAGCACGGGCGGCAAGATACCACGCTTACCCTGACCCTGCCTCTGATCGACCTGCCGAACCTGTATGACTGGCGCCGCCGCGGCATCATCGAGCAGGCGCGTAATGAAACCCATCGTGCCAGCGAAGGCGACGCTTACCTGTCCGGCGTCAATGCCTATCTCTCCCTGGTCTCCAGTCGCCTGCTCAGCGACCTGGCGCGCGAGTTCGAAGGCCAGATCAACGAACTGCTCGACTACGTCGGAAAGCGCGCGAGCGCCGGCGCGTCGAGCGGCTCAGACCTCGCCCGCATGAAGGCGCGCAGCCAGTCAGCGATTTCGGCCCGACTGGAGCAGGAAGCCGCTCACTCCGCCGCTGGCACCGAGTATGTCCGGCTTACTAACCTGGCGCCTAAGGTAGTCCGTCTGCCCGATTTGGAGGAAATCGGCTTATCCTTGGTTCCAGCATCGGTTAACCAGGCGATGGAGATGGCGATGGCAGCCAACCCGGAAATAGCCTCGCTGACTGCGGAAGTACGCGCTGCGGAACTCGATAAGAACGGCGCCCGCAGCCGCTACCTGCCACGCTTCGACTTCGAATACACTGACACCAAGTCTCTCCACGCGGGCGGAGATACCAGCGACGCCGGACAACGTGACAAGCGCGCCATGTTCGTGATCAACTGGAGCCTGGTCAATGGTGGCACAGACCTCCACTACAGCGACGAACGCACCCATCGCCAGACCGAACTCAAGTACCGGCTTGACGACCAGCGGCGGCGTATCATCCAGTCACTCTCCGCGCAATACGCGACGATCACCGCGACCCGCGACCGCTTGGGCGCTGGCTACAAGGAACTGCGTGCAATCACCGCCGCCGCCGAGTCAATGTCTGTGCGCATGCTTTCCGGAAACCAGTCACTGCTTGATCTGCTGGACGTATATGACCGGCGTTATCAGGCGCGCGTGAGACTGGTTAACCTGCACGTACAAGAAATGACCGCCATCGCTCAGGTAGTCCGATACGTCATGGGAATGCCCAGCAGTGCCAATCCGCCGTCCGCCCTCTCCGGGGATGTGCGTCTGCCGTCGTCTTATATGCGCAGTGTTGATGCGTTGCCTGACGCCGACCCGGTCAGGCTCCAGGCAAGCCGCGACTTGACCCAGCCCCCCGCCGTCGAAGCACCGGTTGAAGTCCCGGCGACGCCCCCTGCGCCTGCGCCCATTCCGGCCAAGGGCAACCCTGTCCCGCCCGGAGCCGGGAGCCTCACCCCCCCGCCAGCCGTGCCGGTTTCGCGTGCCATCATTGCCGACCCTGCCCCAGTGTCGGTCGCGCAAAGCGAAACCGATTCCGTGGTCAAGGTGCAGGCGGTCAGCCATACACCGCAGGTCGAAGTGATTCCCTTAACCGACATCACCCTCAAAATTGACCGCACGACGACACTGAACACAGTGGCGCGGATGCGCCACCCGAACGAACCGGAAGCGCGCGAGACATTCCGGCGCCAAGTCGCTCAGGCAAATCCCGCATTGTTCGCCGGCAAGCTGAAACCGGGCGAGGTGACCCTCCCTGAAGGCACCACGCTTTTGCTCTCGGACACTCCGGTGGCAAAAATAGCGGCAGCACCAACCAGATAAACCAGAATTACAGGCGGGAGAGCACACCATGGCGAACCAAGGCGGTAGCGATGACGGATCGGATATTTTCTGGCCCGGATACGTCGACGCCGTTACCAACCTCGTTCTTAACCTGCTTTTCCTGCTCACCATCATGACGGTGGCAGTGTTCATGTTCGCGCTTGAACTCGGTCGGGCCAAGCCGGAGAGGCAGGATGTCACTGCCGAGGTTCAGTCGACGCCGGAAACCCGGATCGACCCGGTCACGGAACGGCAACAGGCGGTGGCGGAACTGCGCAAGCAAGTGGAAGCGCTGAGTCGCGAGGCGCCGACCGACGTGGCAGCGCTCAAGAAGCAAGTCGAAGCCATCAACGCCGCGCTGGAGCGCGAATCCAGACTGCTAAAGGAACTCCCGATACCCCAACCGCAGAACGAGATCAATGCCCCCCAGACGGTACTGTCGGCCAGTTCAGGGGTGCCACGGCCCGAACGTGGACTTGACGAAGTCACCAACACGGGTGGCGGCATCATCGTCCGCTTCACCGAAGAGGCCGTCAACCTGACCGACGCCGAATTGCGCACGCTGCGCAACGCCCTCGCCCCAGTGGTGGCTGCGGGGTCGGCGCGTATTGACGTGGTCGTGCCGCGCGGTTTTTCGGAGGCCAAGCGGCTCGGCTATTACCGCGCGATGGCGGTGCGCAACCTGCTGATCGACATGAAGGTGCCGGTAGAGCGCATCGATGTGTCGGTGCGCGAGGGGCGCAACAACTCCAACGCTGCCGTGGTCCGGGTGACAGCGCGCAGATGAACACCCGCGCTTCCATCCTCGGGCGATTCGATGCCGTCATGGCCGACATGACGCCGCCGCGAGCCTTTGTCGCCATTGTGGCCGGTGGCGGCACCTTCCTGCTGCTATGGTCCGCGCTGGCGAGCCTCGACGTGATCGTGCGTACCGAGGGGCGCGTTATCCCGGCCGGCCGCTCGCAGATCATCCAGCATCTGGAGGGTGGAATCGTCCGCCGCATCCTGGTTCAAGAGGGGCAGAACGTCAAGGCCGGCGACACACTCATGGAGCTTTCCGACATCCAGGCGCGGTCGACCCTTGGGCAGGAGCAGACCAAGCTCTCGGCCCTGCGTGGACGCGAAGCCCGGTTGCTGGCCGAACTCAACGGCCTGGATGCCGTCGTATTCCCTGCCGACCTAACCGACCCTGACGTTTTGCGCGCCGAAACCCATGCCTGGCGCGCCCGCCGCGCCCGCCTCGTTGAAGAAGTGAGCGTGATTCGCAACCAGGGAGCGCAAAAACGCGGCGAAATAGAAGAAAGTCAGTCACGACGGCGCAATCTGATCGCCGAACGGGATGTAGCGCAGGAACAGATGGGCCTGATCGAAGGTCTCAAGCGCCGTGGAGCGGCTTCGGAAATGGAAGTCCTCGAAAACCGATCTCGCCTGCAGCGCCTGGCCTCGCAGATCGCCGAAGCAGAAGCTGCCATTCCCCGTTTGCGCGCGGCACAGGCAGAATCCGAATCCCGTGCCAGCGAGGTCATCGCCCGCTTTCGTGCCGAAGCATCCTCTGAACTCACTCAGGTACGGGCCGACCTTGAGAAATCCGGACTTGAGGTCGGTGCCAATGTCGACCGACTGGATCGCAACAAGGTCCGGGCTCCGGTATCGGGCTTCATCAACCGCCTGTCTGTCTCCACCGTCGGTGGTGTCGTCCGTCCGGGCGAGTCGCTGATGGAAATCACCCCGGACGACCAGCGGGTGGTGATCGAGGCCCGCGCCCGTCCGAACGACCGCGCCAACCTGCACCGCGGCCTGCCGGCCCGCGTCCGCATCGGTGCCTTCGACTATGCCCGTTTCGGCGCCCTTGACGGCGAAGTCACCGAGGTCAGCGCCGACACCCTCACCGACGAACGCGAGGGCCGCTACTACCGCGTCCGCATCGAAGCAATCCCGCCGAGCGGCACTGGCGATGCGATGGCCATCCTCCCCGGCATGACCGCCACGGGCGACGTGGTGGTCGGTGAGCGTACCATCCTGTCCTACCTGCTCTCACCGCTGCTCAAGTTTCGTGACACAGCCCTCCGTGATCCCCGATAACTGCCACCCATCACGCCTTCCTACCTGAGTCGAGGCCACATGTATAAACGACTACGCATTTACTACTTCTACGTCATACTCCCCTTCGTGCTGCTGTTGATAGGCGCTGGCGTCTATTTCGACGCCATCATGAGCACCATCACGTCAAACCCGCATCCGCAGATCAATTACATGATCTTCGTGATCATCATTCTAGGTGGCATGCTGATCATTCGCAGCGTGTTCCGGCTGATGAGCGAAGCCAAGATGGTGTCCGCCTTCGCCGAAGCGGCACGCAGCGAAGCGGACGTTGCCACGCTGCAGAACATGGCCATCAACTTCGACGGCGATACGGCTTACGTCCTGCGCATGATCGCGGCCTCCAGCGGGCGCAACATCACGGCGCAAGAACAGGCCGCCATCGAGCACGAACTGCAAAAGTCAGCAGAACGGCTGCAAAGCCGTAACGCGCTGCCGCAGTTCCTGTCCGGCCTGCTGGTCGGCATGGGCCTGCTGGGAACCTTCATCGGCCTGCTCTCAACGCTGAACGACATCTCGGCCCTGATTGGCAGCTTTGCCGACATCGACATGGGTAGCGCCAATACGATCGACGTCTTCCGCAACATGATCGAACGCATGAAGGCGCCCATGAAGTCGATGGGCATCGCCTTCTCCGCCTCGCTCTTTGGGCTGCTCGGTTCCATCATTCTGGGCTTGATGATGGTCGGCCTCCGGCGCTGCATGGGCGATATTCTGTCCCTGCTCGGTTCCGAAGTCGCCCAGCACGTCGAGTTCGCGCTCTCCAACGAGGGTTTTGCCTACAGCAAGACAGCCCTCAAGCGCGGCTGGGGCGCGCAAGGCGCCCTCGGCAATGCCGCCGCTGCCGAGTTCCTTGCGCGAACCTCGATGCCAGCCGGCACCATGATCGGCAGCGGGACGGCGGCCGCGGCCGACACGGCAACGGGCATGTTGAAAACGGCTGCTCCGCGCACCATCGAAGGCAAAGCCGATGCAGAGGCCAAGCCACCGGAGTCCAAGCTTGATGATCTGATGACGAAACGCTCGATCGAGGAGCTGGCCACGGATACTGGCGAAGACGTGCGCGTGCTGATGCGCATCGAGGACCGACTGGCCGAGACCGCGCGCCTGCAGTTGCGGGCCTTGAACTCCGAGTTGGATGACTTTTCCAAGCAACGTGGCGACATGCTGCGCGCCCTGGCCGAGAATGCCGAAGCGTCGACCAATTTCCGTGGCGAACTGCAGCGGGTCGGACGTCAGTTGGGCACCATCCTCGGCATTCTGGAAAAAGGCAATGGCGAACTGATGGCACAGTTGTCGGAGATCATCGTGCGCGACGGCGACGAAGCCGCCGAAACGCGCAAGATGCTCGGCCTGCTGGTCGAGCAACAGCGACGTACCAACGACCTGCTGGAGGAGAAACAAAAGCAGGGCATCACGCTGGCCAACTAAGGCCGGCGTCCGGTTGTAGGCACTTCGGAAACAGACAAAAGGAGAGTTGATCATGGCAAACGAACCGACAGGCAAAGGCAGCACGGCCCTCAAAGTCCTTCCCGCGGGACAGGAAGTCGAGCGCGCCGGTGTCACGCCCGATGGTACGGTCATGATCGCCCATGCCCGTGGCAAGCTCGTTTCAGTTGATATCGCCGACGTCGATCTGTTGCTGAGCTTCTCCGACGGCAGCTTCGTCATCGTGCCTAACGGCGCGCTCGATGCGCTCGGCGGCGATAGCCGCAACATCGTGTTTACGGATACCAAGGTGCCGCTGGCCCAGGTCTTCAAGATGGCGGGGATCGCCAATCCGGCCAAGGCTGGCAGCCTGCGCCTCGTCAGCGAGGCCATCGACTCCGCCAAGCCACCGTCGGACGAGGCCCCTCCGTCCGAGGAGACCATCGTCGAGCTGCCGGCCCCGCCAGCACCGATGGTCAAGGTCAGTGCCGGCACCTCCCTTGGCAACAAGGGTGTCGGCAAAGGTCCGGGGGCCGGCGGCAGCGGCTCTGGCGAGGGCGAAGGCGAAGTGCCGGCAACCGTCGTTCCCTTGCAGACACCAACCCCACCGGTGTTCCGGGTCGGGCAAAAGCGCGAAGGCGTATTGGATTATCTTGAACAATATGGCTTCGGCCAGCCCAGTTTTACTGCGGCGTTATACACCTCGGACGAATTCAAGGTCACGCCCTCGGGTCGCGTGGATGCCCCCCTCGGTGCCTATGTTGCCGGTGATACGGCTGCGCAGTTGACGGTGCGTGCCAGTCCGGAGAGACAGGCAACGCGCGAAGTCATCAATGGCAGCGCCGCTGACGATGTAATCAGCCACAATGCAGGATTCAGTGCCGATCTCAATACCTGGCACAAGGTGATACACGTCACGTTCAACAACTTCTCTGAATTGTCTGCCATAGAGATTGTGGTCAACGGGAATGCATTGGCTATTCCCGGATTCAACCTGACCGGTGAAGGCGTCAGTAAGGATCCGGCGACGGCGAATCGCTGGATTGTCACCCCGAACGCTGACATGTTGCTCAATGGCAAAGACATTGTCATCTCGTATACCGTCCCCGGCAGCTTCGCCAATGACAACCCCATCGATTTTGGCATGGACATCACGACGACCGGCAAGTCCGGACCGATACCCTTCGAGATCACCAACAATTATGATTTGAGTTGGCGCGAAGCCGTTACCATGATCGATTTTCAGGCAACCAATTCCAGCGGTGAAACCGTAATGGTCTTGCCACGCTCCGGCATGGGAGTCGAGGTTTTCGGCAACGACGGTAACGACACGGTCTCTACCGGGGCTGGTCATGATCTGATTCATGGCGGGAGCGGCAATGACAACCTCGACGGTGGCCGTGGCAACGATACCTTGAATGGCGGCAGCGGTGCCGATATCTTGACCGGTGGTCTCGGTGCGGATACCGCCACCTACTATCAAGCCACCACCGGCGTCACCGCCACCCTCGATCTCGGTATAAGCGTAACCAATACCAACGAGGCAGCCGGCGACACGTACGACAGCATCGAGAACCTGACCGGGTCTGATCACGATGACATCCTGATCGGCAAGGATGGCCTGAACATATTGCTGGGCGGGGGGGGGAACGACATTCTGATCGGTCGAGGTGACGCGGACACGCTTGACGGCGGTGACGGCATCGATACCGCGAGCTATCGGTATGCATCTAGTGGTGTAACCGTGACGCTGACCGTGCGCGATGGTACCGGAGCCCTGTTGTCAGGGAGGGGTGAGGGTAAAGCCGGCGAAGCCGATGGGGATGTGCTGACCTCGATCGAGAACCTGACTGGCTCGGAGTATAGCGACACCTTCACCGGCGCTGCTGGCGTACAAGCGAATGTCTTTGACGGGCGCGGCGGAATCGATACGGTCAGCTATCAGCAGTCGAGCGAAGGCGTTGTCGCGGTGCTAAACCCCGCCCTGCTTCTGGCGCCGCTAACGCAAACCAACGATGCCGCGGGAGACAGTTTTATTGACATCGAAAACCTCACGGGAACGCAATTCAATGACACGCTGGTCGGCAATGCGGGGATTAACGCGTTGTCCGGGGGGGCCGGTAACGACGTGCTCGAAGGTCTGGGCGGCGCGGACAGCTTCTTCGGTGGTGAGGGCACGGATACCCTCAGTTACGCCAACTCACAGTCTGCGGTGGTGTCGTCCCTGACTACGGGTCTCACGGGGGTAACGCAATCCGGTGACGCCCTCGGCGATAGTTACGATAGCATCGAGAACATGGTCGGGACTGGCTATTCCGACACTCTGATCGGCAGTAGATTCGATAACCGAATCGAAGGTGGCAGAGGCGACGATATTCTCGAAGGCATGGGGGGGGCCGATGCCTTGATCGGCGGTCTCGGCGACGACACTGCCAGTTATGCACACAGCAGAGGAGTGATAGCGTCTTTGACGGTCGGCATACCAGGTGTATTAACGAGTGGCGATGCCGGTGGCGACACCTACGACTCCATCGAAAACCTCACCGGATCGGAGGCGGTGGACACCTTGATCGGGAATGCCGAAAGTAACATTCTGGATGGTGGCGCAGAGGATGACATTCTCGAAGGGATGGGGGGGGCCGATACTCTGATCGGCGGCGACGGCCTAAACTACGCGAGCTACCAGCACGCATCCGCTGTGGTTGTGGACACAGGCGTCACCGCCTCGCTGATAGATGAAACTGTGAACACCGGCGACGCGGCCGGGGACCACTATGTACTGATTCAACACCTGATGGGTTCTGCATACAACGACACGCTGACTGGCAACAACAACTACAACCGGCTGGAAGGCGGTGACGGCAATGACACCCTGAGTGGCCTCGGGGGTCTTGACGTGCTGCTCGGCGAAGACGGCGACGACACTTTGATCGACGACCTCACCGGTCAGGCCATGCTGTATGGGGGTTACGGTGATGACACCATCAGAATGACCAGTGCGGATGCGGTCCTTGACATCATTGACGGCGGTCCCAATACCAGCGTGGGCGACACGCTGGTATGGGCTTACGCCGGGTCAAATCTAATCTATGTAAACCTCTATACGGGATCTTTGCAATTTACTGCGCCTGTGGCAGGTACTGCCAACTTCTCCAACATCGAGAACTTCAGAGTCGAGGGCACCAATAGCGCATATGTTTACGCCGACAACAACGACAACGTTATTACCGGTAGCGTGGGATATGACTATGTCGATTATCGGTATGCCCTCAGGGGAATTTACGTGAATCTTGCAACCGGCATTGTCACCGGCGGCAGCGGTAACGATACGCTTAGCAGCATCGAAGCCATCCTCTACGGCAGCCAGTGGGACGACGTACTGATCGGCAATGCCAGCAACAACAATATTCGCGGCTGGGCTGGCAGCGACTATATCGATGGTGGTGCCGGAATCGACCTCTGGTATATCGACGAAACCACCTCGACCGTCACGGCTTCGCTACTCACCGCCACGCAGAACTCGCAGATGGGCATCGTCATGTCCGGCGTTGCGGCCGGCGACACGGTAGTCAACATGGAGTACCTATACGCTGCTAACTCGCTAAGTGGCAGCATGATCTACGGAAACGAATCCGCAAACGGCCTTTATGGCAACGGTCTGCTCGAGGGATTTATCGGTGCCGACTACCTGTATGGCTGGAGTAATAGCGCCACGGCCAGTTACGCGAATGCAGGCAACACGTATTTGGCCGCCCAAGGCATTACCACTGCCGCGGGGTTAGGCGTCACCGCAACGCTGACGACGAGCTTTTCTCAGGGTCCCGCGGTCGTCAATACCGGCGACGCGGCCGGCGACACCTATGTCAATATACTGTACAACCTCACCGGTTCTGCGTTTGCCGATACCCTGATTGGTAGCAGCGCCGCCAACACCCTCACCGGTGGCGATGGGGATGACCTTCTCGAAGGTTTATCCGGTGCCGACTTTTTCTCGGGCGGCAACGGCAGCGATACGGTTTCCTTTGCCCACTCCACCGCCGGCGTGACGGTTGATTTACAAAACAACATCCCGGCAAGCAACGATGCCGTCGGCGACATTTTCATCAGCATTGAAAATCTTACCGGCTCGAATTTCAACGATGAGCTCTACGGCAACTTGTCCGACAATATTCTGGTCGGCGGCCTGGGCAACGATAGGCTGGATGGTGCGGGTGGCTTTGATACTGCCAGCTATGCCACTGCTTCCGGCGCGGTAACGATCAATCTCGCGACCGGCACCGTCACCGGTGCCGCCGGCACCGACACGCTGATCGACATCGAGCGCATTATCGGCAGTATGCACGCAGACACCATCATCGGCTCGAGCGGGGATGATGTCATCGATGGCGGAGCGGGCCAGGACACCATCCAGGGTGGTGATGGGGCGGACACGGTTTCCTATGCCAGCGCCACCGGCCCAAGAGCGGTCAATCTAGCGAACGGAGCCAACACTGATAATGATGGCTATGACAGCATCGAGAACATCATCGGTTCGATCTACGGCGATGTGCTTACGGGCAGCGCGGGGAATAACGTCATCGAAGGCGGCCTCGGCGCTGACTCGCTGGACGGCGACGATGGCATGGAAGACACCGCGAGTTATGCGGGAGCGATGTCGGCGGTACGGGTCAGCCTGGCCATTAGCGGCGCGCAGGACACTGGGGGTGCCGGAACAGACACCCTGAGCAATTTCGAGAACCTGCTCGGCTCCAACTACAACGACACGCTGACTGGCGACGCCAACGCCAACGTTCTGACAGGCGGTGCCGGCAATGACACCCTGATCGGTGGGGCGGGCGCGGATAGCCTGATCGGCGGGCAAGGCACGGACACAGCGTCTTACGCTACGGCGACCGCGGGGGTGACCGCGACCATCAACGGCGTCGGCAGCGGCGGCGATGCTAGCGGTGATGTTCTCAGCGGAATCGAAGACCTGATCGGCTCCGACCACGACGACACTCTGACCGGCGACGGCGGCAGCAACGTGATCGTCGGTGGTGGCGGCAACGACATCCTCAATGGACAGGGCGGAATCGATACGGTGAGTTACGCCGGCGCGACCGCACAGATCACGGTATCCCTAGCTTCGCTTGCTGTCCAAAACACCGGTGGTGCCGGATCTGACAGTTTGCAGAATTTTGAGAACATTATCGGCTCAGCCCACAACGACACCCTGACCGGTGACGGCGGTGCCAATACGCTGGCAGGGGGCAGCGGAGCCGATAGCCTGGACGGTGGAGAGGGGAACGACACGGCAAGCTACGCTGATTCGGCGGCGGGGGTGGCAGTCAGCCTGGTCAGCGGAGCAGCCAACACCGGGGGCGATGCAGCAGGCGATACACTGACGAACATCGAAAACCTGATCGGGTCCGCATTTAACGACACGCTCACAGGCAGTTTGAGTGCAAACACCCTGGAAGGGGGTGCCGGCGATGACATTCTGATTGGCGGTGCCGGTGCGGACTTTCTGATTGGTGGCACCGGCAATAACACAGCGTCTTACAGCAACGCAGGCGCTGCGGTGACGGCAAACCTTACGTCCGGCTCAGGCACTGTGGGAGATGCCCTGGGTGACAGCTATTCAGGCATTCAGAACCTGACCGGTTCGAGCCTTAACGACACCCTGACAGGCAATACTTCAGACAACCTTCTGGACGGCGGTCTCGGCAATGACACCCTCTCGGCAGGTGATGGCAACGATATTCTCGACGTGCGACTCGGTCGCGATACCGCGTCAGGGGGCAACGGAGACGACACCTTCTGGGTTGATGCCTCGGGTGCTAATTTACCCACCCTGTTGAGTGGCGATGGCAACATCTCTGCTCGTGCCGCCGGCGGAGATGCAATCAAACTATTCAACCTCGGCGGGACCTATTCGCTGACTGCGTTGGCCAACGTCACGAACTCCATGGAGATTCTCGACATTCGCGATGGCAACGCCACCACTCTTTCCCTTGCCAGCGCCGACATACGCAATTTCAACGACGCTGGCAACCCTTCGGAAATCTGGGTCCGGGCGAACAGCGGCGACACGATCAGTTTCGGGCTCGTCTCCGGCGAAACCATGGTACAGAACACGCTCGCGGCCGATAAAATCGACTACACCATTTACAATGCTTCAGCAGTTCAGGTAGGCCAAATCCACTGGCAGGTCGCCTGATGGAAGAAAGTCGGCGCCGGCGGGACGGCGACGCCGGCCCGACGGCGCCGACACCCGGTCCGGAAGGACTGGATCGACGGCAGTTGCTCACAGCGGTCAGCGGCCTGTGCGGGCCCAACCGCGCCGCCGCAGTGGCGATGCTAGCCATCGTCCGAAAACTCACCGCCGCAGGCGCCAACTGGCCGCAGCAGGCGCGCCGGCTGGACCGCCTCGGCCTGTCGGCCCGCCATCGGGTTGCAGCGCTAAGTGAAATCCTCGACCTGCCCGGCGACCTGGCCATCCTGCAACTGACGCCGGCGAGTTACCTGCTGCTGCATCGCCGCGAACAGCGCTGGCAGGTGGTTGGCATTGACGGCGAACCGGTGGCCGACCTCACCGAAGCCGGTGCGGAGGCCCTGACGGAAGCCATCGTCCTCCGTCTGCCTTTCGCCGGCCTCGGCGGCGATGGCATCGGCTCGCTGGTGGCGCTGTGGCCGGCGCTGCGCTCATCCTGGGCCGAGGTCGGCATCGCCAGCCTGCTGGTCAATTTCGGCCAGTTGCTGCTGCCGCTGTTCGCCATGCTGGTCTACGACAAGGTGATCAGCAACGGGGTGTTCGAGACCTTGTGGGCACTGGCCATCGGCATGGTGATCTATCTCGTCACGGATGCGGCACTGCGTGTCGTGCGCAACTGGTCGACCGAACGCATCGGTGCCGGCCTGGCGCGTCAGGGTGACGAAACCCTGTGGTCCAAGCTGGTGCGACAGGTCGATTCCCCCCCCGGCGGGTTCGCGCGCTTTCTCTCGAATTACCGCGACCTGTCGCTGTCGCGCGATTTTGTCTCCTCAGGCTATCTGCTGGCGCTCGCCGATACGCCCTTCGTCCTGCTTTACGTGGTGGCCGTGGCCATCGTGGCCTGGCCGCTGGCGATCGTTGCCATGCTGCTGGTCGCCATCTATGCCATGGCCGGCCTGGCGCTCCAGCGCCGCGCGACGGTTCTGGCACGCGAAGCCGAAACCCACGGTACGCGCAAGCTGGCTTTCATGGGCGAAACCCTCAACAGCCTCGACATCGTGCGCACCGTGCCCGGATCCGGCGCCTTTCTGCGCCGCTGGCGCGACCTGTCCGACGAAAGCGCCCATGTCGACAGTGAAAGGCGCCTGGCCGGCAGCCATCTGGCCACGCTGGCCACGGCGATGCAGACGGCCAGCACGGTAGTCATGCTCGTCGCCGGCGCTTACCTGATCGATGCGCGGCTGCTCTCGGTCGGCGGCCTGATCGCAGCCAACCTGCTGGCCGCGCGTGCGCTGGGGCTGGTCGGTTCACTGTTCACGGTTCTGGGCAAGTGGGAAGACTTTCAGCGCGCCGCGGCGCGCATGGAGGCCAGCCTGGAGGAAGTGGCGGAGCGCGAGTGCACACCGCGCCCCACGATTGCCGGCCGCATAGCGGTGATCGGGCTCGCCAAGCGCTATCCCGACCGGCCGCCGGCACTGGATGCGGTGTCCTTCTCGGTCGCCCCCGGCGAACGCGTTGCCCTGCTCGGGCGTCCGGGCGCCGGCAAGACCACGCTGCTGCGTTGCCTGGCCGGGCTGTGCCGGCCGGACGAGGGCCGCATCCTGATCGACGGGCTGGCGCTGGAGGACATCGCGCGTCTGGACCGCGCGCGCTGGCTGGCCTGGAAGCCGCAGGAGCCGGCGCTGTTCGCCGGCACGCTGGAAGACAACCTGCGCATCGCGGGGTCGGTCGCCGGCAGCCGGCATTTCGACCGGGCGATCTGGGCCGCCGGCCTCGATGTCGAGTTCGCCAGCGGCCGCATGTCGCTGGGGATGACGCTGGACGAGCGCGGCGGCAACCTCTCCGGCGGGCAGCGTCAGAAAGTGGCGCTGGCGCGCACCCTGGGCCAGCCCGCGCGCATCCTGCTGCTCGACGAGCCGACGCTGGGCCTGGACCCGGACGGCGAACGCCTGCTGGCGGAACGTCTGCCCCAGGTGATCGAGCGCGACGGTGTGCTGCTGATGACAACGCATAGCGCCGTCATGCTTGGCGTCACGCCGCGGATCATCGCGCTGGACGGGGGCAAGATCATCGCCGACGGTCCGCGCGACAGGCTGGTCAGTACCTCAGCCCCACCCCTTGCGCCGCAAGAACGGAAGAAACCTTCCCCATCAGCGGTGAATTGAGGATAGGATTATCAGCAGTTGCAGACGAGCGCCGTCCCGAAAAGGAATTCAGCATGGCCGAACCAAGCACCAAATGGAAAGAACACATCAGCGTCGATGAAGCGGCGAATCACGCCCTGTGCGCCTTACAATTGCACCGGACCCACTTGCATCAGTTCCTCAATGAAGGCGATGGTCCCGGGCTGAATCGAAGTCAGTTGCTCGGCCTGCAGGCTCGCTTCGAAGTGCGTGACGGTCTACCCAGCCATGCCCGGCAAGGCCTGTTCGCCATCCCCGCCGCCTACGATGCGCTGGTGCGGATCTCCCACGGACTTCCCGATCTGCCGGCCAGTGCGCAGGCTAACCATCTGCCGGAGGTGCGCTGCTTTGCGATCAAGGTGCTTGGGGTTGTCGGCCCGGGCGCACTGGGAACGGGGCCAACCAATAGCCAGGATTTCCTGCTCATCAACCATCCGTCATTCCTGAGCTCGAACTACGACGATTTCGTCGCTTTCGTCATGCGCTCGCTGGAAGGGCCGTATGCGGTTTTTCGCTATCTGACGAATCGCCTTGGCTTCATCCGCGCCGTGGGTAAGCTCCTGCAGTTACGCAAGTTGCGTCGTCGGCCGTTCAGCGGATTCGCCACCGAGTCATTTCATTCTGCTGCGCCGCTTGCCTGCGGCCCCTATGCCGTGCGTGTCCGCCTGCTGCCGGCCCGTGTCAGCGCAGGTGCGGGCGGCGATTGGGCAAAGAACTTCAGGGGACATCTAGCCGCCGGACCGTTGAAGTTCGAGCTGCAATTACAGTTCTTCAGCGACGAGACCCTCACACCGATTGAGGATGCCGCACGCGACTGGCCGGATGACGTGGCTCCCTATATCACCGTCGGGACCTTGATAATTCCCGTGCAGGATACGGAAAGCGCCTCGGGCAAGGCGCTGACTGCCAGGGCCGAAACCATGGTTTTCGACCCATGGCGCGCCCTGAAGGATCATCGACCGCTAGGTGAGATCATGCGTGCGCGCAAGATCGTTTTTCACGAAATAGAGAAGTCAGGCAAAATCACGCGCGATCTGCATAATGCAATTTTCACGATCTGCGCCCCGCTCTACGGCAGGGATTCGGCCAATAAGCGAGCGCAAAAGGCCATGAAATCGATATTGGAGAGTGATGACTGAATCCCCCCCCATGCCTTCGTACCGATGAGTCGAGAGCGATCGGTCAGGACAGGTCCCCGCTCAGGATAAACCGGCTCCAGGCCGACAGCCAGTACCTGCCCAGGGTTCTCGATCTAAAGCAGCGGTTCCGCTGGGGCCATCGTCGTTAACAGAACCGAACCAAAGGACTGTCATGCCCCTTTCACAGCTAATTGACGATTTAGATTCTGTCATTGAAGAATTTTGCAGCCAAGGGGCGACGAGAGAAACCATGTTGCACCTCAGACTTGCTGTGGCACGAAGGAACGAAGTTCAACGACAGTTGGCCGCTGTCGAGCAGAAGTTGGGAACTGCTTTATCCCTGGTCGAGCACGATATGATCGGCGAAGTCAAAGTCTCGGACGAAACCATCGTACCCGATACGACTTTCGTACTGCATCACTACGGCCTGACTGGTATCGAAGATATTGATGAATTCCATTGTTCGCTGATTACCAGAGGCAATTTACTATTGGCATTGGCCTACAGCGAGAACGCACAACCAGCGATCATTCTGGCCGAATTTACACTGCTCATCGAAGATGTCATGCGGCATTTCGAGGACGAGGAAAGGTTGATGGATGAGTACGAGTATCCCAATACGGAAGCCCACCGGAAATGTCACGCCAAGATCATTGAATACTTGAACGATGCAAAGCTGCTGGGCCGGAACAACCCTTTGTTACTGACGATCAAATTGAAGTATTTCTTTGGGCGCCTATTCGACCTTCACAACAAAAATGACGATGCGGACCTTGCTCGGCATTTCGTTCAAGTAACTCAAATTGCCAAGGAAATGGCATTGAGGCCTCCCTCACGGGCCGACGGCAGCAAAGTGCCGAAGGCGAAATAACGGCAATTCTGCTTGGGCAAACCAGAGGGTCCGACGTGCGTACTGGCAAAACGGTAGTGGCTGTTGCTACTACGCTTTGTGGTTGAGCAAGCCCGTCTTAATCTCGATCACATCCATCATCGAGATCGGAGTGAATTTCCCGTATTTGTGCAACTGCTCATAATTGATTACGCACGCTTCATCGCTACGGCGAAATACCTTGCCCTTGATTTGATAGAAGTTTTTGGCTTCACCAATGGTGAACGTGATCAGTACCGACTCGCCCTCGTTCAACAACGGCATGATTTCTTTGCCGTGGGCAAGACCGATGCGCAGTGACTGCTCGGCAAAGTCGGCCAGCACACAGCCAAAAGGTGACTGATCAATCCCGAAAATCAGCTCTGCGGCGATGGTCGATTGAACCCGTTGCTTGCGCCGCTTGTCGGCGAGCATGAGGGTAGCAAAGTCGGGAGTAACGAGCACGGTGGATATGCCTGCAAATGGGCCATTGGGCAGTTTCTGTCGGCGCACCACTTTGGTATCAAGCGTTGGCACACCGCGAACTTTGGTTTGGATGTAGAGCGTCAGCGCATTACCAGGGGTGAATTGCCCATCGCGGCCAAGTTCAGCGCGGGTGAAATAGTCAAGGTTTTTTTCTAAATTGGAGGTGTCAGGCAACAACAATTGGAAGTCTGTCACCCCGGCGAGGGCAAGGGTGGGCGCGCGCCCCAGACGGAACCCTATCGGCAATCCGTTGCCATCGTTGGCAATATCGTCAACCGAGTATATGAACTTGTTGTTGATCCGGTAACCGATGATGAAGGTCTGAAAATTGATTGCGCGAATATATTCCGGGTAGTAGTTCACCTGCTGTCCAATCGGGAAGTGCTCAACGAGGAACAGCATGCGTTCCTGATCGATCAATGGACGGTCAGCTTCGGCAATCGGCTCTGGGTGCGGGGAAAAAAAGTTCAAGCGCATGCTGCTTGACGCTTCAATTTTCCACTGGCCGAATCGATCGCTCGAACGGGCAGAGCTTCAAATACTCCCGTAGCGCTGCAACAATTCGCGACTCGAACTTATGCCCGATCCCGGCATCTATGATTTCCATGGCCATGGTCAACGGTAACCCGGAACGGTAATGCCGATCTGCCGTGAGGGCCTCGAAGACATCTGCAACCGATAGGATTTTTGCCATAAACGGGATCTCGTGCGACTTGAGCCCAAGTGGGTAACCTGATCCATCGAGATTTTCGTGGTGCGAACCTGCTATCAACGGTACGCTGCGATACTTCCGCGCGAAGTGGATCTTGTCGAGGATGTCATGGCTCAACTGGGCATGTCGCTTGATGTGTTCATACTCCACCGCGTCCAAACGACCCTCTTTTTTTAATACGGCATCATTCACCCCGATCTTGCCGTAATCATGCAGGATGGCTGCTACTTCGAGCAATTCTGCGTCCTGTTCGGTGAATTTCAGTTGCAGGGCAATGCCTTTTGCAATTTGCGCAACTCGGCGCGAATGGCCGGCCGTGAGGGGATCTCTCGCATCAATCGAGGCTGCCAAGGCGTCGACCAGACTGTGAAATTGCAGCTCCTCCTCCTTAGCATGCATGGCGTTTTCCAAGGCAACTTTCACGATACCCGCCACCGAGACCAGCAAGTCAAGGTCGCCCGCATCAAAGCTTCCCCGAATTTTATTGATTACCTGGATGACCCCGAGGACTTCATCGCGCGAATCATGCAAGGGCACGCAGAGAATTTGACGGGTGACATAACCTGTCTCGCGGTCAAATGACGCATCGAAGCGGGGATCAGAGGCTGCATCCACCACCATCAATGCTTTACCCGTCAGGGCCACTACTCCGGCGATTCCCAACCGCATGTTAAGGGGAGTTTGATTAGCACCACCTTCTAAGTGCAGCGCTTGTAACACTCCGCTTCCTTGATCAAGCCTAAACACCGCGCCATGACCAAACTCGATCCAATTGTGCAGCAGGTCGAGTTTCTGAATCACAGGGACAATTTCTACCGAATTCGACCCGAGACACTCGGCAAACTGGCGTGCCGCATCGTTCGCCACGAGTTCATCTTCAGGCGTAAATCGTCCCGATGGATTATTGATCAGCTTCAACCCACCCAGAACTTGTCCGTCGTCCGCCTTGAAGATGGGGACAGCGAGCAGACTGTCCAACGGTACGCCTGGTACGCTATCGAAGTCCGCATTGAAATACGGGTGTCGAGACGCGTTAACCAGATTCAGGGTTTGGCGCTGTAGCAAGGCGGTACCCACCAATCCCATTCGCAATGGCACGACTATAGATTTCTGACCATCCATGCCTTGCGCAAAACAGGAGCGCAGGGCAATGAGTTCACTGTCAAAGAGAAAAAGGGTACTGCGGTCAGCCTCTAGCAAACTGCCAACAGTTTCCATGACCAATGCCGCCAACTTATCCAAACGACGCTCCTGGCTGATGAGTCGATGGATTTCGAGAACCTGACGAAGGCGATGATCCGCAGAAATTACCATACGGCCAGCTTCCTGAGAAAATGAAGAATCATATAGTCACCCGCCTATTAGCTCCAATGGGACTCACTGGGTCGCTACACATTCCATCTTGAGGTTCAAATGGCATCTCTATGAAGTAATTGACGCGCATGCTGACTCCCTGTCGATATCGGTCACTTGGCACGCCATTGAATCATACCCCTTTGCCCATCCCACCCAACCTCCCGGCAGATTTGTTCTTTGTCGAAACCGAATGGACGGGCGCTTACGTGCTCAACCGGGTGGATTCCTCGCTCGCAAGGGTGGGTTGGGCCTTGCCGATTGATATCATTGCCTCTGCTAGCACTTTGCCGCCGTCCCGCCAGCGCCGACTTTTCCAGTCCGGCCCGCTAGACCGGGGCGTCGTGCCCTGAATCCCCGAAAGCCATTTTTTTCAGCCTGAACAGCTCGTCGCGCGCGGCGGTGGCCTGTTCGAATTCGAGGTTGCGGGCGTGTTCCTGCATGGCTTTTTCCAGCCGCTTGATCGCGCGCGCCAGCGCCTTCTCGCTCATCGCCTCGTATTTGGCCGCTTCCTGCGCCACCTTGAGTTCGCGGCCGAGCGCCTCGACATCGTAAACGCCGTCGATGATGTCCTTGATGCGCTTCTTCACCCCCACCGGCGTAATGCCGTGCGCGGCGTTGTGGCTGAGCTGCTTGGCGCGCCGCCGCTCGGTTTCGGCCATGGCGCGGCGCATCGAGTCGGTGATGCGGTCGGCGTAGAGGATCGCCTTGCCATTCAGGTGGCGGGCGGCGCGGCCGATGGTCTGGATCAATGAACGCTCGGAACGCAGGAAGCCTTCCTTGTCGGCGTCGAGGATCGCCACCAGCGACACCTCGGGGATGTCCAGCCCCTCGCGCAGCAGGTTGATGCCGACCAGCACGTCGAAGATGCCCAGCCGCAGGTCACGGATGATCTCGACGCGCTCGACGGTGTCGATGTCGGAGTGTAGATAGCGCACCTTGATGCCGTTGTCGGCGAGGAATTCGGTGAGCTGTTCCGACAGGCGCTTGGTCAGGGTGGTGACCAGCACGCGCTCGCCTTCCGCCACGCGCCGCTTGATCTCGGCCAGCAGGTCGTCCACCTGCGTGCTGGCCGGCCGCACCTCCAGCAGCGGGTCGATCAGGCCGGTCGGCCGCACCACCTGCTCCACCACCTGGCCCTGGTGCTCCTGCTCATAGTTGGCCGGGGTCGCCGAGACGAACACGGTCTGCGGCATCAGTCCTTCGAATTCCTCGAACTTGAGCGGCCGGTTGTCCAGCGCCGAGGGCAGGCGGAAACCGTAATTCACGAGGTTTTCCTTGCGCGAGCGGTCGCCCTTGTACATCGCACCCACCTGCGGAATCGTCGCGTGCGATTCATCGATGAACATGATCGCGTCGGGCGGCAGGTAGTCGTAGAGCGTCGGCGGCGGCTCGCCGGGCTGCCGGCCGGACAGGTGCCGCGAGTAGTTCTCGATGCCCTTGCAGAAGCCGAGCTGGTCGAGCATTTCCAGGTCGAAGCGCGTGCGCTGCTCGATGCGTTGCGCCTCGACCAGCTTCTGCTCGGCGTAGAAAGTCTCGCTGCGTTCGCGCAGTTCGGCCTTGATCTTCTCGATGGCCTTCAGCACGGTGCCACGCGGCGTGACGTAGTGGCTGGAGGGAAACACGGTGAAGCGGCCCAGCCGCTGCCTGGTATGGCCGGTGAGCGGGTCGAACAGCGTCAGCGACTCGACCTCGTCGTCGAACAGGGCCACGCGCAGGGCGCTCTCGGCGTTCTCGGCCGGGAAGATGTCGATCACGTCGCCGCGCACGCGGAAGGTGCCGCGGTGGAAATCCATCTCGTTGCGCTCGTACTGCATCTCGGACAGGCGGCGGATGATCTCGCGCTGGGCGCACTTCTCGCCTTCGCGCAGATGCAGGATCATGGCGTGGTAATCGACCGGGTCGCCGATGCCGTAGATGGCCGAGACGGTGCACACGATCACCACGTCGCGCCGCTCCAGCAGCGACTTGGTGGCCGACAGGCGCATCTGCTCGATGTGCTCGTTGATCGACGAGTCCTTCTCGATGAACAGGTCGCGCGCCGGCACGTAGGCTTCCGGCTGGTAGTAGTCGTAATAGGAGACGAAGTATTCGACGGCGTTCTCGGGGAAGAACTCACGGAACTCGGAATAGAGCTGCGCCGCCAGCGTCTTGTTGTGGGCCAGCACCAGCGCCGGCCGGCCGAGCCGGGCGATCACGTTGGCCATGGTGTAGGTTTTGCCCGAGCCGGTGACGCCCAGCAGGGTCTGGAAGCTCAGGCCGTCCGTAATCCCCTCGGTCAGCAGGCGGATCGCCTCGGGCTGGTCGCCGGCCGGCGCAAAGGGTTCGTGGAGGCGGAAAGGACTGCCGGGGAAGGCGATAACTTGCTCGTTCATTCGGCTATTATCGCGCCTTTATTTTCATCCTTTTTTCCGGAGCCTTGCCCTTATGAGCACTTCCCTGTTCGCCGCCGTCGAAATGGCCCCCCGCGACCCGATCCTTGGCCTCAACGAAGCCTATAACGCCGACCCCAACCCCGCCAAGGTCAACCTCGGTGTCGGTGTCTATTTCGGCGACGACGGCAAGATTCCGCTGCTGGCCGCCGTCAAGCAGGCCGAGCAGGCCCGCCTGGCCGCCCAGCCGCCGCGCGGCTACCAGCCGATCGAGGGCACGCCTGCCTACAACGGCGCCGTGCAAAACCTGCTGTTCGGCAAGGATAGCGAACTGTTGGCCACCGGCCGCGCCATTACCGCCCAGTGCCTTGGCGGCACCGGCGCGCTCAAGGTCGGCGCCGATTACCTGAAGCGCCTGCTGCCCGATGCCACCGTCCATATCAGCAACCCGAGCTGGGAAAACCACCGCGCCCTGTTCGAGGGCGCCGGCTTCCCGGTGCAGGACTACGCCTACTACGACCCGGCGACGCGCGGCGTCGATTTCGCCGGCATGCAGGCGGCCCTGCTGGCGATGCCGGCGAAAAGCATCGTCGTGCTGCACGCCTGCTGCCACAACCCGACCGGCGCCGACCTGTCCGCCGCACAGTGGGCCAAGGTGGTGGCCGCCGTGCGCGAGCGCAATCTGGTCGCCTTCATCGACATGGCCTATCAGGGCTTCGCCGACGGCATCGCGCCGGACGCCGCCGCGCTCGACCTGTTCGCCGCCTCCGGTCTGCAGTTCTTCGTCTCCAGCTCCTTCTCCAAATCCTTCTCGCTGTACGGCGAGCGCGTCGGCGCGCTGACCATCGTCACCACCGGCAAGGACGAATCGGCGCGCGTGCTGTCGCAGGTCAAGCGCGTCATCCGCACCAACTATTCCAACCCGCCCACCCATGGCGGCGCCGTCGTGGCGGCCGTGCTGTCCAGCCCCGAGTTGCGCCAGTTGTGGGAAGACGAACTGGGCGGCATGCGCGCGCGCATCCGCGCCATGCGCAGCAGCCTGGTCGACAAGCTGGCAGGCGCCGGTGCGCCGGATTTCGGTTTCATCGACGTGCAGCGCGGCATGTTCTCCTACACCGGCCTGACCGCCGCGCAGGTGGAACGCATGCGCGCCGAGTACGGCATCTATGCCGTCGGCACCGGCCGCATCTGCGTCGCCGCGCTGAACACGAAGAACATCGACTACGTGGCGAAGGCCATCGCCGCCGTCATCAAGTGAGGCTATAATCCGCGCCGCTTTATCGGGCGGCTAGCTCAGCGGTAGAGCACTGCCTTCACACGGCAGGGGTCACAGGTTCGAACCCTGTGCCGCCCACCAATAAACAAAGGGTTGGAGAAAACTCCAACCCTTTTGCTTTAGCGATCCCGGCTAAAGCCTTGCTCTCATATGTCGTTAGTTGCGATCATGGGACTCGATTCTTTCATTTCCTTGATCCAACCGCCTCCGGTACATGCGAAACCGGATGTGGTGCGTGCAAACCCGGACGGTCAGAACAAGCGTGACAACCGGGATAACGAACCGAGAAAAAAGCACGAAGATGGCGCGCATCCAATCCCGAACGCCCAAGGGCAACTCACCGGCAAGCTGATCGATACGACGGCCTGACGGGCCGGCCCATCAGCGGGAACTGCGCCCCCCGGAAGAATCGTTTTCATAAGTAATGCCGATCACTTGGGTCGTCCGGTCATCATCGACCACCACCACCTCGCCCTCGATCACCGCACCGTCACCGGGACGCTCATTCGCCGCCGCCTGCATCGCCCTGCGTACATGCCGGGTCTTCCACCAGAAATACCCGCCTCCCACCACGCCCAGCACCAAAAAGATGCCCAGCAGCACCACGGAGAACATAAACCCCAGCACGAGCACGATGCTGCCGAGAAGCAGAGCCATAAGCTTGGCCAGCAGGCCGGGTTGCGTCGATGGAGTTTGAGTCATGGGCAATGCTCCCGAAGATCAGGCAAAGCAGCCAGAGGGAAGCCGCCTTGTTTTCTTAAGCGATGATACACGCCCCCTTTTACCTGTTTTTCCCGCTTATCCCGGAAGAGATATGGCCGATATGGTTAACAGCCAAAGGAGACCTGCATGATTATTCAATCCGTCGAACTGATTTCGCTACCCGGCGCCCCGGCCTATCAGGAAAAGATCTATCGTGCCCACATGGATACCGGCGAGCAACTGATGCTCTTTCAAGCACACTGGGATGTCCCCCTGCCGCCCGATTCGTTGGTCGGCTTGACCCTGGAGGAAGCGCGCAAGAAGCGTGTCGAGCGCATGCTCGCCTGTGCCGGCGCACAATGACCCTATAATCGGCTGGACGTCGCACTCGTAGGCTAGGCCCGACATTGCGTCGGGCCTTTTTTGTTTTCGCATTCGCCAACCGGAAACCCAGCACATGTCGAACACCCCCACTGCCATCAGTCGCCTGAGCGACCTTGACCTGCACCTGTTCCGCGAAGGCAGCCATACCCGGCTCTACGAGCGCCTGGGCGCACATCCGGGAGAACAGCGCGGCAAGTCAGGTTGCCATTTCGCGGTGTGGGCGCCGAATGCCCATGCCGTTTCCGTGATGGGTGAGTTCAACGGCTGGCACCGCCACAGTAACTGGCTCAAGCAGATTCATGCCGGTTCCGGCATCTGGGAAGGTTTCGTGCCGGGAGCCCACGTTGGCCAGCGTTACAAATTCCACATCGAATCCGCACTCGATGGCTACAAGGTCGACAAGGCCGACCCCTTTGCTTTCAGCAGCGAGGTCGCCCCGGCCACCGGCTCGGTGATCGCCAACCTCGACTATGTCTGGCAAGATCAGGACTGGCTGGCGCGTCGCAAGCAGGCCAATGCGCTCGATGCGCCCTACTCCGTCTATGAGGTGCATCTCGGTTCCTGGCGTCGCTCGCCGGACGATCCGCTGCGTCCGCTCGGCTACCGCGACCTGGCGCCGCAACTGGCCGACTACTGCGTCGATATGGGCTTCACCCATGTTGAGCTGATGCCGGTCATGGAGCACCCGTTCTACGGTTCCTGGGGCTACCAGGTGACCGGGTTCTTCGCCGCGACCTCGCGCTATGGTTCGCCGCAGGACTTCATGTTCCTCGTCGATACCCTGCACCAGCGCGGTATCGGCGTCATCCTCGACTGGGTGCCCTCGCACTTTCCGAACGACCAGCACGGCCTCGCCTACTTCGACGGCACCGCCCTTTACGAACACGCCGACCCGCGCCAGGGCTACCACCCGGAGTGGAGCAGCCAGATCTTCAACTATGGCCGCCATGAAGTGCGCGCCTTCCTGCTCTCCAGCGCCCTGTTCTGGCTCGACAAGTATCACATCGACGGCATCCGCGTCGATGCCGTCGCCTCAATGCTCTATCTCGATTACTCCCGCAAGGAGGGCGAATGGGTGCCGAACGCCCACGGCGGCCGCGAAAACCTCGACGCCATCGGCTTCATGCGCCAGTTGAACCAGGCGGTGTATCGCGATTTTCCCGACACGCAGACCATCGCCGAGGAATCGACCGCCTGGCCGATGGTGTCGCGCCCCACCTGGCTGGGCGGGCTGGGTTTCGGCATGAAGTGGAACATGGGCTGGATGCACGACACGCTCGACTACTACGCCCACGAATCGATCCACCGCAAATTCCACCACGACCAGATCACTTTCAGCATCTGGTATGCCTTCCACGAAAACTTCATGCTGCCGATCTCGCACGACGAAGTCGTGCATGGCAAGGGTTCGCTGATCGGCAAGCTGCCCGGCGACGAATGGCAGCGCTTCGCCAACCTGCGCCTGCTGCTCGGCTACATGTGGGCGCACCCCGGCAAGAAGCTGCTGTTCATGGGCAGCGAATTCGGCCAGACGCGCGAATGGAACCACGACCTCAGCCTCGACTGGCACCTGCTGCAATATGGGCCGCACGCCGGCGCGCAAGCCTGGCTGCGCGACCTCAACGCCTGCTACAAGAGCCATCCGGCACTATTTACCCGCGATTTCGACAACGGCGGCTTCGAGTGGGTCGACTGCCACAACAGCGACGAGAGCATCGTCAGTTTCCTGCGGCGCGGAACGAATGGCGAAACGATGCTGGTGATCCTCAACGCGACGCCGGTGCTGCGCGAGAGCTATCGCGTCGGCGTGCCGTCAGGCGGCTATTGGCGCGAAGTACTCAACAGCGATGCGCCGCTCTATGGCGGCAGCGGCCAGGGCAACGCCGGCGGCGTCCACGCCGAGGACTGGGGCCATCACGGCCGGCCGCACTCGCTACGCCTGTGCCTGCCGCCACTGGGCGTGCTGTTGCTCGAACCCGCATAGAAAAGGGAACCGGGCGGGACGACGCCCGGAAAGTCGGCGCTGGCGGGACGGCGGTTGCCGACCCAGAGCCGTCCGTCGCAAGTGCTATCTCAAGAAAGTTTGGGCTGCACGAAGATCGACCCGTCTGGCATTGCTCCATCCCGTTCTTGCCGCCAACGCCCGAACTTAACCACATCGGTGTTTGATATACACAGAGCCATCTCTGAGCTTCGTTGTGCCCTTCAGGTTCGTGACATAAGTTTCGATGTCCATTCATCCCAGATTGTCCATTAGCCATTTTTCGTGGATTTGGTGCAAGCTGTGAGCGATCGCCGTGGAGCTGGATCCCAACCGAGATAGACGACACTTTGCGCTCCGCGCCCCTACTCCCCGCGCACCTCGAAGCGGCCGATCCTCCTGTTGTCCATCAGTTCATTTTAGCGGCGGGATTGCCTTTCGCGGCAGAGGGGCATAAGATTCCGTCCCATGTCGCTCCCTGATGATCCCGCCGCCCTGCAGGCCCTGCTGACCGAACTGAAGGTCGAGCATCACGACCTCGACGAGACGATCGAGCGCCTCGAGGCGGCCCCGCCGCACGACGAGCTGCTGTTGCGGCGTCTCAAGAAGCGCAAGCTGCAACTCAAGGATCGCATCTCTGCCGCTGAGCGCATGCTCGGCCCCGATCTGATCGCCTGATCCCGCTCATGGCGCTTGATCCCACCGCCCTCGATCAGATCTTCCGCACTGCCCGCACCCACAATGGCTGGCTCGACCAGCCGGTAGCCGACAGCCTGCTCGAAGAACTGCACGAACTGATGAAGTGGGCACCAACCAGCGCCAACTGCTGGCCCTTGCGCATCACTTATGTAAAGTCGCCGGAAGCGAAGGCGCGCCTGCTGCCGCTGCTGCTGGAAGGCAACCGCGCCAAGACGGCGAGCGCGCCGGTCACGGCGATCCTCGGCATGGATCTCGACTTTCCCGACACGCTACCGACCCTGTTTCCCCATGTCGATGCCCGCGCTTGGTTCGTCGGCAACGATGCGTTGATCGAAACCACGGCGATGCGCAACAGCAGCCTGCAAGGAGCCTACCTCATGCTCGCCGCCCGCGTCCTCGGCCTCGACTGTGGCCCGATGTCGGGTTTCGATGCCGCCAGGGTCGATGCCGAGTTCTTCGCCGGCACAAACATCAAGGCCAACTTCCTGTGCAACCTCGGCTACGGCGACCCGGACCAGCTATTCCAGCGCAGCCCGCGGCCGGCCTTCGCGGACGTCTGCACGATTTTGTAAAAAGTCGGCGCTGGCAGGACGGCGCCTAGAATGCGCCCATGCTCCTGATCAAACTCGACAATGGCTGTCTCGCCTACGGCCACGTGCCGCTGCTTGATGCCGCTGCGTTCCAGCTCGATGCCGGCGAGCGCGTCGCCCTGATCGGCCGCAACGGCACCGGCAAATCCTCCCTTCTTGCGGCGCTGGCCGGCCATGCCCACCTTGACGACGGCGCGCCATGGACGCAACCCGGCCTCAAGCTCGGCTATGTGCCGCAGGAACCCCCCTTCGATCCCGATCTGAGCGTCTTCCAGGCTGTCGTGTCCGGCATGGGCGCCACCGCCAGCCTCCTGGCCGAGTATCACGACATCGCCCACCGGCTCACCGCAGCGGATGCCGACCACGACACGCTGTTGCCGCGCATGGAGTCCTTGCAGCATGAGATGGAGGCGCTGGGCGCCTGGGCTTATGAAGCCCGGGCGGAACAGGTGATCGCGCGTTTTTCCCTCGACCCCGACGCGCGGGTCGGGACCCTGTCGGGCGGGCTGAAAAAACGCCTCGCGCTGGCGCAGGCGCTGGCTGTCGCGCCCGAAGTGCTGTTGCTTGACGAGCCGACCAACCACCTCGACATCGCCGCCATCGAATGGCTGGAAGAGTTTCTGCTCGCCAGCGGGGTGACGCTGCTGTTCATCACCCACGATCGGCGCTTCCTCGACCGGCTGGCGACCCGCATCGTCGAACTGGATCGCGGCCGGCTGGCGAGTTTTCCCGGCAGTTTCGCCGCCTACCAGCAACGCAAGGAAGCGCAACTGGCCGACGAGTCGAAGGAAAACGCGCGCTTCGACAAGCTGCTGAAGGAAGAGGAGGTGTGGATCCACCAAGGGGTTGAAGCGCGTCGTACTCGTGCTGTTTTCCGCGTGCAACGCATCGACCGGCTGCGGGCCGAACGCACTGCCCGTCGCGAGCGGCTCGGCCAGGTGAAGCTGCAACTCGACAGCGGCGACAAGAGCGGCCAACTCGTCGCCGAACTGAAGGACGTGAGCAAGTCCTTCGGCGACCTGTGCGTGGTGCGCGATTTCTCCTGCCGCATCCAGCGCGGCGACCGCATCGGACTGATCGGCCCCAATGGTGCCGGCAAGACCACCCTGCTTCGCCTCATTCTCGGCGAACTGACAGCCGATAGCGGCACCATTAAACGCGGCACGAAACTGGAGATTGCCTATTTCGACCAGTTTCGCGCGCAACTCGACCCGGAGGCAACACTGGCCGACATCATCTCGCCGGGCTCGGACTACGTCGAGATCGGCGGCGCCCGCAAACACGTGGTCGGCTATCTCGGCGACTTCCTGTTCGCCCCGCAACGGGCGCGATCGCCGGTGAAATCGCTCTCCGGCGGCGAACGCAACCGGCTGCTGCTCGCCCGCCTGTTCGCCCGCCCGGCCAACGTGCTGGTGCTGGACGAACCGACCAACGACCTCGACATCGACACGCTCGAATTGCTCGAAGACCTCTTGCAGGACTATGCCGGGACGGTGTTTCTGGTCAGTCACGACCGCGCCTTCCTCGACGCCATCGTCACCCAGACCTGTGCCGCCGAAGGTGCCGGTGTCTGGCACGAATATGCCGGCGGCTACTGCGACTGGGCAGCCTATCAGGCCTTGCACCGTGCCGAAAACCGCCCCGAGCCGAAAAAGTCAGCGCCGGCAGCACGGCAAGCGGAGAAACCCAAGGCGGACAAGCTCTCATGGAAGGAAGCACGCGAACTTGAAACCCTGCCTGACAAGATCGCGGCACTCGAAGCCGAACAGAAAATACTGACCGCCTGCCTCGAAGACCCGGCGACCTATCAGGACAGCCAGGCGGCACAGGGGGTAGCGACGCGGCTGGTATCCATTGATGCAGAACTGCTTGTCCTGCTGGAGCGCTGGGAAGCGCTGGAAACCCGCCAGGCGGCACTGCCCTAGTTGTTCTTCTCGATCAACTGGATCACCTGCTCGACGATGCCGCCGCGCTTGAGCCGCTCGAAGCGTTCCTTCCGCTCCTGTTTGACGAGGGTGGCCAGGTAGTCGAGATTGCGGTCGATCGATTCGACGTAGAAATTGCGCCGCACGCCGCGGGCCTGGTCGAAGTGCCTGGTGAGGTACGGCGCCAGCCCACCCAGTTCATTCTGCAGGCGCGCCGCCATCAGTTTGTAGAAACCGTCGGTCTTTTCCAGCAGGTCATGGACATCGTTGAAGAAGTCGATGCCCGCCTCGCGTAACTCGAAATAGAGCAGCAGCAGGCGTTCGAGATATTCGCGGTTGGCCATCTGCCCGATCAGGTCGGCCGTCGCCGTCACCCAGGCCGCGAGTTGCTGGGCCCGGTTGTCGTACTCGGGCATGATCGCCACCGGGCGGTGGTCGGTCGTCACGATGACCTTGCCGGTGGCGCGCAACAGGTCGGGCGGCAGGAAATTCACCATCTGTTTCTCCGCGAACGCAACACCGCGCACCACGTGGGTGAGGATGAATTGTGCGCCGGTACCCTCTGTTTCTCCGCTCGTCATCAGGTAGCCGGAATCATGCAGCAGTGCGCCAACGATACAGGCATCGATGGTCAGCGCGTCGAGCGATTGTCCACCCAGGTGCAGACCATGCAACAGACGGGCACTGCACAACACGACTTCCAGCACATGACCGGTATTGTGGTAAGGTGTCAGCAGGGGCGAATAACCGGCCAGAATGCCGAGGCACCCCGATTCGATCAGGGCAAACGCCTGATCGATGTGTTCCATTTCGTGACCGGGACGAATTGCCTGGACGAGACGATGCACCTGCGCGCGCACCTCGCAGAAGTCGTGGGTGTTGCCAATTTCCAGTGAAGGACTGTCTATCATTCTTCCTCTGACCAAGGCCGCAGTTTAACGATGCAAGGCCCCGGACAGGGAAAATAACGGCTGCATCTTTACTTTTGTCATAGCCTTAATTTCATCAATACCACATCGGACGGACGAGTCGGCATCATCGGTGCGCTGTCAACCCCCTGCAAGCACCATCGGATGATGCGGCGCAACAAATCCGCTTCGCGCCCCACCTTACCAAATACCGACAACAGACTGATTTTTCGCATGCTTTTCCGGAAACAGAACCTACTATAGGTAGTGGTATAAATTTCAGTAGCCACTAGAGATTTTTACAACTCATTGTTTTATAAGGGAGCAAAAATTTATTTCTTTGCACATTCCGGAGGTCTCGCTATGCTTCGCCGCTCCCGTATATCGCACTCCACCAATCCATCAGAAAACCAGAACATGACCATGGACCAGACGACACCCGACACCTTTCAGGAAACCACCCAGGAATACACGGGGCAGTTGGGGTTGCCCCTGCCGCAGGAAATCTCAGGCGAAGTACTGCTCGAAAAATACGCAAAGGGCAATGAGCGCGACGTGCGCGACGTGCGCACCCGCGTCGCCCGCGCCCTGGCATGCGTCGAAGCCGAAGAGCGCCGCCCGACCTGGGAAGCCCGCTTTCTCGACGCCCAGGAAAACGGCTTCGTGCCGGCCGGCCGCATCAACTCGGCCGCCGGTACCAACCTGTGCGCCACACTGATCAACTGCTTCGTGCAACCGGTCGGCGATTCGATCTCCGAGATCGTCGAAGACCGTCCCGGCATTTATACTGCCCTGTTGCAAGCCGCCGAAACCATGCGGCGCGGCGGCGGCGTCGGTTATGACTTTTCCAGCATCCGCCCGGTCGGCGCCCGCGTCAAGGGCACCCAATCGCGTGCCTCCGGCCCGGTTTCCTACATGCGTGTATTCGACCGCTCCTGCGAGACGGTCGAATCCGCCGGTTCGCGCCGCGGCGCGCAGATGGGCGTGCTGCGCTGCGACCACCCGGACATCGAAGCCTTCATCCACGCCAAGGATCACGGCGACCTGACTAACTTCAACATCTCGATCGGCGTCACCGACACCTTTATGAAGGCAGTCGAAAGTAGCGGCGACATCGAACTGGTGCATCGCGCCGAGCCCTGTGCCGACGTCAAACAGGGCGGCGCCTTCCAACGTGACGATGGCCTGTGGGTCTATCGCAAGATGCCGGCACGGGAGTTGTGGGAACAGGTGATGCGCTCGACCTATGATCACGCCGAACCGGGCATTCTGTTCATCGACCGCATGAACAAGGACAACAACCTCAACTACTGCGAGACCATCGAGGCGACCAACCCCTGCGCCGAACAGCCGCTGCCGCCCTATGGCTGCTGCTGCCTGGGCTCGATCAACCTGACCCTGTTCGTGAACCACGCCTTCTCCGAGACCGCCGACTTCGACTACAGTGGATTCGGCAAAGTCATCGACACTTCCGTGCGCATGCTCGACAACGTGCTCGACATCACCCACTGGCCACTGCCACAGCAGGCCCAGGAGGCCGCCAGCAAGCGCCGCGTCGGCCTTGGTTTCACCGGCCTCGGCGATGCGCTGATCATGCTCGGCCTGCGCTACGACACCGACGAGGCGCGCCTGACCGCCGCCAAGATCTCCGAGTTCATGCGTGACCGCGCCTACCTGGCCTCGGTCGAACTTGCCCGCGAGCGCGGCGCCTTCCCGCTGTTCAATGCAGATCTCTACCTCTCCGGCGGCAACTTCGCCTCGCGCCTGCCCCAGCACATCAAGGATCAGGTCCGCAAATACGGCATCCGGAACTCGCACCTGCTGTCGATCGCCCCGACCGGCACCATCTCGCTGGCTTTCGCCGACAATGCCTCGAACGGCATCGAGCCGCCCTTCTCCTGGACCTACACCCGCAAAAAGCGCATGGCTGACGGCACGCACAAGATCTACGCCGTCGAGGACTACGCCTGGCGCCTCTACCAGCATCAGGGTGGAGATGTCAGCAAGCTGCCCGACTACTTCGTCACCGCCCTGGAAATCTCGGCCCAAGCCCACAAGGACATGGTCGCGGCCGTTGCACCCTACATCGACACCGCCATCTCCAAGACGGTCAACGTGCCCGAGGACTACCCCTACGGCGAGTTCGAGGATCTCTACCTGACGGCCTGGAAGGCCGGCCTCAAGGGCCTCGCTACCTACCGGCCCAACAAGGTGCTCGGCAGCGTGCTCTCAGTCGAACCGCCCCCGGCACAAACCCAGGCGCAGACCCAGAAGCAGCCGCAGGACGTGACTATCGACGGCGCCAACCGCCGCCTCAAGATCGGCTCGCTCCCGGCCCCGGTGCTGGCCAGCCTGCGTTGGCCCGGCCGGCCCAGGCTCACCGATGGCAATGCTGCCTGGACTTACATGATCGAGACACCGCACGGCGAGTTCGCCCTGTTCGTCGGCCAGATCGAGAACGACAAGCGCCAGGCCGTGCCTTTCGAAATCTGGGTGAATGGCTCCGAGCAGCCGCGCGGCCTCGGTGCCGTCGCCAAGACGCTGTCGATGGACATGCGTGCCAACGACCCGGCCTGGCTCAAGTTGAAACTCGACGTGCTGGCCAGCACGGTCGGCGAGGAACCGTTCGAGATGGCCATGCCACCCCACGGCGAACTGCGCATGATGCCCGGCCCGGTCTCGGCCATGGCCCAGGTGATCCGCTACCGCTGCGAACAGCTTGGCGCGCTCGACACAGTAGCCAACGACGCTACCACGCCGGTGCTCGACTGCATGTTCAGCCGCGACGAGCCAAAGACCGGTACCGACGGCACGCTTTCCTGGACCGTGGATATCGTCAATCCGGCCTCGCGCGAGGACTTCGTGCTCGGCCTGAAGGAAATCACTCTGCCCGACGGCGTGACGCGCCCCTACTCCTGCTGGCTCTCCGGCAACTACCCACGTGCCCTCGACGGCCTGACCAAGCTGCTGTCGCTCGACATGCGCGTGATGGACCCGGCCTGGATCGGCATGAAGCTGCGCAAGCTGCTCAACTACCCCGAGCCGCTCGGCGATTTCATGGCGCGCGTGCCCGGCTCCAACAAGCAGCAGAACTGGCCCTCGACCGTCGCCTACATCGCCCGCCTGATCATGCACCGTTACGCCATGCTCGGCATCCTCGACGAACACGGCTACCCGACGCGGGAAATGGGCATCCTCGAAACCCCGCGCGAAAAGGGCGATGTCAAAGTGACGCAGGGTTCCCTGTGTGCCGAGTGCGGCAACATGACGGTAATCCGCAAGGACGGCTGCGATTTTTGCACTGCCTGCGGCGCCGTCGGCACCTGCGGTTGAACGAACGCTGTCTTCAAGAAAAAACCCGGCGCAAGCCGGGTTTTTCACTTAACGTGGCGGCGGAGGCGGCGTACCGGGCGGGGGAGGCGGTGGCACTACTGCGTTTGCCGGTGGCTGCTGCACCGGGGGCAGGTAATTGCCGCTGACCGGCACCCGGTGCCCCAGCCCGTACATGCACTGCACATAGGCGATGTCGTACTGGCGCTGGCTGCCATACACGGCTGAATCAGAGGCACCTGCACCCGACGCGCTACCGACGATCAGCCCCATGCCGGCACCGGCTCCTGCGCCGCTTTTACCGCCTAACGCGGCACCGGCTACCGCACCGATCGCGGTACCAACCGCCGCATGGCTAAGCGCTTTATTGTTCGCGGCATCTTCGCGCGCCTTGCCGCCAATCTGCTGGAAGGCGAAGTCACGACAACTGAGGTCATCACGGCGAAAATCGTCGAAGCTCTTGCCCGTACCGGGCAAGGCCATCACGTTCGGGCCGGTAGGAATGCTCGCGCAGGCAGCGAGCAAAGCGGCCGACATGGCGGTAGCGATCAGTCCCTTGCGCATTTCAATCTCCTTGCGTGCTCAGCACTTCATTGCGCCGGGCGCGGCGAAACTTTCTGCCAGTTGCCGGCACACTGTTTCACTTGTGGATAATAAGCCTGCGCCTCCTGGCAGTAGTACCAGTAGCCGTACTCCAGCACCGGCACGTCCGGCTGCGTGGGTGCCCGTTCGATATAGACAGGCGGCGGTGGCGGCGAGGTCACAATCACCGGCACCCCCGTATAAACCGGTGGCCAGAAGACGGGGGATGGGTAAACGGGGTACGGGTAGCCCCACGGGGGGCCGACCTGAATGCCGAACTGGATCGAACTGCGCGGATGGTGCCAGCCACGATCGGCCCAGGCATTGCCGCCCAACACAACCAGCAGCAGCATCGCACCACCCAACCTGATTAACGATTTCATCGCGCCCCCCGCTGTTTCCTCATGCTCGCATTATGAGCATCGACTCAACGCGAGAGACCTGCAGCAGGATGACAAAGTGTAAGAGATTGTTACCTCGCCCCAGCCGCCGTCCCGCCAGCGCCGATTTTTTCAGGCAGGCTACTTGAACGGGTGGCGCAGGACGATGGTTTCCTCGCGATCGGGGCCGGTCGACACCATATCCACGGGCACTTCGCACAAAGCTTCCATGCGCTTGATGTAGGCTTGCGCCGCCTGCGGCAGCGCGTCGAATGACTTGACACCAACGGTGCTTTCGCTCCATCCGGGCATCGACTCATACACCGGCTCGCAGCGCTCCAAATCGTCGGCACCGACCGGCAGGATGTCGGTGAACTGGCCGTCGAGCTTGTAGCCGGTGCAGATCTTCATTTCCTCGATGCCATCGAGCACGTCGAGCTTCATCACGCACAGGCCGGAAATGCCGTTGATCTGGATGGCGCGCTTCAGCGCAGCGGCATCGAACCAGCCGCAGCGCCGGGCACGGCCGGTGGTGGCACCGAACTCGTGGCCCTTGGTGGCCATATGCTTGCCGACCGGATCCTGTTTCTCAAGCGCATCGTAGAGTTCGGTCGGGAAGGGCCCGCTACCGACACGCGTGGTGTAGGCCTTGGTGATGCCCAGCACATAGTGCAGCATGCTCGGGCCGACGCCGGCACCGGTGCAGGCACCGCCAGCGACGCAATTCGAGGAGGTGACAAACGGGTAGGTACCGTGGTCGATGTCGAGCAGCGTGCCTTGCGCCCCCTCGAACAGGATATTGGCACCGGCCTTGTGATCCTCATACAACGCCCGTGGCACGTCGGCGATCATGCTGGTGATGCGCGGCGCCAGTGCCATCGCGCCATCCAGCACCTGCTGGAAATCCACTGGCTGAGCGCCGAAATAGTTCTTGAGGACGAAGTTGTGATATTCGAGTACTTCGCCGAGTTTTTCGGCGAAACGCTTCGGTCGCAACAGGTCCTGTACGCGCAGGGCACGCCGCGCCACCTTGTCTTCGTAAGCCGGGCCGATGCCGCGACCGGTGGTGCCGATCTTGTTGGCGCCCTTGGCGACTTCGCGGGCAATGTCGATTGCTTGGTGATAAGGCAGGATCAGCGGACAGGCCTCGGAAATCTTCAGGCGACCTTCCGCCGCCACGCCGGCGGCAGCGAGCTCGTCGAGTTCCTTGATCAGTGCTTCGGGGGATAACACCACGCCGTTGCCGATGTAGCAGGTGACGCCTTCGCGCAGGATGCCGGAGGGCACCAGGTGCAATACCGTCTTCTTGCCGCCGATCACCAGCGTGTGGCCGGCGTTGTGGCCACCCTGGTAGCGCACCACGCCTTGAGCATGATCCGTAAGCCAATCGACGATCTTGCCCTTGCCCTCGTCACCCCACTGCGTGCCGATCACCACGACATTCTTGGCCATATCCGTTTTCCTTTAATTTTCCATCAAGGGTTCAATGATCCACCAGTCGTCGCGCCGTACCAACTGGCGGTCACAACCCGCTTCGCGCCAGCCGCCGACATGTCCGGGCAAGGCAAGCACGACAACCTCGCCACGCTCGCGCAGCCGCCCGATTTCAGCCCGCAACACCTCATCCTCTGGCCAGGGCGCGAGTATCGCCCCCGGAAACGGTTGCGGCGCCGACAGCCGGGCCAGCGCACGCAGATCCAGCGAAAAACCGGTCGCCGGCCGGGCACGGCCGAAGCGCGCGCCGATAGAATCGTAACGTCCGCCTAGCGCCAGGGCCGAGGGGCTGTTGTCGCAATAGGCCGCAAACACGACACCACTGTGATAGTGGTAACCGCGCAGGTCGGCCAGATCGAAGGACAATGGCAGCCTGGAAAGATCGGTCGCCAGGCGCAGGAGATCGCCGAGGGCACGCGAGATTTGCGGCAGGGCCGGCAGGCAGGCAGCGGCCCGGGCCAGTACCTCGATACCACCATAAAGTTCGGGCAAGAACAGTAGGCCGGCACGCTGCGGGTCGGGCAAACCGGTGGTCAATTCACGTAGGGCGGGTACATCCTTGGCCTGCAGGGCGTCGAACAGCGCCTGATCGAGTCTGGGCGCCAGCCTGAGTCCATCAGTCAGTGCCCGGAAAATACCGACGTGACCGAGATCAATGCGACTTGGCGGTAGGTCGGCAAGGCGCAAGGCCTCGGCCAGCAGGCTGACGACTTCATGATCGGCCTCCAGGCCGGCATGGCCGTAGAGTTCCGCGCCGATCTGTAACGGTTCGCGCGTTCCCAGCAGGTTCGAGGGCCGTGTATGCAGCACGCTGCCGCAATAGCAGAGCCGGGTGACGCCCTGGCGATTGAGCAGATGGGCATCAATGCGTGAGACTTGCGGCGTGGTATCGGCACGCAGGGCCAGCGTACGGCCGGACAGTTGATCGACCAGCTTGAAGGTACGCAGGCTCAGGTCGGCATCGCTCTCGGACAGCAAGGCATCAGCGAATTCGAGGAGTGGCGGCACCACCAGTTGAAAACCGTTAAGAGCGAATTCATCCAGCAGGCGGCGGCGCAAAGCTTCGATCTGGGCCGCTTCGGCAGGCAGGAGATCCTCGATGGCTTCGGGCAGCAACCATGTATGCATTATGATTAACCGAACAGCGTCAGCAGTGCCACGCCGATGATGACCGAGGTAAGGCCGATGAAGCGCAGTTGCCCGTCAGTCAGTTCCGTGACGCGGCGGAAGGTTTCGCGCCACACCCGCGGGGCGACGAAGGGCAACAGACCCTCGATCACCAGCATCAGGCCGAACGCCAACAGCAGGGTAGTCATGGAAGAGCGCAGGGATTATTTGCCGCCACCCTTGCTGCCGCTCCTCAGATACTTGAAGAAATCGGCGCTCGGATCGATCACCAGCAGATCGCTCTTGTGGCTGAAACTCTGGCGATAGGCTTCGAGACTACGGTAGAAGGCGTAGAATTCGGGACTCTCGCCAAAGGCCTTGCCATAGATCGATGCCGCCTTGGCATCGCCCTCGCCCTTGATCTTCTGCGCATCGCGATAGGCTTCGGCGACGATCACCTCGCGTTGCTTGTCGGCGTCAGCACGGATTTTCTCCGCTTCGGCGGCCCCCTCGGAACGCAACTCGTTGGCGACCCGCTTGCGCTCGGTTTCCATGCGGCGATAGACCGACTCAGAGACTTCGGGCGGCAGGTCGACACGCTTCAGGCGTACATCGACGATCTCGACACCGATCTGGCGGGCGTCCAAGTCCGCCTTCTTCTGCACGTCTTCCATGATCTTGTCGCGCCGGCCGGACACCACGTCATGCACGGTGCGCTTGCCGAACTCCTCACGCAGCCCGGAATTGACGGTCTGGGAAAGTCGCGTGCGCGCCAGCATCTCGTCGCCGCCGACGGAAATGTAGTACTGCTTCACGTCGGCGATACGCCACTTGACGAAGGAATCGACCAGCACGGGCTTCTTCTCGGCGGTCAGGAAGCGCTCCGGCTCGGCCGAATCGAGCGTCAGGATGCGGCGGTCGAAAAATCGCACGTTCTGGATCATCGGCAACTTGAATGACAATCCAGGCTCCCTGATGACTTCCTTGATCTCGCCAAGCTGGAAAACGATCGCGTACTGGCGCTGATCGACGGTGAATAGCGTAGCACCCGCCAGACCGAAAACGGCGAACACAAGAACGAGGAAAAATGGCAGTCGTTGCATCAGCGATCTCCCCGCTCACGCGTACCAAGGGATCCGCGCGTGCGCACATCCCGATTTTCCATCGCCGACGCCGGCGCCGAGGGACGATCCGGCACCACCTCGGAAGGTGGCGTAGCCACCGTGGCACCCGCCGCGCCCATCAGCTTGTCGAGGGGCAGATACAGCAGATTGCCGGAACCCCGGGTGTCGACCATGACCTTGCTGGTATTGGCGAAGACCTGCTGCATGGTTTCGAGATAGAGACGCTGGCGCGTCACTTCCGGTGCCTTGGCATACTCGTAGTAGAGCTTGGAGAAGCGCGACGCTTCGCCTTCCGCCGTCGCCACCAGCCTAGCGCGATAACCCTCGGCCTCCTGCAGCAGCCGCGAGGCGGTGCCACGCGCACGCGGGATCACGTCGTTGGCGTAGGCTTCGCCCTCGTTTTTCTGCCGTTCGCGGTCCTGGCCAGCCTTGACGGCGTCGTCAAAGGCCGCCTGCACCTGTTCGGGCGGCTGAGTGCCCTGCATCGTCACCGCCCGGATCTGAATGCCGGTCTCGTAACGATCGAGGGTGTCCTGCATCAGCTTCTGCGTATTGGCGGCGATCACATCGCGGCCCTCGTAGAGCACGAAGTCCATGCGGTTCTTGCCCACCACCTCGCGTATGGCTGTCTCGGCGGCCTGCGTCACGGAATCATCAGCATGGCGGTTCTTGAAGATGTAATCCTTGGGATCCTTGAGCAGGTACTGCACCGCAAACTGTACGCTGACGATATTCTCGTCGTCGGTCAGCATCAGGGCTTCCTTGAGCACCTTGTTCTTTTCCGACCCGCGATAGCCCACTTCGATGGTGCGCACACCGGTCAGATTGACGATCTCATGGGTCTGGACCGGCCACGGTAGGCGCCAGCGCAAACCAGGATCGGTCGTCTCGCTGTACTTGCCGAGGGTCAGCACCACGCCGCGCTGGCTGGCATCGACGATATAGAAGCCGCTGGCGAACCAGACCACGACCGCCAGGCCGATCAGCAGGCTAATGCCGCCGCCAAACTGGCCCGGGGTCAGCTTCGGCACACCCGTGTCACCGCCTCCACTATCACCGCCATTACCCTTATTGCCGGGCTTCTTGCCCAGCATGCCGGCGAGGCGACGATTGAAATCGCGCCAGAGCTCGTCGAGATCGGGCGGGCCTTGGTTGTTCTGTGGTCCGCCACCACCACGGTTGCCACGTTCGGGGTCTTTGCCCCACCCGTGGTCATTAAGCGACATCAGAATGCCGGTAATCATGTTCAGCGTTATGGGGTTGATTTATCTTGTCTTCAATGGGTGCAGCCAACTTGCGGGACATTTCGGCCAGTGCTGCACGCAAGAGGTCGAGACCGTCGCCGGTTCGGGCACTGACTCGAACGCAGACGATGTTATCACACTCATCCCGCTCCACTCCAGGCCGGCCGCCGGTCAGGTCGAGCTTGTTCCACACCACGATCTGCAGCACCTGGGCTGCCCCGATTTCCTCCAGGACCTTCCCGACGGCTTCCATCTGCTGGTCACGGTCCGGACTGGCGGCATCGACGACATGCAGCAGCAAATCGGCCTGAGTCGTCTCCTCCAGAGTGGCATGGAATGCCGCGACCAGGGCATGCGGAAGGTCGCGGATGAAGCCCACGGTATCCGACAGCACGATCTGGCAGCCGGATCGCCCGCTCGCCATTTCGCAGGTCGGGACGTACAGGCGCCGCGAAGTCGTATCGAGGGTGGCGAACAACTGGTCGGCGGCATAGGCCCCCGCCTTGGTCAGGGCATTGAACAGCGTGCTCTTGCCGGCATTGGTATAGCCAACCAGCGATATCGACAGCACCTCGGCACGATTGCGCTGCTTGCGGCGCACGGCACGCTGGCGTTCGAGCTGCCGCAGGCGCTCCTTCAGCAGGGCAACACGCTTACCGAGGAGCCGCCGGTCGGTTTCGAGCTGCTTCTCACCCGGACCGCGCAGGCCGATGCCGCCCTTCTGCCGCTCAAGGTGAGTCCAGCCGCGTACCAACCGCGTCATCAAGTGTTCCAGTTGTGCCAGCTCGACCTGGAGCTTGCCCTCGTGACTCTTGGCGCGCAGCGCGAAAATGTCGAGGATCAGGCTGCTGCGGTCGACCACGCGCCGCTCGCAGGCCTTTTCGAGATTGCGCTGCTGCGCCGGCGACAGGGTGTGATTGAAGAGGATCAGATCCGCCCCGGTATCGGTGGCAGCAGCAACGATCTCCTGGACCTTGCCCTTGCCGGCGAAGGTCGCCGGATCGGGACGGCCACGCTTGCCGGTAATCGTGGCGACTGGCAACGCGCCCGCACTGGTGACCAGCAGATGGAATTCCTCAAAGCGCTCGGCAAAGTCGCCTTCGCCGAAATCCAGTTGGACGAGCACAGCCTGCTCGTCGGCGGCGGGCCGCTCAAACATCGGTAAAGACGGACCTCCGCAAGCCGGGAGGAAAAATCACTCGGTTTCGGGTCCGATGCTGACCGGGCGGGCGGGAACCACGGTGGAGATAGCGTGCTTGTACACCATCTGGGTGACGGTGTTCTTGAGCAATACCACATATTGGTCGAAGGATTCGACCTGGCCTTGCAGCTTGATACCATTCACCAGATAAATGGAGACCGGGATGTGCTCGCGGCGCAGTGTGTTGAGAAACGGGTCTTGTAGCAGCTGCCCTTTGTTATTGCTCATGATGACCTCAATGGTTTTAGTTATGGGGGTGGCGAACTCTAGCCGATTTTCGCCGGCCTCGCCAGCGTTGCGGGCGTGAGGAAGCGGTTTCAGGCGCCGCCGAGCGCCTTGAAGAGACTGGCGGAGGTCGTTGCCAGCCCCCGTCGCGCGGTGACGGCCAGTTGCTGCGTGGCGAACTGGTCGCGCTGGGCGTCGAGGAGTTCCAGGTAGCTGGAGACGCCGAGCCGATGGCGTGCCTCCACCCGCTTGAGCCGCTCGGTCTGGGCCAGTTCAGCCGCTTCGAGGGCGCTCAACTGCTCGGCGTAATGCGTCCGTGCCGCCAGCAGGTCGGCCACTTCGCGGAAGGCCTGCTGGATGGTTTTTTCATACTCTGCCATGGCAATGACCTTGCGCGCCTCGGCGACATCGACATTCGCTTCGGCCCGGCCGCCGTCGAACAGGGGCATTTTGAGCAGGGGAACGAAACTCCACGCTCCGCTGCCACCACCGAACAGACCGGCCAGCGCCGGACTGGCCGAACCGGCCAGCACCGTCAGGGCGATTTTCGGGAAGAACGCAGATCGCGCCGCCCCGATGTTGGCGTTCGACGCGATCAATTTCTGCTCCGCCGCCAGCACATCGGGCCGCTGCAGCAAGACCTCGGCGGGCAAACCGACGGTCACCTCCGGCAGGACACCAAAAGTCGGCGCTGGCGGGACGGCAAACTCATTACCCACCAGCAGGCTCAGTGCATTCCCGGCCATGGCGCGTTGCCTGGAGAGATTGGCCGTTTCGGCGCGGGCACTCTGGAACATGGCATCGGCCACCAGCGCGTCGAGTTCGCTCGCCAGCCCGGCGTCGCGGCGACGCTGGATCAGTTGCAGGTTCTCGGCACGACCCTGCTCGGTCGCTTGCGACAGGGTCAGACGCTGGTTCAATTCGACCAGGCTGTACCAGCCGGACGCCACGTCGGCAATCAGGCTGAGGAAGAAAGAACGCCGGGCATAGTCGGTAGCCAGAAAATTCGCTTGCGCCACAGTATCGAGACTCTTCACGCGTCCCCAGAAATCGAGTTCGAAGGCGGCGACGCCGAAGTTGGCATCGTAGCGCCGGGTGATCATTTGTTCGCCCGAGGAACTCAGGTTACCCGGCACCCTCGCCGCCTGCTGCTGGAGATTCGCATCCAGGCTGGGGAAACGGTCGGCGCGGGCGCCGCCGGCCAGCGCGCGCGCCTCATCCACCCGCGCCACGGCGATGCGCAGGTCGCGATTGTGTTCCAGTGCCGCAGCAATCAGTGCCTGCAACTGCAGGTCGGCGAAATAGGACTTCCAGTCGTCGCCGATCAGTTTCGTTGCCGTGCTGCCAGCGCCGACTTTTTCGGGCCATTCAGCGGGCACCGGCGCAACGGGGCGCTCATATTCAGGCGCCAGCGAACAGCCGGCCAGTACCAGTACCACGGCCATTGGAAGCAGCCTAATCATGGTGAGCCTCCTCGTGATGATGACGCGCATGACCGGGGAAGATCCGGCGCACCACGACGAAAAACACCGGCACGAGGAATACCGCCAGCGCGGTAGCGGTGAACATGCCGCCCATCACGCCGGTGCCGATGGCATGGCGGCTATTGGCGCCGGCGCCGGTCGAGATCGCCAGCGGCAGCACGCCGAACATGAAGGCGATCGAGGTCATCAGGATCGGCCGGAAACGCAAGCGACAGGCTTCGAGCGTCGCTTCGATCAAGTCCCTGCCCTGCTCCTGTAACTCGCGGGCGAACTCGATGATCAGGATCGCGTTCTTGGCTGACAGCCCGATGATGGCGATCAGGCCGACTTTGAAGTAGACATCGTTGGGCAGGCCGCGCAGATGGACGGCCAGCACTGCACCGAAGATGCCGAGCGGTACCACCAGCATCACTGCGAAGGGGATCGACCAACTCTCATAAAGAGCGGCGAGGCAGAGGAAGACGACGATCAGCGAGACGGCGAACAGGAAGGGCGCCTGGGTGCCGGAAAGTCGTTCCTCGAACGAGGTGCCCGACCATTCGAAGCCGATGCCCGGTGGCAGTTTGCCCGCGACCTCTTCCATCGCCAGCAGTGCATCGCCGGTGGACCGGCCGGGGGCCGGGTTGCCGGCGATCTTCATGGCGGGCAGGCCGTTGTAGCGGTCGAGCTTCGGACTGCCGACGATCCACTTCGCCGTGGCGATTTCGGCCAGCGGAATTATGTCGCCGCGGGCGTTCCTGATCGGCAGGCGCAACAGGTCTTCCGGCGTACGCCGCGTCTCGGCCTCGGCCTGCATCTGCACGCGCAGGATGCGGCCTTCGCGCACGAAGTCGTTGATGTAAGCGGTACCCAGCGTCGCCTGCAGCGTTTCGTTGAGCTCACCGAGGTCGATGCCGATGGCGCGTGCCTTGAGGCGATCGACCTCAAGGAAGACTTGCGGGCTGGCCTCCTGACCTTCGGGACGCACACCGGCCAGCGCGGGATGCTGGCCCGCCAGGCCCAGCGCCATGTTGCGCGCTTCGAGCAGTTTTTCCCGTCCCTGCCCGCTGCGGTCCTGCAGGCGAAAGTCGAAGCCGCCCACCGCCGCCAGTTCGGGAATCGGCGGCACGTTGATGGCGAAGATCATGGCCTGCTTGATGCGGAAGAAGGTCATGTTGGCCTTCTTCACCAGCGTATCGGCCTCGCTGTCCTTGTCTGGCCGCTCGTCCCAGCTCTTCAGGCGCACGAAGACGATCGCCGCGTTCTGGCCGCGACCGAAGAAGGAGAAGCCGGCGACGCCGATGACGTGAGCCACGTCCTTCTGCGCCAGATAATGTTGCTCGATGGTGCCCAGCACTTCAAGGCTGCGTTCGCGAGTCGCGCCTGCAGGCAACTGTACGATGGTGAGGAAATAACCCTGGTCTTCGCTGGGCAGGAAACTGCCCGGCAGCTTGGTGAAGAACCAGCCGGTCCCGCCGAGGATTACCGCATAGACCAGCAGCCAGCGGATCGGCTTGGCCAGCATGCGGCGCGTCACCGCGATGTAGCCGCGCACGGTGGCGGCGAAGCTGCGGTTCCACCAGCCGAAGAAACCCGTGGTCGTCAGCCCGCCGTTTTTGCCCGGCTCGTGCTTGAGGATCGTGGCGCACAGGGCCGGCGTCAATGTCAGCGCCATCAACGCCGAGAAGCCCATGGTCAGGATCAGCGTCACCGCGAACTGGCGGTAGATCGCGCCTACCGCGCCACCGAAGAAGATCAGCGGCACGAACACCGCCGACAGCACCACGGTGATGGCGATGATGGCATTGATGATCTGGCCCATCGCCTTGCGTGTGGCGTCGTAGGGAGACAAGCCCTCCTCGCTCATGATGCGTTCGACGTTCTCGATGACGACGATGGCATCGTCGACGACGATGGCGATGGCCAGCACCATGGCGAACAGCGTCAGCACGTTGATCGAGTAACCGAGCACGTAGAGGCCGATCATGGCGCCGAACAGCGACACCGGCACGACGAGGGTCGGGATCAGCGTGGCACGCACGTTTTCGAGGAACAGATACATCACCAGAACGACCAAAATCATCGCCTCGATCAGCGTCTTGACCACCTCGGTAATGGAAATCTCGACGAAGGTCGAGGTGTCGTAGGGCACCAGCCAGGAAATGCCGGGCGGGAAATACTTCGCCAGCTCGGTCATCTTTTCGTTGACCGCTTTGGCGGTGTTGAGCGCGTTGGCTCCGGGCGACAGGCGAATCGCGATCGCGGCATTCGGCTGGCCATCGACGCGCGCCGAAATGGAATAGTCCTGGGCGCCGAGTTCGACGCGGGCGACATCCTTTACGCGTACCGTGGCACCGCGCCCGTCACTGCGGATGATGACGTTGCCGAAGTCCTCGGGCGTCGCCAGGCGACTCTGGGTAATGATGGTGGCGGCGTATTCCTGGCCGGGCAAGGCCGGAATCTGGCCGAGTTCGCCGGTGGCGATCTGCACGTTCTGCGCCTTGACCGCCTTTGAGACATCGGCCGGCGTCAGGCCAAAGGCTTGTAGGCGGTCCGACTTGAGCCACAGGCGCATCGAATATTCGGTGCCGAACAAAATCGCCTCGCCGACGCCCGACACACGCCGGATGCTTTCCAGCACGCTGGCGGCGGCATAGCTGCCCAGCGCCACGTTGTCGAGCGTCTTGTCCGGCGAAATCAGCGAGATGAACATCAGGAAGTTGCGTGCCGATTTGGCCACCGTGATGCCGAGACGACGCACCTCCTCGGGCAAACGCGGTTCGGCGCGCTTGATGCGGTTCTGCGTTTCCACCGAGGCGAGGTCGAGGTTGGTGCCGGCCTGGAAGCTCAGGGTAATGGTGCCGAGGTTCTGTTCGGAAGAGGAGTCGATGTAGAGCAGGTTCTCGATGCCATTGAGTTCCTGCTCGATCAGGGCGATGGCGGTTTCCTCGATCACCTTGGCCGCAGCACCGGGATAATTGACCGTGATGGACAGTGCCGGCGGAGCGACGGCCGGGTAACTGGCGACCGGCAGCTGGCGCAGCGCCAAGCCGCCGCCGAGCAGGATGACCAGCGCGATGACCCAGGCGAAGATGGGTCGGTCGATGAAGAAATTGGCCAGCATCGCTTATTTCTTTTCGGCAGCAGGCATGGGAACGGTGGGGGGGCCAAGCAGCGGCGCACCCGGAGTCCACGGCACGGGCTTCACCACGCCGCCGGGCCGGGCCTTCTGCAAACCATTGACGATGACCTTATCGCCCGCCTTGAGGCCGTCGGTGACAATGAAATCGAAGCCCGACATGCCGCCGGTGCGGATCGGTCGGGGCGCCACTTTGTTGTCGGCGCCCACGGTCATCACCACCTGCCCCTGCGCGCTGCCGACCACCGCGCGTTGCGGCACGCGGATAGCGTTCTCCAGTTGGGCCAGCGGGAAACGCACGCGCACGAAGGTGCCCGGCAGCAATTCGCGCTGAGGGTTGGGAAACTCGGCGCGCAACAGGATGGCGCCGCTGGCCGGGTCGACCGCCAGGTCGGTGAATTGCAGCTTGCCCTTTTCGGGATAGAGCGACCCATCTTCCAGCATCAGCTGCACATCGGCCGCCTCGGCCCGCTGCTGCCGGCCGGCCTTGATCGCCTGCTGCAGACGCAACATGTCGGAATAGGTTTGCGTGAATTCGACGCGGATCGGGTCGATCTGCTCGATGGTGACCAGATGCGTCGCCTCGCCCTTGCCGACCAGCGCGCCTTCCGTGACCAACGCCCGACCGATGCGGCCGGAAATCGGCGCTGGCGGGACGGCATTTTCGAGATCCAGTTTCGCCTTTGAAAGCGTTGCCTCGGCCTGCTTGACGCGCGCCTGAGCGCTGTCGAATTCCTGCTGGCTGACCGCCAAGATGTCGAGCAGGCTCTTGTAGCGGTCGAACTGGGCCTTCGCCGCCGCTAGGTCGGCTCTGGCGGCAATGGCCTGGGCCTGATAGGTGCGCGAATCGATACGGAACAGGGGTACCCCGGCAGCGATGTCACTGCCTTCATCGAATAGCCGCTTCTCGACCACGCCCTCGACACGAGCGCGTACCTGGGCGCTGCGCACGGCCTGCAAACGTCCTGGCAGATCCTGCGTGATCGTCGCGGAATCGGTTGCCATGGTGACGACATCAACCTCGGCCGGTGGCGGTGCGGCGGCGGGTGCCGCGGCAGGCGCGGTCGGCTTTTCGCCCTCGCCACAGGCCGCAAGGAGGGCAGCGAGAATCAACACAACAGATTTTTTCATGCGAACACCTTTACGCCGGATCGAAGAAATGCCCCTTGACCCGCACCGACCTGCCGCGGAACAGGGCGACCAGTGTACCCTGCTGGTTCGTTACCTCGATGTCGTAGATGCCGCTACGCTCGCCCTGCTGCCGCCTGGCGCCACTGGCCGTGAGGATATCGCCGCCATGAGCCGGGGCGAGGAAGTTGATATCGACGCCCCTGGCCACAGCGCGGTGGTTATCGGAATTGCACACATAGGCAAAGGTCGAATCGGCCACCGCAAAAATGAAAGCGCCGTGGCAGTTACCGTGGCCATTCACCATGTCCTGGCGCACCGACATGCGCAGCGTCGCAGTGCCGGGTCCGACCGCCACAATCTCCATGCCCAGGCCGCGGACGGCATGATCGTCCGGCCACATGATGCGGGCAACCTTCTCGGCGACTTGCTGTGGGGTCATCATTTCTTCCTCGATAAGGCGCGCAACACTACCCCAAGCCACGGCAGCGCGCAATAATTCGGGTCCCGGCCAAGCGTCGGAGCGAAAAAATATCCGCGGAGAAAATGATGTCGGTCCAATCGATGTATCAAGCAAAACGCATGACGGCGGCCGATGCCGTGCGTCAGGTCCGGGATGGCGACCTGATCGTGGTACCCACCGGCGTGGGCGAACCGCCGACCCTGTTGGCAGAACTATCAGAGCAACGGAGGGAATTCCGCGATGTCCAGGTGACCCAGATCCTGCCGCTGCGCAAGTTCGGCTATTTCGATCCGGAAACACTGGCGCATGTGCGTCACGTGGCCTACTTCTTTGGCGGCGCATCGCGGCCCGGTGGTCAGGAGGGCTGGATCGACTTCATCCCCGCCTACTTCTCCGAACTGCCGATGCTCATCGAGCGCGGTCTGACCCCCGCCAATGTCGTCTTTTCCATGGCTTCGGAGATGGATGACCACGGCTACTTTTCCCTGAGCCTCGGCGCCGACTACACCATGGCGGCAGTCGCCAAGGCACGCGCCGTGGTACTCGAAGTCAATCCGCATGTTCCTTTCGCCAACGGCAGTTGCCACGTCCATATCTCGCAGGTCACCGCGCTGGTGGAGAGCACGGAACCACTGCTCGAAGTCGGCCTGCCGAAAATCGGCCCGGTGCAGGAAGCCATCGGCAAGTTCGTCGCCGAACTGATCCCCGACGGTGCCACGCTACAGATCGGCTATGGTGGCATTCCTGACGCAGTGGTGACGCAACTCACCCACAAGCACGACCTCGGCATCCATACCGAAATGATCGGCGACGGCATCATGACCCTGGTGGACGCCGGCGTGGTGACCAACCGGCGCAAGAACCACCATTCGGGCAAGATGTTCGCCACCTTCGCGCTCGGTTCCAGGAAACTCTATCAATTCATGCACCGCAACCCGATGCTCGAAATGCATCCGGTCAACATCACCAACGACCCTGCCCTGGCGGGGCTGAACGACAACCTGATCGCCATCAACGCCACCATGCAGATCGACCTGATCGGCCAGTGCGGTTCCGAAAGCCTGGGGTTCGCCCCCTATTCAGGCACGGGCGGGCAATCCGACTTCGTGCGCGCCGCCAACCGCTCACATGGCGGCAAGGCCTTCATCGTCCTGCCATCGACAGCGAAAAACAACAGCATCTCGCGCATCGTGCCAACCCTCACTCCAGGTACCCATGTCACCACCAGCAAGAACGACATCAACTACGTGGTGACCGAATTCGGCATCGCCCAGTTGCGCGGCAAGACTGGCAAGCAGCGTGCGGATGCGCTGATCGGCATCGCCCATCCGCATTTCCGTGAAGAGTTGCGCGCAGCAGCACGCAAGATGAACCTGCTCTAGCCGCAATACTGTATAGATTCACTGTTGTCCAAGATAGCCGAAACAGGGCAGCAGCCCTCTTGAACTGATGCGG
>JACDZJ010000056.1_pt1 | contig 54226 bp, 48 predicted proteins | sample 7365721 | NCBI WGS metagenome assembly JACDZJ01 (sample SAMN15143480, study PRJNA637477) | pond metagenome | biome: freshwater wetland ecosystem [ENVO:00000243]; feature: pond [ENVO:00000033]; material: pond water [ENVO:00002228]; isolation source: pond water containing pink berries ... | reverse complement strand
TTCGTCCCAATTCGACACCGCCATCGAAAATCTCGACGGCTTGTTCAGCATTTCCTTAACAAGGTCTTGATCGACAGATAGGGCTTGGCATCGGGATGGTGGTCAATCTCCAGATCGTTGAAGTGCTTAACGATCCGAATAGCCATGTCAGCCACCGTTCCCGTCAGCCAGAAGCGAATGGCGAGGCGGGCGGAATTTGCAGTAAGGCCAAGGACAAAGAAGCGGGTCTTGTCGTCGAGCACCGGGCCGACGCCCTGGCGCGCGGCGTCAAGCAAAGCCGCGACCGCTCGGGTGCCGCGAGCAGGGTCGGCGTCTTCCTTCCGCGGCTCATCAAACATGGCGGCGAAGTCGTTTTCCAGTGGCGTCTGGCGGTCGGCCCAGAACACCGTTGTGGAATCGCCGACGGGCATCTTTTGCGGACTGTCGCGGCGCAGCAAATGCTTTAGTGCCGTCGAGTAAGCGAAGGTGGCGCACTTACCGACGGGCGCATTGTTTGCTTGTGTCTTCCCGTAGGAGTCATATCCGGAATCCTTCTGGAACGAGATCAGCGTGGCTCCTGTGGGGTTGGCTCCCTTTACTCCGGAAAATAGCGGATGAAGCCGCTCTATATCGTCTAGCTCACCGCTGACAAGACAGCGCCGGGCAGACGGCGACCTATTGCTTTGCATGATGAGCTTGCTGACCGTCGGACGCTGGCAGACCAGATCGACATCGCCGCGCAGACGAAACGTCAGATTGGGATTGCTCGCGGCGATTTCGTTGCCTACCTCGCCGAGTCCAGCGAAAATCTCTTCACTGGGTAACGACACAAATGCAAGCACAGCCTGAATGCCTTCATCCACCTGCACTGTCGGCGGCAGGCACCGAATCTCTTCGACAAACGCGGCACGCATTTCAGTCAGGCGGGTTCGATATTCCGCTTCCTTGCCCTTGGTCTGCCGCTCGGCGAGTTTCTTGGCGTCCGCAATGCCCAGTACATACTCGGCATTGCCCCAAAGCAAATTGGCAGCAACATTGACGGACTTCTTGACACCTTGCGGCACCAGAAATCCACGCGCTTGTTTCTTTTTTCCAACAAGCTCGCGAGTATCCACAATCTGCACCGGCCGACCATCTGGTTCGATCTCGATGATGAAGGGAATATCCTTCAGTTCAAAGCCCTCACGGGGCAAGTCCGGTTTTCTTTCATAGTAGTCGTTTAGCGTTTGGAGAATCATCCCCGTACCTCCACCTTGATCAGGTCGATCACACCATCTTCCATGACAGCCTGGAAAAACTTCGGCTGCGGGTCTTTCAAGTTGGTGAAATCCATGTCGTGGAGCATCCAGCCCAAGTCGCGGCTTTCCGCTATGGGTTTGGGGCCAGCGGTTGGATCAGCTATCAAGCGAAAATCACAGGCAAATTCGCGGCAACCGAGATAGGGTTGGTTGATGCACTGGCCCTTGGTAGCGCGCCGCAGGAACATTTCGTGGAACTTCTCCGCTGTGTTGGCGCCCTCGCCGCCGAACTTGGACAGGTGCGGGAACTGGCCACGGTGCTTTGCCGGGTTGCGATCCAGCTCGAAGCTGGCATGCAGTCGATAGGCGACATCGCGCAGGAACAGTCCGGCACGTTGCTGGCGCTCGTCCTCGATCACGATGCCCTCCTTGCCGGGCGAGGCAATGCTGCCTACCTCGTTGCGCCGCAGGTTGATCCAGCGGATGGGATTCAGCACCTCGATCATGCTGACCCGCCAGGTGATCGCCGGCTTCCACAGGATCGCCTCGAACACGGCGCGCGCCGCCGAAGGCGTAATGACATCGTAGGAAACACGCTCGACCTTCATTTCGGGGCGGGTGAAACAGGCGAAATCGCCGCGCACTTCCAGGCAATAGTTGGTTCGCAAGGGAGTCTCCTTCAATACACCAGCGCTTCGTTGTTAGCGCCGATGACAATGCCAAGATGCATATGGTATAGCGTATCGACGTTTTGGGCGAATATTCCCGGCCACACTTCGCGCACCTCATCGGTAAGCACCAGCTTCTCGACCATACGGCGTGGCAGGTTGACCGCGTATCGCTGGAGCTTTCGCATCAACCAGCGTTCCGGTCCATCATTCTTCAACTTGCTGATAAGGCTGCGGCTATCGTTCCACCAGACCAAAATTGGCTGGCTATCAGCGTCATCGATGTAGCGGAATTTTTCGGCGGCGGTACGGAACTGGAACTCCATGCCTTTGGCGTCTTGCACCAGCAGACCATATATGTCGTGCTTGTCCCAGTTCGCTTCGGAGAGATAGAAGTGGCGGAAGTAGCGCTCGAAGGTGGTCGGGGCCAGTGGATCGAGTGAGGTACCCGCCAGCAGACCGATCGTAGTTTGCGCGGCACGTCGCAACTGGCCCGGAGGCGCGGCTTTGGGCGGCACAAAGACCACGACACGCCCCGATTCGCGCCGGCCTTCGCGGTTGCAGCGTCCGGCAGCTTGGGCGATGGAATCGATGCCGGCAAGCGCCCGATAGACGACAGGAAAATCCACGTCGACTCCGGCCTCTATCAATTGCGTGGAGACCACCCGCACCGGTTCATTGGTCTTGAGCCGGCGACGAATCTCGACAATGCACTGCGCCCGTTGCGCGCCACACATCGAAGCGGAAAGATGAATGGCGCCCCCGGCCATCTGATTCAGCCGCTGCCAGAGTTCGCGGCAGTCGTTACGGGTATTGACGACGGTCAGTGTCGCCGTCCCGCCAGCGCCGACTTTTGCGGCGATGGCATCCCAATCTTCGTGCGCATGAAAATCGGTGGGCATCTCGACCGTCACACGCTTGAGCGCATCGAACAAGACTTGCGGTTCGTCAATGATCTCGCGCACGCTTTCCAGTCCGCGCAATTCGCGACCAAAACTGGCGACATTGGTCAAGGCGGGTTGGGTCGCCGTACACAGCACGATGGATACTCCATAGTGCTTCGCCAGCAGATTCAGTACGTCGAGGCAGGGCTGGAGCAATTCAGGTGGCAATGTCTGCGCCTCGTCAAGCACGATCACGCTGTCGATGAGGTTGTGCAGTTTGCGGCAGCGCGAAGTCTTTGCGGCGAACAGAGACTCGAACAATTGCACGTTGGTGGTGACGATCACCGGCGCGTCCCAGTTCTCGGTTGCCAGCCGGCTCTTGGCGGTCTCGCGATCAGGGTCGAGGCTGCTGTGATGTTCGATCACGGCCTCGCCGAAAATGGCGCGATAGATTTTTGCGGTCTGCTCGATGATGCTGGTGTAGGGAATCGCATAGATCACCCGCCGCTTGTCGTGCGCCTTGGCATGGTTAAGCGCGAAGGTCATGCTTGCCAAGGTCTTGCCACCGCCGGTCGGTACGGTAAGGCTGAACAGTCCCGGCGGCAACGTCGATTTATCGCGGCATTGGCGCAGTACGTCAGATCGGATGCGGTTTACCGGCGTTGCCGGCGCTCCGTCGAATTTCGCCATGTGCGTATCAAGGAATTCCAGCAATTTCGTAACTGGCGCATCCTGCCGGCGAATCTCTGTCTTCTCCGACGCCATGAACGCTTCCGTATTCAGAAAATCAGCATCCACCAGGCAGGAAAACAGCATCCGCAGCCACAGGTGCGCGCCTTCGCGGCTACCCGGTATTTTCAGCGTCGCGGGAGGCGGCGGCGCGAGGATATCGCCAGGAATATCGGCCATCGGCAAGACATCAAGGTGCTCGTTCTGTGTCAAACGCACGGACAGCGACGCGCCAGCATTCTGGTCTCCGAACCAATCAGGTAGACCGGCGTGATGTCCGGCAATCAAATAGGCAAGAACCCGGCCTGGCGGGCCGAGTTTCTTGACGGCATACAGGGCGCCGGCGGTGGAATGGTTGCGCGGGCCACTTTCGATGTGCGCTTCCGGGTCGTAGCCGGACTCACGCTGAATCATCGATTGAAAAGCGGGTGCGTACTTGCCCAGGTCATGCCACAGACCGGCCAGTCGTGCGCAATCTTCGCCAAGAGTATGTGCGAAACAGGCTGCAAGCGCAGATACTCCGGCCAGATGTTCATCCAGCGGATGAACTCGCCAGTCTTCTCCATCCTTCCGGACATGCGCGATGTAATCCATCTGCCCCCCGATAACAATAGTGCCATGCTAAGGCCCTGGTGGCTCACCAGACGCGCCTGCTGTACGTTTTTTTCGAAAAAAATCGGCGCTGGCGGGACGGCGTAGTTGGTCGCACGGGTGACGGCACTGCCCGCTTCTGGCCGGTTTTTTTGTCCCGGCCTGATCGGTTAAAATTCGCTGCCCCGCAGCATTTCCAGACCCATGACCGCCCGCCTCCGGGAAATCCCCTACAACACCACCTCGTTTTCCGATCGCGAGATCGTCATTCGCCTGCTGGGCGAAGAGATGTGGGCGGTGCTCGATACCCTGCGCAGCCAGCGTGTCACCGGCCGCTCGGCGCGCATGCTCTACGAGGTGCTGGGCGACATCTGGGTGGTGCGCCGCAACCCCTATCTGGAGGACGACCTGCTCGCCAGCCCGGAGCGCCGCCAGGCGCTGGTCGGGGCGCTCAAGCACCGCCTGGCCGAGATCGAGAAGCGGCGCAGCGGCAACCCGGCGGTGGCGCAACTGCTGGCGGCGGCGCAGCGGGCCGTGGCCGAATTCGAGCAATGGTTCGCCGATACGCACAGCCTGCGCCGGCAGGTGCAACAGCGGCTGGCCCGCCATACCCGCCGGGACAACGTCTGCTTCGACGGCCTGTCGCGCGTCGCCCACGTCACCGACGCGACCGACTGGCGCGTCGAATATCCCTTCGTCGTGCTCGTGCCGGATACGGAAGAAGAGATTGCGCCGCTGGTGCGCGGCTGCATCGAGCTGAGCCTCACCATCATTCCGCGCGGCGGCGGCACCGGCTATACCGGCGGCGCCGTACCGCTCTCGCCGCGCTCGGTGGTGATCAATACCGAAAAGCTGCTCGAGATGGGTCCGGCGACGGAGACCCATCTGCCGGGCGTGAATACCCCCTACACAATCATCCGGACCGGCGCCGGGGTGGTGACGCGCCGCGTCATGGAGCGCGCCGAGGAGGCCGGCCGCGTGTTTGCCTGCGACCCGACCTCGGCCGACGCTTCCTGCATCGGCGGCAACATCGCCATGAATGCCGGCGGCAAAAAGGCCGTGCTGTGGGGCACGGCGCTCGACAACCTCGCCTCGTGGAAAATGGTCGATACCGCGGGCAAGTGGCTCGAAGTCGAGAGGATTGGCCATAACCTGGGCAAGATCCACGAACAGGAAACCGCCACCTTCCGCCTCAAGCACCTCACGGATGACGGCCAGGTCGAAGGTGAGGAATTCCTGTCGATTCCCGGCCGGACCTTCCGCAAGGCCGGGCTGGGCAAGGACGTCACTGACAAGTTCCTCGCCGGCCTGCCCGGCGTGCAGAAGGAAGGCTGCGACGGCATCATCACCTCGGCGGTGTGGATCTTGCACAAGATGCCGCCGGTGACGCGCACCGTCTGCCTTGAGTTTTTCGGCCAGGTGCGCGATGCGGTGCCGAGCATCGTCGAGATTACCGACTACTTCAAGCCCGGCGGTGCCGGGCTGGCGGCCGGAGTCCAATTGGCCGGCCTCGAACACCTCGACGAGCGCTACGTGCGGGCGGTCGGCTATGCGATCAAAGCCAAGCGAACAGGGAAAAATGCGGGCCGGCCGAAGATGGTGCTGATCGGGGACATCGTCGGCGAAAACGAAACCGCCGTGATGCGCGCCACCGCCGACGTGGTGCGCATGGCCAACGCGCGCGGCGGCGAGGGTTTCATCGCCGTCAGCGCCGAGGCGCGCAAGCGTTTCTGGCTCGACCGCGCCCGCACGGCGGCGATCTCGCGCCATACCAACGCCTTCAAGGTGAACGAGGACGTGGTGATTCCCCTGCCGCGCATGGGCGACTACTGCGACGGCATCGAGCGGCTCAACATCGAACTGTCGATCCGCAACAAGCTGGCCCTGTGTGACGCGCTGGCCGATTTCCTCGGCGGCGACCTGCCCCTGCACCTGGGGGATACGGGGCTGGACAAGGGCGAACTGATCGGCGACCGCCGCGACCAGGCGCTGGCGACCGTGGCCGAAGTGCGCGCGCGCTGGCAGGGATTGCTGGATAACCTCGACCGGCACTTCCCGGCGTTGCAGGACTATTCGCTGCGCGTCTCCTGGAAAACCGAACTCAAGCCGCTACTCAAGGAGATTTTCGCCGGCGTCGCCTATGGGTCGATCCTCGAACGCATCCTGGCCATCCATCAGGAAGTGCTGAAGGGCCGCGTCTTCATCGCGCTGCACATGCACGCCGGCGACGGCAACGTGCATACCAACATCCCGGTCAACTCCGACAACTACGCGATGCTGCAGACGGCCTACCATACCGTCGAGCGCATCATGGCGTTGGCCAAGCGCCTCGGCGGCGTGATTTCCGGCGAGCACGGCATCGGCATCACCAAGCTGGAATTCCTTAGCGACGCCGAGATCGCGCCCTTCCGCGACTACAAGCGCAAGATCGACCCCGAGGGTCGCTTCAACAAGGGCAAGCTGATGGCCCTCCCTGACTTACCTGGCGACCTGCGCAATGCCTACACGCCCTCGTTCGCCCTGCTCGGCGTCGAATCGCTGATCATGGAGCAGTCGGATATCGGCACGTTGTCCGACATGGTCAAGGACTGCCTGCGCTGCGGCAAGTGCAAGCCGGTGTGCTCGACCCACGTGCCGCCCGCCAACCTGCTCTACTCGCCGCGCAACAAGATCCTCGGCGTCGGCCTGCTGGTCGAGGCCTTCCTCTACGAGGAGCAGACGCGGCGCGGCATCTCGCTCAAGCACTTCGCGGAATTCTCGGACGTCGCCGACCACTGCACGGTCTGCCACAAGTGCATCAAGCCCTGCCCGGTGGACATCGACTTCGGTGACGTGTCGATCGCCATGCGCAACTTCCTGCGCAAGACCGGCAAGAAAAAGTCGGCGCCGGCGACACGGCTGGCGATGGCGTTCCTCAACGCCACCGATCCGGGCAGGGTCCGCGCCCTCAAGACCGGCATGATCGACTGGGGCTACCGCGCCCAGCGCTTCGGCCACGGACTGGCCCAGTCGTTCGGCCTGACGCAGGAAACGGTCAAGCATCCGCCCGCCTCGCTGGGCCAGCCGGAACTCAAGACGCAGGTGATCCACTTCCTCAACAAGCCGTTGCCGGCGGGCGTGCCGGCGCGCACCGCGCGGGCGTTGCTGGATGTCGAGGACGCCGCGATGATTCCGGTGATCCGCAACCCGCTGCGGGCCAATGGGGCGATGGAAGACATGGATGCCGTGTTCTATTTCCCCGGCTGCGGTTCCGAGCGGCTGTTCTCGCAGGTCGGTCTGGCGACGCAGGCGATGCTGTGGCATGTCGGCGCCACCACCGTGCTGCCGCCCGGCTACCTGTGCTGCGGCTATCCGCAACGGGCCGGCGGCGACGAGGACAGGGGCCATGCCATCACCACGCAGAACCGCGTGCTGTTCCATCGTGTCGCCAACACGCTCAACTACCTCGACATCCGCACCGTGCTGGTCAGCTGCGGCACTTGCATCGACCAGCTGCAATTTTACGAATTCGAGCGCATCTTCCCCGGCTGCCGGCTGCTCGACATCCACGAATACCTGCTGGAGAAAGGCGTCAAGCTGGATGGCTTGCAGGGTAGCCAGTACCTCTACCACGACCCCTGCCACACGCCGATGAAGGCTCACAACCCGCTCAAGGTGGCGAAGACGCTGCTGGGCAAGGACGTGCTGCTGTCCGACCGCTGCTGTGGCGAATCTGGCACGCTGGCGGTGACACGCCCCGACGTATCGACGCAGGTACGTTTCCGCAAGCAACAGGAGATTGTCGCCGGCGTCGAAAAACTCGGCGCTGACAGCGCGGCGACGAAAATCCTCACCAGCTGCCCGAGCTGCCTGCAGGGCCTGTCGCGCTATCGCGAAGACGCCCCGATCGAGGCCGATTACATCGTGGTCGAGCTGGCGCGCCAGATCCTCGGTGCGGACTGGCTGGGCCGGTATGTCGCTGCCGCCAACAACGGCGGCATCGAGCGCGTGCTGCTCTAGCCTACTTTTCCAGTTTCCAGGCGCCGTTCTCGATCCGCACCATCACGCGCGAGCGCTGGTCGAGGCCGACGTGATCCTGCGCGCTCATGTTGTAAATACCGTGAGCACCGGCGACATCGTGTACGGCTTCGAGGGCGTCGCGCAGGGCGGCGCGGAATTCCTTCGAGCCCGGCTGGCCCTTCTTCAACGCCTGCGGCACCGTGGTTGTCAGCAGGATGCCGGCATCCCAGGAATGGGCGCCAAAAGTCGTGGCGCTGCCCTTGCCGTGCGCGGTTTCGTAGCGCGCGACGTAATCGACCGCGACTTTCTTCACCGGGTTCGAGTCGGGCAGCTGCATGGCCACCAGCACCGGTCCGGCCGGCAACAGCGTGCCCTCGACATCCTTGCCGCCGACGCGCAGGAAGTCGCTGTTGGCGACGCCGTGAGTCTGGTAGATCGCGCCCTTGTAGCCTTTCTCGCGTAGCACCTTCTGCGGCAGCGCGGCGGGGGTGCCAGCGCCGGCGATCATCACGGCATCGGGTTTGGCGGCAATGATCTTGAGCACCTGGCCGGTCACCGAGGTGTCGGTGCGGTTGAAGCGTTCGCTGGCGACCAGCTCGATTTTGCGTACCTCGGCCAGCTTGCCAATCTCGTTCCACCAACCTTCTCCGTAGGCATCGGCAAAGCCGATGAAGGCCAGCTTTTTGATGCCGGCATTGTTCATGTGCTCGACCAGCGCCGTCGCCATGTGGGTGTCGCTCTGGGCGTTCTTGAACACCCAGTGACGCTTGGCATCGATCGGTTCGACGATGCGCGCCGACGAGGCCATCGAGATCATCGGCGTCTCGGCCTCGGCCACTACGTCCACCATCGCCAGCGAGTTGGGCGTCGTGGTCGAGCCGACGATCACATCGACCTTGTGCTCGGTAATCAGCTTGCGCGCGTTCTTGACGGCGGTGGTGGTGTCCGAGGCATCGTCGAGGATGATGTAGTTGACCTTCTGGCCGGCGATGGTGGTCGGCAGGAAGGCGAAGGTGTTCTTCTCGGGGATGCCGAGCGAGGCGGCCGGCCCGGTGGCGGACAGGGTGACGCCGACGTTGAGGTCGGCGAATGCAGCGGTATTCAGGCAGGCCAGCGCCAGACCAAGCAGGATGCGACGTTTCATCGTAATCTTCCTGTGTCTTGTTGTGATGGCAGGATTCTAGCCTCGCCCCTGCGGCTGCGCCGTCCCGCCAGCGCCGACTTTTTTGCCGGATAATCCAGCCATGACCCAGGGGGACCAAATTCCATGTGCGGCATAGCCGGCGAACTACGCTTCGATGGCCAGCGGTCGGAGCCGGGGGTCGTCGCGCGCATGAGCGCAACACTGGCGCGGCGCGGGCCAGACGGCGAGGGTTTCTGGACCGACGGCCCCGTGGCATTCGGCCATCGCCGGTTGGCGATCATCGACCTCTCCGAGCGTTCGCGCCAGCCGATGGTCGCGGCTGGCTTGGCGCTGGTGTTCAACGGCACCATCTACAACTACCCGGAATTGCGCCATGAACTGATCGGGCGCGGCCACGTCTTCTTCTCCGACGGTGACACCGAGGTCATCCTGCGCGCCTATGCCGAATGGGGCGAGGCCTGCGTCGAACGCCTGAACGGCATGTTCGCCTTCGCGCTGTGGGATGGTGGCAAACTGTTTCTCGCGCGCGACCGGCTCGGCATCAAGCCGCTTTACGTCGCGCGCACCGACAAGTTCTTCCGCTTCGCCTCGACCACCCAGGCGCTGCTGGCGGCGGGCGACGTGGAAACATCCATCGATCCGGTGGCGCTGCACCACCAGTTCACGCTGCATTCCGTCGTGCCGCCGCCGCACACGATCCTCAAGGGCATCCGCAAGCTGGAGCAGGGCACGACGTTGTCACTCGATGCCACTGGCAGGACGACTTCCCGCCGCTACTGGTCGCTCAAGGCGCAGCGCCCAGCATTGCCGAAGAGCGAAGGCGAATGGACCGAGGCGATCCATGCCGCCCTGCGCCTGGCGGTGAAGAAACGGCTGGAGATCGCCGACGTCAAGGTGGGCGTGCTGCTGTCTGGTGGGCTGGATTCCTCGCTGCTGGTGGCGCTGCTGGCCGAACAGGGCGTGCCCGACCTGCTGACTTTTTCCATTGGCTTCGAGGATCATCCGGAGGAGCGCGGCAACGAGTTCGAGTACTCGTCCGCCGTGGCGGAACATTTCGGCACGCGCCACCACCAGATCGCCATCCCCAACGCCGAGGTACTGCGCCGCCTGCCCGAGGCGATCGACTGCATGGCCGAGCCGATGGTCAGCCAGGATGTTGTCTCGTTCTACCTGCTGTCCGAGCAGGTCAGCAAGACCGTGAAGGTGGTGCAGAGCGGGCAAGGGGCCGACGAGGTGTTCGCCGGCTATTCCTGGCACGCGAAGATGACTACCGAGGGTAAGGATGGTGGCCCCTATGTCGATCGCCTGCGTCGCCATTATTTCGACCGCGACCATGACGAATTTGCCGTCCTGGCGGCGCCGACTTTTCAGGTAGGCGACGTGACCGGCGAATTGCTGGCGGCTAAACTCGCCGAACCCTACGCCGATGAATTCATCGACCAACTCTTGCGCGCCGAGGCGACCCTGCTGATCACCGACGACCCGGTCAAGCGCGTCGATAGCATGACCATGGCCTGGGGGCTGGAGGCGCGCGTGCCCTTCCTCGACCACCACCTCGTCGAACTGGCCGCACAGCTGCCGCCAGAACTGAAGCTGGGCTCGGGCGGCAAACACGTCCTCAAAACCATCTCGCGCGGACTGCTGCCCGCTTTGGTGATCGACCGGCCGAAAGGCTATTTCCCCATGCCGGCGCTCAAGTTCGTGCGCGGCGAGTTCCTCGATTTCATGCGCGGCATTCTCGATGCGCCCGCCTGCCGCCAGCGCGGCCTCTACCGGCGCGAATACGTCGAGAAGCTGCTGGCAGAACCCGAACAGCATTTGACGCGCATCCAGGGCAGCAAGCTGTGGCACCTGGCACTGCTTGAATTATGGCTGCAGCGCAACATCGATTCTTTGCTGTCATCAGGGAATAATGGCCAAACATCGTAACGGCGACTGAAATGACAATTGCCCGCCGCTTGTACCTGTTCGCCATCGGCGAAATGTTCGCGATGCTGCCGATGGGTGGCATCGGGCTCTATCAACTGTCCAGTTTCAACGGCCATGTCCCCGACGATCTGGCGGAGGTGGGTGGCGACCTGCGTGTTGTCGTTAACCTTAAATCGGCCTATGGCGCCTTCAAGGCCCAGGCGCAGCAGTGGAAGAACATCCTGATCCGCGGCAACCGTCAGGAAGATTTCCACAAATATCTCAAGCAATTCGGCGAGGAAGAGACGAAGGTCCAGCAGTTGCTGAAAAGCACGTCAGACAATTTTCGTGTCGATGGCGAGCAGGCGGTCAAGGGCATGGATCGTGCCACCGCGCAGGGCATGAAGGCGCTGGTTGGCAAGATCGAAAAAGAAGAAATGGAGCATTTGGGCCATCAGGTCGCCGATGGCAAGGAGCGCTATTTGTTAGGCCGGAATATCCTGCTGGGCATCATCCTGCTGGTCGTCAGCGGCGGCGGCAAACACGCTGATTGCCTAGAACGTCGGGACGGTCGCCCGGTTCAAGGTCTGAACCGGCGCGGAGTGAATGTTATCGCACCCGATCGAGGCCGCGATTGAGACAGCCCGTTCAGTTAGTCCGCAACGCGAATGTCCCGATTCCCGGCCTCGAACTTCAGCCGCGCCTTCATGGCTGCGGTGGCCGACAGGCTGCCGTCCGCGGTGACGCGCAGCACCTGGGCGACGTCGAGCTTGCGGGCGAGGCGCGGCCAGTCCTCACCGGCGACGAACAGCGGCTTCGACAGCACATCCGAACCCATGCCCGCAGCGGGGCCCGGCGGGATCAGCACGGTGAGGGCCTGGGTGCCGGTGGCCGGCGCGCTACTGCGCGGGTCGATCAGGTGGCAGTAGCGCCGGCCGTCCAGCTCGAAAAAGCGCTGGTAGTCGCCAGAGGTGCCGATCGCCTCGCCATCGCGCAATTCCAGAGTGGCCAGCGGCACTCCGCCTGACTGGGCCGCGCGCGGATGCTGGATGCCGACGCGCCAGGGCGTTTCGCCTTTGCTGCCGATGGCCAGCACGTTACCGCCGATGTTGATCAGCGCGTTGGCGATACCGTGCGTTTTGAGGATGGCTGCCGCGCGATCGAGCGCAACGCCCTTCAGGTAGCCGCCGAAATCGAGCGCCACTGAAAAGTCGGCGCTGGCAACACGGCGATTCTCCAGCTTGAGTTTCGCAATCGAGGGTTTTGCGGCGGCGAGCCTGGCGAGTTCGCCCGGATCGGGCAGTACCGCCTTGAACTCGTCCGCCTGGAAGCCCCACAGGGCAATCAGCCGGCCAATGCCGGGATCGAACAGGTGTTCGCCCTGAGCCGACAGTTCCTGCGCGCTGGCAATCAACCCGGCAAGCTCCTCGGAGACTTCGTGCGGCCGGCCGGCGGCGATGGCCTCGTTCAGGGCCGTCAGTTCCGAGGGCTGCCAGGCGTGGTAGGTCCGGTGCAGGCGGTCGAATTCGCGCAGGACTGCGCCCATCGCAGCATGCGCCCTGGCTTCGGGCGCGCCCCAGACGAGGACTTCGACGCGTGTGCCAAACACGTAGGCTTCCTGGCCGACGGGTGCGGGCTTGCCGCAGGCGGCAAGGAAAGCCAGCAGGAGCAGCGCCAGCCATCTCATGCGCCGGGATCGATTTCCAATTCTTTGGAAGCCGCCAGCAGCGCCAGTCGCGCCACCACGCCATAGGCGTAGAAGCGGTTCGGTGCGGCATCGGGCGCCTGCGCCGAATCGGGCAGGGTGCAACCGGTCTCGAAGGCGAGCGGTTGGAACTGCATGCCCGGCGCGTTGAGGTTCTCGTCGATGCCGCGCTCGCCATGCACGCGGTAGAAGCCGCCAACCACATAACGGTCGATCATGTAGACCACCGGCTCGGCGACACCGGCCTCGACCCGTTCGCAGGTCGGAACGCCTTCCTGGATGATCACTTCGCTGACTTGCAGGCCTTCCTTGACCACCGCCATCTTGTTGCGCTGGCGGCGGTTGAGTTCCTTGACCTCACTGGCGTCTTTCACCGTCATGATACCCATGCCGTAGGTGCCGGCGTCCGCCTTGACCACCACGAAGGGCGTGTCCTCGATGCCGTATTCGCGGTACTTGGCGCGGATGCGGTAAAGCAGCGAATCGACGTTGGCCGCGAGGCATTCCATGCCGCTCTTTTCCTGGAAATTGACTGCGCCGCAGACCTCGAATTCGGGATCGAGCAGCCAGGGATCGATGCCGAGCAGCGTGGCAAATTCGCGGGCGACCTGCCGGTAGGCGGTGAAGTGGTGCGACTTGCGCCGTACGTGCCAGCCGGCATGCAGCGGCGGAATGACGAACTGCTCGTGCAAGTTCTGCAGGATCGTCGGTACGCCGACCGACAGGTCGTTATTGAGCAGGATGGCGCAGGGGTCGAAACCGTCCAGCCCGAGGCGGCGGCCCTGGCCGTCGGAGCCGGTACTGCCGAAGCGCTTGAGCGGTTCCAGCGTCAGCGTCTGCCCGTCGGGCAGGGCCAGGTCGGTCGGCGCGATGATCTCCGGCAGCAGCGAGCCAACACGCACATTGAGGCCGGTGTGGCGCAAGATGACCGCCAGCCGCGCCACGTTCATCAGGTAGAACTGGTTGCGGGTGTGGTTCTCCGGCACAATCAGCAGATGCCGCGCTTCGGGGCAGATCTTGTCGACAGCGACCATGGCGGCCTGCACGCACAGGGGCAGGAAGGCCGGATTGAGGTTGTTGAAGCCACCGGGAAACAGGTTGGTATCGACCGGCGCCAGCTTGTAGCCGCTGTTCCTCAGGTCGACTGAACAGTAGAAGGGGGGCGTGTGCTGGAGCCACTGGCCGCGCAGCCGGTGTTCGATGGTCGTTTCGGCGTCGAGAAATGATCTTTCCAGCGCCAGCAGTGGGCCGGTGAGCGCGGTGGTGAGATGGGGAACCATGATTGTCTATGCAGAAAATACGGGGCGATGTTACACCGCCCAACAATCGGCGTCGGTGTGCTACTTCTGCGCCTTCTGCCGGCACTACTCATCCTTGGCAGCTTTTTCTGCCAGCTTGCGCTGGCGTGCCTCATCCTCCAGCTGGGTCGCCTCGGCGCGCCTGGCGGCTTTGGCGTCCTTTTCCGCGAATTTGGCGGCGCGTTTTTCCTGCTTGACCTGACGGTCGTGCGCCTCGACGCGTCGTTCGATCGCCAGCGCCTCCAGATCGATCTTGTGAGCGTCGCGCTCGGTCTGTTGCTTCCCTTTCTTGGCATCGTCCATGCAGGCCGAAACCAGGAACTTTTCCCAGCAACTGACGTTCGCCGCTTCCACCTTCTGCTGGGCCGCGCTGCGCATCTGATCGGCTTGGCCGCGCAGCCCCCTGACTTCGGCACGCAATCGTTCCCAGTCCTCGCCCGGCGGCGGCGTGGCCTCCTGCGCGAAGGCCGGTAATGCAAGGAACAACAACCACAGCCAGTGTTTCATCACATCTCCTAGAATGCCCCACACATTCACCCGCCTATTCTAATGATTCTCCTGCGCAAGCTTGCCTTTGCCCGTGCCGCCAAGCCTCTGGTCGCGGAGGCTTCCCTGCAACTCCACCCAGGCTGGAAGATCGGCCTGACGGGCGCCAACGGCAGCGGCAAGTCCTCCTTCTTCGCCCTGTTGCGCGGGGAGTTGCATGCCGACAGCGGCGATCTTGAAATCCCTGCCGTCTGGCGCATCGGCCACGTGGCGCAGGACGCGCCGGCCCTGCCGACGCCAGCGCTCGAATTCGTACTCGATGGCGACACCGAACTGCGGGCGGTCGAAACCGCACTCGTCGAAGCGGAAGAACAACATGACGGCCACTGCATTGCCGAGCTGCACACGCGGTTGCAGGATATCGACGGCTATGCGGCTCAGGCGCGTGCCGCCGAGATCCTCGCCGGGCTGGGTTTCGCCGAAGCCGATCAGCATCGCGCCGTCGCTGAATTTTCCGGTGGCTGGCGCGTCCGGCTCAACCTGGCGCGGGCGCTGGTGGCGCGCGCCGACCTGCTGCTACTCGACGAGCCGACCAACCACCTCGACCTCGACGCGGTGCTGTGGCTGGAGGGCTGGCTAACAAGCTTCCCCGGCACGCTGCTGATGATCTCGCACGACCGTGATTTCCTTGACGCGGTGGTCGGGCAGATCCTCCACATCGAAGCCGGCCAGATGAAGCTGTACGGCGGCAACTACTCGACCTTCGAGCGCACCCGCGCCGAACGCCTTGCCCTGCAACAGGCGCTCTACGTCAAGCAGCAGCGCGAGGTGGCCCACCTGCACACCTACATCGAGCGCTTTCGCGCCAAGGCCAGCAAGGCGCGCCAGGCGCAGAGCCGCCTCAAGGCGCTGGCGCGCATGGAGATGATCAGCGCGGCCCACGTCGATACGCCTTTTGAATTCCGCTTCCGCGAGCCGGAGGGCGTCTCCGATCCGCTGTTACAGATCGAGGATGCAAAAGTCGGCTATGGCGGAACGGCGATCCTGGAGGGCGTCAAGCTGACGCTGCGCCCCGGCAGCCGCATCGGCTTGCTAGGCAAAAACGGCGCGGGCAAGTCGACGTTGGTAAAACTGCTGGCGGGAGAAAATAGCGCGTTGGCCGGCAAACGGCTGGAAGGCCGCCACCTCAAGATCGGCTATTTCGCCCAGCATCAGATGGAATTGCTGCGCCCGGACGAATCGCCGCTGCAACATTTGGCAAGACAGGAACCGCAGACGAGGGAGCAGGAACTGCGTGACTACCTCGGCGGTTTCGACTTTCGCGGCCAGATGGCCGATGCTGCCTGCGGCAATTTCTCCGGGGGTGAAAAGGCGCGGCTGGCGCTGGCGCTGATGATTCGCACCCGGCCGAACCTGCTGCTGCTCGACGAGCCGACCAACCACCTCGATCTGGAAATGCGCGAGGCACTGACGCTCGCACTTCAGGAAACCGAAGCAGCGATGGTGCTGGTCTCGCATGATCGGCATTTATTGCGCACCACGGTCGATGAGCTGTGGCTGGTAGCCGACGGACAGGCGCAGCCCTTCGATGGCGATCTGGACGACTACGCCGCCTGGCTGGCGCAACGGCGCACGGCAGCGAAGCCGGCTGCAACTACGGACAAACCCGCGCCGCGTCAGGAAGACCGTGCGGCAAAAAAACTGGCGCAGGCGGAGCAGCGCAAGCTGGTGAAGGAAGCAGAAAAGCTCGAACAACAGATCGCAGCATGGCAGGCGGAAAAGTCGGCGCTGGCAGGACGGCTTGCCGATCCTGCCCTCTATGCCGACCGTGCTGCGGCGGCGGCCTTGGTCAGCCAGGATGCCGAACTGGCCGCGCGTATCGAGGCAGCGGAATTGCGCTGGCTGGAGTTGCACGAAACGCTGGAGAGCCTGGTCGCAGAGTAGAATTCCGCCCTTTCAAATCAGGGAGTTTGCCGTGCAGCTGGTATGTCTCGACCTCGAAGGGGTGCTGGTTCCCGAAATCTGGATCGAATTCGCCGAGCGCACCGGCATTCCCGAATTGCGGCGCACCACGCGTGACGAGCCCAATTACGACACCCTGATGAAATACCGGCTGGCGCTGCTGAAGCAGCACCAGCTCGGGTTGCCCGACATCCAGAAAGTGATCGCCGACATGGGGCCGATGGCCGGCGCGAAGGATTTCCTCGACGCCTTGCGCCGCGATTTCCAAGTGATCATCCTGTCCGACACCTTCTACGAATTCGCCATGCCGCTGATGGCGCAACTGGGCATGCCGACGCTGTTTTGCCACAAGATGGAGGCGGATGTCGACGGCTGGGTGGTCAATTACCACCTGCGCATGCCGAACCAGAAAATGGAATCGGTCAAGCGTTTCAAGGAAATCAACTTCAAGGTGATCGCCGCCGGCGACAGCTATAACGACACGGCGATGTTGGCCGAGGCGCATGCCGGCATCCTGTTCCACCCGCCGCAGAATGTGATCGACGAGTTCCCGCAGTTCCCGGTGACGATGAACTATGCCGAACTGCGCGCCGAGATCGACAAGGCTTGCGCAAGAATCTGATGCATCTGGACCGGTTTTTACACCCTCGCCGCTTCCTGCCCCGACCGCCGCAGAACTCCAGATGGACTTGAAGATTACCGACAGCACGGTGAAGAAGAGCGGCGTCAAGTTGATCGGCGCGACCTGCCATTACGTGACGGCCGTTCTGGCGCGCGGCCTGCGTTACCACCTGGAAGACCGCGTACTGGTCCACGGCAACAAGACGGTCGTGTTCCGCTAGATGAATTGGGAAAAACTCCGGCAGCAGCTCGCGGAGGAAGCCCGCGGCTATCTGGCCGACCTGCGCGACATCCGCGACGGGCTGAAGAGTGTCGAGGGCTGGATGGTGCTGGGTTTGATCGTTGCCGCACTATTGGTGGCGACGGCCTGGTCAATCGTGAGCCTTGGTTTTAACCCGCCCAACGACCATGTGACCGCCTTCGTCTACAAATTCGGTCTGCGCCCGTGCAAGCCCGTGGACAACTTCAGCGGCGTCATCATGTTCATCGACATGATCCTGCTTTTTTTCCTGATGGTGGTCATGTTCGGCAACGTGTTCAACATGATGCGCCGCGTGAAGGAAGGCCAAGCCCGCGAACCGCGCGACCTGATCATCTCGACTTTGCTGATGCTGTTCTTCGGCATTGGCGGCATCTTCTTCATGCTCTGGGCCTGCTGAAAAACGCCGTCCCGCCAGCGCCGACTTTTTCCCGACCAGCAAAAAAAAACGGGCGCCACAGGGGCGCCCGAATCCACTTTGTGAGCGGAGGGAGATCAGTAGTGGTAAGCCGATTCGCCGTGGGACGTGATGTCGAGGCCTTCGCGCTCTTCGTCTTCCGGTACCCGCAGGCCAACCGTCATATCGACGATCTTGTAGCAGATGAAGGCGACGGCGCCGGACCAGATGACGACCATGCCGACACCCCAGAGCTGGCTGGTGACCTGTGCCACCATGTTGAACTCACCGACAGCGTTGGCGACGTAGTCATACACGCCGGTGCCGCCAAGACTGGGCGAGACGAACACGCCGGTCAGGATCGAACCGAGGATGCCACCGACGCCATGCACGCCGAACACGTCGAGTGCGTCATCGGCACCGAGCATCTTCTTCAGGCCATTCACACCCCACAGGCAGACCACGCCGGCCAAGAGGCCGATGAAGATCGCACCCATCGGACCGACGAAGCCGCAGGCCGGGGTGATCGCCACGAGGCCGGCGACGGCACCCGAAGCGGCACCCAGCATCGAGGGCTTGCCCTTGAACAGCCATTCGGCCATCATCCAGGACATCGTTGCCGCAGCGGTGGCGATCAGCGTGTTGACCATCGCCAAGGCGGCGAGGCCGGTCGCTTCAAGGTTGGAACCGGCGTTGAAACCGAACCAGCCCACCCACAGCAGCGCAGAACCGACCATGGTCATGGTCAGCGAGTGCGGCGTCATCGATTCCTTGCCGTAACCGACGCGCTTGCCGATCAGGAAAGCGCCGACGATGCCGGCCATGGCGGCGTTGATGTGCACCACCGTACCACCAGCAAAGTCCAGTGCGCCCTTGGCCCAGAGGAAACCGGCACCGGCCACGACCTTATCCAGCGAGGCGGCATCGGTGATCGCGTCCGGACCATCCCAATACCAGACCATGTGCGCCATCGGCAGGTAGGAGAAGGTGAACCACAGCACCGAGAACAACAGCACGGCGGAGAACTTGATGCGCTCGGCGAAGGCGCCGACGATCAGGGCCGTGGTGATGGCGGCGAAGGTGGCCTGGAAGGCGACAAAGACCAGTTCGGGAATATAGACGCCCTTGCTGAAAGTGGCACCGACCGATTCAGGCGTGACCCCCATCAGGAACAGTTTGTCGAAGCCCCCGAAGAAGGCCCCCCCACCGGTAAACGCCACGCTATAGCCATAGACCGCCCAGAGCACACTGATCAGCGAGAAGATGACAAACACCTGCATCAACACCGACAGCATGTTCTTGGAGCGGACCAGGCCGCCGTAGAACAGGGCCAGACCGGGAATGGTCATCAGGATGACGAGGACGGTGGCCATCAGCATCCACGCCGTGTCGCCCTTGTTGGGCACGGGCGCGGCGGCCGGAGCTGCTTCGGCGGGAACCGCCGCAGCATCGGCTGCCGGTGCGGCAGCGGCCGCTACGGGTGCTGCATCAGCCGGCGTATCGGCCGCCAACGCGACGCCCGACATGCCGAGGTTGATGGCCATCAGCAAGATTGCGAGCAGTTTCTTCATGATGTGACTCCTTGTCCTAGAGAGCGTCCGTACCGGTTTCGCCGGTACGGATGCGGACGACCTGTTCGAGGTCGAAGACGAAGATCTTGCCGTCACCGATCTTGCCGGTGCTGGCCGATTTCTCGATGGCCTCGATGGTTTGGTCGAGCAGTTCGGACTTGATGGCCGCTTCGATCTTTACCTTGGGCAGAAAATCGACGACATATTCCGCGCCACGATAAAGCTCGGTATGCCCTTTCTGCCGGCCGAAGCCCCTGACTTCGGTGACGGTGATGCCCTGCACGCCGACGGCGGCGAGGGCCTCACGCACCTCGTCAAGCTTGAAGGGCTTGATGATGGCGGTTACGAGTTTCATGATGACTCCTAATAGATGGGGGTTGGGAGTGCGCGGTTTATGTTTTAGAAAGTCTTCTTGAAGGAAAGAACTGCCTGTCCCTTCGACACATCTTTGAACCCGGAAGTCGGGCCGTAACCCTTGACAAAGTTGCCGTCACCCCAGCAGTAGGGGTTGGTGCCACCAGCAGAATTACAAGTACCCTTCGAGTCGGTGTCCGAATAGGTAAGCCCCACAACGCCGAAGCCGACATCCTTGGTGACGCCAATGTTCCAGTCGTTGTAGTCAGCAGTCTTGTAGAAAGTGTTGGAATAATTTTCAACGTTCTGATGACCCAAATGGCCAGAAATTCCCCAACCATTGCCCAGATCGTAGGCGGCGTTCAACTCCAGATAGTCAGAACCACGGGTGTTTTTGTCGAAATTCGCGCCACCTTGCCAACCGATGAAATGGCTCGATACCGCATTGGAGTACTTGAGCGTAAACCACTTGTAGGTAAGGGCTGCATAAACTTCTGTAGTGTTGGGATTGGCATTGACACCCCGAATCGCACCGCCATGACCAGGATAAATATAGGTGATCAGGCCAATGTCGTAACCGAGATCTCCGGTGATCGTGCCCTTGTAGCCGCCATACAGGTCAACTTCAAGGTTGCCTTTGTCGTAGGCATCGTCAACCCAAGTGATCGAGGAACCCCAAGCACCTACGTAAAAACCATTGGCAAATGCGTAATCCACGCCACCTTGAATGGCAGGGGCGCCATGCGTCTGGCTGACGCCACGAAATAAATAATTGGATACAGCACCTACGTTGAAACTCAGCGGGGAAGCCTCCTCCGCCATGACAGCAGTCGGGAGGGCGATAGCGCCGGCGACGACCAAAGTGATAAGTTTCTTATTCATGAATATCTCCAAAGTGGTTGCAAGAAAGAAATAACCTGCGGCAACATTCTGCACATTGTGTGCCAGCTCATAATAGTCTAACGAATTCAATAAGATAATTTATTTTCCAATAAGCTACTCAATGTATTGGTTACTCCCCATGCACCGCTTTGTTTCATTCCTGTGTCAGCATGCACCGGAGCGGTGCAAAGATTCTCGCAATGCAGCAAGTGCCGGCAGTACCGAGACCCGGTGCTACACTGGTTTTTCCGTTCACTGAGAGGTCATCATGCTCGACCCCAAAAAACTTGAAGAATTGAGTGCGCGAATTTCGGCCGCCCTGGCCGCGACGCCGGCTGGCGACATCGAAAAGAACCTGCGCGCAATGCTGACCGCCGGACTTGCCAAGCTCGATCTCGTCACCCGCGATGATTTCGAGGTGCAGAAAGCCCTGCTGGCCCAGGCACAGGCTCGCCTGACGGCACTGGAAGCCCGCCTAGCCGAACTCGAGGCGCAACGCAAGATCGCCCAGCCCTAGCCTGCCGTCCCGCCAGCGCCGACTTTTCCCGCCATGTCGCTCGCCGTACTGCACAGTCGCGCGCTGGCCGGCCTGACGGCGCCGGAAGTCGTGGTCGAAGTCCATCTGGCCGGTGGTTTGCCTAGTTTCACCCTGGTCGGACTGCCCGAGACCGAAGTCAAGGAAGCGCGTGATCGCGTGCGTGCCGCGCTACAGAACAGCGGCTTCAATTTTCCTGCCAAGCGCATCACCGTCAATCTCGCGCCGGCCGACCTGCCCAAGGAATCGGGCCGCTTTGACCTGCCGATCGCGCTCGGCATCCTGCTCGCTTCGCAGCAGATCGAGGCTACCTGCCTCGAAGCCCATGAGTTCGCCGGCGAACTGTCGCTGTCCGGCGAATTGCGGCCGGTGCGCGGCACGCTGGCGATGTGTCTTTCCGCCGCCGGTGCCGGACGCGCTTTCGTCCTCCCGGCTGCCAGCGCTGACGAAGCGGCGCTGGTAGGCCGCGCGACCATCCTGCCGGCGCGCAGCCTGCTCGAGGTCTGCGCCCACCTGACGGGCAACACCCCGCTGACGCCGCACCTGCCCGCCGTCCCGCCAGCGCCGACTTTTGTACCCGACCTGGCCGAAATTAAGGGCCAACTGCCGGCCAAACGGGCGCTGGAAGTGGCCGCTGCCGGCAATCACAGCCTGTTGATGAGTGGTCCGCCGGGTTCGGGCAAGTCGATGCTGGCCTGCCGGCTACCCGGCCTGTTGCCGCCGATGACCGAGCAGGAAGCGCTGGAAAGCGCGGCCGTGCATTCGCTGGCCGGCAGCTTCGATGCGGCGCGCTGGGGGCAACGGCCTTTCCAGGCACCGCACCACTCGGCGTCCGCGCCGGCGCTGGTGGGGGGCGGTGGCGTCCCGCGTCCCGGCGAGATTTCGCTGGCCCACCACGGCGTGCTGTTTCTTGACGAGCTGCCGGAGTTCGAGCGGCGTGTGCTCGAAGCCCTGCGCGAACCGCTGGAAACCGGCCACATCCGCGTCTCGCGGGCCGCCCGGCGGGCGGAATTCCCTGCGCGTTTTCAATTGATTGCGGCGATGAACCCCTGTCCCTGCGGCTGGCTCGGCCATGCCAGCGGCAAGTGCCGGTGCACCCCCGACCAGATCGTGCGTTATCGTGGAAAACTGTCCGGCCCGCTGCTCGACCGTATCGACCTGATGGTCGAGGTGCCCGCCGTGACGGAAAGTGAGCTGACGACGCGCGGCGCGGGTGAAACGTCAAGCATCGTGCAGGCGCGAGTGGCTGCCGCGCGCCAACGCCAACTCGCCCGGCAGGGCAAACCCAACGCCGCACTCGGCCCGGACGAGGTCGACCTGCACTGCCTGCCCGATTGCGCGGGGGCCGCCCTGCTCAAGCAGGCGATGGTGCGCCTCGATCTCTCGGCGCGTGCCTATCATCGCATCCTCAAGGTGGCGCGTACCATCGCCGACCTGGCCGGCGTGGACATCATCCGCGGCCCGCATGTGGCCGAGGCGATCCAGTACCGGCGCGGACTGAATGGCTGACTGAGTGGCTGACTCGGCGGCTGATCAACCTGTCTGTCGGCAATAGGTTTCGCGGACGAAGGGGACCACCAGCACGGCTGCGGCGACGGTAGCGAACAGCAGGCCGAACCCTGCCTGCCAGGTGGCCGCGTCGTAGAGCCGAACGCCGCCGGCCATCTCGCCGCTCCAGCCGTGATCCAGCATCCAGCCGACGCCCGGCTGCAGGAACACCCCGCCCAGCAGCGGCCCCATGTTGACCACGCCCGATGCCGTGCCCATCAGCCGCATCGGCAGCGATTCCTTGGCCCAGGCGAAGCCGATGATGATGTTGCCTGAAGCGAAGCCCGTGATCGCCAGCAGCACGACCATCAGCCACAGCGGCGGCGCCAGAAAGATCACCCCGGCCCACCCGGCCAGCGCCACCACTCCGCTGGCGAAATAGAGCGGCTTGCGCCGCCCGAGGCGTTGCGACCAACTGCCCAGCAGCGGCCCGCCAAGCGCCCAGGCGACCAGCAGCACCGAGGTCACGGCTGCGGCGGCCTTCGGTTCCAGGCCATGCACCTGCTTGAGCCAGGGCACGCCCCACAGGCCGCCGAAGGTCAGCACCGCACCGGAAAAGCCGATCGGCGCCAACATCAGCAGCCAGATGTTGCGGTAGGACAGCACCTCGACCAGCCCGGCGAGAACCGGCGCATGGCCGTGCGGTTTATCTGCGTTTTGGTGATGACTCGTATAGCCTCGTTCGGTCGGATCGTCGCGCACCAGCAGCCAGATCGCCACGCACAGCAGCGCGGCGAATACACCCGCGCTGCCCATCACGCCGCGCCAGCCGAATTGTTCGACCAGAAACCGTAACGGCACACCCGCCAGCACGCCACCCACGACGCCGAAGAACAGTGCCATGCCGGAAGCCAGCGCATATTGCTGCGGGAGAAACCAGTGGCTGGCGAGCTTCAATGTCGAGACGAAGGCAACGGCCACCGAAGCGCCCACCAACAACCGGCCGGCCCCGGCCCAGCCAAAATCCGGCGCGTAGGCGAACAGCAGGCTGCCGATGGCGGCGATTCCCGCCCCACCGGCCAGCACGCGGCGCGGGCCGTAGCGATCGGCCATCACGCCGGTGGGAATCTGCATCGCCACGTAAGCGTAGAAATAGAAGGCCGACAGGTTGCCGAGTGCCGCCGCACCGATGGCGAATTCCGCCATCAGCGCATCGGTCATCACGGCCGGCGCGACGCGCTGGTAGAAGGCGAACAGGTAGAGCAGCGCGCCCAGACCCCAGATGGTCCAGGCCAGCCTCAACGGGGGAGGGTACATGCCTTGGCCGTCGCCGCGCATCACGGCCGTGTGGCCGCGAGGGCAGCAAGAGGGGCAGCAGTTGCGAGGAAGGCCATGCGGCGATGTTACCGCGATGAGGCCTCCCGTCCGGCGGCAAGCCGTTCAAATTTGGCGGTTGAGCCAGGCCCGCCAGCCACCATACTCCGTAATGTCTTCGGCGACTGTGGTTGCTAGCGCCTCACAGACGAAACCCTGCACGGCACTGCCATCGGCCAGGGTTATGGTACCGATGCCCAGCGGCGCCGGAATGCCGGCGACGAAGGAACCGAACGCGCGTGCCGGCATCTCCCACACCTCGACAGCGATGGCCGCGCCGCCAGCGGCGACCCGCAGCATGCCGGGTCGTAATGGCGGACCGCCGGGCAACGCATAGAGCCGATACTCCGGCGAGGAGGTTGTCGTGGCGATCAGGCGGGCACCGCGCGAAGTCAGTTGCCCGTTCAGCGGTAATCCCGAGAGGTGGGCACCGCACACGGCCACCCGCACCTGCCCCGAGGGCAGGCTTGGAAAAGTCGGCGCCGGCGGCACGGCGCTAGCCTGCGCGAGCGACAAGCCGGTCGCGCCCAGCGTCGCCCCCGGCAACGCTGCGTGCAGTTGAGCGGCCAGATGCAGCAGGGGCAGGTCCTGCGCCGCCGGGGTAAACAGCGTTACGCCCAGCGGCAGGCCGTCGCCGCGAAAGCCCGCCGGCAGGGCGGTGGCGGCGTAGTCGAGCAGGTTCATGAAATTGGTGTAGGTGCCCAGATTCGAGTTGAGGCGAATCGGATCGGCTTCCATTTGCGCGATGGTGTAGATCGTCGGCGCGGTCGGCGTGATGATGCAATCCACGCTGGCCCAGACGGCATCGCAGGTACGCCTGGCTGCCTTCAGCTTGTAAAGATAGGCGAACGTGTCGGCGGCCGAGAACTTCTGGCCGCTGGCGGTAATCGAGCGCGTAACCGGGAAAAGCGCCTCGGACTGGGTATCGAAGAAGTCGCGGATGGCCTGATAGCGCTCGGCCACCCACGGCCCCTCGTAAAGGAGTTTGGCCGTGGCGATGAAGGGGCTAAGGTCGACCTCGACGGCCGTGCCGCCCAGCGCCTGCAAGCGCGCGACGGCAGCGCGGAAAAGCGCTTCACTGGCCGTATCACCAAAGAATTCCAGGTCAGCGGTGCGCGGTACGCCGAATTTGAAATGGGCGGCCCGGCCAAAATCGAAGCCATGGCCTTCGACCGGACGCGCATACGGATCAGCCGCATCAAAGCAAGCCGCCACCGCCAGCACCGCTGCGGCATCCGCCGCCGTCAGGGCAAAAATCGAGACGGCATCGAGCGAGCGACAGGCGGGGACCACCCCGGTCGTGGACAACCAGCCGCAAGTCGGCTTGTGACCCACGAGGTTGTTGAACGCCGCCGGCACCCGACCCGACCCGGCGGTATCGGTGCCGAGCGAAAAGCTGGCGTAGCCCTTGGCCACGGCGACCGCCGAACCCGAACTTGATCCTCCCGAAACGTAGTCCGGATCGAAGGCATTGCGGCAGGCGCCGAAGGGCGAGCGCGTACCGTTGAGGCCGGTGGCGAACTGGTCGAGATTGGTCTTGCCCACCGGGATCGCGCCGGCATCGATCAGCTGTTGCACGACGAACGCGCTGCGGTCCGGCGTGAACGCATAGGCAGGACAGCCCGCCGTGGTTTGTACCCCGGCCAGGTCAATGTTGTCCTTGATGGCAAAGGGAATACCGTATAGCGGCAAGTTCGCCGCATCCTTGCCTGCGAGCGCTTGCGCATACTGCCGCAGCCTGGCTTCCGGCAGGCGCTGGATCCAGACCTGGTGGGGGTCATCCGCAGTGCGCCGCAAGATTTCCTCGACCAGCGCAGTCGGGGTCAGGGTGCCGGCGGTATAGGCGGCGCGCAGGGTGGTGAAATCAAAACTCAGCATGAATTACTCCTCGGTCTCGATGACCAGCAAATCCTGCCCGGCGGCCACCTGGCTGCCTTCCTTGCAGAACAGATAAGTGATGGTGCCGGCGCAGGGCGCGTCCACCGGGATTTCCATCTTCATCGACTCGACGATCAGTGCCGTCTCGCCAGCGCCGATTTTTTGCCCGACACTGGCCATCACCTTCCAGACATTGCCGGCCACGTGGCTGGCCACCGGGCGGGCGTTGGGCGGCAGGTCGAGTTCGGAATCCGGGCCGGCTTCGGCGACGGTAGTGTCGGAAGCAACCACATCCTGGCCGGCAAGTTTCCAGCGTTCGCGCTCCGCTTCGAATGATGCCTGTTGCTGCTGCTTGAAGGCCGTGATCGCCGCATGGTGTTCCGCCAGAAAAGCGCGATAGTCGCGCAGGCGGAAGCGGGTTTCCTCGATCCGCAATTTGTGCCGGCCGGCCGGCACCTCCTCCCGGAGGCGCAGCAGTTCATCCTGGCTGACCGGCACGAAACGGATCTGGTCGAAGAAGCGCAACAGCCAGGGCTGGTCGAAATCGGCCGTGGCGCGATAGCGGTTCCACATCTGCACGGTACGGCCGACGAACTGGTAACCGCCAGGACCTTCCATGCCATACACGCACAGGTAGGCTCCACCGATGCCGACCGCGTTCTCGGGAGTCCAAGTGCGTGCCGGGTTGTATTTGGTGGTGACCAGACGGTGGCGCGGATCGACCGGTGTGGCCACCGGTGCACCGAGATAGACATCGCCCAATCCCATCACCAGATAGCTCGCCGCGAACACGATGTTGAAAACATCCTCGATCGACTTCAGCCCGTTGATGCGGCGGATGAACTCGATGTTGCTTGGACACCAGGGTGCGTCGGGGCGCACCGACTGCATGTATTTTTCGATGGCCAGCCGCGTCGCCGGGTCGTCCCAGGACAGGGGCAGATGGACGATACGCGAGGGCACCTCGATGTCGTCGATGGGGGGCAGCGCGGCATCGGCCGCCACGATGGCCGCGATGAGTTGGTCCTGGTCGATGTGCCGCGCGTCGAAGTGCAGTTGCAGCGAACGGATACCCGGCGTCAGGTCGAGCACACCCGGCAGTGCGCCCGCGGCGATCCGCGCTTTCAGGGCAGCCATCAGGGCCTGAACGTGGAGCCGCAATTCCAGGTCGAGGACCAGCGGGCCCACTTCGACCAACAGGCTGCGATCGCCGGACTGCCGTATCGCCAGCGCCGACTTTTCCTGTTCTGCCGGCATGAACTTGACGAGGGGACAGAGGAGCGGCGCGTGGCGCGGCGGCAAGCGAGCCTGGGCCGACGCGGCGAGTGAAGCGATGGCGGCATCCTGGACGCGCTCCAGCGCATTGGCCTGCTGGCGCGTGAGGCGGCGAAAGCGCACCGTGTCGCCGGGTTTCAGTTGCCCCATCTTCCACAATTCCGCCTGCACGATGGTGGCCGGGCAGACAAAGCCGCCAAGACTGGGACCATCGGGACCGAGGATGACAGGCATGTCGCCGGTGAAGTCCACCGCACCGATGGCGTAGGCGTTGTCGTGGATATTCGACGGGTGCAGCCCCGCTTCGCCCCCATCCGTCCGCGCCCACTGCGGCTTGGGGCCGATCAGCCGCACGCCGGTGCGCGAGGAGTTGTAATGAACCTCCCAGTCGGTCGCGAAAAACACCTCGATATCATGGTCGGTGAAGAAGTCCGGTGCGCCATGCGGGCCGTAAAGAACGCCGATCTCCCAGGCATGCGTCAGTCGCGGGCGCCAGCGCGCAGGCAGCGCGGCGCGGCGCGCGGCATGCGCCAGATTGTCCGGATGGGCCGCCGTGATGCGCAACACATCGCCGGCACGCAGCGTCCGCCCGCCGTGGCCGCCGAACTGGCCGAGGGTGAAGGTGGCTTTGGAGCCGAGGTAGTCGGGCACGTCGAAGCCGCCCTGCACCGCCAGATAGCTGCGCAGCCCGGTGTCCGCGCTGGCGCCCAGCCGCAACACGCTGCCGGCCTTGACCGCCCGCGCCTGCCAATAGGGGAGCGGCCGGCCATCCAGTGTCGCCCCCATGGCCGCGCCGGTCAGGGCGATCACACTGTCGCAATTGAATTTCAGCGTGGGCCCGACAGCGGTGCATTCGAGGGCGGCGGCACCTTCGGCATTACCGACCAGGCGGTTGGCCAGGCGCAGCGCCAGCGGGTCCATCGGACCCGAGGGGGGCACCCCGACATCCCAGTAACCGGTGCGGCCCGGCCAGTCCTGCACGGTGGATTGCACGCCGGGTTCCAGCACATCCAGCGTCGCCGCGTGGTAGTGGAAAGCATTCAGATAACGCGTGGTCTGGCGTCCCGCGGCGAAAACCGGATCGGCGACTACCTGGCGCAGGTAGGCCAGGTTGGTCTCGATGCCATGCAGTTCGGTGGCGGCCAGCGCCGCCCTGAGCTTGCCGCGCGCCCGCGTCCGGGTCGATCCCCTGGCGATCAGCTTGGCGACCATGGGGTCGTAATACGGCGGGATTTCGCTCCCTGCCTCCACCCAGGAATCGACGCGGATGCCCGCCGGAAATTTCACGGCGGTGAGCAAGCCCGGTGCCGGCTGGAAGTTCTTGTGCGGATCCTCGGCATAAATTCGCACCTGGATGGCAGCTCCCTGCGGCCTGGCAACGAAACCAGAAAGGTCAAGCTCACCCGCTGCGGCGCGCAGCATCCACTCGACCAGGTCGATGCCGGTCACTTCCTCTGTCACCCCGTGCTCGACCTGCAGGCGGGTATTCACCTCAAGAAAGTAGAACGCGCGGCTGTGGGCGTCATAAACGAATTCGACGGTACCGGCCGAACGGTAGCTCACGGCCTGACCCAGGCGCACGGCGGTATCGAGCAGCTGCTTGCGCTGCGCCGCGCTGATGTGGGGTGCCGGGGTTTCCTCGATGACCTTCTGGTTGCGGCGCTGGACCGAGCAGTCGCGTTCGCCCAGCGCGACGACATGGCCCCGGCCATCGCCGAAAATCTGCACCTCGATGTGGCGGGCTTCCTGTACATACTTTTCGAGATAGATACCCGCATCCTTGAAATTGGCACGGGCCAGACGATCCACCGCTGCATACGCTGCGGCCAGTTCATCCTCGCTCCAGATCAGGCGCATGCCGATGCCGCCGCCGCCGCCGGTGCTCTTCAGCATCACTGGATAACCGATCCGCCGTGCCTCGGCGGCAGCATGGCCCGCATCGGCCAGCAGGCCGGACCCCGGTAGCAATGGCACCTGATTCTGTGCGGCCAGTTCGCGGGCGGTATGCTTGAGGCCGAAGGCACGCATTTGTGCCGCACTGGGGCCGACGAAAATCAGCCCGGCGGCGGCGCAAGCCTCTGCGAAATCGGGGTTTTCGGAGAGGAAACCATAGCCGGGATGGATGGCTTCCGCACCGGTGGCCCGCGCTGCGGCAATCACCTGGTCGGCACGCAGGTAACTCTCGGCTGCCGGAGCCGGCCCGAGGCAGAAGGACTCATCGGCTTGCAGTACATGCGCCGCATGGCGGTCAGCCTCGGAATAGACGGCCACCGAGGCGATCCCCATGCGTTTGAGGGTGCGAATGATGCGGCAGGCAATCGCGGCGCGATTGGCGATCAGGACTTTCTTGAACATGGCTTACCCAATACTCCGAGGCGGGCCGTCCCGCCATTGGCATGCGTCCCGGGTCGTCCCGGAACGGGATTTATCTAGGCGGCTGCGTCCCACAGCAAAAAACGCGCGGGGGTGGGGTTGTAGGCGTTGCACGGATTATTGAGTTGCGGACAATTCGACACCAGCATGAGGATGTCCATCTCGGCACGCAACTCCACATATTTACCGGGACCGGATACGCCATCGGCGAAGGTCAGCTGCCCGCTGGCAGTCACCGGTACGTTCATGAAGAAGTTGATGTTTGGCACCAGATCACGTTTGCCCAGGCCACAATCCGCTTCTTGCAGGGCGATGAGGTAGTTGTCACGGCAACTGTGCATGAATTTCTTTTGCAGGGCATAGCGCACGGTATTGCTCTCGGCGGCACAGGCTCCGCCAAGCGTGTCATGGCGACCGCAAGTATCGGCGACGATGGTCAGCATGGGGTTCCCCTCGTCGCTATACAGGACCGAACCGGTGGTCAGGTAGATGCCACCCTGGTACAGCAGGGTTTCGGTCGTGCTGTAGTGCTCGGCCGGATCGTTGGCGTTATAGAAAATCACGTCGACGGCCTGGTTGCCTTCAAGGTCGACGATACGCAAGGTTTGTCCCCGCCTGAACTTGAGCAAGTAAGGCTCGCCGGCGGGGATGGTCTGGTCGAGGACGGCATCCTCGGGGCGCAGCAGGCTTTCCTGGATACGGATGGCAGTGGCAGTCATGGTGGCGCTCTCAGGCAAGATAGAGCATGTCAGTGTTATGCAGGGCACGGGCGTTTTCGGGGCGGAAGCGCCGGCAGAAATCGTCCGCGGGGGCGGGACCGGAACGCCACAGCGCCAGGCCGACGGACTTGCCGTTGAAGTGCGGGCAGGGATCGAGCGGATGCGGGGCGGTCGAGAAAGCCAGGATCACGTTCATGTCGAGCCGCAGGTCTACGCAATCGCCGGCCCTGGCGTGACCGGATACAAAGCTGAAGCGTCCTTCCTCATCCACGACCACCTTGGAGAAGAAATTCACCGGGGCGATCAGGTCGCGCCGGGCCAGACCATATTTGCCGATCTCGACCAGTAGTCCGCTGCGACCGGATCGATGCATATCGTTGCGAAATTCCTGATAGCGGTGCCCGCCATACTTGTCGTTCATCCACTGGTCGTTCAGGAGCAGACCCAGTGGATCGTGCCAGCCCACACTATCGGCAGTGATGGAAGCCATGGCACGGCCCATATCGCTCATCAGGACATGGCCGCGGGTGTAGTGGGCAGTGTGCTGGGCCTTGAGCGAGTCGGGCATGTTGTAGCGCTCAAGTTTCTCCTGGGCTGCATAGAGCACCATGCTGAGGTTGGCGCCGGTTTCCAGCGCGGTCATGCGCAGCGTGGTCCCGCGTGACAGGACATAGGACCAGTGCGCCCCCCCGGGGACGATTTCCGAAAACAGCACTGTCTTGCCCGCGAGGTTGGGAGCAAAGTCACGCCAGTGTTCAGGTGCATCCACGGGATGTTCAGCCGGGGGGTTGGGAATATTCGCGGTGGCAGATTCCATGGGGAGCCTTTCAATCGGTCGCGGCGGGTGCCTGTAGCGGAGGCATCAGGGCGGCCATCAATTGCAGCCGGCCGGTAATGACGCCACGCAGGGAAATCATGGCATTGGCGATGGTGCGCAATCGCCGTGCGTGGCCCTGCACCAGCACGACTTCCATGATCTGGTTGTGGTCGAGATGGACATGCAGTGAACTCACCACCTCGTCGATATGCTGGTATTGCAGATCGGCCAGGCGCTTCTGGACATCGCGTGTCGAGCGATCGTAAAGCAGGGTGACTGTACCGACCATGACTTCGTCGCCCAGCTGGCGCTTGTGTTCGGCCAGTTGGTAATTGACCATCTCGCCAATGGCCTGCGAGCGGCTTTCATAACCGCGCTTGGCCACCATGGCATCGAGCTGGTCGAGCAGTGCCGGCGGCAGCGAAATGCTGATGCGACTGACACTGGTGGCTTTGGCGGTTTTGGCAGGCATGGCGAAATTGGGCGGGCGCGATCAGAACATGTAGCTGTAGCGTTCGGTTTCCCACGAACTCACGGCCAGATGGTAGGCTTCCCACTCTTCGCCCTTGTAGCGGATGAACTCGTTACGCAGTTCCTTGCCCAGTACGCTTTCGGTGAGCGGGTCGGCAGCAAAGGCGGCGACGGCCTCCTGAAGGGTCTGCGGCAGAAACTCGATGCCGCGCGCGTGACGTTCGGCCTCGCTGATGGTGTAGAGGTTGTCCTCGTTGGGATTGCCGGGGTCTAGCCCTTCGCGGATACCTTCCAGCCCGGCGGCCAGCACCAGGGTTGCCGCCAGGTAGGGATTCAACGCTCCGTCGGCATTGCGCGATTCGCAGCGGCCACCACCGGCCGGGATGCGCACCGAGTTGGTCCGGTTGTTGGAGCCATAGGCATTGAACACCGGTGCCCAGGAAAAATAACTCATGGCGCCGCGTCGCACCAGGCGCTTGTAGCTGTTGACGGTGGGAGCAAATACAGCGCACAGCGCACGACCATGCTTGAGGATGCCGGCAACGAACTGATAGCCGAGCTGGGTCAGCCCGATACCATGCGGGTCGTCCTTGGGGTCGCAGGCAAACAGGTTGGTACCGTTCCCCAGGGCGTAGAGCGACATGTTGAAGTGCGCGCCATTGCCGGTCTTGTCGGCGAAGGGCTTGGGCATCATGGTGGCGAGCAGGCCCTCCTCGCGGGCGTAATGTTTGGCCATGAAGCGGAAGAAAGTCAGGCGATCGCAAGTCGTCAGTGCATCGGCATACTGGAAGTCGAATTCGAACTGGCCGTTGGCATCCTCGTGGTCAAACGAGTAAAGATCCCAACCGAGGTCGTTGATGGCAGTCGCCATTTTGTCGAGCCAGCCGAAGCTGTTGGTAAAGCCGCGCACGTCGTAGCAAGGCTTAGTCAACTTGTCCTCGGCATCAGGGACACTGAGATGGCCGTCGGCGTCCTGCTTGAGCAGGTAAATCTCGCATTCGATGCCGAGGTTCATGCCAAAGCCCATCTTCGCCGCCTCGGCTAACTGGTTCTGCAATGCGACGCGTGTATTGAGGGGATAGGGGTTTCCCTGGAAATGGTTGTCGGCGGGAATCCAGGCAATCTTCGGCTCCCAGGGCAACTGGATCAGGCGGCTGAAATCCGGTACCGAGGTCAGTTCGTCGTCATTGGGGGCCTGGCCAAGGCCATCAAGGGCATAGCCGGTGTAGCGCTCCGAACCCTTGGCCATGTGCTTGAGATGGTGGATCGGCACCACCTTCGCCTTGGGTACGCCATGGATGTCGACATAGGCACCAATGCAGTATTTGACACCCCTGGCTGCGAGGTCAGTCTGGAGTTGGGTAATGTCGGGGGTCTGCGTCATGATGGGCTTTCACGTAAAGGAATGGGGTCAGGGAGAAAGCGTGTCGAAATAGGCATGGTTCAGCGGCGGCGTTTCGACACAACCGGCACGCACCAGACCCGTCAAATCTTCGACCAGCCACGCGAACCACTGTTCGCCTTTCTCTGTCGTGGCCTGGCTCGGACGACCGGTCACGCCGTTCCGGCTGGTGCGGTTGACCGGGTGGGCGAAGATACAGCCGGCGGTCCGGTCCGGATCGTCGGCACTGGCCAGTTTGTCACCGCGAACCCCCTGCGGGGCGATATGCAGCATGATCGACGTCTCCGCGTCATTGGCGTGCCAGTCATCGCCGTCGGCGGCATGGAACTCCCGCACGCGCCGGCTCAGGGTGGCGGTGTTGATGACCGCCACCATCAGGTCGTCGTGCGCGGCGCGCAGCAGTTCGAGGGCGCAACGCAGGGGGGCCGCATTGGTGACATGCGCGTTGACGATGATCAGCCGGCGCACGCCGCTGTGGTAGGCCCAGTCGCCGATCTGCCTAACAAACTCGATCAGTGCGGTCGGCGTGACGGCGATGGTACCGGGCCAACGCCGGCTATGCCCGGAAGAACAGCCATAGGGCAGAGTCGGCAGCATCGGGACGCCAGTCAAGTCTGCGACGGCATCACAGAGTTGCTCGGCAATGATCGTATCGACGCCGCAGCCCAGTTGCGGCCCATGCTGCTCGGTGGCCCCGACCGGCAGCAGCGCGGCATGGCCGACCTTGGCCAGCACTTCCGGCAATTCTTCCCAGGTGAGGTCCGACCAGCGCATGGCGTGTCCTTGAGCGTTATTCGACGTTGTCGGCAACATCGGTAAAGCGGATCATGTGCTGCTGTAGCGCACTGTCCTCTGCCAACGCGGGCGACAGATCGCCGTCTTCCTCGGCCGGATGAATCAGGGCTTCCAGCCTGTCCTTGGTGGCGCGAAACTCGGGCGAGCTGAACTGACCCGGCAGGCGCGGTCGGGGCACCGGCACCTCGATCACTTCCTGTACCTCGCCTGGGTGCGCCTTGAGCACCAGAACCCGGTCAGCAAGATAGATCGCTTCGTCAAGATCGTGAGTGATGAAAAGTATGGTGATATCGAGGTTGCGCCAAATCTCCAGCAGGTGTGTTTGCATCTTGGCACGCGTCTGCGCATCTAGCGCACCGAAAGGTTCGTCCATCAGCAGGATGCGCGGTTGATTGACCAGGGCGCGGGCAATCGCCACCCGCTGCCGCATGCCGCCGGAAAGCTCATGCGGGTAGGCGTCGGCAAACTTGCTTAGCCCGACCACATCGAGCCACAGGCGCGCCTCGCGTTCGGCGCTGTCGTGGCTGAAGCCGCTGATTTCGGGACCGAACATGACGTTTTTTTTCACCGTCAGCCAGGGAAACAGTGAATAACCCTGGAACACCATGCCACGGTCGCGTCCCGGACCACTGACCGGCTTGTCGTCCAGCAGGACATCTCCGGCGCTATGGCTTTCCAGCCCGGCCAGGATACGGATCAGTGTCGATTTCCCGCAGCCGGAGGGGCCGATGACGCAGACGAACTCACGCCGCCGCACTTTGAAGTTGATGTCGCGCAGCGCCTCGGTCTCTCCCTGTGCGGACTGATAGCGCTTGTGCAGGCCGCGCACCTCGAGAATCACTTCGCGCTGGCGGATACGCGCAAAGCGTGCTCGAACGGCTTCCGACTGATCGAGGTAGCTGGGCAAGGCATCCATCACTTGCGCTCCTGCGTGCGGTCCCAGGGAAACAGCCGACGTCCGAGGCGCGCCAGCAGCAGATCGCTGCCAAAACCAATGATGCCGATGATGATGATGGCAGCATAGACGTTTTCGAAGTGCTGGTAGCGTGCCTGCTGGGTGATGTACCAGGTGATGCCCGAACTCGTGCCGATCAACTCGGCGACGATCAGGTAGGTCCAGGCCCAGCCCAGCAGGATGCGCTGGTCGCGATACAGGTCGGGCAGGATACCCGGCAGCACCACCTTGGTGATCAGGCGCGCCCCCCGTGTGCCGAGGGTGCGCGCCGCTTCGATCAGGGTGATCTCCAGCTTGCGCGTCGTGTTAGCGATCACCAGCACCTGCTGGAAGAAGGTGCCGATGACGATGATGGCTATCTTCGGCCCGTCATAGATACCCAGTACCGCCACGGCCAACGCACCGAAAGCCGGTGCCGGCAGATAGCGGAAAAATTCGATGAAGGGCTCTTGCAGCCGGCCAAGCACCGTGTAGGTACCCCCCAGGATACCCAGCGGTACGCCGAACAACGATGAGATCACAAACCCCCAGAAGATGATCTGGATGCTGTGCCACAAACTCTCGTGAAGCCAGACGCCATCACGCCCTTGGGGCGGCGTGGTGAAGCCGGTGTAGAACGCCTTGGCCACCAGATGAGGTGCCGGCAGGTAAATCGGATTGGCCGGTATTCCGCTGGGCAGGGCCAGGCCTTGTTCGCGCATTTGCCGCGCTTGTTCGGCGAAATCGGCATGATCAATCAGCATGCCAGCCTGAAAATAACCGACCCCCCCCGGCTCCTCTACCATCACCTTCGGATGCCAGAGGAAGGGGAGGTAACTGATCATGCACCAGACCAGGATCGGCAGCAGAAATGAGCCCACCGCGAGCAAGGCGCGCTGCCGGGATTCCGGCAGGTGTGCGATGGCAGCGGGGAAACCCAGACTCATCTCGACTGCGCCCGGAGCGGTGACTCGCGCAAATTACTTGGCGTTGGTGAAGGATGGGTCGAGGTAGGCGTCGACGTTTTCCGCCTTCTTGTACACGCCGGCAGCCACGTTGAATTCATTTACAGTCTTGGTCGAGCCGTAGAGCGAGTCGAAGCCTGACCCCTTTACATAGACCTTCTTGCCCTCTTCAAGGCTCAACAGCTTGGTGCCCTTGAGCAGCGGCAAGTACTCGGCGGGGCTGACACCCGACTTGCCTGCCATGATTTTGACGGCATCCGGCTGGGTCTTCGGATCGTTGATATAGGCAACCACCTTGTCCCAAACCTTCAACACCTTGATCCACTCGTCGCGACGCGCCTTGACGCTGGCAGGATTGGCGGCCAGCACGTCATAGATCAGGCCTGGCTCATCGGCGGAGGTGTAGATCGGTTTGGAACCGGGTACTGCCTTCATTGCCTCGCCGGAAACCGGCTGCCAGGCGCCAATGGCCGAAATATCCGCTGCGGTCAACGTCTGGGGCGTCTCGTTGGTCTTGACGTTCACCAGTTTGACATCGCTTTCCTTGAGTCCGGCCTTCTTGAGCCCGTTCAACAGCAACAGGTGTTCAACCAGACCCTGCTCCAGGGCCACTTTTTTGCCTTTCAGCTCTGCCAGACTCTTGATGCCCGGCTTGGCCACGATCATGTCGTTGCCGTTGGAATAATCGGTCAACATCAACATCACGCTCTTGGCACCGCCGGAGCCGGTGACCAGCGCATCGCCGTTGGTCATGGTGACTGCATCAATCTTGCCTGCTGCGAATGCATCCATCGAAGCGGAATAGTCAAACCACTCGAATTTGACATCGACCCCGGCAGCCTTGAACCAGTCCTTTTCGATCGCCACCTGCCAGGCCACCCAACCCGGCCAGTCGCTATAGCCGATCTTGAGCGGCTGCGCCGCTTGCGCGGCGAAAGAGCAGGCTGCAGCAGCGATCGGAAGCAGCGCGCGGGCCAGCCAACGTTTCATTGCAGAAGAGGTCTTGCTTTTGGTCATGGTCGACTCCTGTTAGTGTTACTGAATTGATCGGGCGTAATACTGTCTGCGTCAAAGCAATAGCAGAATTGGTGCCAATCAACATGACGACCTCAACCAAATGATTAATATGAATTAAATCGATTTCCCACACATTTCCGGCTGCCGCCCGGCTGCGCTAAGCTGGTGCGGGTTGCACCAATGTGATGCAGAACCACGCCATAGGGGAATTCGTCACCCGCTGCGGAGTGCCGTGGTAAAGCCGGGACAGCTCAACCAGCTCAGCACTGTTCCCAAGGCAGGCTGTCGTAGCGCCAGCCGTTCTGCGAACCGCGATGATGGTGGTCATCCAACTCACCCTCGAAGCCGTGCAGCACGTTGTAGATGCGCGTGAAGCCGGCTGCCTCCAAGGCCAGGCCGGCATCCACCGAGCGGTTGCCGGAACGGCAGATCAGCACCACCGGGCGGTCGTGCGTGCTGCCGGCGAACTTCTTCACTTCGCCGACGAAATGGGGGTTGATGTCCCAGTCCGGGCCGTCGTTCCAGGCCACATGCAGCGCCCCGGCGGGATGGCCGACGAACAGGAATTCCATCTCGCTGCGGCAATCCACGAACAGTGCTTTCGGGTTGTCCTGCAAAAACTGGGCAGCTTCCTTCGGCGTCAGGTGGTCCATGGTGGTCTCCGTGGTAGGGCTTAGGGAAAAGCATTTCAAGCTAGAATTTTCCCCCAGTCAATCCCTCTGTCACCATTCCCATGCAACCAGACCGCTCCGGCGCATTGCGCGACCTGCTCGCGCAGCGCATCCTCATCCTCGACGGCGCCATGGGCACCATGGTGCAGCGGCACAATCTGGTTGAGGCCGACTATCGCGGCGAACGGTTTGCAGCCCATGCCAAGGACCTCAAGGGCAACAACGACCTGCTGTGCCTGACGCGGCCGGACGTGATCGGTGGTATCCATGCCGAATACTTGGCAGCCGGCGCCGACATCCTCGAAACGAATACTTTCAATGCCACGCGCGTTTCGCAGGCCGAATATGGCCTGGAAGAACTGGCTTATGAGTTGAATGTCGCCGGAGCACGACTGGCCCGCGAAGTGGCGGACCAGTTTTCGACGCCCGACAAGCCACGCTTCGTCGCCGGCGTGCTCGGCCCGACCTCGCGTACCTGCTCGCTGTCGCCGGACGTCAACGATCCTGGTTTCCGCAATGTCAGCTTCGACGCACTGGTGGCCGACTACACGGAATCGGTGCGTGGACTGGTCGAAGGCGGCGCCGACATCCTGCTGGTCGAAACGATCTTCGACACGCTCAACGCCAAGGCGGCGCTCTACGCCATCGAGCAGTTTTTCGACAATGCCGGCCGCCGCTGGCCGGTAATGATCTCCGGCACCATCACCGACGCTTCGGGTCGCACGCTCTCGGGCCAGACGGCGGAAGCTTTCTGGAATTCGCTGCGCCACGCCCGGCCGCTGTCCTTCGGCCTCAACTGCGCCCTTGGTGCGAAAGAACTGCGCCAGTACGTCGAGGAAATCGGCCGGGTCGCCGATTGCTTCGTCTCTGCGCACCCCAATGCCGGCCTGCCTAACGCCTTCGGCAGCTACGACGAGACGCCGCAGATGCTGGCCGACGAACTGGCAGGCTGGGCGCGCGACGGCCTGCTCAACATCGCTGGTGGCTGCTGCGGTACTTCGCCCGACCATATCAAGGCCATCGCCGAGACACTGAAAAACATTCCCCCCCGCCGTCCTGCCAGCGCCGACCTTTCATTAAGACTATCCGGGCTGGAGCCCTGCAACATCGGTGCTAACTCGCTGTTCGTGAACGTCGGCGAGCGTACCAATGTCACTGGCTCGCGCGCCTTCGCGAAGATGATCCTCGAAGGCCGTCTCGACGACGCGCTGACCGTCGCACGCCAGCAGGTCGAGGGTGGTGCCCAAATCGTCGATATCAACATGGACGAGGCAATGCTCGATGGCCGAGCCGCCATGGTGCGCTTCACCAACCTCGTTGCCAGCGAGCCCGACATTTCGCGCGTGCCGCTGATGTTCGACTCTTCGAAATGGGAAGTGATCGAGGCCGGCCTGAAGTGCGCGCAGGGCAAGGGCATCGTCAACTCCATCTCGATGAAGGAAGGCGAAGCCAAGTTTCTCGAACAGGCGCGCAAGGCCCGCCGGCTCGGTGCCGCCGTCATCGTCATGGCCTTCGACGAAGCCGGTCAGGCCGATACCTACCAACGCAAGATCGACATCTGCAAGCGTGCCTACGATCTGTTGGTTGCCGACGGCTTCCCGGCCGAGGACATCATCTTCGACCCGAACGTGTTTGCGATTGCCACCGGCATCGCCGAGCACGACAACTACGCGGTCGATTTCATCGAAGCCTGCCGCTGGATTCGCGCCAATCTGCCGCACGCCAATATCTCCGGCGGCATCTCTAATGTGAGCTTTTCGTTCCGCGGCAACGAGCCGGTGCGCGAGGCGATCCATACCGTTTTCCTCTACCACGCCATCCAGGCCGGCCTCACCATGGGCATCGTCAACGCCGGCCAGCTGGGCGTGTATGACCAGCTCGATCCGGTGCTGCGCGAGAAGGTCGAGGACGTGGTGCTCAATCGCAAGCCCTCATCTGGCCAAAGTCCGGGCGATGCGCTGGTCGAGTTCGCGACTTCGGTAAAGGGTTCCGCAAAAGAGCAGGTGCAGGATCTCTCCTGGCGCGAGTGGCCGGTCGAGAAACGCCTCGAACATGCCATGGTGCGCGGTATCACCGAATACGTCGTCACCGACACCGAGGAATGCCGCGCGGCACTCGCCGCCAATGGCAAGCCGCCGCTGCATGTGATCGAAGGGCCGCTGATGGCCGGCATGAATGCGGTCGGTGACCTGTTTGGCGCCGGCAAGATGTTCCTGCCGCAGGTGGTGAAATCGGCACGCGTCATGAAGCAGGCCGTCGCCCACCTCGTGCCCTACATCGAGGAAGAAAAGCTGCGCACCGGCGCGGCGACCAAAGGCAAGATCGTGCTCGCCACCGTCAAGGGCGACGTGCATGACATCGGCAAGAATATCGTCGGCGTGGTGCTGGCCTGCAATGGCTACGAGATTGTCGACCTCGGCGTGATGGTTGCGCCGGACAAGATCCTGCATGCCGCGCGCGAACACAACGCCGATGCGGTAGGCCTGTCGGGCCTGATCACGCCCTCGCTGGAAGAGATGAGTCATGTCGCCAGCGAGATGCAGCGCCAGGGTTTCAGCGCGCCGCTGCTGATCGGCGGGGCGACCACCAGCCGCGCTCACACCGCGATCAAGATCGCGCCCAATTACCAAGGTACGGTGGTCTATGTGCCGGATGCCTCGCGCGCGGTCGGCGTCGTTACCAAGTTGCTGTCGATCGACCATGCCGCCGGCTACAAGGACGAAATCGCCGTCGACTACGCCAAGGTGCGCGAACAGCATGCCGGCAAGCAGGGCGTGAAGCTGCTGACGCTGGCAGCCGCGCGCGCCAACAAGAAAACCCTCGACTTTTCACCGTTCAAGCCGCGCCGGCCGGGCATTCGCCCGCTGTGCAAAATCGACCTGGAAACGCTGGCCCGCTACATCGACTGGACGCCCTTCTTCCAGACCTGGGACCTGCACGGCCGCTATCCGCACCTGCTGGACGACGCCGTGGTCGGCGAGCAGGCACGCTCGGTTTTTGCCGATGCGCAGGCGATGTTGCGGAAGATCGTCGATGAAAACTGGCTGACCGCCAATGCAGTGTTTGGCTTGTTCCCGGCGAATTCCGTCGGCGACGATATCGAGATTTACAACGATGAGACGCGCGACTCCGTAGCGATGACTTGGCACGGCCTGCGCCAGCAGCACGAGCGGCCCAGTGACCAGCCCAATCTCTGCCTTGCCGATTTCATTGCACCAAAAGTCGGCGCTGGCGGGACGGCAGATTACATCGGCACCTTCGCCGTCACGGCGGGCATCGGCATCGAGGCGAAGCTGGCAGAATTCGCTGCCCAGCACGACGACTACCACGCGATCATGCTGAAGTCGCTGGCCGATCGGCTGGCCGAAGCCGCTACCGAATGGCTGCACGAGCGTGTGCGCATCGACGACTGGGGTTATGGACGAGAGAGGGAAAATCCTGCGCGTCTCAGCCTTGGTGATCTGATTGCCGAAAAATACCAGGGCATCCGCCCGGCGCCCGGTTATCCAGCCTGCCCCGACCACATGGTCAAACAGGCCTTGTTCGACCTGCTCGACCCGCCGGGCAATGCCGGCATGGGCCTAACCGAAAACTTCGCCATGACGCCGGCTGCTTCAGTCGCGGGCTTTTATTTCGCCCACCCGCAGGCGAAGTATTTCGCCATCACGAAAATCGGCCGCGACCAGCTTGAAGATTGGTCGGCACGCGCCAACATCAGCATTCCAGAAGCCGAAAAATGGCTCGCCCCCCTGCTGTAACCCCAAACCGAGGAGAAAAAATGAGCGAAACAGATAAAGTTGGCGATGGTCGCCTGTCCTTCAGGGAAGCCGTGGCCCACGTGATGCAGAAAGGCCAGCCGGTCTTTGTCGCCATGCCGGTTTTCGGCGAGCGGACCGACGACGAGCAACAGACTGCCGAAGGTGCGCGCATCTTCATCATCGAACCGGACGGGGAAGGTGACTGGCAGGTGCGCTTCATCGCTGGCCCGTTCTTCTCCAATGCCTACGCCGCCAACGAAGTGATCGTGCCCGAGGAACTGCCGGACAGCGTGCGCGAGTTGCGTTTCATGCCCACCCACTACGAGCCGAACTGGCTCGACGAGCAGGTGCAGATCCTGATCCAGAAGCTGGTGCGCGCCAGCGGTATCGAGGCACAACTGCCCGATTACGAGCACGCGCCGAGCCAGGCCGCCGGGCCGGAGGCAGTCTTCCCCATCTCCTTCATCGGCAAGGCGCACTGAGGTAATATCGCCCTAACTTTTGGAAGGGTAATCAGATGAGTGAAGACGCCCTGCGCGGCACGCGTGCCCATGCCCCCGACCTCGACTGGAGCCAGGTCCGCGAGACTGTGCTGATGCTCGAACTGGCCGCCGGCCAGGTCGAGGCGGCCATGCGTGATTCGACCAGTTCGGTGGATGTACTGACGGATACCTTCACCTCCCTCGCCGAAACCCTGCAAGTGATTGATGCTGCCATCGGCACCCTGCCCGATACCGTCGGCAACGGGCTGGTCAAGGCCGAAATCCAGGACAACACCCGGTTGGTGGCCAGCAAGGTACATCAGGCCATCGTCGCCTTCCAGTTTTACGACAAGTTGGCGCAGCGCCTCGACCATGTGTGCCATGGCCTCGCGAACCTGTCCCGGCTGGTGTCCGACCAGCGGCGGCTCTACAACCCGCAGGAGTGGAAGGGCCTGCAGGACCAGATCATTGCCAAATACACCATGGAAGAAGAGCGCGCGATGTTCGAATCGGTGCTCAACGGCGCAACCGTCGAGGAAGCCCTGAATACCTACAAAGAAGCGCGTATGCAGGAAATGCAGGATTCCGGCGGCGAGATCGAGTTTTTCTAGACGCCCCAGACGACGGGTTTCTTCTCAGCCAGCGATTCCTCAAGCATTGAGAGCAGTGGTAGCGCACGTTGCGTCAGGCTGACGCGTGGGCGCTTGCTGCCACCCTCGGCGACTTCCATGACGGGTTCTTCTGCCAGCACCTGCTCACGGTGCCGGGCTTTGTCGGCCTCAATGGCGGCCTTGAGGCGGGCGATGGCGTCCGGCAACTGCTCGACGGTGACGATGCCCTGGTCGACAATGCCCTTGCCCATCAGTTCCATCATGCGCTTTGCCACATCGCCGAAGTAGATGACATCCGCGCTGGCGGCGGATTTGAAAGTGACGATCGTGCCCATCACAGCAGCCGATCGGCCGCGTAGGCGAGATGCCCGCCGATCAAGGTGTAGCGCACCTCGCCGGCGAGGCCGTGGCCGAGGAAGGGTGTATTCTTGCCCTGGCTCTTCAGCCGCTCGCGGCTGACCGTGACGGCCGTGGCCGGATCGAAGATGCACAGGTCGGCGGGGCTGTCTACGGCGATGCGGCCGCATTCCAGCCCGAGGATGCGCGCCGGGTCGCTGGTGATCTTGGCCAGTGCCGTGGTGAGCGGCAACTGGTTTTCGTTGGCCCATTTCAGTGTAAGCGGCAGCAGCAATTCGAGTCCGGTGGCGCCGGCTTCAGCCTCCGCAAACGGCACCTGCTTGGCGTCGTCATCGACGGGGGTGTGATCGGAGCAGAGCACGTCGATGCTGCCATCGGCCAGGCCGGCGGCAAGCGCGGCGCGGTCGGCAGTGCTGCGCAGGGGCGGGTCGAGACGGGCATGGGCATCGAAGTAGCCGATATCGTCATCGCACAGATGCAAGTGGTTCACCGTGATGTCGCAAGTCACCGGGAGACCGCTGGCCCGTGCGGCGCGGATCAGTTCAAGCCCGGCCGCGGACGAAAGACGGCGAATGTGCAGCCGCACGCCGGTTTCGCGCGTCAGTTGCAGATAGGTCGCCAGGGCGACGGTTTCGGCGATGACGGGAATTCCCGCCAGACCGAGTCGCGCGGCGACCGCACCGTCATGTGCGACACCGTTCCTGCCCAGATGGGCATCCTGCGGATGCAGCCAGACGGAAAAGCCGAAGGTGGCGGCGTACTGCATCGCGCGCAACAACACCTGGGTATCGACGATGCTGGCATTGGCCTGGCCGAAGGCGATGCAGCCGGCCTCGGCCAGTTCGGCCATCTCGGTGAGGCGCTGGCCGGCCAGCCCCATCGTCAGTGCACCGAGCGGATGCACATGGGCGAAGCCGGGCTGGCGTGCGCGGTATTTGAGCATTTCGACCAGGCCCGGCTCGTCGAGCGGCGGATCGGTGTCGGGCGGGCAGACCAGGCGCGTCACTCCGCCGGCGGCGGCCGCCGCCATCTCGGATTCCAGCGTGGCCTTGTATTCGAAGCCGGGCTCGCGCAGGCGCGCCGACAGGTCGATCAGGCCGGGGCAGACGATGCAGCCGCCCGCATCGATGACACCCTCGGCGCGGAAACCGCCGGGTGCCGTCTCGCCAGCGCCGACTATTTTGCCGTCGGCGATGAAGACACTGGCGGGCCGGTCCAGACCGCTGGCCGGGTCGATGACGCGACCGTTCTGGATGGAAATTTTCATGCTGAAACTCCGACTAGCACCAACGGAATGGCAGGTAGCCTTCCTCGACCGCAGCTAAGGTTCGCTCGCGCATGTTCGAAATATGCACCTCCGCCCATACGGCTTTGCAACGAGCTAACAGGGAGTATTTCAATGCCAACATCTATGTCGTCGCTCAGATAGATTGCTACTCCCTCGGAAGCCGTATCGAGAGCATGAGAGGAAATCTGTTGCGGAAAAAAATGAACCGCCACCCTGCGCTTCTCAAACCAATCATTGCCGAAATGACCCCAACCAGACTCCATCAACTTATCAACAAACATGTTCCTCAGTGCCGCTATATCGAATTCGTGGGTTGGTGAAATCTCGAAGGGCCGCAAATTTGTCGAACAGTGCCATTGGGTTATCGAAACAGCTTCGTGAATTTCTGCCCAAAGCGCAGCTTGCCGAACAGTCAAATACTCCAGTCCATTCACATAAGAAAACATCTCCGATACTTTCATAAGACATCTCCGGCGAAGGATAGGCCGTGCAGAAGTCGAAGGCGATCTGCGGCAGAATGATTTGCATATGTCGGCCAGGTAGGTACATATTCATCCGCCTGATTTCCCCATGCAGTCCAGCCCAGCCGCGAACCGCGTGCGAAAAGTTCGAGAAATGGACCAAAGCTACAGGATTCAATGATGCCGTAGGTTTCGTCCGGTTTTCTAGAGTGTTCGCGCTTTCTGGTTCGGAGAACATTGACCTGACGCCTGCCTGGCGAGAGGGTGCGAGCGTTCTTTCCTCGTGTTCCGAACAACAACAATTCTGTGGTGTTTCGAAAATAGAATCCGACACCCCTGCCGTCCGGTTCGCCGTCCCTGCGGACTTTGTGCCAAACAATGTTTGTCTTGTATGCGAACCCCCATGCCGATAAAACTTGCAATCCCTCTGGCAGCAGGGCATTGGGTACCCAGAGGTAAAGGTGGGAAGTTTCAGCGACGAGTTCGGATACCGGTAGCCTGCAAATGTCGGCGACACCCATCGTGCCATAGCGAGAAAGCCGTTTATGTTCCGGGGCCACTTTCCCTGTTCGGTTTATAAACTGCCACGGGGGATCAGCCAGAACGGTACCGAATTTCGTTTTTCCGCAGCTTGCCAGTAAATCCGACGATGGGGAGGATTCAATGCGGTTTTCTGTCATCGTTACAATCTCCAGTCGGAAACGGTACGCGGCGTAATGCCCAACGCAAGTACGGGACAACTACCCGCCCGTCCGGCATGCAGCCGATACAGGAGTTTCCCCATCCATGTCGTGCTGCTTGAACGGACTTTCCCAAGTTGATCGAATATGGGATTCAACTCCGCGCTTCGAGTCAGGATTACGCCGGCACCGATTAGTCCACACTCGTGAAATGCGCGCAGCGCATACAAATCTCGGTCGAATGTTTGATCTTTGCTGTTCCATTCGAAATCAAAGGCTACGCCGTTCTTGACGAAATCGACTTTATGACCATCCAAAAAATTCTCGCGCCTGATCTTTTCATTCCCGATCTTTCTCTTTCCAGCATACGTTTCAATAGAGATATGTAAATCTCCGCGGATACGCGCTTCCCGCCAGTCCAAACGATAAAGAGTGGAGTCGAGCATCTTATGGATATCAGATTCATTCCCGCCTGGCTTCGATATGTCTGCAAGGGTTAGCTGAAATTCATCCAGTGCGCCGATTAATTCTCTGTATTCGGTCGGCCAAGCTGTTGCAAGGAGTTCAGCGGCATGGCGAATGTTATGAACCTCGAAACGGTCAAAAATCGAGGCTGGAATGAATTGGGTAATGGGATTGTGCATTCACCCCCCCGCCAGCATGCTCATCACCGCCATGCGCACCGCGATGCCGAAGGTCACCTGCGGCAGGATCACTGCCTGACGACCGTCGGCGACGGCCGAATCGATCTCGATGCCGCGATTCATCGGGCCGGGGTGCATGACGATCGCGTCGGGCTTGGCAAGTGCCAGTTTTTCGGGCGTCAGGCCGAAGGACTTGAAGTATTCCTGCGGGCTGGGCAGCAGGGCGCCGGCCATGCGTTCGTTCTGCAGCCGCAGCATCATCACCACGTCGGCGCCGCGCAGGCCCTCGGCCAGGTCGTGGCAGACACGCAGCGGCGCACCCTCGATCATCCGTTCGGCGGCGGAGGGCAGCAGCGTTTTCGGCCCGACCAGGCGGATGTCCGGTACGCCCAGTGTCGCCAGCGCGTGCAACTGGCTGCGCGCGACGCGCGAGTGCAGGATGTCGCCGACCACTGCCACGGTCAGCTTGGTGAAATCCTGCTTGTAATGGCGGATGGTGAACATATCGAGCAGGCCCTGCGTCGGGTGCGAATGGCGCCCGTCGCCGGCATTCACGACATGGATGTGCTTGCTGCCGATGGCGGCGAGATGTTGCGCGATCAGGTAGGGTGCGCCGCTCGACGCGTGGCGCACCACGAACATGTCGGCCTGCATGGCGGCAAGGTTGTCCACCGTGTCGAGCAGGCTTTCGCCCTTGGCCGCCGAGGAGGTGTTGATGTTGAGGTTGATCACGTCGGCCGACAGGCGCTTGGCGGCGATCTCGAAGGTGGTGCGCGTGCGGGTCGAGTTCTCGAAGAACAGGTTGAACACGCTCTTGCCACGGAGCAGAGGCACTTTCTTCACTTCGCGCTCGGCGACGGCGGTGAAAGGCTCGGCACGATCGAGGATGTCGTGCAGGATCTCGCGCGACAAACCTTCTAGCGAGAGCAGGTGGATCAGTTCGCCGTGGCTGTTGAGTTGGGGGCTCAGTTGGGTGTCAGGGGTCATTGTTCGCTCAGGCTGAAAGTCAGCAGGCCCGCCGCATCGCGGTGGAGGTCGAGGCTCTGGCCGGGCAGCAGGGGCATCCGGTGCGGACAGTAAGTCGCGGCGACCGGCAACTGGCGACCCCCGCGATCAACCAGTACGGCCAGGTCGACCTGCGCCGGCCGGCCGTAATCGAAGATCTCGTTGAGCGCGGCGCGGATGGTCCGGCCGGTATAGAGCACGTCATCGACGAGAATCAGGTGGGCGCCCTCGACATCAGGCAGGTGCGAGGCGCGGCCACCGGCGCGCAAACCGTTGCCGATGTGATGATCGTCGCGATGGAAGGACACGTCGATGCTGGCGAGTTGGGTTTGCATACCAAGCGCAGTATGGAGCGCTTCGGCGACCCAGACGCCGCCGGTATGGATGCCAACCAGGACCGCGTTTGGCATCACGTGCGGCCGCATCAGGGCTGCAAGCTGCGACAGCAGTTCAGTGGCAGAGGGAGGCAGAGGGGGCATGATGTTGGTCCAGCCAGGCTTGCAGGATGACGGCGGCCGCCTCGGCATCGAGGCGCAGCTTGTTTTTCAGTTTGTCTCCGGTCAATCGCGTTTCGGCAACGCAGGAGGAGTAGCGTTCGTCGGCCAGGTCCACCGGCAGACCGAAACGGCCGTTGAGTTGATGGGCAAAACGTTCGCAACGGGCGGCAAAGGGATGTTCGCGATCATCGGGTTGGTGCGGCAGGCCAACCACCAGCCGGGTCGGTTGCCATTCCTCAATAAGCTTGCCGATGGCGGCAAAGCGACGTTCGTTGGCGGCTTCGGCGACCGTGGTCAGCGCGCGCGCTTCGCCGAGCAGGGTTTCGCCGATGGCGATGCCGATGCGCTGCTCGCCAAAATCGAAAGCCATGATGGTTTCCGATCGGGCGCCGGCCAGGTCAGGCATGTCCCGCCACTTCGGAAAGGTTGGCGAAATCGACACCGAGCAACTGCATGGCCGCAGGCAGGCGTTCCTCGGGCGGCAGGCCGAAGATAATGCCGGGATCGGCGGCCACCGTCAGCCAAGCGTTCTGCGACAGTTCCCATTCGATCTGCCCGGCAGCCCAGCCGGCATAGCCCAGCGTCACCAGCACTTCTTCCGGCGTGCCGTCGTCGTTCATCGCCTGGAGGATGTCGCGCGAACTAGTCAACCCGATGTCGGGACTGACGTTCAGCGTGGATTGCCAACTGCCGACCGGGCGGTGCAGCACGAAGCCGCGATCGGTTTGCACCGGGCCACCGAAGAAGACCGGTAGGTCGCGATACTTTTCCTGATTCTCGCCCGGTACCAGCGGCAGATTGACGCGCTCGAACAGGGTGCCGAGATTGATGTCGAGCGGGCGATTGATGATGACGCCGAGGGCACCCTCCGCGTTATGCTCGCAGATGAAGGTCAGCGTGCGCGAAAAATTCGGATCGGTCATGGCGGGCATGGCAATCAGAAAATGGTTCGCGAGGCTGATCGATTCGAAGGTTTCAGTCTGGCTCATGATTGGTGACCATTGTAATCTGTCGGCCCACGCATTGCGAACCGCCTCCCCATGTTCACCCCCCTGCACGATATCTACGAACCCTCCGCCATCCTGCCCTTGCCGGATGGCCGCTTTCTCGTCGCGGAGGACGAGAAGTCGCGCCCGTTCCGCCTCGTCACGCTCCGTCCGGATGGCACCACGCACAGCGTCCCGCTCGACACGGCAACGCCGGGGGGCGATTTCGCCAAACTCGACGATCTGGAAGGTCTCGCCGCCGATGCGGCCGGCCACGTCTATGCCATCACCTCGCATTCGCGCAGCGGCAAGGGCGAAGAGAAAACAGCCCGCGAACGGCTGGTGCGCTTTCGCGTGGCAGGCGACCGCCTCGTCGCGCCCGTCATCGTCGCAGGGCTGAAAGCCGCGCTGATCGCCGCGCACCCCGTGCTGGCCGAAGCCGCCGCGCGCCGCGACGTCAAGGCGGAAGGCGGCCTCAACATCGAGGCACTGGAAATCACGCCGGACCAGCAAGCCCTGCTGGTCGGCTTCCGCAGCCCGCTGCATGCCGGTCGCGCACTGATCGCCCGCATCGAAAACCCGGCAGCCATGTTCGACCACGGCGCCGCACCGCGCATTGCCGCGCAACTGACTACCCTCGACCTCGCCGGCCACGGCCTGCGCGGCCTGTCCCACATCCAGGCGCTGGATGGCTATCTGCTCATCAGCGGCCCCATCGCCAGGGAACAGACGCAGTTCCGCCTCTGGTTCTGGAACGGCCGGGAAGCCGATGCGCCGCGCCACGCCAGCGTCCCCGGCCTGCCCGGCTTCGAACACGCCGAAGGCATCGCTCCCGCCACCATCAACGGCCAGCCGCGCATCATCATTGTCAGCGACGACGGTGACCGAGAGGCCGGGCAAGCCGCGCGTTTCCTGCTGCTCGACCCAAAGCAGTTGCAGATTGACGATTGACCATCAAGCAAATTTCCGCACTCGGCCAGGAGCGGAAGTTCCACCTTCCCTGATAGCCGACCGTCAAATGGCAGGTTCACTCTGAAACCTTCCGGAGATCTATTCCAGCTCATCGATCCAATAGCCCTTCGACCTGTAGTTCGTCTCGGTCAGCAACGCATCGGCAGGCGTCAGGTGTATGTACAGCAAACAAATCTTGAATTGACCATTTTTGTGGCATGATACGGGTTGATACGACTCAAGCCCCAATGCACGCCAATAGAAGATCAATACAGATGAACTTGAACCAAGCCGCACAGACCATTGGAGTGTCTGCAGTAACGCTCAAGAGATGGCTCATCAGTGGAAAAGTGAAAGACGTTGACCGCGATAGGAATAACTGGCGAGTTTTCACCGCTGCCGACATTAAACGAATCAAGCAATATGCATCTAAGAATTCCGACAACTCTGCACCCAGCACAAGTTCTGTACCTCTAAATCGTTCGATCTACTCCGCAGCATCATTCTTCGCCGGGATCGGCGGGTTTGACATCGGCTTTGAGTCAGCAGGTTTCTCGATCTCAATGCAGTGTGAGGTTGAGCCATTCTGTCAGTCCATTCTTAGAAAGCACTGGCCTAGTCTTCCCCTCCACCCTGACATTACGAAATTAAAAAATGACGACATCCCAAAATCCGACGTTTGGGTCGGAGGCTTCCCGTGTCAAGACCTCTCTCTTGCTCGAATGGGTAAAAGAGATGGACTTAGAGGGAGCAAGTCCGGCCTGTTTTATGAGTTTGCTAGATTGGTTGGAGCAGGCAAGCCCAGAGTTATTCTTCTCGAAAACGTTGCAGGCCTACTCAGCTCCCACGGAGGAAAGGATTTTGGGATCGTGCTCTCAACGCTGGCCGAGCTCGGGTATTCTGTCGGATGGCGTACTTTTAACAGCAAACACTTCGGAGTTCCCCAATCACGGCAAAGGGTCTACGTTGTCGGATGTCGTGGAGACGGGCGAGGTCCAGGAGAAATACTTTTTGAGTCCGAATGCAGCAAAGGGCATCATTCGAAGGGCGGACCGCATGGGAAGGAATCTGCGGCCTCATTTCAGGATGTCATTGGAGATCCTGGCGGCGAAGGCCCTGTAATTCAGGCCCTCGCCTATTGTCTCTACGCGACCTCTGCGCGGCATACGGGGACAGACTGGAGCCGCAACTATGTTTGCTATCCCAAGATTGGCAAGGTTCGTCGGCTGATACCTGCTGAATGCGAAGGGGTTATGGCCTTCCCTAAGGGCTGGACGATTCCCGCGCAAACAACCCTGAGTGCTGACGACTTGGATTCAGCTAGGTACCACGCCCTTGGAAACGCAGTCACTCCGCCCGTTGCGGAGTGGCTTGCTCTGCGAATCAGGCAACATCTGGAATCTCGTGACTTCCCTGAAGCAGATCAGAAGTTCAATGCCCTGTTGTACGCCTTGAGGAACAAGGGGTTGGGCCAGTTGGAACTGTCCTTCGGTAATACAGAGGTTGAAACTACGCCTTGAATATCTTTGAGTCCGTTCAGTTTGAGAAGACCGACGGACTCGGCAGCCAAGGCTCCAGCCGATATGGCAATCCCGTAGGTTGATGTTGGCGTGTTATAGCTCAACTGCAAAATGCCAGCGTCAAATGCCCAATGACAGAGCTTGCTTAAGCAAAGTCCGTTGCTGACGGCGTTCAAGTCGTACTCTGCCCACGGAAGAATATGGGCAGCATCTACGCCTGAACTTCCAGTCGCTGGGGTTTTGGGTAACCGCATTCCAGTGAAAAGGCAGGTGTGGTCGTATGCCTGACGAACATCGTTACTAAACTTGGCCCCCGCTGCACCACGCAGCACTACCTGTTGCCAAACCTTAACTCTGTTTCTTGCGGCTTCCTTCAACTCTTCAAGGTTCTCTTCCCCAAGGGCCATCGCTTCTTCGGTTTCAGTAGCGTGAACCCCAAGCCACATTAGCTCATCAAGGTTAGGTAGGTTGAGATCTTTGGTAATGTGACGAAGGGGATCATCAGGTTCAATATTTGCCAGCCGAATCGATTCAGCAGCACCAATCACTGCTCTAACATCGCCACTGTTAAAAGCATTCCTGAACTGAAGAACCGCATTGGCAATAGCAGAACTCTGCTTAGAAGCAGCATCCCAACAAGCCATAACAATGCGTAGGCGTTCAATTACATCCAGCCGAACAGAATCGAACGTTGAGTTAGAAAGCACCATCTGGGTTGGCGAAACAACTATCTCGGTATTTGATAGTTCCACCACATCAAATGGAATAGACATCACGGAGAAGTTGTCTTTATATACTTGGAGTTTACCTCCTGGTGTTGCACCGATTTCTCTCTTGGGCTTGGGCAGCAAAAGAATTGCAGCCAAGACCAGGTAGATATGGTGATCGGAGTGCGGATCAAAAAGTCTGATACGAGGCTTGCCTTGCGTATGACGAACAAAGTTATTGGTTGGGAATTTGAACCCTGGAAGCAGTTCTAAAACAATCTCACGGTCGATTACGTCATGAACACGTATGGCCTCATGGCTCCCTGCCACTTCGTACTCACCTCTGCCCCCACTTGTTCTCAGTGCGATTCGCATCCATCACCACCGTATCAGCAAGATTGTGTTTGCCTGTAATGGTACGACAACTGCTCATCAGGAGGTAGCCATTAGTTATGATCCAATTGTCCGGCAGCTCAGGGTCGCTACCCGCCGTCCCGCCAGCGCCGACTTTTGATGGAAACAGGTTATGACTGCCGCCCTCGTCTGGTTTCGCCGCGACCTGCGTGATTTCGATCACGCCGCCCTGTCGCGCGCCCTGCGGCAGCATGAACGGGTTTTCTGCGCCTTCGTCTTCGATACCGACATTCTGGAGCCGTTGCGCCAGCGCCGACTTTTTGCCGACCGGCGCGTCGACTTCATCCTGCGGGCGGTAGAAGAACTCGCTGCCGCGCTCAAGGCCAGGGGGGGCGGGCTGATCGTCCGTCACGGCCGGGCGGTCGAGGAAATCCCGCGACTGGCGGCCGATTTGGGCATCGCCGCGGTGTATGCCAACCGCGACTACGAACCTGCTGCGCGCGAACGCGATGCCGCGGTGGCGCGACAACTGGCGACCGAGGGGCGCGACTTCATCGATTGCAAGGACCAGGTGATCTTCGAGCGCGACGAGGTGCTGACCCAAGGCGGCACGCCGTTTTCGGTGTTTACGCCTTACAGCCGGGCCTGGCGGGCAAAGTTGTCTCCGGGTGATCTGGCCGAACACGACTGCACACCAGGGAACGGGCAACTTGCCGTCCTGCCGGAACCGACTTTTCCGGCCTTGTCTGATCTTGGTTTTCTGCCGACCGACCTGAAGCTCCCTTGTGGCATGTCGGGCGGCGCGCAACTGTTCGAGGATTTCCTGACGCGCATCGACCGCTACCACGCGGCGCGCGATTTTCCCGCCGTGAAAGGCTGCTCCTACCTGTCGCCGCACCTGCGCTTCGGCACGGTCTCGATCCGGCAACTCGCGGCTGCGGCCCATGCGGAAAGCCTGCAACCGCAAGGAAAGGGCGCCGGGGTGTGGCTCAACGAACTCATCTGGCGCGAGTTCTACCAGATGGTCCTGTGGCACCGGCCGGATGTCGTCGCGCACGCCTTCAAACCCGACCATGACACGCTGGCCTGGGATGCGGCACCCGAACTGTTCGCGGCATGGCAAACCGGACATACCGGCTATCCGCTGGTCGATGCCGCCCAGCGCCAGTTGTTGCAGAGCGGCTGGATGCACAACCGCCTGCGCATGGTGTCGGCCTCGTTTTTGACCAAGGATCTCGGCATCGACTGGCGGCAGGGCGAAGCCCACTTCGCCGACTGGCTGCTCGACTACGATCTCGCCGCCAATAACGGCGGCTGGCAATGGGCGGCCTCGACCGGCTGCGATGCCCAGCCCTACTTCCGCATCTTCAACCCGGTGACGCAGTCGGAAAAGTTCGACCCGCAGGGAAAATTCATCCGCCGCTACCTGCCGGAACTCAAGGACGTGCCGGACAAGTTCATCCACGCACCGTGGCAGATGCCATTTCCGCCGGCAGAGTACCCGCCGCCGGTGGTCGACCATGCGCTGGCGCGGAAACGGACGCTGGCGCGCTTCGGCGCGATCAGAGCCCCGAAGACTTGAGGAAGGATTCGAAGCTGCTTTCCGAGTAGCCGTTGATGCGCTGGCTGTGCGACAGGGAGACCGGCACGCTCTGTCCGCCGAGGGCGCGAAACTCCGACTGGTAGGCGGCGTTGGCCGTGATGTCCTTCTCGGTGAAGCGTGTGCCCCGGTGCTGCATGTATTCCTTCGCGCGCTTGCAATAGCCGCAACTGGGCGTGGTGTAGATCCAGACCTCGCCCAAGGGAGGCGCGATCGTCGCGGTAGCGAATTCTTCCGAGGCGGTTTTCGCCTTGCGGCGCGCGTCGGGTACCAGAGTGGTGCCATCGCCGACCGAGACCGTGCCACGTAGCTGGATGGCGTTGGCCGCGCTGGCCGGCGGCCGGTCGCCGTAATGGGTGCGGCCCTGCGCATCGACCCATTTTGTCACCTGAGCTCCTGCGCCGATGGACAGTGATAGCAGGCAAAGCAGCAGGCATGTTTTCATGACGTCGGACAACTTGTGACAGCCAGCTTGCGATCGAAGTAGTCCTGCACGAATTCGGCCTCGGCAGGCAGCAGCTTGGGTTTGACGTTGAGGATCAGCCTGCCGGCGGGATGTTGCCGGCACCATGTGGCCGTGTCGGCATAGTTGTCGATGACGGTGATCGGTCGCCGCAGGCGACCCAGGAAATCGAAAATGCCCGGATATTCGCCGACAAAGGCAAGGTCGGTACCGGTTGCCTCAAGCCTGGCGAGATGATGGGCGATCGGCCGCACGTCGAGGACCTTCATGACCGTGGGCAGCACGGCAACGCTGAAAAAACCGATCAACAGCGTTCCGCCCACCGCGAGATGGAGGGTGGTCGCGAGGGGGGTGGTACGCTGCCGCAGTTCGAGGACCGCCAGCGCCAGGGCGATGAAGAAGAGCGACGCGGCGAGGGTGGGGATGGTAAGGGTGGTCTGCGCCATTTCCGGTATGCGCACGCCGGCCAGCAG
>JACDZJ010000055.1_pt1 | contig 54817 bp, 52 predicted proteins | sample 7365721 | NCBI WGS metagenome assembly JACDZJ01 (sample SAMN15143480, study PRJNA637477) | pond metagenome | biome: freshwater wetland ecosystem [ENVO:00000243]; feature: pond [ENVO:00000033]; material: pond water [ENVO:00002228]; isolation source: pond water containing pink berries ... | reverse complement strand
TGTCGACGGTTACCGCTGTATTTTAAGCTACCTCATCAGTTTCGATCGCACCCGGACCGCTCACCGCTCGCGCTGGATGCTCCCGATGATTTTCAGGCGCGGGTCAGTCGGCGTCCGGACCTCACCGCTCCTGTCGCGCCCAGGCGACAATACTCCGAGTGTCCATGGCACCCGCGGTTCGCCGCACCTCGGCCCCGCCCTTGAACAAGGCGAGCGTCGGGATACTCCTGATCCCCAATCGCGCGGCCAGCGCCTGCGCTTCCTCGGTATTGACCTTCACGAGCCGGAACGCGGGTTCCAGGGCACGCGCCGCCGCCTCGAACGCCGGCGTCATCGCGCGGCAGGGGCCGCACCAGGGTGCCCAGAAATCCACCAGCAGGGGCACATCGCTGCGGCTGAGATGGCGGGCAAATCCGGCCTCATCCAAGGCCACCGGCTGACCCGCAAACAACGGTTGATGACACTGGCCGCACTTGGGGTCCGCCCCCAGGCGCGCCGCCGGCACCCGGTTGACCGCGTCGCAGGCCGGGCAGATCACATGGAGACTCTCGGACATCGGAGTAACCTCACACTTCAGCACTGATCGTAAAACCTCGTCCCTGAGTCAGGATACTACAGCAACGCGGAAACCGCAGCGATCTCCCGGCGGGGTTTGTACGCCAGCGCACCGACCCGCCCGACGGTCCAGCCTATAACACTATAGTCTCAGACGGATCTGAGCATCGGCACGCATCAATCGAACCTTTTTCGTCGACAGAGAGCACAATGATGAACCACCATACCAACATCCTGGCCATTGGTATCGCGATCACCGCCATGAGCGCGGTCCTAGCCACGTCGGCGCAGGCCCAAAACGGCGTGGTCGGCGGCCCCTTGCCGTTCGCGAGCTACGATCAGGACGGCAACGGCAACGTGACTGAGCAGGAGTTCGACCGGGTTTACACGCAACAGATCAGGGACCGTGCGGCGGCGGGGGCGCCCATGGGCGGGATCGCCAATACGACGACCTTCGCGACATTCGATCGGAACAGCGACGGGCAGATCACATCCGCCGAATTCGTCACTGTCCAACCGCCGCCGACGTCGGGTGGTCCAGGGACCATGGGCTCCGGCGTGCAAATGGGGCTCAGTGATGGCCGGGGGGCCGGTATGGCCGGGACGCTGCCCAGCTTTGTCGATCTCGATGAAAACCACGACGGCAGCATCGATCCATCCGAATTCAACGATGCTCGAGCGAATCGCGCCGTCGAGAAGTCACAGGAAGGCCTGCCGCTCGGCAGCCTGCGTAATGCTCCACCCTTCACTGCACTTGATCTCAATAGCGATCAACGGATCAGCCCGGAAGAATTCTACACCGTCCAGGCTCAGCATTCGCAGCCGGCGGCGCCGCAGCGCTGACATCAGTATCCATCCGCGACGCGCCTGACCCTGCCGCGGTCCGGCGGCGTGTCACCCGGTCTTCAGGAGTCGCCATGGGACGTCTGCGTCGCGGCGGCGACGGGAACGACCCGGCACATCGGACAGGTCGGCGCACTTGCTTGATTCCCCCCGTGATCGCGCCTACTTTGACGCAAACGTGTCGATCACCAAGCCTCGGAGTCACTCGTCATGGCCGATTCACCTTACGTCGTCACCGTCACCACCGCGAACTTCGAGTCGGTCGTGATCGATGGCTCCTACGACCGCCCGGTTCTGGTTGATTTCTGGGCCGACTGGTGTGCGCCCTGTCGGCAACTGATGCCGCTGCTGGCCAAGCTGGCCGACGCCTACGCGGGTAAGTTCCTCCTGGCCAAGGTCAACACCGAAGAGGAGCAGGCCCTGGCCGCGCACTTCGGCATCCGCAGCCTGCCGACGGTGCAACTGTTCATGTCCGGCCGGCCGGTCGATCAGTTCATGGGCGCCCTGCCGGAGTCCCAGGTGCGCGAGTTCCTGGAGCGGCACCTGCCCAAGCCATCCGACGGGCTCCTGGCCCAGGCGCAGGGCCTGATCGCTGCCGGTGATCTCAAGGGCGCCGCCGCGGTGATCAAAGACGCGAAGGTGCAGGAGCCCGGCAACCCGCGGATCGCGCTGGCCGAAATCCAACTCACCGCGGCCCGCGGCGACATCGCCGAGGCCACCACCCAGTTGGAGCGGCTGCCGCTCGAACTCGTCCAGGATCCGGAAGTGACTGCGCTACGCGGTCAACTGCGCTTCGCCGAGGCGCTGATCGGCGCCCCGTCACCCGCCGTCTTGCAGCAGCGGCTGACTGCCGACCCCACCGACAGCGCGGCGCGCTACCAGCTCGCCGCCCACCGGGTGTTGGCCGGCGACTACGCGGCCGCGTTGGAAGACTTGCTCACCCTGATGAAGCGCGACCGCCACTATGGAGACGACGCCGGCCGCAAGGGCATGGTCGCCATCTTCGACCTGCTGGGCGGCCAGGGCGAGCTGGTGACCCGCTACCGCGCCAAGATGATGACCGCGCTCTATTGACAGCCGCGCGTCGCGCTGGTGAGAGCGGCCTCCGGCCACGATGGGGATCTCACGGCGTCTGATACGCCGGGGCTTACCGCATCGCGGCCGGAGGCCGCGCGCACGCGGGCTCGCTACAGCCCCAGTTCCCGCCAGCGGGCCTCGATGCGTTTGACCGAGACCGGGGCAGTGGTGCCCAACTGCTGAGCGAAAAGCGAGACCCGCAATTCTTCCAGCAGCCAGCGAATTTCCTCCAGCCGCGGGTCGGTGCGACCAGTGCGCGCGGCGGCGGCGCTGCGCTCACGCCAGCGGCGTTCGAGGTCGGCAAACTCGGTCATACGCTGTTGGTCACGGGCGGCGGCGAAGCGCAGCCGCTCGGTGCGCTGCTCAGCCGCCTTGAGATAGCGCGGGTACTCTTTGAGGTGGACATAGGGAACGACGAGCAAAAAACCACGGAACACCAGGCGGTCCACCTGGGCACGCAGGTCCTGGACCGCGCCCTCCCAGTTGACCTGGGTGATCGCGGCGAGGCGGGCGCGCAGGCCATGGTAGGCGTCCAGGATGGCGGCGGCCAGGGTGCGGACCTCCTGCGCGGTCGTCATGATCCGGCCCTTGCGCTCGCGCAACCGCTGCTCGAAGGCGGCCTGGGTGCGGATGGGCTCCAGGCCCTCCACAAAGGTGAGATCCAGGATCAGTGCGATGAGCTCATCCACCAAGTCGAGCTCCCGGCCCTGCGCTTGCGCCGGGCCGTCGGCCGCACGGCCGGCCGCCGTCTCCGCAATCCGCGGGGCCTTGGCGTATTGCAGCCGCATCCGATCCAGTCCGCCGAGTTCCTTCTCGAGGGCACGCAGGTCGACGCCCAGATGCAGCATGAAGAGTCGGCGCAGGCCGACGCGGGTGGCCTGGGCCGCACTCTCGGCGGAGTCCAGAACGCGCACGGCGACACTGTCGCCAAGGTCCACCAGGGCCGGGAAGCCGCGCAGCCGGATGCCGGCGCGGGTCAGGTCGACCTGTTCCGGCAGCTCGCCGAAGCTCCAGCGCCTGAGCCCTTCCTGCTCCAGCCCGCTGGCCGGAATCTGCGCAAAGCTGTGCTGCCCCTGGCCGCCGTGGGCGCGCTTGAGTTCGACCGGGTCGGCGCCGGTGGCGATGACCTGACCCGTGTCGTCCACCAGCCGGACTTTCATACGCAGATGTTCAGGGATGGCCGCCGGGTCCCAGGCGCCTTCCGGCACCTGGATCGCGGTCAGTTCCCGGATGGCCTCACCCAGGGCCTGAATCAGCGGACGCTCGGACGGCTTGAGATGAGCCGCCAGGCGTGCCGCCGTGTCCGGGATCGGCACCAGACCCTTGCGGATTTGTTTCGGCAGGCCGCGCAGGAGTTCAGTGATGCGCTCGGTGAGCAACCCCGGCACCAGCCACTCCAGGCGCTCGCCGGAGACCTGGTTGATCAGCGGCAGCGGGACGACCAGGGTCAGACCGTCGGCCTGACTGCCGGGATCGAAGTGATATTCGAGCGGCAGCGCGGTGGCGCCGATCTGAAGACTGTCCGGGAAGCTCTCCGCGGTGACCGCCGCCGCGTCATGGCGCATCAGATCCGCCATGCGCAGATGCAGGATCTTGGGGTCCTGGCGGGTCGCCTCGCGCAGCCAGCGTTCAAATTGGGCGGTTGAATAGATCCCCGGCGGCACGCGTGCATCGTAGAAAGCGACGATGGCCTCCTCGTCCACCAGGATATCGCGGCGCCGGGATTTGGCTTCCAGGTGCGCGACGTACTCGATCAACTCGCGATTGTGGCGCCAAAAAGGCGCGCGGGTCTCGAAGTCGCCCGCGGCGAGGCCGTGCCGGATGAAGATTTCGCGCGCCTCGGCCGGGTTGATGGGTCCGTAGTTGATCCGCCGATGCGGCACCAGGGTGACGCCGAAGAGGGTAACGCGCTCGTAGGCGGCAACCTGCCCGGCCTCCGCCTGCCAGTGGGGCTCGGCGTAAGTGCGCTGCAACAGATGGGCACCGGCCGCCTCGATCCAGCCGGGTTGGACGCGGGCACAAATACGTCCGTAGTGCCGGGTGGTCTCGACCCGCTCGGCGGCGACGATCCACTTGGGACCTTCCTTGAACAGGGCGCTGCTGGGGTGGATGACGAAGCGGCTGTTGCGGGCGCCCTGGTATTCGCGGTTCTCGTCCTTGAAACCAATGTGACAGAGCAGACCGCAGAGCAGCGCCCGGTGGATCTCCTCCGGCGTGCCGGCGGCAGCGCCGTCGCCCGAATCCGGCAGGGGTTCGGGCTCCCGCGCGCGGCCGGGCGCCGGGCGACCGGGTGGGCGGGACCCGCGCCCGCCCGGGGCCTGCGTGGCGGGTGTCGCCCGCTCCCCGCGGGACTGATTCGCAATCCCCATCTCGTGCAACTGCTCACGCAATTGCGCATGGATGTCGTGCCACTCCAGCACCCGGTTCCAATTGAGGAAATGCTGCTGGCACAGCTTGCGGAACTGGTTCTTTGACAGGTGCTTGCGTTCCTGCTCCAGAAAGCGCCAGAGATTCAACAGCGTCAGGAAGTCCGAGTCCGGATGGTTGAAGGTGGCGTGAAGCTGATCTGCCGCCTGCTGCCGATCGAGCGGGCGCTCGCGCGGGTCGGCAATGCTCAGGGCAGCGGCGATCACCAGCACCTCGGCCAGGCAATGGTGATCGGCAGCGGCAAGCAACATGCGACCGATGCGCGGGTCGACCGGCAGCCGGGCAAGATGGCGGCCGAGGGCGGTCGGCTCGCCCTGAGCATCGATCGCCGCCAGTTCTTCCAGGGTGCGGTAGCCATCCGCCACCAGCCGCGGGTCGGGCGGGTCGACGAAGGGGAACTGATCGATCGCCCCGAAACCCAGGACCTTCATCTGCAGGATCACGGCGGCCAGGTTGGTGCGATTGATCTCGGGCGCGGTGAACGCGGCCCGCGCCTGGAAGTTGTCCTCGGTATAGAGGCGGATGCAGATGCCGGAAGCGACCCGTCCGCAGCGCCCCTGGCGCTGGTTGGCCGAGGCCTGCGAGATGCGCTCCACCGGCAGACGCTGCACCTTACTGCGATGACTGTAACGGCTGATGCGGGCGAAGCCGGGGTCGACCACGTAGTGGATGCCGGGGACGGTCAGCGAGGTTTCCGCCACGTTGGTAGCCAGCACCACCCGCCGGGTACTGTGCGGCTGGAAGATCCTGGCCTGTTCCTCGGCGCCCTGACGGGCGAACAGCGGCAACACCTCGGTCGATGGCGGATGCTGCTTGCGCAGGGTCTCGGCCGTCTCGCGGATTTCGCGCTCACCGGAGAGGAAGACCAGCACATCCCCGCGGCCGGCGCGCGCCAGTTCAGCCACCGCGTCCGAAATCGCCTGCTGCATGGCATCGTCGCGCTCCCCGGCATTTTCATCTTCCACCGGCGGGCGGTAGCGGACCTCGACCGGGTAGGTCCGCCCCGAAATCTCGATGATGGGAGCCGGGCGGCCCTGGGCATCGGCGAAGTGGTGGGCGAAGCGCTGCGGGTCGATGGTGGCCGAGGTGACGATGAGCTTCAGATCCGGCCGGCGCGGCAGCAGGCCCCGCAGATAGCCCAGCAGGAAATCGATATTGAGGCTGCGCTCGTGGGCCTCGTCGATGATCAGGGTGTCGTATTCCAGCAGGGCGCGATCATGCTGGACCTCCGCCAGCAGCATCCCGTCGGTCATCAGCTTGATGCAGGTTTCCGGCCGCACCCGGTCGTGAAAGCGGATCTTGTAGCCGACCAGACCGCCGAGTTCGCTGCCCAACTCCTGGGAAACCCGACTTGCCAGGCTGCGGGCGGCGATGCGGCGCGGCTGCGTATGGCCGATGCGGCCGAGGATGCCGCGGCCCAGTTCCAGACAGAGCTTGGGCAACTGGGTGGACTTTCCGGAGCCGGTCTCACCGCACAGCACCACCACTTGATGGGCCTGAATCAGCGCCGCTACATCGGCGCGGCGCTCACTCACCGGCAGTTCCGGCGGGTAAGCAATGGTCGGGACCAGGGCCCGACGCCGCTCGCCGAGTGCCTGGGAGGCGCGCAACGCCTGCCAGATCTTCAGCAGACCCTGCTCCACCGGCTGTCCGGTCCGGGCACGGCGACGCAAGCCCTGCAACCGCTGGCGCAGGGCGTGTCGATCGGCGATCAGACCGGTCGCCAGGTCCTGGTCGGTGGGGAATGGCAGAACTGGGGGTGGAGCAGTATTCAAGGTGCGCGGGAGATCGTTCGGACAAACAGGTCGGAGCGGTGGTGAAACCAACAGCGCCAACGGCGGTATCGACAGATATCGAACAGTTTGTCGGCTGATAGATGTCAGCATCCGGCTGGGAAAGGGGGTATGTTACCGCGCCAGGTCGGATCAGATGCTTCGGCCTGGTGAGAATTCCTGCCCGTTACGCGGCAGCGACCGTCCGGACACATCCGGCGACCCAGTCGGCGGCGGGCGCAATCAAGACAGACCCTACGAAGAAGAACGGACGGTAGTGCGATGACTCAAGACCGCGGCACGCGGCACCTGCCGAACCTGGACGCCACTGACACGCGGACCCGACACGTGAATGCGCCCGTGGTGTCATACACCCTCTGGTGGCTGCCCGGCTTGACCACAGGCCGGCGCCGCTCCATCGCTGCGCTGATCCGGCCCTGCACCCTGATCCTCACGCTGAGTGCGGCGATCCCATCTCTACTCTGCGCCCAGGCAGGGCCGGCCCCGTCGCCGACCCAGGACCCAAAGCCCGCGGGAGCCGTGACGAACGGTGCCGGTGCGCCAAGCGAACCAGCCCAGCCGCCGCCGCGGCTGGAGCCCGCGGCGGGGGCCGCCAACGCCTTCGAACAGGGCCCCGGCGTTCTGGGCATCAGCTTGCGCACCCAGCGACAGGCACAACTCAAGCACTACGTGAGCGAGCCCGTCGGACTGGTCGCTCTGGGACTGGAGGATCTGCGCTTTGCTCCGGTCAACAAGCGCACCCACGTGGAGGTCAATCTGACCAACCGCATCCCCTTCGAGGGCAAGGGAGATCAGGTCGGTGCCAAGGCCAAGCGCACGCTGGATGCACTCGCCGGGCTATTCGCGGACAACCCGCGGACCCGGGTGAAGATCATCGTACACACCGATGACCAGGGTGACGCGGGCTACAATCTGCGGCTGTCCCAGCGGGCGGCCGAAGCGGTCAAACAGTATCTGGTCGGCCGCGGCGTCGCCGCCGAACGCCTGACGCCGGTCGGCCGCGGCGAGGCGGCGCCGCTGGCCGCCGCCGGCAAACGCACACCGACACGTCAGGAGCGCGAACGCAACCGGCGAGTCGAACTGGTGATTGAGCCCCTGGAGCCGTCAGGCCAGCTGAGCGCGCCGACCCCGGAACTCCCGACCGAAGCAGACGCCAGGTCGGCACCAAGCGCGCGGCCGGCGAACCGCTGAGGCCGCAATAACCAGGGCACCGCGCCCTACCCGGCCTCCAGCGCCGTGAAATCGAATTCCATGGACTCGGCGGGCGGTTGGACGTAGGTCCCCTGGATCAGATCCACCCCGGCGCGAAACAGTCGGGCGATGGTGTCCGGCCCCTCCACCCCGGTGGCGATCGCCAGCGCCTGACGTTCATGGATACGGCCGACCAAGGTCGCGAGTTGCGCTCCCTGCGGCCCGTGTGCCGCCTCTCGGGCCAGACGGACGAAGGCGGCGGGTAACCGGTCGAGCACCCGCTCGCCACGTTCGCTTGCCGTCAGTCCATTGAGGCACAGGCGGATGCCAAGCTGCTCCAATTGGCCGGACCGGCTGACCGCCAGCTCCAGGTGGCGATCCGCATCCGCGATCTGAAACTGGATGATCGGGCGAAACGCGATAAGATCACGACTGCTGATCGCGTCCCGCAGGCCAGCGACCCAAGCTGGATCGGCCGCGCCCGCAAGGGATTGATGCAGAAACAACTCCACCGGCCGACCCGCCTCACGACGGAGGCCGAGCGCGTCCAGACCCGCGCCCAACAGCCAGCGGTCGATCGTGGCCGCCTGTCCGGCCCGTAGCGCCAGGGGCGCAAACACGCTCGGCGTCAGGAGTTCGCCGTCGGGCGCGTTCAGCCGCAGGGTCGCCTCGTAGCGCTCGCTCGGCGCGGAACGTAGCGGCACCATGGGTTGGAACAGAAGTTGGAAGCGACCGGCCGCCACGGCTTCCAGCAATGGACTACGCTCCACGGCGGCGACCTGGGCCGGCGGCGCCGACGCATAGCGCTCGACCCGGCGCTGACCGCGGCGCAGACTCAGGCGAGCGGCCTTCCGCGCCCGCGAGACCAGGGTGACGGCTTCCCCGCCGCTTTGGGCCACCGGACACCAGCCGACCCCACGGTCAGCGACCGCGGCATCCGCCGCCAAGTCCTGCTGGACACCCTGCGCCAGCGCCTCGGCCCGGATCGCAAAGGCGCGCTCATCGACGCCCGACAGGAGGACGGCGACGCCGTGCTCGCCAACGCGAGCCGCCGGACCATCTTCCCCCAGTCGCGCGCAGACCGCCGCGCCCAGCCGTGTCATCACCGATTCATTCCCCGGCTGTTCAAAATAGATCAAGGCCCAGCGCGCCGGCGACCCGGCACGCAGCAGACGGTCGATCCGCGTGAACAGGCGCTCCCGCCCGGCCAGCCCCGCGGCGCCATACGCACTGCCGGACGCGCGCACCAACCGATGGCGCGCGCGCACCAGTCGTTCACGCACACGCGCCACCAGCCGCTGCGGCGAGACCGGCTTCGCCAGAAAATCATCCCCGCCGATGCGCAGCGCATCCAACTGTCGACCGGGGTCGAGCTCCCCGGAGAGGAACAGGATCGGCAGATCCGCAAAACGCTCCTGACCGCGGATGACGCCGGTCAACTCGATGCCGTTGACGCCAGGCATATGCAGGTCCATCAAGACCAGGTCCGGCGCAAAACGCTCCAACGCGGCGAGGACTTCCAGCGGGTCGTGGACTTGCTCAACGACCAGGCCGGCGTGCTCCAGGACGCGCGCCGCAAAGAGGGCCGCGACCGGCTGATCATCCACCACCAGCACCCGCTCCGGCTCGCCGGCCGGCAGCGCGACCAGCGACGCCACCCGCGCGGCGAGCGCTGCCGGCGCCAGGGTCGCCGACAGGCAGACCGCCGCCCCGGCGCGCATGGCCGCCAGCCGCTGCTCAAGCACGTCCTCCTGACCCAGGCAGATCAGCGGCAGGCACGGACCCTGGTCGCCGTCGTGATGACCGGCCAAGCGTGCCAATTCCGCGGGATCGGCCAAAGCCCGCAAGTCGACCAGCAGCAGGACCAGTGGGAGCTCGGGCAACTGCGGATCGACCGCAGCCGCCAGCCGCCGACGCAGCGCTTCCGGATCCTCGTGAACCTCAATGAAAAAACCGAAGGTGCCTAGATGCGGATCCAGGGCCGCGATCAAAGCCGGGTCGTGAGACAGCAGGAGGATCGTACCGCGGGTCGGCCGGACGGGGTGTTGGTGATTCATCCTGAAACGCGCGTGTTGGTAAGTAACGAGTCAAGAGCAATTTAAACACAATCGCTGTCGTTGTCGTAATCGGCGAAGTAGTTCATTTTGGTCACCAGCGCTCAGGTCAGCGTATACAGCCGGCCGCCATCCTCGGGCAGGGACAGATCGTCGAAACCGGGACCGAAGCAATGCCCCTGAGAGAGGCAGAAGGCGAGCCATTTGCCGAGGAACAGATTCGCCTTCCACTTGGCATCGAGCGCCGGGGGTTGATATTGAGCACGCAACGGCAAAACGGTTTGCCGCAGATCCAGAATCTCGACCTGGCGGGCATCGTGATAGACCCGCAAACGCGCATCCGGGTCGGCACCAAACCCGGCGAGATCGCCGGCTTGTGCCTGCCTCGATCCGCCACTCCAACCCCGATCAGCGCTGGGAAACCAATGGGTCAGCCGCGCGAGACTGGTATAACGGGACTGCTCCTCGATCGTCAGATAGAGGTCCACACCGCCCTTGCGGCGGGAGACACTCAGCCCCCGCTGGTCTTTCAGATCAGGCGCAAGACGCGCGAGAAGGCGATAATTTTCCTCGCACAGCGTCATCAGGCCGCCCACGGTCGGACGCCCCGACAACTGAATCAACTCGTCCAGAGAACAAAAAACGGCGTGCATGAGGCTAGGACCGCCGGACGCCTGAAGCGACGCGCTGAGTCGGCCGGATCCGCGTCGGCACCGCCTGAGCCGTCGGCTTGCGAACCACGGACGAGACGCCGCTCAAGCCGAACCGCCGGACGGATCGCCAGCCCCGCGCGCGGCCTGCTCCTTGGCGATCTGCTGTTTGACCTCCGCCATGTCCAGCGCCTTGGCCTTACCGATCAGGTCCCGCAACTGGCTTTCCGGAAGCGCGCCGGCCTGAGAAAAAATGATGACCTGGTCGCGAAAGATCATCAGGGTCGGAATGGAGCGGATCTGAAAGTGGCCCGCGATCTCCCGCTCGTCCTCGGTGTTGACCTTGGCGAAAACGATGTCGCCAAAGTCGGCGGACACCTTGTCGTAAATCGGGGCGAAGGAGCGGCATGGACCGCACCAGGGCGCCCAGAAATCGACGATCACGAAGTCGTTGGTGCTGATCGCCTCTTCGAAACTCTGCTCGTCCAGTTCTACAACCGCCATCGGAACCACCTGCGTAGTGAAATATCGGGAGATACTACCAGAATCCCGCGCAGACCGCGGTTTGCCGGGTTTTTCTGAGCGAATTCGGTACCTTGAAACAACTGTCGCGCACGAAAAAACCGGGCATTCGCCCGGTTTTCGAGCGTCGACCGCAAGGCCGGATCAGACCGCTTCGAGGGCGCTGATGATCTGACCGCGAATCTCGTCCACGGACCCGATGCCTTGGACCTTGATATACTTGGGCGCGCCCTGACCGCCCGCCTGCGCCCAATCCGAGTAGTAATGGATCAGCGGCTCGGTCTGGTCATGATAGACCTTGAGTCGGGCCTTGACGGTGTCTTCCTGATCGTCGTCGCGCTGGATCAGCGGCTCGCCGGTCACGTCGTCCAGCCCCGCGGTCTTGGGTGGATTGAAGACGACATGGTAGGTGCGGCCGGAGGCCAGATGCACCCGCCGACCGGACATGCGGCGGATGATCTCCTCGTCGGGAACATCGATCTCGACCACCGCATCGACCTCCACCCCCGCTTCCTTCAATGCATCGGCCTGGGCCAGGGTGCGCGGGAAGCCGTCGAACAGGTAGCCGCTTGCGCAGTCGCCATCAGTGATCCGCACTTTCACCATGCCCATGATGATGTCGTCGGACACCAGACCGCCCGCATCCATCACCTGCTTGGCCGCTTTGCCCAGTTCGCTGCCCTGCTTGACATGAGCCCGCAGCATGTCGCCCGTGGAGATCTGGGGGATACCGAAGTGCTCCTTGATGAAGCCGGCCTGGGTACCTTTTCCGGCGCCGGGGCCGCCGAGTAGGATCACGCGCATGGGATTAATCTCCTCGTCATTATTGACAGACGCGGCAGTGTGCCACAAGACCCTGGAAAAATCGCCCTCAGGGGCGATTTTTCCAGGGCGATCAAAGACTGAAACCCGGTCAGCGACCGGCCAGCAGCATGGACATCATGAGCCCGTTGAGCCGACCGACAAAGGCCGCCGGATCATCGAGTTGACCGCCCTCGGCGAGTTGCGCCTGATCGAACAGGATCAGACCCAGATCCTGGAAGCGGGTCTCGTTCTCCTCACTCTCCAGGCGCTTCACCAGCGGGTGATCCAGGTTGACCTCCAGCGTGGGACGCTGCTTGGGGGCGTCCTGACCGACCGCCTTCAATACCCGCGCCAGATTGGCGCTCATGTCGTACTCGCCCACGACCAGACAGGCCGGCGAGTCCACCAGGCGAGCGCTCGGACGCACCTTGTCGACCCGCTCACCCAGGGCGGTCTTGAGCCGCTCCAGCAGGGTGCCGTGTTCCTTGGCCGCCTGTTCGGTCTTGGCCTTCTCCTCCTGATCCGCCAGTTGGCCCAGGTCCAGATCGCCCTTGGTGACCGACTGCAGGTGCTTGCCCTTGTAGTCGTGCAGGTGGTTAACCAGCCACTCGTCCACCCGGTCGGACAGCAGCAGGACCTCGACGCCCTTCTTGCGGAACACCTCCAAATGGGGGCTGTGGCGGGCGGCGGCCGCGCTATCGGCAGTGATGAAGTAAATCTTGTCCTGGCCCTCCTTCATGCGCTCGATGTAGCCATCAAGAGTCTCGGTCTGGGTGTCGCTCTCGGTCTGGGTGGAGGCGAAACGCAAGAGCCCGCCCAGACGTTCCCGATTGGCGAAGTCCTCGGCCGGCCCTTCCTTGAGGACCCGACCGAACTCGCCCCAGAACTCGGCATACTTCTCCGGCTCATCCGTGGCCAGGGTCTCCAGCAGGCTCAGGATGCGCTTGGTGTTGGCCTGGCGGATGCTGTCGATCTTACGGTTGTGCTGGAGCAGTTCGCGCGAGACATTCAGCGGCAGGTCGTCGGAGTCCACCACACCCTTGACGAAGCGCAGGTAATGCGGCAACAGTTTGTCGGCCTCGTCCATGATGAAGACACGGCGGACATAGAGCTTCACACCGTGCTTCTGGTCGCGGTCCCACAGATCCCAGGGGGCTTTCTTGGGGACGTAGAGCAGGGTGCTGTATTCGTTGGTGCCCTCGACACGGTTATGGACATAGGCCAGCGGCGGATCATAGTCGTGCGCGATGTGCTTGTAGAAGGCGTGATACTCCTCCTCGGTCACCTCCGACTTGCTGCGCATCCACAGGGCTGTCCCGCGATTGACCTTCTCCCACTCGGGCGCCTTGGCCTCGGGCTGCGCCTTGCCTTCGTCCTGCTCCGCGTCCAGCGCGTCCTCGTCCGGGCCGTCGTGGTGTTCCTTCAACATCTCCACCGGCAGCGCAATGTGATCCGAGAACTTGCTGATGATGGTGCGCAGCCGCCAGCTCTCCAGGAACTCCTTTTCGTCTTCCTTCAGGTGCAGGATCACGTCGGTGCCGCGGCCGGCCTTCTCCACCGTCTCCAGGGTGTAGCTGCCGCGCCCGTCCGACTCCCAGTGCACCCCATGCTCGGCCCCCAGACCGGCTCGGCGGGAGACCAGCGTCACCTTGTCGGCGACGATGAAGGCGGAGTAGAAACCGACCCCGAACTGGCCGATCAGTTGGCTGTCTTTGGCCTGATCACCGGTCAGCTTCTCGAAGAACCGGCGGGTGCCGGAACTGGCGATGCTGCCGATGGTGTCGACGACCTCGGCCCGGCTCAGACCGATGCCGTTATCCGAAACCGTCAGGGTCCCGGCTTCCTTGTCCAGGGTGACGCGGATCCGCAAGTCGACGTCGCCCTCGTAGAGCGCGTCGTCGCTCAGTGACTCGAACCGCAACTTCTCGGCGGCGTCAGAGGCGTTGGAGATCAGCTCGCGCAGGAAGATCTCCTTGTTGGAGTAGAGTGAACGGATCACCAGGTCCAGGACTTGGCTGACTTCGGCCTTGAACTCCAGTGTTTCCTTATGCGCTTCAACTGTCATTTCGGTTCGTTACCTCTTGAATGATAATTCGTTTTTCGGCATTACGGGGCGACCGCGGCGGACCGTCAGACGCGTATCGGAGGGCTGCGGCTTCGGCCGTCAGCGCCCGGCGCCGGAATAGAATGGAATGGGTATTGTCGCACGCCCGGCAGCGGCTACAATCCGGCCTTCACGATCAGGGGCACCGCGCTCGTCGCGCACCCCGGCCGTGACCGGCCGCCCGCGCCGCATCAATGTAGGCCATCACACCAATAATCAAGGGGTTGAATATGGAGTCGAACGTCATCGCCACTACCCCCTTCGAAGGGCAGCGTCCGGGCACCTCCGGGCTGCGCAAGAAGGTTCGGACCTTTCAGCAACCGCACTATCTGGAGAACTTCGTCCAGGCGATCTTCGACACCCAGAGCGAACTGGCCGGCGGCACCCTGGTGGTCGGCGGTGACGGCCGCTACTACAACCGCGAGGCCATCCAGGTCATCCTGCGCATGGCCGCCGCCAACGGCGTGGCGCGTGTGCTGGTCGGACGCGGCGGCATCCTCTCCACCCCGGCGGTCTCCTGCGTGATCCGCAAGTATAAAACCCAGGGCGGCATCGTGCTCTCCGCCAGCCACAATCCGGGCGGACCGGAAGAAGACTTCGGAATCAAGTTCAACGTCGCCGCCGGCGGTCCGGCCCCCGAATCGGTGACCGAGGCGATCTTCGCGCGCACCCAGTCCATCGACGTCTACCGCATGCTGAACTGTCCCAACACCAATCTGGACATGCTCGGCACCGTCGCCATCGGCGCCATGCAGGTCGAGGTCATCGACCCGGTGGCCGACTACGCCGCCTTGATGGAAGACCTGTTCGACTTCAACGCGATCCGCGCGCTCTTCGACTCCGGATTGTTCAGCATGCGCTTCGATGCCATGCACGCGGTCACCGGCCCCTATGCCACCGAAATCCTGGAGAACCGGCTCGGCGCGCTGCCGGGCACCGTGATGAACGGCATCCCGCTCGAAGATTTCGGCGGCGGACACCCGGACCCCAATCTGGCCCATGCCCATGACCTGGTCGCCTTGTGCGAAGGCCCCCATGCGCTGGACTTCGGCGCCGCCTCCGACGGTGACGGCGACCGCAACATGATTCTGGGCAAGGACTTCTTTATCACGCCCAGCGACAGCCTGGCCGTATTGGCCGCCAACGCCCACCTGACCCCCGGCTACCATTCCGGCATCCGCGGCATCGCCCGCTCCATGCCCACCAGCCAGGCGGCGGACCGCGTGGCCGAGGCCCTGGGGGTCGAGTGCTTCGAGACGCCCACCGGTTGGAAGTTCTTCGGCAATCTGTTGGACGCGGGCCGCATCACCCTGTGCGGCGAGGAGAGCTTCGGCACCGGTTCGGACCATGTGCGCGAGAAGGACGGCCTGTGGGCGGTGCTGTTCTGGCTGAACCTGCTGGCGGTCCGGCAGCAGTCGGTCGCGGACATCGTCAGCGAGCACTGGCGGCATTTCGGTCGCAACTACTATACCCGGCATGACTACGAGGCGGTGGATGCCAAGGCCGCGGGCGCGCTGGTCGACCATCTGCGGATCCTGCTCCCGGCGCTGCCCGGCCAGCGCTTCGGCGACTATACCGTCGCCTATGCCGACGACTTCGCGTACACCGACCCGATCGACGGCAGCGTCTCCGCGCACCAGGGCATCCGCATCGGCTTCGAGGGCGGCTCGCGGATCGTGCTGCGACTCTCCGGCACCGGCACCGAGGGTGCCACCCTGCGGGTCTATCTGGAATTCTACGAACCCGACCCGACCCGGCACCATCAGGACACCCAGGAAGCCATGGCGCCGCTCATCCTGATCGCCCGCGAACTGGCCCAGATCGAGGCCCGCACCGGCCGCGCCGAACCGACGGTCATCACGTAAAGACTTGTAATCACTCCAGAACAGATATTCACAGATGTTTTTCTTCATCTGTGAACATCTGTGAACATCTGTGTCATCTGTGGATAAATCCGAGTTGCTATCTCTACGCTCGGCAGGTATAGCCTTCGTACCTGATATGCGGACAGATACTCGTGTAGGGGGCGGGTTTAAAACCCGCCTCTCCGTCCGGCTATCTACCGGCGACCATCATTCGCGTCCTTCGCGCGACTCACATCGACACTCAGGTTATGTCATGCTGCATGAATTTATCGATTGGATCCTGGTCACCGTCAACGGCTGGGGCTATACCGGCATCTTCGTCCTGATGGCACTGGAGTCCACCGTGCTGCCGGTACCGAGCGAGTTGGTGCTGATCCCGGCCGGCTACCTCGCCTATCAGGGCAAAATGAACGTGCTGGCGATCTGGCTCGCCTCCACCCTGGGCAGCCTGGCGGGGGCCGGCGTCAATTACGCCTTCGCGCTCTGGGTGGGGCGCCCCTTCCTGGAGCGCTACGGCCGCTGGTTCTTCGTGCGCCCCGCCCTGCTGCACAAGACCGACCTGTTCTTCGAGCGCCACGGGGCCATTTCGACCTTTACCGGACGCCTGATCCCCGGCATCCGGCACCTGATCTCACTACCCGCCGGGCTGACCCGGATGAACCTGCTGACGTTCAGCACCTATACCCTGCTCGGGGCCGGTCTATGGTCCGCCGTGCTCACGGCCATGGGCTATTTCATCGGCGGCAATGAGCGCCTGATCCAGGACAACCTGCCCCTGGTGACGGTCGGCGTCCTCCTCTTCGTCGCCCTGACCCTGGCGATCTACGTGTTCCGGCAGAAGCGCCGCCCGGCCTGAACCCGGAAGGGACAGCCCGTCAGCGCCGCGCCGATAAGAAACCGGGGACCAGGAGCAACAACAGGAACGGCGCCACCAGCCAATGCCCGCTGCCGGCCAGCAAGAGCGCATCCAGCGGGATCAGGCCGAAGGTCAGTCGTTGGACCAGGGCCTGCACCGCCGCCGGACTGCCGTCCGCGTTCAGACGCCACAGCCAATACCCCAGGGCCAGGACCGCAGGGACAACCAGAGCCAGGATCAGCGGCTGCTCCATGCGGCCCGCAAGCACCAACTCGACGATCACCAAGGCCGCAAGCCCCAACAACACCCCCGCGATCCGGGTGGTTTGCGGCGCCGCCCCTTTGGCCTCTGCCCCGCCCAGGACCGTGAGCGCCGCCACATAAAGGAACACCGGCACGGCCAGCGCCTGAGCCCCGCTCCCCATCGCCATCACGGCCAAACCGAACATCCACTGCATATAATGGATCGCCCCCATGATGACAGGGCCCAACAAGGTATCTTTCAGAAAGCCGTGATAGGCGACGATGGCGAGCCCCAGCGCGACCGCGATCCGCAGACTGGCACCGCCGGCCAGCGCGGCGAACGCCAGACCCAGGACCATGAGCCCGCCGCCCAGCACCCAGGCCGCCTGCCCCGAGATCCGCCCGGACGCCAGCAATCCCGAGGGTTCGCCCGTACCGCCCTGCCGCAGGGCAAAGCACTCCTTCAGCACCGCACCAGACCAGCACAGCGCCGTGCCGGCGGCGAGTTGCGGGATCAGCACCAACCACTGCGGCCAACCCCCGGTGGCAATCAGATGCGCGGCAAGGATGTTGGACCACACCACGAAGGTCGCGGGCAGTCGAACCAGACGCAATGCGTCCTCGGTGGACAAGGCGAGTTTCATAACAAGGTCTCCGATCAGGCAGGGGGGTGAGACGAAGCGCCGTGTATTTTGAACCACAAAGATACAAAGCTGAAGTTTCCTGCTGTTAATTTGGAAAGTGCATGGAACGACTGGCGAGGCCGTTGTTTTCCTGTCGCCGCGTGCTCAGCTTCGTCCGTGACTTACTGATTCCCAATAATAGAGCTTAAGTTAGTGCCATTCTGGTCTGTCACTGCCCGTCCCGACCCTTCGGAGACCCCGTTGACCCTGGACGCTCCGGAGCCACTGGATGCGCACCACCAGACCGACACCTTCGACTCTTGAGTTCCCCAAGCCCGCGTCCGCTGCTGGTCGCCGGGCCGCGATGGTGAGCGTGACGATAGCGGCGACGTGTCGGCCGTTGCCCGCGGCGCCTGTAGGAAATTTCTGGAATCGCGCGCTGCGCCGCCCGGCGCAACAGAAACATTGATCCAGGTCAATGCCGAGCAGTGACCCAGCATCTACTCTGTCTCGTTTGGTGCAGTTTTTCGGGCGCCTCGGTGTTGCCGGGACGCGCGACCAGCGGCAACGGACCAAAGAAACCAGACTGAATCGGTCAGTGACCTCGACGCGCAATCCATCTTGCCCGTCCAGGGTGCCAAAGTGTTTCAGTTTCAGAAACAAGAATGGGAGTTATGATGATGTCGAAAGCACGGTATTTTTCAGCGATGTTCGTAGTCTCGTCGGTCGCCTTAGGACAAGACGCAACCATAGTGACGGATGCTACCGCTACTCAATCACCGCAGTACGTCTTCTCGTACGATGCGAAAACAAACGAGACCCAGGGAAATATCGAAATTAACGGCGTCCAGGTTACCATCGAAACCAAACGCGGAAAACGAAATCCGGCATTGGCCCGTAAGAATGATCCGTCGGCCCCGGAATATGCCATTGACGTGCGGATTATCGATCAGAATGGTACGCCCATCTTTGTGCAGGTTGGCGGTAACTCGCCTATCGATAAGAAATGGTCAGCTTCGTTTGACTCGGCAGTGTCCAGCAGTACAGAAGACCGCGGCCAGAATGCCCAACAGGCGTTTGCCGCGGTGGACGCCGTTCTGAGCCAGAATAAGACCCTGATGTCGAGCGCCGCGCTTGCGCCGGAGCAAGCGGCTCTGACTAATCTCCGCGCATTGATAAAGTCGACCCTTGTTACCGATTCCATTAGTGGATATCAAGAACAGGAATTTCCGTTTTCCGCCCAGGCGGCTTGTACGGAGATTCAAATTGCCGAGATCTGGAAAAAACCTACGCTGATCTTTGCGGAACACTCAGGATCTGTCGCCAAGTGGAAAATGTCTAATGGCACGATCTATACTATGTGGTCGGCGTGCAACCATGGCACATGCCCGGGTGATTCGACTATGTCCAAGAAGTGCTCGAAATCATTTTTGTTACGTTGCGGGTATTCAAGAGCTGCCCCAAATTGCTCTACCGCATACGGCCTGACCAAAGGATATCACGTATGTAATGATGATACGTATATTCAATACGACGCAATCAAACGCAACTATTCCCCAAGTACAACCGGGGGCACTTGTTCTGACGCCTCGCTGCGAGCGTATGCGCCCAGTTGTGATTGACGCAGGAAGTCGGGGGCAGATCACTGCGGATCAGGGGCCAGGCGTGAATGGCACCAAGTCAAGCCCAAGAACCTGAAGCGCCCAGAGTGTCTCGCAAAGGTGGTCGGGTGAACATGACGAACGCCAACCGACCACCCTGCGAGCCAGCCCCCCATGCATCCTAACCAGCGCGCCGCGACGCAGCAACGTGTCCTTGATGAGGCTGGTCGTAGCGACACCGGCGGATTCTTCAGATGGCGATGGGCCTGCATCGTCGATCGGTTCGGCGACCGACCAGCGCCCGCGGCGGCAGCGCCGACGCGGGAGGCGACCTAGTGCCGGCGGACGCCGCATGGACAAAGAACGATGATCAAAGCCGCCCAACGGCCGCCCCGGGGTTACAAGTCACACCCGGCGCGCTAGACTCGGATCGCGATGCCCTGACGGCCTGCGGAGGACCAAGCCATGTACACCAACGCCCAGTATCAAGCGCGTGACGATCGGCCGGTCGATGACCAGATCGTCAACCTTCACGACCTGAGTTGGGAGGATTATGAACGGCTGCTGACCATGCGCGGCGATTGTTCGGCGCCCCGGATCAGTTATCTGGAGGGGGAAGTCGAGATCATGAGTCCGTCCCAGACCCACGAGGGCATCAAGTCGCGCATCGGACGACTGGTCGAGAGCTATTGCCTGGAGCATGACATCACATTCAGCACCTACGGCTCCTGGACCTTGAAATCACCGGACCGCACGCGAGCGGCCGAGCCGGACGAGTGCTGGGTGTTCGGCACCGCGCCCGCCGACCGCCCACAACTGGCCGTCGAAGTGGTCTGGACTTCCGGACGGATCGACAAACTCGACATTTACCGCAAGCTTGGCGTCGCCGAGGTCTGGTACTGGCGCCGCGGGCGCCTGCAACCCTATTGCTTACGCGGCGAACGCTATGTCCCCGTCACCATTAGCGAGGTGTTGCCGGACCTGGATCTGGATCTGCTGACCCGCTTTCTCGACCAGCCCACCACGTCGGACGCCATTCGCGGCTATCGGCAGGCGTTGCGGATGGGGAGCGCTCCGGTTCCGGGTTGACCCAGAGGGAACTGTTCACCAACAAGCGAAACAAATCGGACGCAGGTGCGACTGAAGTCGCACCTACATTGACCGGTATCGAAATTGTCGAAAATCACCTAAACGTATCAAAAAACCATTTCTTTGACATTTGTTGAGCGGCTTTGATCGCCGTTCGGGCCAAATCGACCTTTCGGATTTGTCCACAGATGTCACAGATGTTCACAGATGAAGATAAATATCTGTGTTCATCTGTGACATCTGTGACATCTGTGGATCAGCTTTCCTCCCCACGACCTCCGCGGAAGGTCTGGCCGGAACGACAACCAACGCCGCTCAACTCATCCAAGAAGATCCCGTTACTCCGAGTCCGAAGTGCGGACAGCCTGCGCTTGGCCCTTCCCCATCAGCGTATGCACCAGCACCCGCTCGCCACTCGGGTCCAGCGCCCTGGCCTGATCGACGACCTGCCGATGATGGGTGAACAAAATCACCTGGGTCCTGACTGAGAAGTCCGCCAGGGCGGCGAGGGTGGCCTGGGCGCGCGCGTCGTCGAACTGGATGAGGATGTCATCGACGATGAACGGCAGTGGCTCGGCGCTGTCCAGGTAATGGTCCAGATTGGCCAGGCGCAAGGCCAGGTAGAGCTGATCGCGGGTGCCGGTGCTCATGCCCTCCACCCGCACCCGCTCGCCGGTGGCGCGCCGGCCGGTCAACACCGGCTGATCGCAGGTGTCGAAGTCGGTTTCGACCGCGCTAAAGGCATTGCAGGTCAGCCGGGCAAAATAGCCGCTGGCGCGGCTGAGGATCGGGTCGCGGTGCTGCCGCCGGAACCGCTCGATTTCATCGCGCAGAATGCGCGCCGCGAGTTTGATCCGGACATAGCGCTCGCCCTGGGCACGCAGGCTCGACAGGCTCTGCTGCGCCTCCTCGGCCAGGGCAGCGGCGGCATCGTCACCGGCCATGGCGGCGAACTGGCGCTCGACCTCCACTTTCTGCTCGAACAGTGCGGCCTGCTGCGGACGCAGTTCACCCTCGATCCGTGCCTCCAGTGCCGTCAGTTCGGCCAGGACGGCATCGCGGTCGACCTGGCCGGCCTCCTCCGACAGCGCCGCGATCCCCAGACCATCGCCGGCGGTCACCAGTTCGGTTTCGACCTCGCTCAGTTGCCGGCTCAACTCCCGATGCTCCTGGACGCGTTGCTCGACGGCCGGCAGTTGGTCCGGATCAGTGCATCCGGCCTCGCGGCAGAGCTCGGCGAGCACCGCCTCGGCCGCCAGGATGGCGGCTTGCGCCTGCTGGACCTCCTGCTGCGCGCGGCGCGACTGGGCGTCGAGTTCGTTGCGTCGGCTCTGGTCCTCGCGCTGCCTGACCAACCGGGCGTGCAACTGCGGCACGGTCTCCGCGACCGGTCGGCCGCGCAGTTCCGGCGCCAGTCTCGCCAAGAGCGCGTCGACCTGAGCGCGGAACTGCGTTCCGTCGGCGTCGATGCCCTCGATGCGCGCGTCCAGCCGTTCGGCCTCACCGAGTTGCTTGAGGCAGGTGTCGAGTCCGGTCAGATAATCGGTCAGCTCGCCCGGACCGGCATCCGCGGCCAGGCCGAGCTCAGCCGTCAGTGCGCCCCAGGCGGCCAGCCAATCGGCCCGCTCGTCCTGCCTGGTCTTGACCTCCAAGGTCAACCGCCGCTGGGAGGCTTCGAGTGCGGCGATCTCCTGCGCCAACAGGGCGCGGCGGCGTTCGGTCTCCTGCAAGGTGCTGAGCTGCGCTTCGGCCTGATTGAGCAATGGGTTGAGCAATGGGTTGAGCAAGGCCGCCGCTCCCGACTCGGACGGCGGCAGCGGCACGGCCAGCCCCAACGCACTCAGCGCGGTCTGAACGGCGTCCACGTGGTATTGCCGGGTCACCTCCAGGGCCGCCAACTCGGCCGACAACGCATCGCCCTGCCCCGCCCGCTCGCGCAGCCGCAGCGCCGCCGCGTGCCACTGCCGCATCTCACGGGGCGGCAGCGGGGTCACACCGCAAGGCGACCAGAGTACGCTCCAGGCCTGCTGGAGCTGCTCACCCTGCTCCGCCAACTGCGCCGCGGTCTGCGCCGCCGCGTCCAGCCGCTGGTCACAGGCTTCCAACCGCGCCTGCGCGGCGGCCTGCTCATGGACGCGCTGAGCCTCGCGCCGCAGACGGTCGGCGACCTCATCGGCCTGTGCCACCGCGCCCTCGAACGCCAGGGGCAGCGCTGTCCCCGCCGCATAGGCGTGGGCCGCGGCAGCGATGTCCTCGCCCTCCAGCCACTGCCGTTTGATAAGTTGCCAGCCGTGCTCGCGCGCGGCACGCGACTGCTCGAGATCGGCCTCCGACGGCGCCGCACCGGCCAACTGGATGACCCGCAGTGACTCCGCGCTCTGCCGCCGCTCGGCCTCGACCTCGGCGCGCAGCGTCTCCAGGGAGCGGCGGGCCGCGTCCAGCCCCTGCGCGTCGGCGCTGCAGCGCTCGATGGACTCGCCGCTCGGCAAGGGCGCGGCCCGCAGCGCGTCCAGGTCGGCACCCCAGAGCCCGAGTGCGGCCAGCTCGCGACGGCAGGCGTCCGCGTGCTGCGCGCTGCGCGCGCGCGTCTCGGCGATGGCGCGCTCCAGATCGCCGGCCCGGCGCGCCTCATCGGTTGCCCGGCGCAGTCCGTCGAGCGGCGGGCTGACCGGCAGCCCGGCCTGCGCGGCGCGCCGGTTGGCGAGTTGTTCCGCGGCCTCGGCCAACTTGCGGTTCGCCTCGTCGAGCGCGGCGGCCACGGCTTCCTGACGCCCGCCGAGCTCGGTCGCCCGCCGCCGCCGATTCAACAACGGACGCAAGGTCGGCGCCGCGTCCAGAGTCAGGTCGGGACGCAGTTGCCCCAGCAGGGTCGCGGCCTGACCCGCCAAAGCGGCCCGCTCGGCCACCAGCCCCGGTCGATCCGCGGCCGCCTTGCGGTGGCTGCCCAGTCGCTCACGCAGGGTGTCGATCAGCTCGGCCTCCGCCAGGAGATCGGCTGACACCTGCAAGGCCGCGGCCTGCTCCTTGAGTTCGTCCTCCCGCGCCTGGGCATTCGACCGGCTGGCCAGCGCCAGCGTGCGTTGCGCCACGGCGGTCTCACGCCGCTGACCAAAGCCCGCGGGCAACCCCGGCACCTCGCCCAGCCGCGCAAGCTGTTCGCTCAGTTGGGCGTGCCGCGCCAGGTTCGGCAGCGTGCGGCGAATGCGCTCCAGCCGGTGGCGCTGTGCGGCCGCGAGCGCCAGCGCGCTATCCAGCTCGGCCAGCCGCCGCCGCGCCTGCTTTACGGCCTTGCGCGCCTCGTCCCACTGCCGTGCCGACAACGAGACCTCGCGCTGACGGTGTTCGATCGCCGCGCAGCGGTGCAACTCGGTGTTGATCGTCGGCTTGGCGCCGCGCGGCAAGAACAGGGCATTCGCTTCCTCATCAAGCCGCCGCAGGACCGCGTTGAGATCGACCCCGCCCAGACCGCTGCCGAACAGCGCCTCGGCCTCGCGACCGCGCTCGGCCAGCAGCGCCTGGCCGCCGCTCACCAGCCCTTCATGGTCGATGCCGAACAGGCGCTCGAACAGGCGGTCATCGACCCCGGCGAGCAGCGGCACCAGGGTATCGTCGGGGAGTGTCTTGCCGTCGCTGTCCAACAGGGTGTTCTTGCGGCCCTTGCGCCGAATGCAGTGGATCTCGGCACCGCTCGACCCGCGCAGCCGGCCGCCGACCCGCAGATCCTGCCGGTCGTGGAGAAAATCGTCGCCAGTGCGCTCGGGAATCCCGTACAGCAAAGCCCGTAATGCGCGCAGGGCCGAGCTCTTTCCCGCCTCGTTGGGTCCGAAGATCAGGTGCAGACCCTGCTGCCCTCCACTCAGGTCCAGATCGCAGTCGGTAAAGGGGCCGAAGGCGCGCAGGTGCAGATCCAGAATCTTCACTTGCTCGGCCTCCGATCGCCGTCCGGGTCCCGATGCTGACCCAGCAAGCGGTCGAGCAACAGCGCCTTGACATCCTCCAGACAGTTCTGCAGATAGGCCGGCGCGGCGGGGTCGAAACCGTCCGCACCGGAGCGTAGACTCAGCGGCAGTTTGAGCCCCAGGTCAGCGACCTCGGCGGCCAGATCGGCCAGCCGCGGCGGGTCCAGATCCAGCCCCTCGATCGCCCGCAACAGGCTGCCGAGCGCATCGTCACCGGCGGGAGCGGACGCCGTCCCCCGGGTGTCGAGCTGCACCTGCTCGACCCACAGGTCACCGGCACCGACACTGCCGGCGAGCACGCGACAGTCGTTGGCCACCTGCTCACGCTCGGCATGCAGTCGGCCATGGACCCCGCACGCGCCGGTGAGCCGGATGCGCACCGCCGACAAGCGGCCTTCGGCCGCGGGCAGCACGGCGCGCAGGGCCGGCTCGACCCGGTCATACACGGCGTCCAGGGTTGTGACCGCGGTCAGATCGACCGTGCAGACCGACCAGCGCACCACATCCAGGGCGCGGTGTTCGAGGTGGCTCACCTGTCCGTCCTCGACCCGCACCAGGGTACAACCCTTGGGGCCGGTCTCACGGACGTGCCGTCCCTGAAGATTCCCCGGAAAGACCACCCAGGGCGCCTGCGCGACCACCTCGCGCTGGTGCACATGGCCGAGCGCCCAATAGTCGTAGCCGCGGGCGCGCAACCCGGCCAGGCTGCTGGGGGCATAGGACTCATGCCCCGGCCGGCCGTCCAGCGAGGTATGCAGCAAACCGATGTTGAACAGATCCGGGTCCGCCGCGGGATAGGCCGGCACCAAATCCTCGGTGACCGCGCGCGTCGGGAAACCCTGGCCATGAACGGCCACCCCGAGCGGCTCCAGAATGCGGGTCTCGGGCGCGCGGGTCGAGAACACCAGGACATTTTCCGGCGGACGCAGCACCCGGGTGAGCTGACTTGCCGCATCGTGATTACCGGCGATCATCAGGACCGGAATCGCCGCCTCCTGCAGCCGGGTCAGCTGATGGGTGAAGAAGAGTCCGGTGTTGTAGTCCCGCCAGTCGCCGTCATAGAGATCGCCGGCCAACAGCACGAAGTCCACCGACTCGGCGAGCGCCAGATCCACCAACTGCGCGCAGGCCCGCCGCGTCGCCCCCCGCAACTCGCCCACCGGCGCCCCTTCATAGCGTTCGAGGCCGCGCAGCGGACTGTCGAGATGCAGATCGGCGGCGTGAATGAATTTCAAGTTGGGACCTGGAACGCAAACCTACTTGATCTTGACCGGGATGGCTTCCTTGCCGTGCTTCTGGAGCGCGGCGCGGGTTTGTTCCATGGCTTTCTTTCCGTCCAGCGGACCGGTCATGACGCGATGCCAGATATCGCCGTTCTTCATGGTGACCGGCTGGACTCGAGTGGAGACGCCGAGCAGGGCGAGTTGCGCTTTCATGCGGTCGGCATCCTTGGCAGTCTTGAATGAGCCAACCTGGAGCACATAGGTGCCGGACCCGGCCGGGGCGGCGGTGGTTTTCTTGGGCGCATCGGCCGGCGGGGTGCCCGGCGTGACCGGCTCGTCAGGTTCGTCCGGCGGGGGCGGTTCCGGACGGGGGGCGGGGGGCGGCAGCGGCTTGTCGTTGGCTTTGATGTCGACGACGGTGTCGCGCAGGATGTTCTCGAACTGGAAGTTCGGCTCCTGCGGCGCCGGGCGCTCGGCCTTGGGGGCAACGGCCACCGGGGGCGCCACCGGTCCGCGGGTTTGCGTCATCCAATAGAGCCCGACCCCGAAGCTGCCGGTCAGGGTGCCGAGCAGGAACCACCAGACACAAGAGCGCGGACGGGTGCGCCGGGGGGTCACCTTGGCGGCGCCGCGACGATAATCCCGGACCATCTACATCGCCTCCGGGGCGGAGACGCCCACCAATGCGAGGCCGTTGCGCACGACCTGCCGCACGGCCAGGATAAGCTTGATGCGGGCGTCACGCAGATCCGCGTCCGGCACCAGGAACTGGTGGGCGTTGTAGTAGGTGTGCAGATCATTGGCCAGTTCGCGCAGATAGGTGGTGAGCAGATGCGGTTCGTGGCCGATGGCGGCGAGTTCGATCACCTCCGGGTAACGGGCGAGCGTGCGCAGCAGCGCCTGTTCGTGATCTTCCGTGAGCAGTTCCAGGTTGGTGATCCCGGGGGTCGGATCGATCACGATGCCCTTGTCGGCGGCCTGGCGCAGCACACTGCATACGCGCGCGTGGGCATACTGGACATAGTAGACCGGATTGTCGGCGGACTGGCTCTTGGCCAGATCCAGGTCGAAGTCCATGTGCTGCTCGCACCGACGCATGACATAGAAGAAGCGCGCGGCGTCGCGCCCGACCTCGTTGCGCAGTTCGCGCAGGGTGACGAATTCGCCGGAGCGGGTGGACATCTGGGCGCGTTCCCCGCCGCGATAGAGGATGGCGAACTGCACCAGGAGCACGTCCAGACGCGACGCGTCGTCGCCCAGCGCGGTCAGCGCCGCTTTGACCCGCGGGATGTAGCCGTGGTGGTCCGCCCCCCAGATATCGATGACGCGCTCGAAGCCGCGCTCCAGCTTATCCATGTGGTAGGCGATGTCGGAGGCGAAATAGGTGCCCTGGCCGTTCTCGCGCACCACGACGCGGTCTTTCTCGTCGCCGAAGGCGGTGGAGCGGAACCAGAGTGCCCCGCCCTGCTCGTAGACGTGACCGGACTCGCGCAGGCGTTCGATGGCGCGGTTGACGGCGCCGCGCTCGGCCAGCGAGCGCTCCGAGTACCACTCCTGATACTCGACACCGAATTCGGCGAGGTCGGCGCGAATGTCGTCGAGGATAGTGTTGAGCCCGAGTTCGAAGCAGTAGCGGTAGCGGTTGTCGCCGAGCAGGTGCTTGGCGGCGGTGATGAGGGCATCGATGTGCGCCTCCTTGTCGCCGCCGTCCAGGCCGGGCCGCTCGTCGGGCGGGGCACCGGCGAAGACCTGCGCGGCCTCCACCCGGTAGGCGTCCGCATGTTCGCGGTGCAGGGTGGCGGCGATGTCCCAAACATAGTCGCCCTTGTAGCCGTTGCTCGGGAAGTCGATCTGCGCGCCGCACCGTTCCAGATAGCGCAGCCACACGGAGGTGGCGAGGATGTCCATCTGGCGACCGGCGTCGTTGACGTAATACTCACGATGGACCGCGTAGCCCACCGCGGCCAGCAGATCGGCGACCGCCGCGCCGTAGGCCGCGCCGCGTCCGTGGCCGACATGCAGCGGGCCGGTGGGATTGGCCGAGACGAACTCGACCTGCACCCGCCGCCCGGCCCCCAGTTGGGAGCGGCCGTAGTGATGACCGGCGGTCAGGATGGCCGGAATCAGGGCGCGGTAGGCGTCCGCCGCGAGGAAGAAGTTGATGAAGCCGGGGCCGGCGATCTCGACCCGCTCGATCAGGGACGACTCCGGCAGCAGGTCGACCAGCCGTTGCGCCAGGTCGCGCGGCCGGGTGCGCGCCCGCTTCGCCAGGACCAGGGCGAGGTTGGTGGCGAAGTCGCCATGGGTCTGGTCCTTGGTGCGCTCGACCGCGGGCACCGGCAGTTCGTCCAGGCCCCAGTCGCCATCGGCGGTGAGGCGCGCCAAGCCGGCGCACAAAAGGTCCGTGATCTGTTGCTTCATGGGTGCTACGCGTGGAGAAAAGAGAGGGGCCGCAGGGCACGGCAGGCCTCACTGCCATTAAAATTAAGCGCCGACGGCGCGGCTTCTCGTTCCCACGCTCCGCGTGGGAGCCAGAATGGCTTAACTTAGGGGCATTGACGGCGCGCCTGGCGTAAAGGCGTGAAGGATAACCTAAATGGGGCCTTACGGCATGTCCCAAGCGTCAGGTCAGGTCTTGTGGATCCACGTCCAGCGACCAGCGCAGACCGCCGTTGCGCGGGATGGTGCGCAATTGCGCGACCCAGGCGGCGAGTAGGGTTTGCAGACCGGGGCGGCGGGAGCACTCCAGCAGGAGTTGGGCACGATAGCGGCCGGCACGGCGCTCCATAGGGGCCGGAACGGGGCTCGATACCTGCACGTGCAACCCGGGCTGATCCACCAACAGGGCCAGGGCGAGCGCACGCGCGTGGTGCAGGAAGTCCATGGGGACCTGGACGTCCGGGGCGTCGGCCCGCAACAAGGCGAGATGGCCGTAAGGCGGCAGACCGGCGGCCTCGCGCTCGGCCAGGGCGAGTTCGGCAAAGCCCGGGTAGCCGCTGGTGATCAGTGATTTCAGGAGCGGATGCTCGGGATGGCGGGTCTGCAAGACGACGCGTCCCGGCCGCTGCGCCCGCCCGGCGCGGCCGGCAACCTGGACGATGAGTTGCGCGGTGCGCTCCGGCGCGCGAAAGTCGGCGGCATAGAGCGACTGGTCCAGGTCGAGGATACCGACCAGGGTCACGCCGGGAAAGTCGTGCCCCTTGGCAAGCATTTGCGTGCCGAGCAGGAGCTGGACCTCACCCTGCCGGATGAGCGTGAGCAGACGGTCCAGTTCGCCCTTGCGGCGGGTGCTGTCCCGATCGATCCGCGCCAGACTCAGTTGCGGGAAGATCTCGCGCAATTCCTCTTCCAGCCGCTCGGTCCCCAGTCCCAGGCGGCGCAGGTCGCTGCTCCGACAGCTCGGGCAAGTCGACGGCAGGGGCTGGAACCAGCCACAGTGATGGCACCAGAGACGCTGCAGCCGCAGGTGCAGGGTGAGCCGGGCATCGCAATGCGGGCAGGCGCCGACCCAGCCGCAGTCGTGACAGGTGAGCACCGGGGCATAGCCGCGGCGGTTGAGGAACAGCAGGACCTGGTTGCCGGCGGCGATGTGCAGCTCGACCTGTTCGCGCAGCCGCGGCGACAAGCCGGCACTCATGGTTTGGCCGCGGATATCGAGCAGCGTGATGGCCGGTGCGGCAGCCCCTCCGGCGCGCATGCTCAGACGCAGCCGACGGTACCGCCCGGCCCGCGCATTGTGCAGCGTTTCCAGGGATGGCGTAGCGGAGCCGAGGATCACCGGACACCCGACCTGCTGCGCCCGGCGCACCGCCAGGTCGCGGGCGGAATAGCGGAAACCGTCCTGTTGCTTGAGCGAGGCGTCGTGCTCCTCGTCGACGATGATCAGCCCCAACCGCGGCAGCGGGACGAAACAGGCCGACCGGGTGCCGAGCACGAGGGTCGCGCGCCCGCTGGCGGCACGGTGCCAGGCGCGCTCGCGCTCGGCCTCGGGCAGGGCGGAGTGCAGCACCGCGTGGGGTCCGGGCAGGCGCCGCTCCAGCCGCGTGCGTAATTGGGGGGTGAGACCGATCTCGGGCACCAGCACCAGGGCTTGTCGACCAGCGGCGATGACTTCCTGGATCAGCCGGATGTAGACCTCGGTCTTGCCGCTGCCGGTGACTCCGTCGAGCAGGAACGGGTTGAAGCACGCGCCCGCGCCCTGCACCGCCGCCACCGCCAGCGCCTGCTCCGGGTTGAGGTCGGGACCCGTCGGGTCCGGGATCGGCGGCGCGTCGCAGTCCGCGGGCAGCACCCGACACGGCTCGATCAAACCGCGCTCGCGCAAGACCTTGAGCGGCGCCGTCGCGGGACCGAGTTGCGCTTTCAGGACAAGGGTCGCGAGCCCCGTCGGCGCGGCGCGCAGGACTTCCAGGATGCGGCGTTGACCCACCGCCCGCCCGAGTTCGGCCAGCTCCAGCGCACACCCGGCGGCGGTCGCGCGCAGGCCGGGAACCCCCTCCTCCAGCGGCGCGTCCGGACGGCGCAGGCGCGTCGGCAAGGCGCTGAACAGGGCTTCGCCCAGGGGTTGCCGGTAATAGTCCGCGGCCCACCGGATCAGGCTCAGGTCGGCGGCGGCGAGCACCGGAACCGGGTCGAGTTGGGCGATCACGGATTTGAGACACGCCGCGTCCTGATCCGAATCGACGGCGGTCTCCACCAGTATGCCCACCCGGCGGCCGCGACCGAAGGGCACCAGGAGGCGGACCCCGGGGATCAACCCGTCAAGCGCGGCCGCCGCGGGCGGCAGGTAATCGAAGAGTCCGGCCAGGGGCGCGGCGACGGCGACGCGCAGGATCAGCGGGGCAGTCGGAGCGGCGGCAAGGCCCGGCGACGGCACGGTCGGGGCGTCAGAGGCAAGTGGCGAGATCGTCGTTCTCCTGCGCGGTCGGCCCCGGTGTGGCACAACAGGCCGGAATACCCTGATCGGCAGCGATCGGGGCATTCAGGATACAGACCTGTCGTCGTTGGCTTTTCGTTTCTCGTTGTTCGTAACCCAATGCGTGATGAACACTTACGAAAAACCGCAAACCCAAAAACCACTCCGTATACCTGGGTACCGCGGCGCTTGCGCACCCGGATACAGCGTGTATTATGGGCGCAAACTCCGAGCCGTATCCCGCTATGGTGCCATTGAATCAACAGGTACTGCGCACGGATCTGGCGGGTATGCCACTGGAGTGGGTGGATTACCGCACCGCCGCGCGTCTGTATTTACTCGACCAGGTCGCCTACACCTGTGGCGATCCTTTGTTTCATCTGCGCGGCGGCATCAATGCGGTCACCAGGCGCCGCAGCCGACTGCTGATCCACGCCATCATCGCCACCCACGGCGTGCACCACGCACTGAACAAGCTGCAGGGTGATTATGCACCGCCGCTGTGCAATCGGACGCTGTTTCAGCGCGACGATCATTTGTGCATGTACTGCGGCTGTCGGTTCCCGAGCCGTCAGCTTTCCCGCGACCATGTACGGCCCTCCAGTCAGGGAGGGCGCGACCACTGGAACAACGTGGTCAGCGCCTGTGTGCGCTGTAACAACTTCAAGGCCGGGCGAACCCCGGAGTCGGCCGGCATGGAACTGCTGGCGGTTCCCTTCACGCCGACCCATGCCGAGTACATCTATTTGATGGGCCGCGGCGTCCTGGCCGATCAGATGGAGTTTCTGCGTGCCCATTTTCCGCGCAGCAGCCCCCTGCATGGACGCCTCGGCAAGGACCCGTCCGCGCGGACCGGTGCTGGACCGCATGATTGATTGGACGGTGATCGCCGAGCGGATCGGCACGGCCACCGGCAGTCCATTCGCCCCGCGAACCACGCGCGCGGTCAGCGGCGGCTGCATCAACGCTGCGATAACAATCAGCGACGGCGCCCGCGCCTTCTTCGTCAAGACCAACACACCGGCCCGCCTCGCGTTGTTCGAGGCCGAGGCCGCCGGGCTCGCCGTCCTCGCTGCCACGGGCGCCATCCGCATCCCCAGGCCCATCTGCTGGGGCCGGACCGACACCCTCAGCTATCTGGTGCTGGAGCACCTGGATCTCAGCGGACCGACCCGGGGTGCCGCGGCCGGACGGCAGTTGGCCGCGTTGCATCGCACGCGCTCCTCCACCTTCGGCTGGCACCGCGATAATCATATCGGCTCAACCCCGCAGCGCAACACACCGAGTGCGGATTGGGTGAGCTTCTGGCGCGATCAGCGGCTCGGCTATCAACTCGAACTGGCCGCGGCCAACGGCTACGATGGCGCACTCCAGACACGCGGTGAACGCCTGCGCGCCGAGTTGGATAAGCTCCTGGGGCACCAACCCCAGCCGTCGCTCCTGCACGGCGACCTGTGGGGCGGTAATCTGGCCTATCTGCCGGACGGTCAGCCGGTGATCTACGACCCCGCGGTCTACTTCGGGGATCGCGAGGCCGATCTGGCCATGACCGAGTTGTTCGGCGGCTTCGGCGCCGAGTTCTATGCCGCCTATCGGGAGGTCTGGCCGCTGGACCCAGGCTACGGGGTCCGCAAGACCCTCTACAACCTCTACCACATCCTCAATCACCTGAATCTGTTCGGGCCGGGATACCTGGGTCAGGCGCGCGGCCTGATCGACCGGCTCCTGGCTGAGCTGCATTGATCGAACGCTGCCGAACGGGTGTCCGGCACTCCAGGGACGCTGCGGTCCCGGACGGCCAAGGTAGTTGGAAAATGACCGTTGTGTTAAAAAGGCGGCGCAGCCTCCACCAGGGCCACTGAACGCTTTTCCTTACTCTGCCGCGCCGAGCCTTGTCCACATGCCACGGGAACTCCTGATCCTCCGCCATGCCAAGTCCGACTGGGATTCCCGGGCGAAGTCCGACTTCGACCGCCCGCTGGCCAAACGCGGCAAACAAGACGCCCCAAAGGTTGGCGCCTGGCTTTACCGGGAGGGTCTGGTGCCTGACCATGTCGTCAGTTCGCCCGCCCAGCGGGCGCGCCAGACCGCCATCAAGGTTTGCAAGGTCTTGGAAATCGGCCGGGAACGGATCGCTTGGGACACGGATATCTACGACGCGACACTGGCCGCATTGCTCGATGTGCTCGGACGCTGCCCGGCCACGGCGCACACGGTCTTGCTGGTAGGGCACAATCCGGGTCTCGATGATCTGGTGTTACACCTGAGCGGCGACGACCTGGACCCACCGCAGGACGGGAAACTGCTCCCCACCGGGACCCTGGCGCGACTGGAAATGCCGGACGACTGGGATCAGCTGCCGCGCGGCTGTGCGCAGCTGATTTCCATCACCCGCCCCCGCGCCCTCTGAGGCTTCGAACTAGGGCGTAGCCCCGCAATAATTCACACAATCCTCCAGGGTCTCGAACGGCACCCGGCCGCCGCAGCCGCTATGCGTAAAGGACTTGCAGCGATTGTCACGATAATCGAAATAATACTTGATCTGGCGGCCCCGGCAATTCCCCTTGGCAGGCTTGGCCACGCAACTCACCGGTAAGTCCTCCGGGTTACCTCGCCCCACCCCGCCCCCGCCGCAACCGACGAGCGCCAACACCGCGACCAGCATCGCACACCCCCAGACCGAACGCATAGCACCCCCAAACAACATCCAATTCGACAAGTCAGGGCGCCGATTCTAGACGCTTCGGCACAGTCTCTCACCTGAATCAGGTGGATCGGGTCGACAGCCCAGGTTGCAGATAGTAATGAGAATGGATATTATTCACGAAACAGATCTGCACAGCACGCCGGCGTGCAGTTTGACGCCATCAGCGCGACGGAATCATACTAATACCTAATTCGTAATATCACTGACACCAGGTTGCTCAACCGGACCGGCCGTCACCATCCGGTCACACCTGCCGTTGTCGCTGGATTTTTTTGGGGAAATCAGCCCATGCACAGCACCGCCCGACGGTTCGGCTCCGCGCTCGCCATCGCTCTGACCAGCCTCTGCGCCGGGGCCGCCCGTGCCTACGACGTGAACGAGCAACTCGCGGTCAACCTGCTGCTCGCCGGGGCCGGGCAGTGTCAGGAGGTGACGGGTGACGGGGACGACCAGAACGGCTGTCGGGGCGCCGTGCCCGTTCAACCCGAGATCTTCTTCAACCCCACCAAGCAGGATCAATTCTTCGTCAAGTTCGGATTTGCTGCCGGGAACGGACTCAACCCGATCTCCCCGTTCGCGCTCACCCCTTGGGCCGCGGACCTGGAAGCGGACGTCAAGGACATCAACGGCCGCGACCGCAGCTATTTGCTGGAGGCTTGGTATGCGCATACCTTCCGTTTCGGTGACGCCAATGCCGTTCAGGTCACCGGCGGCATCATTGATCCAGCGTTCTACGTCAACGAGAATGCCTACGCCAACAACGAGTACACCCAGTTCATGAACGAGGCCTTCGTGAACTCACGCACCGCCTTTATCCCCGCCTACGACGTGGGCGGCGCACTGGTCTGGAAAATCCACCGCCTGACCCTCAGCGGCCTGGGGATGAATGTCGGCGAGAATGATGATGGGAACAACTACAACTGGTTCGGCGTCGAGGCCGACTATAACCTGCAAACGCCCTGGGGCGAAGGGAACTATCGTGTGATGTATGCCGGCACCTCTCGCGCCTTCCTGGCTCCAGCCCCAGGGCTGGACCCGGAACCGAATCCGGCGCTGGACCCGGCACTCGACCTGGACTCGGCCGAGGCGCCGGACCCGACCGACCAGGAACATCTGTCCGGCGTGCTGCTGTCCTTTGACCAGGAGTTCGGCAAGATCGTCGGTGCCTTCCTGCGACTGGGCTGGGAGCAACAGGATGCGCTGGTCGATTATCAGGCCGATTACGCCGGCGGGTTCGATTTTAAAGGGGCTGGCTGGGGCCGAGAGAATGACAATATCGGTATCGGTTACGCCTACCTGGAAGGCGGCAACGGTGAGCTGGCGCGCACCAATGCGGTCGAGGGCTACTATCGACTTGCCTGCAACGACACGCTGGCCCTGACCGCCGACGTGCAGTACATGAAGGACAAGTACCGCACCGGGGATGTTGTCGACGGCTGGGTGTTCAGCCTGCGCGCGGTCGCCGAGTTCTAACCCCGCTTAGAGCATCCGGCGCGAGATGTGCTCCAGCAACCCGAGGGCCGCGGCTTCCACCATGTCGAACACCTGATCGAACCCGCGCTGCCCGCCATAGTAGGGGTCCGGCACCTCACGCCGGTTCAGGTCCGGGGCGAAATCCAGGAACAGACCGAGTTTCGACTCCATCCCCGGTGGGCAGATCCGCGACAAACTATGGTAGTTATCCTGATCCATGGCGAGGATCAGATCGTACTCAATAAAGTCCTCCGGCTCGGCCCGGCGCGCCCGCAGGTCGCTGATGTCGACCCCGCGCGCCCAGGCGGTTGCGGTCGCCCGCTCGTCCGGCGGCTCGTCCAGGTGGTAACCATGGGTGCCGGCCGAGTCGATCCCGATCACGGCCGCCAGACCAGCCTCCTGCACCAGATGGCGAAAGACCCCATGGGCGGTGGGCGAGCGGCAAATGTTACCCATGCAGACAAACAGCACTTTTACACGTGTAGCTTTGTTCATAAAATACTTATTTTCAATATGTTATCTCTAATCCTTGCCTCCGTCATCCACACCGGTACACGATCGCTCGCACCCCGAAGCACACACCGGCGGGGGGCGATGTCTGTTACCGAGCGACAGGCTAAGGCCGCACGGTGGGAAGGTAAAGACCACCGGGTATCGGCCGGGGATGGGCTCTCGCTGCAAGTGCGCCGATCCTCTAAGACCTGGATCACACGCCGCAGTTTCCGGGGATGGTGCCGTGGAACATTGTCGGCAGGCGGCCAACCAGTCCGGCCTTGATCATCGTTTCGGCCACAAGAAAAACTGGCCGGGGCAATGATCAAGGCCGGTCGATATTCCCGCTGTGTTTGCTGTGGCGAATGACCCGCCAAGGCACCAAGGCTCGCTCACCTGGCTGCAGTGCCCGGTTGCCTTTCAGTCGCGTGAGCGTGATCGCCTCGATCCGGTAATACCAGAGGAATCGACCAAGAATCCGTACCGTGTAATCCGTGCGCCCGAAGGGACCCATCAGAGTCAACCTGCCCGTTCTTATCCCGATCTCGCTCACGGCCGTGCTCCGATTGAATACTATATTGGCATGCAGTCATCAATGCCGTGATTAGGGTTTCGACCACGCGAGAGCCGCTGCGGACAAGGCCGCCATCAATCCGCTCCGCGGCGGACTAGCCGACTCGTTGGATAACAGCTAACGGCAGGGTCAAGACAACCTGACGGTGCAGCAACTCGATCAATAAGCGCACACGCTGCTGCCCCTGATGGGTTTGGAAGATCGCCTCCAAGCCCTGGAACGGACCAGCGATGATCCGCACCGACTCGCCGGGATGCAGCACCAATTCGGGCGACTGCTCGCCGATACGACGGCGGATCGTTTCGATTAAAGCATCGTCGACCGGCAGTGGTTCATTGCCGAACGCCACCAGTCGCGCCACCCCGCGCGTGGAGCGTAGTGGATACCAGTTGTCCACCCAGCGCTGTAATCGGATGAACAGGTAATTCGGAAACAGGGACTCTTCGACCGTAACCCGCCGCCCGCGACGAATACGCTCGATCTGGAACCGCGGATGAAACACACGGTAGCCCTGCTGCTCCAGATTCAGCTCAGCACGCTCCGCCTGGCGCGGCTTGGCCTGCACCAGGTACCAGCGTGGTTGAGCGGCGAGTTCAGATTCGCCCAAGTCCTCAGCGGTCATAAGTCATCAGTGATCATGATTCAGCAGCGACCACATCGCGACCCACCGTCGGTGCCGTGTCGGACGTCGATGTACGCCGACGGAAGTCCATGATTCGTTGGCGCGCCAGCGACCGGTACAACCGCGGCGCATACCGTAGAACGGACAGATAGATGGCAAAAAACACCAGCGCGGCCCAGATCAACGCCGCCGGCGCGACCTGCTGAACCTGTCCGAACAGGCCGATACCGGCCAGCACTGCCGCGGTCGGCAGAATCAGGCTCAGCGCTTTACGTGGACTGTTGAAGCAGCGCGCCAAAACGTGATGCAAATGCGCCCGATCGGCGCAGAACGGGGACCGGCCCTTGAGCATCCGCCGGCCCATGACGCAGAACGTGTCCATCAACGGGATCGCAACGATCCAGATCGCTGCCGCGGGCGTCAGCGTGGCCGCGGACTGTGCGGCGGTGATGAGCATCCAGACGACGAGATAACCGAGCAACAAACTCCCGGCGTCACCTAAAAAAACCTTGCGCCCGGTGCAGCCGAAGAGTTGCAGATTGCAGATCAAATAGGGAACGATTGCGGCAATCGTCACCAGCATCAGGACTCGCGATGCGCCATCCACGGGCGAGAGCAACACCAAGACCCCGAGCGCGATCAGCGTCAGTCCGCCGGCCAGCCCGTCGATGCCATCGATCATATTGAACGCATTGCAGATACCGACGATTGCAAACACTGTGAAAGGGACCGCAAACAGCCCCAGATCAATCGAGCCGAAGCCGAACAGGTCACCCAGCGACGTCAGCGTGACACCGCCGCCCACCGTCAGCAGCAGCGCGGCGGCGATCTGGGCAACAATCCGCAGCTTGGGACCAAGGTCGAGGATGTCGTCAAGTAGGCCGACCACGACCAACAAGGCCGCACCGCTGAGCCCATAGGCAAATGGCCGATCCAGGGGAATCCACACCAGGACGCTGACCAGGACAGCACCAAAGATCGCGATGCCCCCGATCAGCGGCACGGGCTGCGCGTGGTTCTTGCGCCGTTCGCCCGGATGATCAAGCAGACGCAACCGCGGGGCAAGCGGGCGGAGCAAGCCCAGGATCGTCGCACTGACAAAAAACGAAAGTAGCATGAAAGGCTCCCGGCGCAACGTCCTCATCTGCTGACGAGCGTGCACCTCCCTAGACCGACGACCTGCCGACAATTATTTTTATGTTACGAGCGATCCCTACATTGTCGCGTGATCGGCTCGCGCAGACAACCTCAATCGCGTGAATCATGAGTGAAGAGTTGTAAGGGAAATTTCACGTTAAGTGCAAGACCGACAGAGGCCGCACACTGCGCACGTGCGTTTCGCATCACCGCTCGAACGCTTGGACCCTAGTTCTCAGGTGCGGCACACCACTCAGAGGGGCCGCGAAGCCGCGCGAAAACGACAGGGACGGATCGGATTCCCAAGGATCGGACGCATATCCATGGTTCTTGCGCACCGACAGCGCCGGACTCGCCTATCATTTACCGCCATGCGGCCCGCGCCGCATGGGTTGGAATTTGCTCGCCGCGCGCGTATCTCAAACGAATCATGACACAAGGTCTCAGACGCTCCCGCGCGGGACAAACCACGGTCAGGCTTGCGGTTGCCGCGACGCTGGCCTTGAGTCCGCTGGCGCCGGGGATGACTCGGGCCGCGCAGTTCGACCTGCCGGAGATCGGCAACTCGTCGGACGCGGTCATGGGCAGCGGGGCGCAACTGCGTCTGAGCAAGGCGTTTATGCGCCAGGTACGCGCGGCGCTGCCGGTGCTGGACGATCCGCTCTTGACCGCCTACCTGGAGTCACTGGGCAATGAACTGGTGGCCGCGGACAAGAGCGCGGGCGGCAGCTTCAATTTCTTCCTGATCGATCAGCCCGTGGTCAACGCCTTTGCCGGACCCGGCGGTAATGTCGGGATCTACTCGGGGCTGATCCTGGCCGCCCAGAGCGAGGACGAACTGGCGGCCGTGGTGGCCCACGAAATCGCCCACGTCACCCAACACCATCTGCTGCGCGGCCTTGAGGACCAGGGCAAGCTGAACATGCCCACCATGGCGCTGATGGTGGCGGCCGCGATTCTCGGCGCGCAAGTGTCGGCGGATGCGGGGATGGCGGCGGTGGCCGGGATTCAGGCGGCAGCCATGCAGCGCCGGATCAACTTTACCCGCGAGAACGAGAAGGAGGCGGACCGCATCGGTATCGCCACCCTGGCGGCGGCCGGACGCGATCCTTACGCGATGCCCGGCTTCTTCGAGAAATTATCGAAAGCCAGCCGGGTCTATGAGAACAACGCGCCCGAGTTTCTGCGCACCCACCCGGTCAACAGCAACCGCATCGGCGATGCGCTTGGCCGCGCCGATGAGTATGGCGCCCGTCAACGCGCCGACAGCCTGCGTTTTTTGCTGGCGCGCGCCAGGCTGCGCGAGCGCGCTTACGACCGGCCCGAGAAATCGCTGGAGAGCTTCAAGGCATCGCTGCGGGAGGGCCGTTACCTCAATGAGACCGCGGAGCGCTATGGCTACGCGCTGGCCCTGCTGCGCTCGGGTCGACTCGATGAGGCCAAGACGGAGTCTGCCAAACTGCTGAGCGCGCAACCCAGTCTGGCCGAGTTCATCGTATTGGACGCGCAGCTCGACCTGAAGCAAGACCGCTCGGCGCAGGCCCTGGAGCACCTCAAACAAGCGCTGACCCTGGCGTCCGGCGACTGGGCCTTGCGCAGCGCCTACGCGGAGGCACTGATGGCGGCCGGACAGCCGCGCCAGGCCATGGCGGAACTCAAGACGGTGGTGCGAACACGTCCAGGCAATACGACACTCTACGATCTCCTGACGCAGGCGGCGATCAAATCCGGCGATAAAGCCGCGACCCACCGGTACCGTGCCGAACGACTGTATACGGAGGGCGACTTGGAACCGGCAATCAAACAACTGGAGTTCGCCCTGCGTCAGCCCGGGCTCGGCTATCAGGATTCGGCGCAGATTCAGGTCCTGGTCGATGCCTGGAAGGAAGAAGAGCGCGATCAGAAAAAACGCGGGCCTGACCCGTTCGACTTCAGCAACGATAGGGGCAGTGCCGCCACGGCGCCCTGAGCGACCAGCCCGCACCAAACCAGTGAAATAGCGATGCCGGTTTCAAGACCAACTTGAGTGCTGTAAGCTTCCCGAACAGTCGGTAGACGCCGCGTCGGCGGCGGTGGTCAAACCGCGTTTCGCGCGGTCTGGCAGGCACCAAGCCACGCATACCGATCAACCGGCGGGGGCCTCCGAGGCTGACGCCGGATGCGCACAGGCGTCGGCGCCAAGAACCGGACGGTTCGCCGTATGCCACCCCAACCTAACCACTGATGCTCGATGAGGAGACAGTTGATGATCGACGCAAAACGCAGAATCCTGCTCAAGGGCTCGTTAGCCGCCGGGTCCGTCGGCGTCGCGGTCGCCGCTGGGCTGCTGACCCCGCGCCTGGTCCTGGCCGATTGGAATGCCGCCGCCTTCGAATCCAAGGATGTCAGCGCCGCCCTGAAGGGTCTGCTGGGCAGCGATGCCATGGAGACTAACGACGCCGTGGTCGTCAAGGCGCCGGACATTGCCGAGAACGGCGCCGTCGTCCCCGTCACCGTCGAGACCACCCTGTCGGATATCGCGTACATCGCCATTATCGCCTCCGGCAACGCCACGCCCCTGGTCGCCTCCTTCGCACTGGGCGCGGCGGCCATGCCGTTCGTCTCCACCCGCATCAAGATGGGCAAGACGGCGGACGTGATTGCGGTGGTGAAGCAGGGCGACAAGCTCTTCAGCAACGCGAAGAATGTCAAGGTCACCATCGGCGGCTGCGGCGGCTGAACACGCCGGCATCCACTGTTGATTCCCTTAGCCAAAGGTCACCGACTATGTCCGATATCAAGGTACGCGCGAAGCTCGAAGGCAACGAGACGGTTGTCAAGTGTCTGATGAACCATCCGATGGAGACCGGCCTGCGCAAGGACAGCAAGACCAACGAACTGGTTCCGGCACACTTTATCCAGGAGGTCGTCTGTAAGTGGAAGGATCAGGTGGTGCTGACCGCCGCCTGGAGCGGCGGTGTCTCCAAGAACCCCTACCTGTCGTTCAAGTTCATCGGCGGGGCCGTCGGTGATCCGGTCGAGGTCTCCTGGAAAGACAACAAGGGCGAGAGCCAGACCGAAACCTCCCAGATCGCTTAGCCGCGGTTGACCGCGCGCCGACAAGGCCCCTCGCGGGGTCTTGCCGGGTTGACGCAGCGCCTCCTCGGGCGCCGCTTCAATCGACCGACTACACGATAATGAAAGGATATTCCTGCTTGAGTCAACTTTTCATCATGCCCCTTCGCCGACACTGGAGACCCGCGACCTGGTTATCTGCGCTCCTGCTCGGCGTTGCTGCCCCGGCCGCGGCGCAAACCGGGGTCGGGGAATTCAGCCCCGCCGCACCCGCCGCGCCGAGCGATCCCAATGGACTCTTCAACGAGGCGTTCTTTCTTAAAGTCGGCTTCTCCTTCATGGTCGGCCTGGCGGTAGGCTACGCGCTCAAGGTGGCTTTCAAGGTCGCGCTGGTGATTTTTGGGTTAATCCTGCTCGGCATCTTCGCGCTCCAGTATGCCGGTATCGCCCAGATCGACTGGTCCGGCATGGAGGTCCGTTACGACACCTGGGCCACCTGGCTGTCGGTCAACGGTGGGGCCTTCCTGGACTTCGTCGGCAACAATCTCTCCAGCACGGCCTCCTTCATCGCCGGATTGGCCTTGGGCCTCAAGATTTAGGCGAATTCCGAAAATCGCCGCACCGGCACACCCGACACTGGTGATTCTGCCAAGCGTACCCAGATTGTGAGTTCGCCGTTCAAAGAAGTCTCACTATGTCCACCGCTCCGTCGTCCGCGTCGCTCCGCGACTCCCTCCGCCTGGTGAATTGGATCTACAACCCCTTTCAGTCGCTGGACGTCGCCGGGGTCTACAACCTGTTGTCCACCCACGCGCCAACTGAGCGCGGGCTCTGGCTCAACCTCGGGTACTGGCGCGCGGCACAGACGCTCGACGACGCCTGCGAGGCCATGGCCGCCCTGGTGGCGGATGCCGGCGGGATGACCAAGGAGGATGCGGTGCTGGACGTCGGGTTCGGCTTCGCCGATCAGGATCTCTACTGGGCCAAACGGTATCAGCCGCGCCGGATCACGGGCATCAATATCACCGCCTCCCAGGTCGCGGTAGCCCGCGCACGGGTGGCGGACGCGGGCCTGAGCGACCGGATCGACTTGCGCGAGGGCTCCGCGACCGCGCTGCCGCTGCCGGACGCCGCCTGCGATCTGGTGATCGCGCTCGAGAGCGCATTCCATTTCAACACGCGCGTGGCCTTTTTTCGCGAAGCTTACCGGGTGCTGCGCCCCGGCGGTCGGCTGGTGCTGGCCGACATCCTGCCCCTGCCGGAACACCCCGGTTTGATCGCGCGCCTGAAACAACGCTGGTCCTGGCGCCTGGTGTCCGGTAAGTTCCCGATACCGAAGCTCAATGTCTACAATCGCGACGCCTATCGCGACCGGCTGCGCGTGGCCAAGTTCGAGTCGGTCCGGGTCGAGTCCATCCGCGGCGACGTCTACGCCCCCTTGCATCACTATCTTAGCCAGCACCCGGACGCCATCCGCAGGCTGCCACCCCTGATGTGGCCCATGGTGCGCTTCATGCTCGCACGCAATCCAACGAGTACCTTCCAGGGACTCGATTACGTGCTGGCCGTGGCGAAAAAGCCTGGTTGAGCGGCAACAGGGGCGTCCCACTCTGCTATAGGGGCAACCTAAGTCGCCTCTGCAGCCCCTACGAATCTTGCAGGCATGCGCAGTTGAGATTTTTGGGTGATTTCCAGAACAGCGAATGCCACCCACTATCGGCTCCGATGTAGGTGCGACTTCAGTCGCACCGATTCGGACGCGGGTGCGACTGAAGTCGCCCCTACATTCTCCCCCTACACGTCGGTGGATCCTTTGCCGACAATCACCCTACTGGCTTTGGTGCCGCCGAATAGTCGGGATCGGTCCAACACTTCGGCATGGGTTCATCCGAACAGAAGGCCAGTTCACCCTTGTCGAAGCTCTCCGGGTCCTGCGCTTCCTCGCCATAGTGGTAGCGCCCGATTACGGTGTCGTGCAATGGGTTGAAGAGGTCGCGCAGACTCAGGACCTCGATCATCTTCCCGGTCATCGTATGTTTCAGGAACATGGACTGGCCTCCGTTGCCGACCACTGGGCCGGGGTGAAGGTCTTGATGGAGAGCGCATGCAGTTCGCCGCTGGCGAGCTGCGGCTTCACCGTATCCATGACCAGGCGTTGTTTCTTGATGGGCGTCAGACCCGTGAACGACTCGCTGATCACGACGGCATCGAAATGACTGCCATCCCCGGTGACCTGGACCTCCGCTCCCGGCAGGCCGGTGCGGATCAGTTGCTCGATTGCCTGGGTTTCCAAGCGGATCACCTCTTTAGATTTGCGTCAGTTGACGTTTATTGGCGTTCAGTGGCGACTAAAGTTCCCGCGTCGCCAGAAAGCGAATGTCCGGCCAGCGCTCCTGGGTAAGCCCCAGGTTGACCCGGGTCGGAGCCAGATAGACCAACCGGTCGTCGCCGTCCAGGGCCAGGTGCTCGTAAACCTTTTCCTTAAACCGTTCCAACATTTTGGGGTCGTCGCAGGCGATCCAACGGGCGGTATGCACGCCGACCGGCTCGACCATGGCGTCGACCCCATATTCATCCTTGAGCCGGAAGGCCGCCACGTCGAACTGGAGGATGCCCACCGCGCCCAGGATCAGATCGTTGTTCTTCAGCGGCCGGAAGACCTGGGTGGCGCCTTCCTCGGCGAGCTGCACCACCCCCTTGGCCAGCGCCTTCATGCGCAGCGGGTCGCGCAGCACGATGCGCCGGAACAACTCCGGGGCAAAATAGGGGATGCCCTCGTATTTGAGTTCCTCACCCTCGGTGAAGGTGTCGCCGATCTGGATGGTCCCGTGGTTATGCAGGCCGATGATGTCGCCCGGCCAGGCTTCCTCGACCTGGCGGCGCTCGTCCGCCTGGAAGGTGATGGCATTGGCGACCTGAACCGTCTTGCCGATCCGCACGTGGCGCATCTTCATGCCCTTGCTGTAGCTGCCCGAGCAGACCCGGAAGAAGGCGACGCGGTCACGGTGGGCCGGGTCCATGTTCGCCTGGATCTTGAAGACGAAGCCGGTAAAGCGCTCCTCGACGGGCTCGACCACACGTTGGGTTGTCTGCCGCAGCCGCGGCGGCGGGGCGTATTCGACAAAGGCGTCGAGTAACTCCTTGACCCCGAAGTTGTTGATGGCGGAGCCGAAGAACACCGGGGTCTGACGCCCGGCGCGGTAGGCATCCAGGTCCAGCGGGTGGCTGGCCCCCTGCACCAGTTCCATCTCGACGCGCAGTTCGTCGGCCTGATCGCCGAGCATCGCGTCCATGCGCGGGTTGTCGATCCCCTGGATCAGCTCGCCGGTCTGGATGCGCCCGCCGTGCTGGGCGCTGAAGAGATAGGTACAGTCGTGGCGCAGGTCATAGACACCCTTGAACCGCTTGCCCATGCCGATGGGCCAGGTGACCGGCGAGCACTGGATTTTGAGCACCGATTCGACTTCATCCAGCACCTCGACGGCATCGCGGCCCTCACGGTCCAGCTTGTTGACGAAGGTCAGGATGGGGGTATCGCGCAGTCGGCAGACATCCATCAGTTTGATCGTGCGCTCCTCCACGCCTTTGGCCACGTCGATGACCATCAGCGCCGAGTCCACGGCGGTCAGCGTGCGGTAGGTGTCCTCCGAGAAGTCCTCGTGGCCGGGCGTATCGAGCAGGTTGACGATCGCGTCACCATAAGGAAACTGCATGACCGACGACGTCACAGAGATACCGCGCTGTTTTTCCAGCTCCATCCAGTCGGAGGTGGCGTGGCGCGCCGCCTTACGGCCCTTGACCGTGCCCGCCATCTGAATGGCACCGCCGAACAGCAACAGTTTCTCGGTCAGGGTGGTCTTGCCGGCATCGGGGTGGGAGATGATGGCAAAGGTACGGCGGCGGCGCAGTTGGTCGAGAAGATCGCTCATAGCAAGGGACTGGACAGGGTGACAAAAGGTACGGCGTAACCGCGGGAGTATAACGGCGCCGCCGGGATTGAGCACGTCGGGCGCTGCTTCGGGGTTTGATCAGAACTGATGGGGCCGGGCCTCTCGGTAGGATGGGCAGAGCGAGAGCGATGCCCATCCTCAAGCGTCGCGGTGGCCGGATGGGCATCTGCGACCACATCACTTTGGATCGCACCCGCTGCTTCGCTTCGGCGGGGTTCAGCACACCACGCCCGGCGTGACGGGCGCCAGGCGGGGATCGAAGCCGAATGGCTCGTCAGCCGCGCCCCCGACGACGACCCGGAAATCCGGATGAGCCGGATTCAACAAGACGCTGTGCTCACGCGGGATGACGGTGCTCGGCACCCGCAGGGCGACCGAGCGCCCCGCTGCCACCCAACCGTCGCCGATGCTGACGGTGCCGCCGGCGGCGGGATCGGCGCGCCAATTGTCGGGAAGACACGCGGCATCCAAGCGCATCAACGCATCGTCCGCGATTTCAAGTGTGAACAGCCGATAGCCTCCCAGGACCTCGCTCCGCCCCAGATGAACCAGTAACTCCAGAGCGGCCAGCGCGATGCTCTGCGAGGCATAGAGCATCGACGTGCCGGGACTGTTCCAGCGCCCGCCGTAGATCTTGGCACCCCGGCCATCCAAGGCGCTCGCGGCGAAGCGCGCTTTGACCAATCGATACACCAGCATCAGGGGTAAATGCCCAGCTCCAGTCGGGCGATCAGGCGATGCACCTCGGCCGCACCGACCTCGGTACCCAGATACGCCAATGGGGTCTGTCCACCTAACGCCTTGGCCGGTTCCTTGAGCCAGGCGCGGGCGCTTGGCTGATCGCCGTCGAACAGACGCACGGTGTCCTGCAAGGCCGCGGCGATACGATAGACGCGATCGCTTTCCTGCGGTGACAAACGCGCCGGCATCGCCCGGCGGCGGCGCGTCAGGGTTGCGGGAGCGATGGCGACAAGCCGCAACAACTCCTGCTGTCCAACGTCCAAGACACCGGCAAGGCGCTCAATCGCGCCCGTGGGTAACCCGGCGCGGACAGACTCGACAACCCCAACACCCGTATCGGCGACACCCAGAAATGTCAACGCATCAGCCGGGTCAGCCATGCTAACCGAGGGTGCATCCTGCGGGTCATAGGGTCGGGCGGCGGCGATCATGTCTGGTTACCTCAGGTGAACGCGCATCATATGAAATTAAAAATACGCTCAGTTGAAGTTTTTTCAAACAGGCGGTGCGAAGTGTCGACAGGTTGGCGCGTACCACCCTAAACCTAAGGGGTATACCCGTGCCGGGCACATCCACTTGTCGACAGACAGAAAACACAGCGGACACCGATTTGCCAAGAGTAAGAATTTATATATTTAATAACAAAAATGCCAATCAGCGGGTGTCTCGATGCCCCCACTTAGGCTACTGTTAAGGTAATGCTGCGCTGCACAAAACCCGCGTTCGCGGTCGCGCTCTCTTAACGACTTGCCGCGCGCCGCGCGTAAAGGCCCGAAACCATGACCTTATCAACGAAGTACGACTGCCTGGTCGTAGGCGCGGGCGTGACCGGCACGGCCCTGCTCTATCAACTGGCCCGATTCACGGACCTGAAACGGCTCTGCCTGGTGGAACAGTGCGACAGCGTCGCACAGGTCAACTCCCACGCGCATAACAACAGCCAGACCATCCACTGCGGCGACCTCGAAACCAGCTACAACCTGGAAAAGGCGCGGGCGGTTCGGCGTACCGGTGCTATGGTGATCAACTACGCGGTCAAGCTGGCCGCGCGGGATCGCGACCGCATCATCTTCGCGATGCCCAAGATGGTCTTGGGGGTCGGGCCCGTGGAGAGCGCTTATCTGCGCCGCCGGTTCGAGACCTTCAAGGATCTGTTCCCGCGCATGCAACTGCTGGAGCATCGGGCGATTGCGGACCTCGAACCCAATGTCGCACTGGTGGACGGGGCCTGGCGGCCGGAGGAGATCGTCGCCACCGGCACGCCGGACGCCTATTGCGCGGTCGATTTCGCCGCGCTCGCCGAGTCCTTCTCGCAGGCCTGCGTGCGGCTGGACCGGGTCGCCGACCGGCAGATCACGCAACTCTTCTCGACCAGCGTCGCGAGTATCAGTCGGGACGGTCCGGACTATGTGCTGGACACCAATCGCGGCTTGTTACAAGCACGCACCGTAGTGGTCTGCGCGGGCGGCCATTCGCTGGCGATGGCGCAGCAGATGGGCCTGGGGCGCGACTATGCCTGCCTGCCCATGGCCGGGTCATTTTATTTCGCACCCGAGGCGCTGAATGGAAAGGTCTACCGGGTGCAAGACCCCGGGCGCCTGCCATTCGCCGCCGTCCATGGGGATCATGACATCAAGGCAAGCGGCAAAACCCGTTTCGGACCCACCGCGCTCATGCTGCCCCGACTGGAGCGTCGCAACCGATCGACCGGCCGGGAGTTCTTCCAGGTGCTGCGGCTCGACCATCAGATGGCGGCCGCGCTCTGGGATCTGATCAAGGCCCCGGAACTGCGCAACGACCTGCTGCGCGGTCTGCTCGATGAGGTCCCCGGACTCAACCGCCGCTTCTTCATCAAAGAGATCCGCAAGATCGTCCCGTCGCTGAACGCCGCCGACATCACCTACGCGGAAGGATTTGGCGGGGTACGACCGCTGCTCATCGACCGCAGCACCGGACGGCTGCGCATGGGCGAGACCAAGATCACCGACGGCGACGGCATCATCTTCAACATGGCGCCCTCGCCGGGCGGCACCGGATGCCTGGGCAGCGGCGAGGCCGACATGCGCACCGTCGCCCGGCGCCTCGGGGCACAGATCGACGAGCAAGCGTTTGAGCGCGAACTCCTGATGGGTTACGAAGATACACGGGTGCAGTCGGTCGATGACGAGGGAAACCCACGAGCCTTTGCGCAGGCCGGTTGACGACCGGCCAGACCAGTCTTTCCCGCGGTCACTGACGCACGCTGCGCTGCCGCTCTGCGGGAGTCCAAGGCTTCAGCTTTGGCGTGCTGACGATCGCGGTCAGCGGACCGGTCGGAGACATCTCAGTGTGCCGGGCCAAGGCTGAAGCCCGGATCGCTTCGTTCGCGACACACCCGCTTATTCCTCGGTCATCAATGGGCCCCTGCGCTCATCGCACGCTGATCTATTGAGGCGATGAGTTCATCTATCCTGGCCGCCCGCGCCGGATCGATGCGTTTGGCTTCTTCCAGCGCGGCGCGGGCCAAGGCGCCGTCACCCCCGTGCAGGTAGGCGATGGCCATGCCAATGAAGGCATCAGCGCTGTTCGCGGAAAGCGTAATCGCGGCACGGAAGGCGTCGATCGCTGCCGCGTTCTGCTGCTTGAGCAACAAGGCGCCGCCAAGCCGGGTCTGGGCGCGGCTGGATGCCGGGTCCACCGCGACGGCCTGACGTAGGTCGACGATGGCGGCATCGATCTCACCGCGCTTGAGCTTGGACTCGCCTGCGGCGATCAGGGCGTCGGCATCGCCGGCCTGGACCCAGGCCCAGCCGCACAGCCACAGGGCGACCGCCAAAATGGCCTGGATTAAGCGGTTATCATTTGCATTCATTTGAGTTCGTTTGCGGACAAGGGCCTGGCCCGAATGACACTGAACTAAGGCCCGACTATCTGAAATATAGGGGCCGCACTGGCCTCTTTTCCCTTGACAAAATCCCCGTTAGCAAGAATGATTTAATCAGCGTCATCGTCCACCTTCGGCCTTCCGGGTATGCTTCAAGATTTTTCAAATCGAACGCCACTGTCCGTGGCGCGAGGCATTGCTGCGGCGAGTGCTTTTTTCTTAATCCTGGGTAGCGCGACAGCCATGGCTAAGACACTCACCTTGTTCTCCGAGATCCGGGGCACGGTCATTCATGACGGTAGGCCGGTGTCCGGTGCCGAAGTGGAAAGGAGTTATCGCTGGCACTGGCAAGATCAAGTTGGCGCGGACAAGACAACCACGGATACCCACGGCGAGTTTTCCTTCCCTGCCGTTACCGGATCGACCTTCCTCGGCTCTTTGATGCCCCATGAGCCGGTCATTGAGCAAAAGATCATCATCCGCACCGGAGGCAACGAATACCAGGCGTGGAAGTACTCCAAGCACAATTACGACGCAAATGGAGAGTTTCCCGGTCGTATGTTGCGATTGCGCTGCGACCTGGCCGACGCGCCGACCTATCATCTGATCGACACCAAGGCCAAATTGGGTTACCAGGGTATCTGTATCCTCGAGTAACATGGCGAGAAGCCTTCAATCCGCCCCAGAGGGTGACCGGATCGTCTGGCGCATTGTTGCGATCGTCCACGGGATTCGGCTTTGTCTCCACGGGTCGCGGCAGTCGTGCGAGGGAAGCGTTGGTGGTCATGCGCGGAACCGCGTCGTTGGCCGACGGCGTGACCGATGGGAACTGCGGCATGCAATTTGGACCTGGCGGGCAGATCGTCCATGCCGGATTCAACGAGACCTTCAAGTCCGTCAAGGACCAGCTCGACGCGTGTCTCAACGACTCTCGGAACCAGGGGATCAATCATATCCACTGTGTCGGTCACAGTCTCGGCGAAGCGCTGGCAACCCTGGTTGCGGACTATGCGCGCTCGCGTGGAATGAGCGTGTCGTTATACACCTTCGGAAGTCCGCGAGTCGGGTTATTCCCCTTTAGCAACGGTATTACCGACGTGATCGGCGCAGAAAGCATCTTTGGAGTCCACCACACCAACGACCCGGTGAGCATGGTGCCACTCTTTCCATTCGTCCACGCACCAGCACACGGACAGTCATTATGCTTCCCTCCAGCTATTCCGCGTACGATTTTTCCGCGCATTTCATGAACGGTTACGTCAGCGACGTCTCTGGCGGAAGCTGGCGCGGTATGCGTTGCGCCTGCACTAACTGGTTGGATCGTTTGGACGCACAGGTGTCCCTGTGGCTCGATTCCGGGGACCGGTCCGGGCTTGCTCACTATAGCGGAAGCGTGATGTGGTTCCTCGGTCGCGCGCTGCTTCATCTTATCGAGCTGGCTGCCGAGGTCGTCGGCGCCGGTCTTCAGACATTGATCAGTTCCGGATTGACGCTTCTCGACACACTGGCTTGGCTACTGGAGAGGGCTTCTCTATTGAGCGCCAAAGTCGGGACAATGCTTGGGCGTATTCTTAGTGCGTTTCTGTCGGCCATCGGCCGCGCCGTGGAGGGCATCCGCGATGTAACGGCGACGGTTATCAGGTATATCCTGCGCTTCCTGCTAACGGGAATCGCGATCCAAGTCTACAGGGCGATTTCTCTCGTTCATCGGTGACAGGCGCATGGCAAAGGGGCCATGGAAAAGAGGAGCAACAGGGCCGGAGAAGCAGACCGGTGCCTGTCATTGTTTCGACCTCTTCAATCCATTCTTCGCTGCCTAGTGGCCGCCCCGTTGTTTCCGATTGTCGCAGGCTCGACATCTGCTGCTTCAACCGGCCCTTCGACCAGCAGACTCGAACTGACGCTGAAAACCGAGTCTGCGCTGAAACTGGCCGGGGTCCGGGCACTGATCGCCGCGCGCGGCCCGGTGGATACCGAACGCTTTCTCGCAACCATTTGAGGAACCACCCATGAACTTCACACTTGAGTGCGAGCAGGAAGACGATGGGCGGTGGCTGGCCGAAGTGCTGGAACTGCCTGGCGCTCTCGCCTACGGCGGATCAAAGGACAGCGCCATGGCAAAGGCCGAGGCGTTAGCCCTTCGGGTGCTCGCAGAGCGGCTTGAGCATGGGGAAGCAAAACCCCTGGCCATCAGCATTTCGCTCCCAGCCGCCGCATGAGCCAGTGGCCTTCCGCCAAGGCCAAGCAGGTCCTGGCGGCGTTGCTCAGGCTCGGCTGGGAGACCCGGCGCCAGACTGGCTCGCACCGAACGCTCATGCGCAAGGGCTGGAATGATTTCGTGTTCGCCTTCCACGACGGAGAGGAACTTGGTCCGCGGATGCTGGCGCGCATCGCCAAGCACACAGGGCTACGGCCTGAGGACTTGTAGGGATTCGCACGGAAAGGGTGCGGATCGGCGCCCCGACCATAAGGCGGATCGGCACGCCGCGAACCGGCGGAAACCGTGGTCTGTCCCTAAGGTATCCTAAGGTATCCCTAGAACACGCGGCCTTGCCAGGCCGCAATGTCCCCGGTTTTGTGGAACGACCCCGCGCCGCCGATTGCGCGTGCGCGTGCGGTTAATCCGGGAGGAAGTCCGGAGTAATCGTGGTACGTCCCCGATACCCCATGCATCCCCGCGTTACGCCCAACGCCCTGTCAGCGACCCGAACGAGCCCCGGAACACCCTGCGAATTGAGTATACTGTCCCCGGAACTCCGAACTCCGCCCGGTCCCCGGAACTCAGCCCAGAACTCCGAACGTTTTTGCGAGTTAATCCATCGAGATCGGGAGTTCGATAAACTGGTCCCAGATCCAGAGGAGGACAGCCCAATGTCGACCAGCACGTCCACGACCCACATTGACACCCCCATCGGCGCGGACCTGCACGCCATGCTCAAGCGGGCCGCCGAGATCCGGGGCATCGCCATGACCGACTTCGTAGTCGCAGCGGTCCAAGAAGCCGCCCAACGCACCATCGCGGAGACCGAGGTCATACGCCTGTCCCTGGCTGATTCGGAGCGTTTCGCCGAGGCACTCCTGTCCCCGCCGCCACCCTCTCCGGCATTAGAACGCGCCTTCGCCCGCCGTCGCGAGCTGCTCGGCGGAGAATGACCCGTTCCGCGTTGCGAGTCGTTGCGCTATCGGCGGAGCACGACCGCTCCACCTTCGCCAGCGGCTCCGAGCCCCTCGACCACTACTTCCGACAGCGGGTCACCCAAGACATTCGCCGCCGCGTCACGGCGTGCTTGGTAGCCATTACGCCCGAGAGTCGAGTGGCCGGCTATTACACACTGGCGTCGGCCAGCCTGGTCTTACCGCGCTTCCTCCCCAAACCGCCCGGAGGCTTCCCCGTTACCCATCGATCCCCGCTGTTCGGCTGGGACGCTTGGCCGTCGATCAAGCCTTCCGTGGCCAAGGTCTCGGCAGCGCCTTATTGGCCGACGCTTTGGCGCGTGCCGCCCGTTCGGAGATCGCAGCCTTTGCCATGACCGTGGACGCCAAGGACGAGGCCGCCTTGGCGTTCTACCTTCACCACGAATTCATTCCCCTACTCGACTCGCCGATGACGCTCTTCCTGCCATTGGCACAGGTTCAGGCGTAGCTCGGAGGTCTCGGTGCTCGGTTTTTATCCCGCTGACATATCCGTGGTACGTCCCCTATTTCCCGTCCCCTATTTCCTCACATCTTCACCTCCGTTGGCTAAGTTGGCTTTGTTCATCATATCCTGAATAGCATCATACGACGTGTACTTCAGGTTGCCTTTCCAGTGTTGTACGGCAACGGCTTGGCTCGTATATAGTTTTAATCGCAGTGATGCGATACCATCTTCATAATAGTGCACGGGGAATTTCTCTATTTCGGGTTCCCGCCGTTGTATCAGTTCCTCAAAAATCTGCGCGGCTGCCGCGCGTTGCTGATGGACGTTCCGGCTCTGCTCTTTCGCGATCAATAGCTTCGCGGCAAGTGCATCAGGATCAAGTTCTATTAATGGGGTTTGCTCGAAAAGCGCCTGTAAGCTTGGATTATTATTTATGTCAGCGACACTAAAAAGACGATTTATTACCGTCACATGAGTCAATCTTGCCAGCGTGCGAGAAAGATGGCGATCAAAAAACTCCACTGCGGCCAACGCACGTTCGATTGAACGAACATTCAAGACAAGCTCTGTATCCCCATTCCAGAAAAACTCCCCGATAACAACAGAGTCGTTTACAGGCGCTTTACGTAAAGGAAGACTGGACGCTTCCTTCGTATACATCCATACCCATCGTTTTCGAGTCGGATCGGACTCCATGCAGTCAAGTTTCAGCAGTGTACGTTCTGTCTCGTCAGGGTCAGCGACCGTGTAATGCAGTCGAGTGGGTTGAACCAGTTCTCCTGTTGTGGTTCCAGCAACATTTTGGCGGTTTCCGAAAGACATAGTCCCTTTTCGCGCAAGACTTATGGCCCGCGTTGACTTCTTCTTCGGCTTTCGTGTCCGATTTTGTTTCATGATTGTCTTTACCAATTCGCGTTCTATCTATAAAAGGCGCTGACTACTCGTTAGCCTAACCGCAAGGATAAGTCGTGACTTGCTCTGCTCGCACGCCTCATTCTTCTCGTGAGTTCCGGTGCGTTCCGGTGTTCCGGAGTGCCGGAGTGCCGGAGTGCCGGAGTGCCGGGGACAGTTTACCTAATTCCCTTCTCCCCCGCCGAACTGGGAAGCCTTGCCATGCCGCTGTTGGGGCCTCAACCCCGGTGAATCCGTTGGCTCTTTTTCCTCACCTATACTGCTCCGCTCGGGTAATTTAGTAAACTGTCCCTGGAACTGGCGAACGCGCCCCGGCGGTGTTCGCCGATGCGGGGCTGAGCGAACTGGTGGGCCGTGCTGCACGGTCCGCCCGTGAACGCGCGGTCGAGATCTCCAAGACACTGATGGAGCGTGCTCTTTCTCGGAGAAGGTCTTCAGGGTGTTCATGGCGCGCCTCATCTCTTGGGTCTGCATCCAGGCCGGCAGGGCGTCCGCGTCCAGGCGCTCTGCCTCGGTGAAGAATTTCAGCCACCGCTGCTGCTCGGTTTCGACCGCGTCGGCGGCGAATTTGCTCAGTTCCAGCAGCCAGATACCGCCGTGGTCCAGAAAGACGCGACCGTGCTGGTCGCGCAACCGGAACTCATGGGCATAGTCCGGGTCATCCGCCAACAGGATCTGGCCCAACAGCCAGATCGCATAGGTGGGGCGCAGCTTGCGGTAGCTCTCGCCCTCCTTGATCTGCGCGCTGTAGAGGTCGGCCCAACCGTAGAGGATGCGCGCCGGCAGGTCGCGGTGATTGAGAAGTTGGATCTCAACCTGATACAACTGCCCGGTGGCGTCACGGGCCTTGACGTCGACCACGGTGAGCTTGTCGTCGAGAAATTCCTTTTCGTTATAGGGATTGAAGGATCTCCACCGCGGTGATGGGCCGAGGCAGCTCCGCACCGAGGATGGCGTTGAGGAAATGGATCAGCAAGTCACGATTGGCCTTGATCATCCTTCCGGCTGCCGGTGGACCGCGCTGCTGGGGCGCCCCCCCGCCATGTCGAGCATCGCGCCATTGCCCCGCCCGCCGCGCCCGCCTAGACTCTCCGCATGGACCACCCGATCGACCCCAAAACCGACTGTGTCTTCAAAGCCCTGCTGGGCGCTGAGGACAACCGCGACCTGCTCATCCATTTTCTCAACGCCATCCTCGGCGCGGACTTGCCCAGCCCGGTCACCCAGGTCGACATCCTCAATCCGTACAACGAACGCGAATTTGTCACCGATAAACTCAGCATCGTCGATGTCAAAGCCCGTGATGATCACGACCGCCTCTATCAGGCCGAAATCCAACTGGTGAACCATCGCGACCTGCCCGCCCGCATCCTCTACACCTGGGCCGACCTCTACAGTCAACAATTGCAGAGCGGTCAGGATTATGACGCGCTGCAACCCACCTACAGCATCTGGCTCTTGGGTGAAGACCTCCTGCGCGGCGACCCCTGCTACGCGCACCGCTACCGGCTACGCGACGAGCGCGACCGCTGCCTGCTCGACCATGGCGGCATCTACCTCTTCGAGCTGAACAAATTCGCCGCCGAGCAGGTCGAAACAGAGGAACAGCGGTGGCTCAAGTTCTTTAAAGACGGCGAACACCTGAATGCCGATCACCTTCCCGACTGGATGCAAACTCCGGAAATGAGGCAAGCCATGACGACCTTAAAAGCCTTCTCCGACAAAGAACGCGCCTATCACGTCTATCAGGCCCGGCAGGACTTCCTGCGCCAACAGCGCTCGATCCAACGCGAACTCGACGACGAACGAGCCGCACGCGCCGCCGAGCGGGCGGCACGTGAGGTCGAGCGGCAAGCAAAAGAAGCCGCCTTGCAAGCGCGCGAGGCCGAGCGCCAAGCCAAGGAAGCCGCCCTGCAAGCCCAGCAGGCCGCCCTACAAGCGCGCGAGGCCGAGCGCCAAGCCAAGGAAGCCGCCCTCGCCGAGATCGAGCGGCTCAAAGCGCTGCTGCACGATCGCGACCGCCCCGCGGACGCCTGAAAAGCGGTTCCCCGTAGAAGCGGCCTCCGGCCGCGATGATAGTGACCGCGAGAAAACCGGAGGTCGAGGCTTCAGCCGGTCGACCTCGCGTCGGCGCCTCCCTGGTTCGGCTGACGCCTCCTCCAGCGCGCGAGGGCCGAGCGCTGGCCGGAACGATGATCAAGGCCGAAGAGGACTTAACAGCGGATGACGAGACTGCTCTTAAGCAATTGTTTAAGTACT
>JACDZJ010000054.1_pt1 | contig 55515 bp, 47 predicted proteins | sample 7365721 | NCBI WGS metagenome assembly JACDZJ01 (sample SAMN15143480, study PRJNA637477) | pond metagenome | biome: freshwater wetland ecosystem [ENVO:00000243]; feature: pond [ENVO:00000033]; material: pond water [ENVO:00002228]; isolation source: pond water containing pink berries ... | reverse complement strand
CCATTTCTCAATCAAGCGTTCACTTCGTCGAATGCGCTCCGTCGCTCCTCACCGTACTTATTGTACTGCCTCGTCGCGACTCGCTTTTCTCCTCGTGTACATCTTGATTGAGAAATGGAATCACACCATCTTTCTCAGGCTGATGGGATTGGGGGCCACGCGAGTGTACCCCTTTTCCTGGGCGATGATGTCCAGGGGAAGGCTTGCCATATCGGCGAGGTCCAACGACATGGCGCTGAGAGCCGGGCCCTCCAGAACCTTGACGTAGCTGTGGCAGGCATCACAGGTGGCTACCCGGTAGCCCGGTTCATCCTCAGACATGATGGTGCTGAGTTGATCCGCATCCACCGTCTCGCAGTTCGGGCAGCCGATGAATCGGTAGGGGCCGGAGGTTCCGCAGAAGGAACAGTGCAGGCGGCGCTGCGGTCCTTCCAGGATGGAGGTGAGTGATGAGCGTGCCGAGCACAGGGGGCACCGGCCATGCTCCCACTGCTGGCCGTCCAGGGGGAAGGCCTCTCGCAAAGCAAGGAAATAGGGCCTGCTTAACAGGAACAGAATCGAGCTCAGTTCGTCGTCGCTGCATGGAACGGTGGGAAAATCGGGAAATTCGTCCAGGGGAAAGCGCATAAAGTCGATGGCACCGTCTTCCAGCGCTTGACAGACCGGCTTAAAATCTTCAGCAGGCAAATCAAAGATGGAGGCGAACAGGCGAAAAACAGCACCCGCGCTTTCCTGGGGATAGCCTTTGGCGTCGGCAGGCGAGATGGCAGATCTGACCTGCGGCAGGAGCTCTCCCATTTCATGGTGAAAGCGCTGCCATTTGGCGTAGAGTTCAAGGGGCTCCTTGAGGTGCGGCCGTTGTTCGATCAAGGCCTGGGTATCTATGGTCATGGTGCTCCTTAAGGTATTTTGGGGTGGACAAAGGCGATCGGCGCACCGGTCAATCCTTCTTCGAGGAAAATTCGCAGCTCTTCTTTTTCCAAGGAGCTCAGGGACAGGGAGTTCAGCTCGGAGTGTCCCCTCCCGCCGCCGGCGTTGAAGAATTCGATGACTTCATCCAGGGTCGCATAGATGCCGTTGTGCATATAGGGAGCAGTTTTGGAGATCTCTCGGAGGGTGGGAGTCCGAAATGCCTTCCAATCTTTCTGGTCTTTGGTGACGAGGTATCTTCCGGGGTCTTCGGAGAGGGTGCGGAACTCTTCGAAATGGGAGACCTTGGCGACAAATCGCCGCGTCGCCGCGATTCGCGGATCTTTCAGGTGTTCAGGGTTTTCCGGGACATTGAGGACGTGAAAACGGTCGTCGGCCAGACTGACGCCGTAATGACATTCGGTACACTTCCCTTTGCCGGTGAAGATCTTGTAGCCTTTCAATGCCTTTGGCGAGAGCGCGGTGGTATCTCCGCTTAAGTACCGGTCAAGGGGGGTGTCGCGGGAAACCAGGGTTCGCTCAAAGGCGGCAATGGCCATGCCGATGCGCTCCCTGGTCACGTCGCCGTCCCCGAACACTTCCGTGAACGCTGCAACATATTCCGGCACGGTACGGATCTCTTCTTCCAGAAAGTCGAGGTTCTGGTTCATCTCGAAGGCCGACATCATGGGAAACAGGGCCTGTTCTTCGAGGCTTGCCGATCGTCCGTCATGGAAGAGATGGCGCTGAAACCCCACCCCGATGAGGGTGGGAGAATTGCGCCAGTTGCGGGTTGTGGGATAGTTCAGGGAGATAGCGCTGCCGTCGCTGAAGCCCTGCGCGGGATCATGGCAGGTTCCGCAGTTCATGGTTCCATCACCGGACAGGCGCCGGTCGAAAAAGAGCTTCTTGCCAAGCTCAATCTTGGCAGGCGTCTGCGGGTTCTGTTCCGGGACGGGAACCTCCCTGAACGGCTCAAGACTGCCGGCAAGGACCGGGGCTGGGAGGCAGAATGCCGCCAGGAATATCCATACTACCACTCTCATTCCGTCACCTTTATTTTTTGTTCAACTGCTCGTCGATGATCTTTTTGAAATATTCGAAGGGTCGCTCGCCAACCACCTGCTGGCCGTTGATGTAGAAGGTCGGCGTGTTGTAGAGATCAATGGACTCGGCAAGCTTCACATCGGCATCAATATCCTTCGCATGGGCGCCTTTGTCAATGGACTCGGTAAATTTTTTGACGTCAAGCCCCAGTTCCTGGGCATAGCTTATGAGGCTGGCTCGATCCAGCTTCGGGGAACGGGTGATGAGAATATCGTGCATCTCCCAATACTTGCTCTGATCCCTGGCGGCCAGGGATGCCTCAGCGGCCATTCTTGCAAAATCCCGGTATTTGTAGGGATAATTCTTCACCACCAGCCGGATCTTGTCCGGGTAGGCCTGGAATATCTGTTTGACGGTCGGACCGGCCGCCACACAGTGGGCTCACTGGAAATCGATAAACTCAATGATGGTGACCGGGGCGTCAACCGGCCCCTTGGATGGCGAGTCGCCTATGGGGATTGTTATTCTCTCTTCCGCCTGGGCTATTCCGAAGAAGAGCAAGGCACAAACACAGATCAGCAGTTTCTTTATCATATCAAATAAAAAAGGGGATACAGTACACGGTATCCCCTTTTTTCCTCATAATTGAAAGAGTTATAATTTGAGCCAGGGGCTACATCTTGCCGATGGCCTTAATCCATTTTGGATGTTTCTTTTGGGCATCCTTCAGGGGCATCATGCCATTCACCATAATCTGGAATGTCCCCGGATTTGCCAGGGTCCCAAGATAGATATGAACCGGGACGGCGATCACAAAAACGCAGAACGATATATTATGGATAAGATGCGAATAGAGCATCACCGTCGCATTACTTTGGAAAAACCATAAACCAAAACCAGAAATGGTGATGGTCATTCCGAACACGACAACGGCTAAATAGTAGAGCTTCTGGCCGGGGTTATATTTTCCCATGGGTGGAACCTTGACTTTATGGGAGAGATAGCCGCCTGCCACTTTGAACCATTGCAGGTCATCGGCATCGTACTCAAGGGCATCGATAAGATAGTGATGCAGGGAGTAGAGAAGGGAGAGTATAAAGGCCACTCCCAACCAGTTATGCACGGTTTTCATGGTATTGAATCCGCCGAACAGCGCGCCGATGATCTCCACATGGAACAAAAAGGCATATCCGGTGATCATCAGCAGGATACAGGTTCCGGCCAGTATCAGGTGGTTCACGACCTCATCGACACTTGATTTTCTTATCATTTCTGCCATATCATACCTCCTCTTTCTCTTCCTCTTCCTTGTGGGGGCCAATGGCCAGATAGTGAATCGCCGCTGCGGCAACGACACCGCCCAAACCGATTAACGAGAGTGGTTTCAAATACGTGTGCCAGAAGATCACGCTGGTGGGGATGGAAGGATTCTCGAGCATCCCGTAAAGTTTCGGCTCATCCTTGAAGGCGAAGATCGTACCCAGACCGTCCAGGTCTTTCTCGCCATAAATTGTCTTGAAGCCCTCTTTCTGGGCGGCACTGATGAGTTCATCCCGATTCCCGAATTTCAAGGCACCGGTGGGGCAGGTCTTGACGCAGGACGGTGTCATGCTGGCCGCCATACGGTCGGCGCAGAGGTTGCATTTCGACATCTTGCCATCCTCACCATAGCGGGGGACATCGAAGGGGCAGGCGCTGGAGCAGAGCTTGCAGCCGATGCACTTTTTGTGGTCAAAGGCCACGGCGCCTTCCGGTGTCCTGAACAGGGCACCGGGAGAGGGACAGATGGTCATGCATCCCGCATCGCCGCAATGCATGCACCGCCTGCTGAGAAAGAGCCAGCGCATTGGATCCATCTGTGACGGGACCTCGATGAACTTGATGATGTTAAAGGCGTCTGCGTCCAGATCCGGTGGGTTCTGGTAGGTCCCGGTGTTCTTCGTCTTGATCGCATCGAGCTGGTTCCAGGACTTGCAGGCTACCTGGCAGGCCCTGCAACCGATGCAGTTCTCCGGTGTTACCAGGATCGCCTTGCGTTTGTTTGTGGTGTCGTTTGCCATGATGTCCCCCTTATGCCTTCCGGACGTTGACCATGAAGGCCTTCGACTCGGGTATCATTGTATTAGCGTCGCCCACGTTCGGCGTCAGCAGATTAGCGCTGTCATAGCCGCTGCCGTCCTCGGGAAACTGCCAGCCGAAATGCCAGGGAAGACCAACCTGATGAACGGTGGAGTTCATGATCTTGAAGGGCTTGAGACGCTCCGTGACCATGGCTATGGCCTTGACCTCGCCACGTCCTGAGGAGACGATAACCAGCTCACCATTGGTGAGCTTCAACTCCTTCGCCAGCTCGATACTCATTTCCACAAAGTTCTGGGGCTGCATTTCCAGCAGCCAGGAACAGTGCCGTGTCATTAATCCGGTCTGCCAGTGTTCAGACACCCGATAGGTGCTGCAAACAAATGGAAAACGAGCGTCACAGGAGAACGAGGCATCAATCTTGTCACCAAAGATCTTGATGGTGGGATTGACCCGTTGCTTGGACATGGCATTTTCCTCGAGCGGACACTCCAGGGCCTCATAATGTTCCGGGAACGGACCTTCCACGAGGCCGGGCCCGAATATTGAGGCGACACCGTCCGCCTTCATGATGAAGGGGAGCTTTCCGTCGGGATAAGCCATGGGAGGTGCCGGTCCATCGGGGATATCACCCTCCCAGACCCCTGGCTTGCCGGTGGCGGCAAGCTTTGTGGCATTCCATTTGAGGAGTGGCCGGGTTGGATCCCACGGTTGTCCCTGGAGGTCCACGGAGGCACGGTTGTAAATGATCCGCCGGTTCACCGGCCACGCCCAGGTCCATCCCGGGTAGAGGCCAAGACCGGTGGGATCGTCCTTGCCCCGCCGCGCCATCATGTTCACCTCTTTTCCATCTTTCAGGATATAGGAATTGCAGTAGATCCAGTTGCCACTCGAGGTGGTTCCGTCGGCCTGCAGTGATGGGAAGCTGGTGACCAGATCGCCTTTCTTGCCGATGAGCTTGGGTGGATCAACCTTGGTGTCATAGACATCTTCAAGCCAATAGCCATTAATCTCTTTGGCGATGCGATGAATATCGACATGCTTGACCTTGCCGGAGGCATCCTTTTCCCCGTAGTTCCAGGTCAGGTTCATGATCGGATCGGCGTAGGCACCGCCTTCTTTCTTGTAAAGCTCCTTGACCTTGAAGAAGAGTTCGTTGATGATCTCGGCATCGGGCAGGGACTTTCCGATGGGCTCAATGGCCTTGTAGCGCCACTGGGCCCACCGTCCTGAGTTGGAGATACTTCCTTCTTTTTCCATGGATGAGCAGCAGGGCAACATAAAGACCTCGGTCTGAATGTCCTTGGGGTTCATCCCGGGGCCGCGCCAGAAGGAGCCGGTCTCGTTGTCGAAGAGGTTGACGTTCACCAGCCATTTGAGCTTGGTCATGGCCTGGCGGGTCTTGTTGGAGTTCGCCCCCGAACAGGCCGGGTTCTGGCCCCAGGCGAAGAAGCCCTCAAACTCTCCCTTGTACATCTTGTCGAAGATGGTCAGCCACGAGGCGTTCATGCCCACATCCAGCTTCGGCATCCAGGAATAGCCAAAGTCATTTTCCTTGGTTCCGGCGTCACCGTAAGTGGCTTTGAGGTAGCTGGTGATGTATTTGTTGCGATTCGCCCACCAGTTCACACTCTTTGGTTCTTTGGTGGTGGGGGTGTTGTCTTTGATGTAGGTCGCAAGGTCCACCTGGGCGGCGTTTGGTACCGGGTTGTAGCCGGGCAGGATATGGAACAGCAGGCCCTGATCGGTGGAGCCTTGCACATTGGCTTCACCACGAAGGGCGTTGATGCCGCCGCCGGCGATACCCATGTTGCCGAGCAGTTGCTGGATGATGGTCATGGCCCTGATGTTCTGGGTGCCGACGGTGTGCTGGGTCCAGCCCATGGCATAACACTCGGTGCCGGCCTGGTTTGGTTGGCCGGTGGATCCGAAAAGCTTGTAAACCGCCATCAGCTTATCCATGGGGGTTCCGGTGATGTTGACGACTTTTTCCGGGGTGTAGCGGGCGTACTGCTTTTTCAGAAGCTGGAAGACGCAGTTCGGGTCTTCCAGGGTGGGATCTTTCAGGACTATACCGTTTTCATCCTTCTGGAAGGACCAGGTAGCCTTGTCATACTTTTTCGTCTCCGCGTTGAACCCGGAGAACAGGCCGTCCAGGTCCGCCGGGCCTTTGAAGTCCGGGTTGACCAGATGGGAGGCATTGGTGTAGTTGACGACGTATTCCTTGAAATAGAGCTTGTTGTCAAGAATGTACTTGATCATCCCACCAAGGAAGGCGAGGTCTGTTCCAGAACGGAGGGGAGCGTAAAGATCCGCTTTTGCCGCGGTCTGAGTGAAACGTGGGTCGACACAGATAAGCTTGGCGCCCTTGTCCTGGGCACGCTTGATCCACTTCATGGAAATGGGATGATTGGAGGCAGGATTGCTTCCCATCGCCAGGATAACGTTGGCGTTTTTCAGGTCAATCCAGTGATTTGTCATTGCACCGCGTCCGAACGACTCTGCCAGAGCCGCAACCGTTGCGCTGTGTCAGATACGCGCCTGGTGCTCTACATACACCAGGCCCCAGGAGCGGACAAGTTTTTGCAGCAGATAGCACTCCTCATTGTCAAGGGCGGCGCTGCCGATGTGGGCGATACTGTCCATCCGGTTGACCACAAACTCCTTCTCCACCATGATCTCGGTGCCATCGGGCTGCTTTTCCTTGACCTTGGCCTTTTTGACCGTCTTGAAGTTCTTGTCCCGGGAGTCTTTGACCAGGCGGGCAATTCGGTCCAGCGCCCAGTCCCACTCCACCTGTTTCCATGCCGTTGCACCGGGTTCGCGATACAAGGGTTTCGGTACCCGGGTCTCGACGTCAACAAGCTGGATCACGGAAGAGCCCTTGGCGCAGAGTGAGCCTTCGCTGATCGGATGGTCAGGATCACCCTCGGTGTTGATAATCTTGCCATTTTCCTGATAGACGATGATGCCGCAACCTACGGAACAGTAGGGGCAGACCGTCGTCGTCTGCTTGGCGTTCTTGATCCTCAATTCCTGGGCATAGGCCTTTGCAGGGTTGAGGTTGACGCCAAGCGATGCGACCAGCACGGTGCCGCCTGACAGTTTTAGAAAATCCCGCCTTGATACTCCCATTGAAGACTCCTTTCTTGTGTATCACAAGTGAGCTAAGAAGTGTGAAGCCCGGCACAACTGTACCGGACCGAATCCCATATCTCATCGCGTCTTCCAGTTCCTTTCCTGCCAAACATAAGGAAACTGGATCGAGCGACCCTGTCATGGACGCAGAAAAATTATTCTGTGCACGACACGAAAATGAAAGGAAGCCACACCATGCAGATAGCAAGGGGGTGATTTCCGAATCATTTCTGAAGAAATTATATATAACAGGGAGATAGAAAATACATCAGTCTATTCCTTTTTTTTCTGTAAGGAAATTGCTGATATATATGTAAGGAGCAAGCTTACACGGAGGGGGTGTGGAAGGGTGAGGGATGGGATAACACTCTGTAAAAAGAGGAAAAAGCATTCCCAAGGTTGAAAAATTAGACCAAAGCAAGAAAAAATCAAGGGTTCAAAAAATGAATCGTCATGTCTCAATAACAGCGTATGGGTCACCTTATAAACGATCTTTTTAGCAAGTCAACGAAAAAGCTAAGAACGAACCAGAACTAACCAATACAGACAAAGGGGGAGATTAGAGAAAATGGCTGGTAATAGAGGTTCTTGCAAAATTACCACACCGTCATTCCCGAATGCTTGTATCGGGAATCCAGTTTCGTAAATTCAGCGTGTTATGGATTCCCGCCTGCGCGGGAATGACGGCTCGTGGACAGAACTCCCCATTTAGCAAGGGGTTCAATAGGATTAAAATTTTAGCGGGGTACAATCGTGTCTGGAGATAAGGTGAGGGGAGCAGTATAAAGCAAGTCATTTTTCTCCCTACAAAGATGGTAATCTCGCTCAGAGAAATACCTGTGGGAATTGCAGGCAGAAAAACAACAAATCTGGCGGCAGGTATTTTGAGGTTTCATTTGGTGGGAAGGGGCCTGGTTCAGCGAGGTGTATTGTGCCATCGGGAGGGACAGACGGAAAGTCTGGAAGATTCAGGCTTGGATGGGCAGAAAAAACTGAAGGCGGAATGGGCAAGCTTGACCCTCAGGGGGCCTTGCAGAGGGCGCAAAAGACGGTGCGGAGCGTCTGTTCGTCAATGGCGGTCATCAGCTGTTCTTCATACTCGTCCCGTTCTCCTTCGATCTGGACAAAGGCAGGAGGATTGCCTGGCGCATCCGGAGATGTCAGGGGAATGGGTTCAGAATCAATCTGCTCCAGGTAGTAGCGGTTGTTGTCGATCCAACGCTGGCATTCGTCATGACTGCCGATATAGGTGAAGACCAGGCACTGATCGCGTTTCAGCGCGATCAGGCGGAATCCGCAGGAAAGATCATATTTGCGACAGTCATTGAGCCGTAATTCGCCATGCCGGGTGCGTTTGCATTCCGCCTCCTCGTGCAGGGGGTTGACCTGGAGTTGGGCGATAATCTGTCTGGCCCGTTCAGCCACAATCCGTTCGTTCTTGCCGGCCTTGGCCATGAAAATCAGTCGTTTGGCGAATCGACGGGTCTGATGAATCTCCAGGGCAATATTTTCCATACCGGGTCGTTGTGGCGTCAGGAAGAAAGTTCGAGGCTGCGGAGCCAGGGAAAAAGACTCCGCAGCCCCGGGATCAGCAGCCGCAGGAGCCGCTGGAACAGGAACCGCTGGAGCAGGAGCCAGCGGCAAGCTTGTTTTCGGAGCTGACCGAAAATCCGCTGCTTCCGCCGCAGCCGCAGCCGGAGGGCTCGACATAGTCAACCTTAATGGCCCCGGTGGTTGTAAACAGGGACTTGTCCACAAGAAAGGTGACGCCGTCCTGTTCAAACACCTGATCGGAGCTTTTCTTGTCATCATCCAGTCCCAGGCCGAGGTTTGTGCCCGAACAACTGCTCTGCATAAGCACCCGGATGGATGAGGTGATGTTGTTTTTACTCATATACTCTTTGAGATTTTTTACGGCAGATTCTGAAATTTCAAGCATGTTCTTCTCCTTTTGCAGTGAAATGGATGGGGTGATCAATGAACTGGTGATTCGGCACATGGGCCATTCCTGCCTCCGTGCCATGGATAATGACGTTTCTTCAAAGCAACTGTACCTGGCAGAAGTATGATCAGCTGATTGAGAGCAATGGTTGCTGATACTGCTCTTGTTCTGCGGATTCGATCATGTCCCTGACACCAGCCCATAATTGATCTTAATGGACTATAAGTCAAATTTATATTTTCTATGATTTTGAGAACAAGAATTGGTTCTCTAGATGGCAAGGAGCTGCTTGGATGATGATTTGTTTCATTAAATCTTTTAAATCAAACAATTAGTTCGTTATACAGGGTTGCGAGAACTTCGCCGGGCGGAAGGTTCTGGTTGTTTTCTCGTCCCCGACATTTCAATGAAAAAATGCACAAGCAGCACAAGTGGCATACGTCCACGGAAAGGTATGAAGGGGGCACGACATGGTTCAGGCAGGAACGCGGTTGTCGGCAAAGTGCGCGTGAATCATCTCCACAACCTCGCCGATGGCCTTTTCCACCGAGGGGCTGCAGTCACGGGTGAACTCAAAATAGTCTTCCGCTTCAATGAGCAGAATCCTCAGTCGGGGCGGCATTTCATTGGGAAAGAGGTCATAACCGACCTTCAGGGTGGAGCCCAGGGTCACCGCATGGGAGGATGCCAGAAGGTGGTCTCTGAAGATATCGTCGATGGTCACCTCGGTGATGGTGCCGCCCGGATAGCCGACCATGGCGGCATCAATGATGATAACATCCTCGTATCCCATGATCTTGTCGTTGACCTCAAACCCGACACCATAAATTATTTCCACATCCACGGGCAGGCCCGAGCGGACGATGCGTTCGGCCACCTCGATGCCCGCCCTGTCGTCTTTGAGCATGGGATTGCCGATGCCACAGACCAGCGATTTGTGTTTCATAAGAAAGCTCATGGAGATGCCGGGCAGCCATGAGCGGCTGCCCGGCAAGGGAAAGAGAGAAATTTAGTGCCTTACAGATCTATTCTTGTTTTTTGCAAGAATAGAATCTGCGAAAGGCTCGTATCCCGTTTATCGGGGTTAGAAATTCTTCAAGGTTTGCGTTAATTCCTTCCGGTCGTTGTAGATCTTTATTTCAACCGGTGAGGAGCCAGGGCGAACCGCGTGGGTGGCGCAGCCCAGACAGAGATCGTAGGGACGGTAGGCCATCTCGATATGATTGAGGATCCCCTCGTCAACCTTGCCGTTTCTGATGAAGTGTTTCGCTGCCTTGCGAACCGCCAGGTTGATGGGCCCCTTGTTATGGGTGGTGGCGACGACGATATTGGCATCGGTAACGATCCCGTTTTGATCGGTGGTATAGTGGTGAATCAGGGTTCCGCGCGGGGCCTCAATGATCCCCACTCCTTCCCCGGTCACTGCACCGAGTGGCGCCCGCGCGTCCTTACTGGTGATTTCGGGATCCTTGGCCAGCATCCGAATCTTCTCCGCGCAGTGGAGCAGCTCGATGGCCCTGGCCCAGTGATATCCGAGGATATTGTGCACCGGCTTGCCGCCAAAGGTGGCAAAAAACTGCTGAAAGGCCTCGTTCGCCAGGGGTGTGGTCAATCCCTTGCCGACATTAAAGCGGGCCAGGGGGCCGACGCTGTAGAGGCTGGTTCCCTCTCCTTCGACAATACCCTTCCAACCGATCTTTTTCTGATAGGGCATCTTCAGGTAGGTCCAGGGCAGCACCCGCTCGGAGATGTAGTCCATATACTCCATGCCGGAGAAGGAGTAGAGTTCCTTGCCGTGCATATCAATAACTTTCTGGGTTCCGTCGTACATGGCGATATAGCCATTTTCATCCACCGAGCCCATGTAGTTCACCGGCACCTTGTACATCTCGCCGGTGACCAGTTCCATATAGGCAGGATTCTTGAGCACCACATCCTCGAAGACCTTCAGGGTCAGCTGGCCCAGTTCCACGAGTTCTTCCGACCAGTCCTCGATATCTTTCCGCTCTTCCTCATTGAGGGTTTTGGACCAGCCACCGGGGATGGCCGCCACCGGATGGACCGGTTTGCCCCCGAGCAGTTCGAAGATCTTAACCGCCAGCCCCCGCTTGCGCAGCACTTCACGGCCGAGATCGGCGCCCACGGCATTGATCAGGCCGATCACGTTCCGTTGTGCGGCAGGCGCTGCCGGCCCGACAACAAAGTCAGGAAGTCCGCAGGCATAGAGGATAACCGCGTGGTCTTCCACATAATGGGCGTTGAAGTACAACTCCCGCAGCTTGATGGCGGTCGGTGTCGGCACCACCCCGTAGACGCCGTCAGAGGCCTTCATGGCGGCGGTAAAATGGACACCGCGACAGACGCCGCAGATGGTTGAGACGGTGCGGGGAATCTCTTCAATGGGCAGGCCGACGAGGAACTTCTCAAAGCCGCGAAACTCAACGACCTGGAAAAAGGCCTCATCGACATTGCCGTTTTCATCAAGGAAAATGGCGATCTTGCCATGTCCCTCAAGTCGGGTGAGTGGATTGATTTCTATTTTTTTCATGTAAAACCTCCTTAAAAAGCCCTGATTTCAGATTACATCTTCCGGGGAAGGGTGCCTGAGGGAAGGGCATAACGGTAAAAGAACTTAGCCAGATTGGGATATTTTGCCATAAGGCTCGCCGTGGCGTCCTCGCTGCCGAGAATGGAAGCGATACTGGTGAGGGCCTGGGCGCCATAATCCTCGTTGCCGGGGATCGGGCCGCCGCAACCGCGGCAGGGGATATTGACGTTGAGGCAGGAACCGCCGCAATCCCCCTGAGTGATCGGTCCAAAACAGAGATAGCCCTGTTGCAGAAGACAGACGTTATCATCGGGAATCCCGTCCACCATGCGCAGGACCTTATCCACCATGACCCGGCCGCCTTTTTCGTTGCGGGTGGGATTGCGTTTACAGACATCGCAGACCGCCTTGCCGTTGGTGATCCAGGAGCCTTTAGGCGGCAGCTGGTTTGTGACGAGGGCGCCGATGGCGACCTCAACGTGGGAATGGTGCGGCGGACAGCCACCGATATAGTAGTCCACATCGACAATCTGGTTGAGGGTTCGCACCTTATCCTCGTAGGCCGGCAGGGTCAGGTCATACTTGCCGTCCACCAGACAATGGGGAGAAGGGTAAACGTTGTCCGGGTTGTCGGTGGTGGGGGTATTTTTGAATGCCTTGGAAAACAGCTCCTCCTTGGTATGCAGGCTGCCCATTCCGGCGGTGCCGCCGAGGGCCGCACAGACCCCGAAGGCGATCAGGGTCTTGGCCTTTTTGCGCATGACCTTGGCCATGTGGATATGTTCATCCAGACGAATCATACCGTCGATAAAGGCGACATCGATATGGCCGTCATCCATCGCTTCCAGGTCGTGGTATTTCACGTCGGCCACGGTGGGAGCCCAGAAGACTACCTCGAGATGGGCGAGGGCATCGACCAGCTTTTCCGAGAGGTCAACAACGGCCATTTCACAGCCCGCACAACCACCCAGCAGCAGAAAACCAACTTTTATTTTTTCACTCATTTATTAATTCCTCCTCTTTTTTCAAGGGATTGGGACCAAGGGCAATCAGTTCTTCGGTGAACTCGGTGATTACCTTGGCGAATTTCTGCCCTTCTGCCCCGGAGATCCATTCAAGTCTGAGACGACGTGGATCAAATCCCATGTCCGCAATAAGCTTGGTGAGTAAATCCATTCGATTTTTTGTCTTGTAATTGCCATCCTTGTAATGACAGTCACCAAAGTGACAACCGCCGACCAGGACGCCGTCCGCGCCCTGGGCCAGGGCTTGGAGGACATACTCAGGCTTGACCCGGCCTGAACAGGGAACCTTGATCAGTTTCACCGTGGGGGGATATTTGCAGCGCAGATTGCCGGCAAGATCTGCACCCGCGTAGGTGCACCATTGGCAGGCAAATCCAACGATATTCGGGTTAAAAGACATAATTACACTCCCTCCTTGATGCGACGAGCGTCGCTTTGAATCTCAGCTATGATTGGATTGCGATCGATTTGGGAAATACAGGCCACCTGCTGGGGTTCAAAACCCATGGCCAGGGCCAGTAACTGGGTATAGTAGAAGGTGGGGATGGGTTCGAAATCAATGTCGCCCCGCTCTTTGAGGATCGGTTGTGACATATCAAACTGCATAAAACAGGAAGAACAGGTGGTGACGATGAGGTCGGCATCGGTTTCCTCTTTGATCGACAGCAGTTTTTCTTTAAAGAGCTTGAGGGATTTCTCCGCATCGGTGGAGCGCATCCCACCCATGCCGCAGCAGCCTTCGAGACGGGAATAATGGCATACCGTCGCCCCGGTCACCTCACACAGCTCTTTCAATATGGTCGGGTAGTAGGGATTGTCCTCTTTGACCTTGTAGACATCTGAGGGCCAGAGGGTGTGACAGCCGGTCTGGACGGCTATCTTCAAACCGTCCAGCTTGTATTTGAGGTTTTCCCGTATTTTCGTAAGCCCGATCTGATTATGGAGCACATGGGCCACATGATAGATATCGGACGTGCCCTTGTATTCACGATTGATTTTGGCCAGACTGCCATTGACCGCGGCGCGGGTGGCCGGGGTTTCAAGAAAATGTTTGGCCTCAGAGAGAACCCCGAAGCAGGAGTTGCAGCCGGTCATGATGTCGACATTTTTTTCCTCGGCGATGGTAATATTCCGGCTGGAGATGGCGCACCAGGTGTTCAGATCAAAAGACGGGGCGGTGCCCCAGGCGGGACAGCAGCCCGCACCTTCAAGATCCACCGGCTGAACCCCCAGAACAGGGAATATTTTTCTGAATGACTGTTCTATGTCCGGACTCTTGAGCGGAATATTACATCCGAGATATAATCCAATTTGTTCCATTATTTCCTATCTCCTCATGTTAAAATAATCCCAGTTCACCCATGGGACTATTGTCCATGAGAGTCCGAATCTCTTGTTGGGCTGCCTCGTTAAAGGCAGAAGTGGGGGTCTCTTCGGGCAGGCCGACCTTTCTGCGGGCCTCCTTCGGATCGGTGAAGACGGCGTGGCCAGTCTCATACAGATTCATCTGACTGGTGACGGATGAGGTCGAGAAGGCCAGTTCATTGGCCTGATAGCGCCGGAAGGCAAAGACTACCTCCTGTGGACGGACACCCTGGGGACAGACCTCGGTGCAGCGATTACAGGCCTGGCAGCCCCAGCTGGAGGAATTTTCGATATTCTCTTCGAGCAGGCCGTTCAGCAGGTCTTTGATTAATGCCCGGCAGAGCAGGGGAAACCCGGCTTTGACGCCTGGACAGACTGCTGAACAGGCACCGCACTGGACACATTTCTGAATGCCATGGCCACCGTTGGCCTTGATAATCTTGATGGTTTCATCAATTTTGTTCTGGTCGATAATCATAATCTTCTCCTTATGCTGTCAGGGCAGCGATCTGTGCGTAGATCTGCTCATCTTCATAACCGTGCAGCTTGATGGCGGCTGACGGGCAGGCGGAGGTGCAGACGCCGCAGCCTTTACACGATGACATTTCAATAATGGCGTGGCGTTCGATGACGCCGCGGGCCCGGTCGGTATAGTCCCGCATGCTGATGGCATGATAGGGACAGAGCGGTTCGCAGATCCCGCATCCGCTGCACTTCTGCGAGTCAACCTCGGAAATGGTCGCCTCGATCTTCACTCTTCCCTGGGCCAGGGGGACGGCAGCGGCAGCGGCGGCACCTTTGGCCTGGGAAACGGTATCGGGGATATCTTTCGGCCCCTGGCAGCAGCCGGCGATAAAGAGTCCGGCCACGGCGGTCTCCACGGGACCGAGTTTGGGATGGAGTTCACGGAAGAAATCATTGCCGCAGAACTGCAGGCCAAGCTTTTGGGCAAGGGCAATGGCATCGGGTGGCAACTCGACGGCAGTGGCCAGAATGACCAGATCGGAGCTGTATTCGATGCTTTGGCCGGCCTCGATGTCGTAGGCCAGAACCCGCAGTTGATCGCCGGGCAGCATCTCGAGTCCGCCGACCTTGCCTCTGAAGAAGTTGATTCCCATCTCGCGGGCACCGGTGTAGTACTCATCGTAGGCCTTGCCGGCGGAGCGGACATCAATGAAATGCATGTTGATGACCAGATACGGGTATTTTTCCTTCAAAAGGCGGGCCTGTTTGATCATATACATGCAGCAGAAACGGGAACAGTGGGTGTGGAAATTGACATCGCGGGAGCCCACACAGGAGACAAAGGTCAGGGTGTGCGGTTTTTCGTTGTCGGAGGGGCGCAGCAGTTTGCCGCCGGTGGGGCCGGTGGCCGAGATAAGGCGTTCGAGCTGGAGGGCGGTGATGACATTGGGTGAGGCCGGGGCCATCTCCTTGAACCAGCCCTTGTCCATGACCTGATAACCGGTGGCAACGACGATGGATCCAACCTCGATCTCCTTGATCGTGCCGCCGGGATCAAGGGGCAGGGAGCGGTCAATGGCCCCGGCCCGGCAGGCTCGTTCGCAGGGGGCAAGGATCGCCTTGCCGGTTTTTTCATTGATTTTTGGCTGGGTGCCGATGGTACGTCCGGCGCAGTTGATGCAATGCTCGATATCAACCACCGCCTTCTTCGGCACCGCCTGGGGAAACATGATATAGGCTGCCCTTCTGTCGGAGAGGCCGCCGTTGAAAAGGTCGGGGGTCTTGGAGGGGCACTTGTCGGCGCAGTCGCCGCAGCCGGTGCATTTTTTCCAGTCAATATAGGTTTGTTTCTGCCGTACCTTGACATTGAAATTGCCGATATAGCCATCAACGTCGGCAACCTCGGAGTAGGCCAGGGTCTCGATATTGGGATGATTGAAGGCCTGAACCATCATCGGGGTCAAAATACAGGCCGAGCAGTCATTGGTGGGGAAGGTCTTGTCAAGCTGGGCCATGATCCCGCCGATGGAGGGTTCCTTCTCCACCAGATAGGTCTTGTGGCCCATATTGGCCAGTTCCAGGGCGGCACTGATCCCGCCGATACCGGCGCCAATCACCAGGGCCGCGTTGGTTACATCGACAAACTTGTCGTGCAGGGGTTGAAGGTGGCGGGCCTTGCCCACGGCCGAGGCCACAACAAGTTTGGCCTTTTCGGTGGCTCCATCATGATCGTTTCCGTGTACCCAGCTTGCCTGGTCACGAATATTGGCCATTTCGAAAAGGTATTTGTTTAATCCGGCCTTTTCAATGGCGGCCCGGAAGATCGGTTCGTGCGTTCTCGGCGTGCAGGCCGCCACGACAACCCGGTCCACCAGTCCGTCCCGCACATCCTGTTTGACCATCTCCTGCCCGGAATCCGAACACATGAAAAGATCCTTGCGGGCGATCACCACGTCCGGCAGTAATTCCGCAAAATCGCGCACCGCCGAGACGTCGATTACGCCGGCAATATTTGAACCACAATGACAGACATATACCCCAACTTTTGCCATTTTTGCCTCCGTTGATATGAATAATGAACTCCAACCTTGACCCATTGCGTCCCCGCAGAATTATGTTCAAAAATCGTTCAGAAATTGTTCCCATCAACCCTATGGTTTTTCGGACGCCATTATGCATTTTGTTCAAGTTGTGCATACTTAATTTATATTTTCTATATGTCAAATTTATATTTTCGATGATTGCAAGGGCATGAATTGGCTTTGCAAATAGCGCCCGGCTTTACGGGACGGTTGATTTTTATTATAAAGCTTTTAAATCAAGTAGTTATATCGAGACTAACTTTTTATCGGATTTTGATCAGGTGAGGGGCGGAGGGGGTTTTGTTGCGGGATTTCCAAAAAAATGCACATCAGGCACAAAACGCACAAACTGGAGTTGCTTGGGGCTGGGCGGTATGGGTTCGGGGAGGGCGGGGGAAATGATGGTGGAGGCACAAAGGGGCGTGCCTCCGGGAGGCAAGGGCTTCCCGGAGGCAAGGGAGTGGGGGAGGGGTGGCTCTCTTACCGGCGTTGAAACAGTTTGTAGATTGAGGAAAAATCCAGGGATTCCATGCCCTCGGCCATGGTGCGGGCAAAGAGTTCTTTGGTCACGGCCCCGGTGAACAGGGGCTGCTGCTGTTCGTAGGCCAGGTCCTGAAGGCAGTGCAGATCCTTGTAGATCAGGCCGTTGGAAAAATGGGGAGAAAAGTCCTCGGTCAGGAGCTTATTCTTCTTGGCGTTGAGGACGAGGGACTGGCCGCCGCCGACATTGAGGATATCAATGACCATGGCCTTGTCGATGCCGACATTTTCGCCAAAGGCAATGGTTTCGGCCAGGGTTGCCATGATGGTTCCCAGGGCGAGGTTGTTGATCAGTTTCATCTTGGTTGCCAGTCCCGGCGCTTCAAGATGGAAGAGCTGCTTGCCGATTTGAGCCAGCACCGGTTCGGCCCTGGTGAAGCCCTCTTTTTTGCCGCTGACCAGCACGGTCAAGGCGCCCTGGGTGGCGGGGACGACACTGCCGAGGACGGGTGCCTCCAGGTAGATTGCCCCTGCCCGGGCACAGAGCTCATGGAAGGCGAGGACATCCCGGAAATGGTTGGTGGTGTGATCGACAATAATCTTGCCCTGCAGGTCGGTACTGAGCAGGCCGTTATCCTGGGTAAAAACGGTGTGCACGGCGGGACTGTCAAAGAGGCAGAGGTGAATAAATTCCGACTTGCGGGCCACCTCTGCCGGGGACATGGCGACGGCGGCCTTCATTCCTTCTGTCTTTCCTGCCGACCGGTTCCACACCGTGAGGGTATGTTCACAATCAATGAGTCTGCCGGCGATGGCCCGGCCAAGATGGCCCAGCCCTATAAATCCAATGTCCATAGCTGCTCCTTTTGTGGATATTTGCTCGTTTTTTTAAAAGCGACGGCGGCCCGGTTGGGGGAGAGTGAGCACTGACAAGCCAGGGCAGGCATTCCCTGCCATCTTTATTTCGTGCGAATTCCCATATCATCGGTGCTGGCCTGACCCTAAATCCTGGACTCTGATTTGTCAACAAGCAGCCAGCGTCGCCATTTTCATCTTTTGGCTTTCATCAGGCAGAGCCCTGCCCATCCTTTTCCTTGCGGTAGGATTCCGCGAGCAGGGAAATATAATGAACAACGTCCTGCTCTGCCCCGCCCCGGTGGACATTATCGAGGAGCTGCATCATGCAGGCCGGGCAGCCGACGGAGACCGTGTCCGCCTTGGTCCGGTTGATATCATCGATTTTTTTGCGACCGATGATGGAGGAGGTTTCATAGTGCGACAGCACATAGGAGCCGCCGCTGCCGCAGCAGGCGTCGGGCGCGGACATCTCCTTGAAGGTGATGCCGGGAATGGACTTGAGAATCTCGCGCGGTTCGGCAAAGACCTTCATCGATTTTTTGAGATGACAGGAGTCGTGATAGGTCACCACCCGTTCCACCCGGCCTTTAGGGGGGCGCAGGGTGATTACCCGGGTGAGAAAGGTCGAGATATCATAGGTGCGTTTCGCCCAGTATTCGGCCCTGGGAGCATAGACCGGGTCTGCCGCCAGGATGTCGGTATAGTCGTGCTGCCAGGCACCGCCGCAGGAACCGCAGCCGGTGATCAGGTACTCGCAGCCGGTTTTGTCGAAGGTGTCGATGTTGTTGCGGGCCAGCGTCCGCACCGTTTCGATGTCGCCATGAACGAGGACCGGGACGCCGCAGCAGTTCTGGGCCTTGGGGATATGAATCTCGATGTTGTTGGCGGTCAGCACCTCGATCAGATCCATGCCCGCATCGGGATAGAAGTAGTTCAGGGAGTCGCCGGTGAAAAACGCCACCTTCAGCCAGGCATTGTCGGCGTTGACAACCTCCGGCACCCGTTCGCGCAGGGGGGTGATGTTGAGAGCCGGCATCTGGCGTTCCGCGTCAAAGCCGATGCCTCCACCCACAAGGGCAAAGGGAGAGCGGGGGGAAATCGCCTTGCCGCCCTTGTCACTCTTGAAGGCCAGGGATTGCATGGCAGCTCCGATGCGCAGACCGGCATCGAAGAGTTTGGGGTGTTTCATGGTGGAGAAGATCATCTTTTTCAGCCAGGGCAGGCCGTTCTTCCGCACCAGGGCGGCGCGCAGGGCAACGATGATCCTGCCGAAATCCACCTTGGTGGGGCAGCCGGTCATGCAGGACTTGCACACCAGGCAGTTGAACAGCATGTCATAAACCTCGGGATCGTCCAGCTCCAACTCCCCATCGAGCACGGCCTCGGCCACCGCAATCTTGGAGCGGGTGACCGAGGTCTCCAGTTTTTCGGCGCCGTACACCGGGCAGACGGACATGCAGTTTCCGCACTTCATGCACTTGTCCAGTTCTTCACGGACAATGGCAAGGTCGTCATGGTAGGTTTTTCGGACCGGCCCCACCTTGGTCTTTTCTGTGCTGGTCATATCAGTTCTCCCGCACCGGGACCATCTTGCCCGGATTGAGAATAAATTCGGGGTCAAGGGATTCCTTGATGCTGCGCATCAGGTTCAGTCCGCTTTGACCCAGTTCATCCCCCAGATACTTCATCTTGGCCACGCCAATGCCATGCTCACCGGACAGGGTGCCGCCGAAACTCAAGGCCACCTTGAAGATTTCATCCACCGCCTGGTGCACCCGTTCGATCTCTTCCAGGTTGTGCTTATCACAGAGGATGGTGGGATGGAGATTGCCGTCACCGGCATGACCGAAGGTGCCCAGGGTCAGGTTATATTTTTTGCCGATGGCCTCGCAGGCAATGAGCATGTCGGTGATCCGTGAGCGCGGCACCGTGGCATCTTCAAGAACCACGGTGTTGTTGAGGGAGGCCAGGGCGGGCAGGGCGTTGCGGCGGGCAAGCCAGAGCTGGTCACGCTCCTGGTCGGTTTCAGCGGTCTTCAGGTCGCCGTTGTTGTCTTTCACCACCTGCATGACGGCCTCGGCCTCGGTGTGCACCAGATCCTCAGACATGCCGTCAACCTCAATCAGGAGGAGGGCCTCGGCGTGCACGGGCAGACCGATATGGGCGAAATCCTCGACGGTGCGGATGGTCATCCGGTCCATGATCTCAAGGGTGGCCGGGATGACATGGGCGGCGATGATGCCGGCCACGGCGTTGCCGGCATCGGTGAGGGTCTTGAAGATACCCATCATGGTGCGGCGGTATTTGGGGGCCGGGATCAGTTTGGTGGTAAGCTCGGTGATAATGCCCAGGGTTCCTTCGGAGCCGACAAAGAGATTGGAAAAATCGTAGGCGGTGACATTCTTCACGGTCTTGCCGCCGAAGCGCACCTTCTCGCCATTGGCCAGCACCACCTCCATGCCCATGATGTAGTTTTTGGTAACGCCGTATTTGAGGCCGCGCAGGCCGCCGGAGTTTTCCGCAGCCGAGCCGCCCATGGTGGCGGTGGCCACCGTGCCGGGGTCGGGCGGATAGATCAGTCCATGGGGGGCAACGGCGGCGTTGAGGGCGGCGATGATGACGCCGGGCTGGACCACAGCGGTGAGGTTGGCGGCGTCGACCTCAAGGATCTGGTCCATTTTCTGGAAGGAGAGGACAATACCCTTTTTCAGGGGAACCGCACCGCCGCTCAGGTTAGTGCCGGCACCGCGCGGATAGATGGCGATTTTATGGCGGCGGGCCAGGTTTACAATATCCTGCACCATTTCAGCGCTGGTGGGGAACACGACAATATCGGGAGACTGACGGGGGAGATCGGCGGTGGCGTCGTAGCTGTAGGCCACCATATCGACCTTGCTGGTCAGTACATTCTTCTTCCCTGCGACGGTCTCGAGCTGTTCAATGATGATCTTGTCAAGCATACCACTATCCTCCTTCGGATTCCCCATGATGGGTGAGTCTGCACGCCGCAATCACCTGATGCCGGTAGTTCATTGAGCGGCGGTATTGTTGTAATACCAATTATCACTTACGAATTATTCTGTCAAATAAAAAAGAGAGGGGGTGTCCCCTTCGTTCATTGGCCCGGGGCGGGCGGGGTTGGGAGAATCCTGCCGGCTGGCAAAAAGGAATAGGGAAATCCCAGGGGGCAAAGGGTTCCCAGGGGATTGGGCAGTCCCATGGGGGACAGGCGGGGGGCGCCAGGACGGGAGTGTCCTGCCCCTGAAAACAGCCCTTGCCCTGGGGAATTCCCCTGAAAAAAAGGGGGACTGTGGACAGGCCAGGTCTCAGCCGGGGATGCCGGCCACGTAGGCCATGCTCCGTTGTTCGGCAAAGGTGAGATGTTCCAACATCGCGTTGCGGGCACCCTCGGCATTTCTGGCACGAATGGCATCAAGGATGGCAAAATGATGGCTGAAAAGCAGGCTGTGATCTTCCTGGGTATTGTACACCGCCCGCCAGACACCGCGCTGAAACTCCTTCATCGCGTCAAAGATGGAATGCATCAGGTGCATCCAGACGATATTGTGGGTGGCCCGGGCAATGGCGATGTGAAAGTTGGCATCGAAATCTTCGGGAGGAAGCTGTCCTTTCAGGTTGTTGTCCATGCCCGTGACGATCTCCTCCAGGCGCCGCAGATCCTCGGGCAGGGCGCGCTGGGCCGCATAGTAGGCGGTCCAGGACTCCATGCATTTGCGCACCTCAATGACCTCCAGGGCTCGTTCCTGTTCGTTGCGGATCAGCTCCCGGAGGGAATTGCCCTGATTGGGATCGACCAGGGAGAGCACCACGGTGCCGCCACCCTGATAGGACATGACCAGGCCGGCGGAGGAGAGAATATTCAGGGCCTCCCGCACCGAAGGCCGGGATACCCCGAACATCTGGGAGAGTTCCCGCTCCGGCGGCAATTTTTCGCCGGGGGTGAAATCCCCCGCAAGGATTGACTCGCGGATCTGATCGGCAATCTGGCTGGAAATTTTTTTGGGTTTGATGGGCTGGAATCTCATGATCAATCTCTCAAAAAAAGACAAACCTGAATGAATACAACAAGTTCATACATCAGATGAAGAGCATGGAAGCTCTGAGAATGCAAGGGGCTGTCCATGGTGGGAATTGGTGAGGAGCTCTGTTTTTGCCTGGGTTCTGAGGAGCAGTGACGGCTCCTCTCCTCCGCATCTTTTGAAGGGGTTGAGTTCAGAGGATCAAGGAAGAAGACAGCGGATGACCGGAATTACCGGTCATCTGCTGTCTTCTTTGCCTCTTCTTCGGCCATTATCCCGGGCGAAGGAGGGGGGACAGGAATTATGGAATCATCCACTGCAGGTAGTAGGCCTGGAGATAGACGATGATACAGACCAGGAAGGTCAGGAACAGGGAATGTTTCAGGGTAAAGCGGAACAGGGTGCCCTCCTCGCCGACCATGCCGCAGGCGGCGGTGGCCACGGCCAGGGACTGGGGTGAAATCATCTTGCCCATGACACCGCCGCTGGTGTTGGCGGCACCGGTGAGAATGGGGTTGATGCCCAGCTGTTCAGCGGTGGCCTTCTGCAAACCGCCAAAGAGAACGTTGCTGGAGGTGTCGGAGCCGGTGAGAAAAACGCCGAGCCAGCCGAGGATCGGGGCCAGGAACGGGAACCAGTGGCCGGTCTTGGTGAAGACCAGACCCAGACAGTTGGTCATGCCGGAGGAGTTCATGATATAGGCAAGCCCAAGCACTGAGGCAATGGTCATGGCCGGGAAACGCATGTCAAACAGGGTCTTGCCGGCGATTTTGAGGACATCGCCAAAACCGACACCGCAGATCAGGGCTGAAAGCAGGGCCGCGATAAGGATGGCGGTACCGGCAGCGGACATGAAGTTAAAGCTATATTTGGCGGCGATCTTGGTGGGCAGCTGGTCGCCAATGGCCTTGCTCAGCGCCTTGAAACGATCCTTTTCCACCAGCTTGTCCTTGACCAGGCCATCACTGAGTTTTTTCAGTTCATCGGATTTCTTGAAGATCGGATCCAGGGCCTTGAATCGTTCCTCGGGCATGGTTGCCCCTTTGCCGGCGAGCTGCTGCTCCACCGTCGCCATTCCGGCCTCGAGGGCCTTGAGATCAGCGAGGACGATGATCACCTTGGATACCTTTTCGTCGCCCTTGGGCAGGGTGGCAGTCAGCTTGTCGATCTCGGTGATGACCACGGCGATCTTTTGCAGGCCGATCTCGGGGGTGGTGACTTTTTTGATGATCATATTGTCAAGGCCGGTGACCGGAATGATCACCTTGCTCTTGTCAAGCATGCCTTTAACGGAGGGGATGCCCCAGAGCAGAACCATCAGGGTGAGAAACAGATACGGGGTCCAGGCGCGTAAGATCTGGCCGCCGGTGTAATTGTGCTCTTCCTTGATGGCCGCCTCTTCGTGGTCAAAGACAAAGTTGGTCTTGGGCTGCCAGACGCGGAGCAGAAGGACCAGGGCCGCCATGGCGGAAAGGGAGGCGGTGATGTCCGGCAGGTAGGGGCCGACAAAGCTGGCAGTCAGGTACTGGGCCACGGCGAAGGTGACACCGCAGACGAGGATGGCCGGCATGACCTCAAGGGCCTTTTTGAATCCGGCTATAAGCACGATGACATAGAAGGGGATCAGGATTGAGATAAAGGGCAACTGGTGGCCCACCATCCGGGAGAGTTTCATCATGCCCACATCGTCATAGCCCATGACCGCTGACAGGGCGACGATGGGAATTCCAATGGCACCGAAGGCCACCGGCGCGGTGTTGGCAACCAGACAGACACCGGCGGCATAGAGCGGACGGAAGCCAAGGCCCACCAGGGTGGCGCCGGCGATGGCCACCGGGGTTCCGAATCCTGCCGCGCCCTCGATGAAGGCGCCAAAGCAGAAGGCGATGAGCAGGGCCTGGATCCGGCGATCAGCGGTGAGCCCGGCCAGGGAGGCCCGGATAATCTCGAATTGTCCGCCTTTGACGGTGATATTGTAGAGGAACAGGGTGGTGAGAACGATGTAGAAGACAGGAAAGAGACCAAAGGCCGCGCCCTGACCAAAGGCCAGCGCGGTAAGTCGCGCGGGCATTCCCCAGACGGTGACGGCAATGATGAAGGCGGAAGCAACGGCCAGCAGGGCCGCCTTGTGGGCCTTCATCTTCAGTACCGCCAGGCAGACAAAGATGACGACCAGGGGCAAGGCGGCAACCAGTGCCGACATTCCGACGCTTCCCCCTATGGGGGTGTAGTTTTGTATCCAGGGCATAATGATCTCTCCTTACTGGTGGATGATGAACTGACAACCCCATGGCTTGGGGTGGTGAGGGGTTTCCAGGAAGGGTGCGCCTCCTCTTCCTGGGCTCGATTATTGGTAATACCAGTTATAGTATTCTCTAAAAGTTGTCAATATTATTTTTATTATGCATAAAAAAAGCATGTTGACAAGGAGTTATGGTTTGCAATATGATAATTTATCATTTGGTTTTACAACTTGCACTATGGTTTGACAAGGGGTGTTTTCCATCCCATAACAGGACCAGTGCCGGGGAGCGGATGGAAAAAGGGCCCACGGCATGGCTGGTCACACTTCGCCCGGAAGAGATCCGGGGAAAGGGGGAGGCAATGTTCGAGCAATTTAAAACCAGGGCGGAAGGGGTCAGTGCCGAGGTCCATCGTTTTACCACGGAAGCCGAGGCGCTTGCTTTTCTTGTCGGGTTTCTGCGCACCGAGGGGGTTGCCGATGCAACCGGACAGTATGCTGTTTTTGCCGACTGCCCCTTTCTTCAGGCCATTGATCGGCAGCAGCTGGAGGAGGTGCCCGGCCTCTGGCTGGAGGTGACCCGTGCGCGGGCGGCCGCGGCGAAGGTCGGGATCAGTCAGATGGACTGGGCCCTGGCCGACACCGGGACCCTGGTCCAGGATGCCAGTGCCATTGACAAACGACTGGTCTCATCGCTGCCCATTATTCATGTTGCCCTGATCGCCACCTCGGGCTTGCGGCCTGATATGCCCGCCTGGCTGGGCGAGGCGCGTCCGGACACGGACGGCTACCTTGCCATGATCACCGGCCCGAGCCGCACCGCCGACATTGAGCGGGTGCTCACCATTGGCGTCCATGGGCCGGAACGGCTTATCATTGTTTTTGTCGATCAACTGGGAGGGACCAACTGATGGAACAGGAGTTCAAGCAATCCATAGACCGCGCGCTCAACAACGCCAACCTCACCGGGGCCCTGGGCAAGTTTTCCGAGGCCTATAAGGTCAATCGGGCCAAGGCCTATGAGGGGATCGATTTTGAGGAGCTGCGAAGCACCATCGCCACCGTAAAAGGCTATGCCGCCTCCCATCTCGAAGAGCTGGCCCGGCAGTTCAAGGAAAAGGCCGAGGCCAAAGGCGCCAAGGTCTTTTGTACCAAAGATCCGGCCCAGGTGCGGGAGTATATATTAAAAGTAGCCAAGGACGCCGGCGTCAAGTCCATTGTCAAGTCCAAATCCATGGCCACCGAGGAGATCCATCTCAACTCCTACCTCGAGAAGGCGGGCATCGAGGTGGGCGAGACCGATCTTGGCGAGTGGATCATTCAACTGGCCGGGCAGACGCCCTCGCATATGGTCATGCCCGCCATCCACATGACCAAGGAGGAGGTGTCCGATCTCTTTTCCAAGGAGATCGACGAGCGCCTCTCCTCTGATATTCCCCGTCTGGTCAAGGTGGCGCGCAACGAACTGCGGCCCAAATTCCTCAAGGCGGACATGGGCATCTCGGGCGGCAATATCGCCTGCGCCGACACCGGCTCCATTGTCCTGGTCACCAACGAGGGCAACGCCCGTCTGGTCACCAGCCTGCCCAGGATTCATATTGCCCTCGTCGGCATCGAGAAGCTGGTGGCCCATTTCAGTGATATCGCCCCCATTCTCAAGGCCCTGCCGCGCAGTGCCACGGCCCAGCTGCTGACCAGCTATGTGAGTATCATCACCGGCCCGACACCTAACAGCGACGGTTCGATGAAGGATCTGCACATCATCCTTATGGATAATAAACGCAGCGAAATGGCCGCTGATCCCATCTTCAAGGAGGCGATGCAGTGCATTCGCTGCGCTTCCTGCCTCAACGTCTGTCCGATCTTCCGTCTGGTGGGTGGTCATGTCTTCGGCAAGGTCTATACCGGCGGCATCGGCACCATCCTCACCGCCTGGTATGACGAGCTGAAAAGCTCGGAGGATATCCAGGGATTGTGCATCCAGTGCGGTGCCTGCAAGGATGTCTGTCCCGCCAAGATTGATATTCCCGCCCTGATCATGGAGCTCCGGCGGCGGCTGGTGCAGAAGCAGGGCGTGCCGATGCTGCAGAAATCGATCTATGCGGTGGTGAATAACCGTCGCCTGTTCCACGGCATGCTGCGTGCCGCCTCCATTGCCGGCAAACCCTTTTCCAAGGGCACCAAATTTATCCGCCATCTGCCCATGTTCCTGGCCGATCTCACCGATGGGCGCAGTCTGCCGGCCATTGCCGCCAAGCCCTTCCGCGATGTCTTCAAGACCATCAGCCAGCCAAAAAACTTAAAGGAAAAGGCCGTGTTCTACGGCGGCTGTCTCATTGATTTTGCCTATCCCGAGATGGGCGAGGCCCTGGTGAAGATCCTCAACAAGGCGGGGGTGGAGGTTCTTTTCCCGGAAGGCCAGACCTGCTGCGGCGCCCCGGCCCGCTACAACGGTGCCTACGAAGTGGCGGCCCGCAATGCCGAGGATAATATCGAGGCCCTGCTGGCGGAACCGGCGGATTATGTGGTTTCCGCCTGTCCCACCTGCACCGTGGCCCTGAACCATGAGTTCATTGCCACCTTTGAGAGTCTGGATCAGAAGAAATACCTGCCCCAGGCCCGCGAGCTGGCGGCCAAGACCATGGATTTTTCAACCCTTGTGAAAAAACTGGTGGATGAGGGGCGCTTGAGTTTCAAGGAGGGCCAGCATCTGGGCAAGATCACCTACCACGATTCCTGCCATCTCAAGCGGACCCTGCACGCCGAGCAGTCGCCCCGGCAGTTGCTGCAACAGGCCGGCTATGAGCTCAGCGAGATGTTTGAGTGCGATATCTGCTGCGGTATGGGGGGCTCCTATTCCCTCAAGCTGCCGGAGATTTCGGCCCCGATTCTGCAACGCAAACTCAAGAATATCAAGGATACCGGCGCGCCCATGGTGGCCATGGACTGTCCCGGCTGCGTCATGCAGATTCGCGGCGGCATGGATCAGCTTGAAGGTACGGCCGTGCGGGTGCAACACACCGTTGAGTTGATTGCCGCGCAACTGAAAGGGTGACGGGCGGGAACCTGTCTCCGCCTGTCACCGGGGGCAGGCGGTAAGGGGTTTTACCCCGGACAAACTTGAATGTGACAGGTAAAAAAAGGCCCGTTTTGGCTGGCGCAGGATTCCTGTTCCCGCCGGAACGGGTTCAATGTTCCCGGCTCTGAGCTGTCCCTGCCGGAGGCGGAAAATCGAGGTGCACCATAACCATGGCAAATAAACTTTATATCACCGCGGCAGAGGAACGGAGCGGCAAATCGGCGATCATTCTCGGAGTCATGCAGGTGATCCTCAAGGAGATCAGCCGCATCGCCTTTTTCCGGCCCATCATCAATGATCATGTCTTCGGTCGCCTGGACCACGATATTGAGCTGATCCTCAAGTACTTTAATCTTGACATGGAGTACAGCGAAACCCACGCCTACACCCTCAGTCAGGCCCGCCAGCTGATCACCAGCGGCCAGGAGGAGATCCTCTACGAGAACATCCTGAAAAAATACAAGCAACTGGAGGCAAGCTACGATTTCGTCCTCTGTGAGGGCACCGATTTTATGGGCAAGGACCCGGGCTTTGAGTTTGATCTCAACGCCAACATTGCCGCCAATATCGGGGCCCCGGTCCTCATCGTCGCCTCAGGACGGGAAAAGGGCACCGAGGAAATCTGCACCCACACTGCCATCATCATTGATACCCTGAAGGAAAAACGGGTTGATATCGCCGCCTGCATTATCAATCGTGCCCCCAGCACCTTTATTCGGGACACAGCCACCAACACCAGGTGCCGCGAGCAGTTTGGCTGCGACTTTCCCCTTTATGTGATTCCCGAGAACCGTTCCCTCGGCAATCCCACCATTGACGATGTCAAACGCTGGCTGGGGGCTGAGACCCTCTACGGCGAAGCGAGCATGCTGAACCTGGTGAGCAATTATCTGGTGGCCGCCATGCAGATCGGCAATTTTCTTGATTACATCAAGGAGGGCAGCCTGATCATCACCCCCGGTGACCGCTCAGACATCATTATTTCCAGTTTTGCCAGCCGGATTTCCTCGGCCTATCCCAATATCGCCGGGATTCTCATCACCGGCGGCATCGAGATCAGCGCCAGCGTGCAGCGGCTGATCCAGGGCTGGACCGGCATCCCGATGCCGGTGCTCTTTGTCGAGTCGCACACCTATGACACGGTGCACAGCGTCATCGAACTCTACGGCCGCATCAAGTCCACCGACACCAAACGCATTGCCACCGCTCTCGGTCTGTTCACCAGGTACGTGGATGTCGCGGAGTTGACCAGTCGGGTGGTTTCCCAGCGTTCCACCAAGATCACCCCAAGGATGTTCGAATATTCGCTGGTGGAAACGGCCGCCAGCGACCGGCAGCACATTGTTCTGCCGGAAGGACTGGGGGAGCGCATCCTCAACGCCACCGACATCATTCTGCGCCGGGGTATCGCCGATATCACGCTTCTGGGCAAGGTGAACGAGATCCAGGCTAAGGCCGCCCGGCTCAATATCAATATCGAAGGCGCCCAGATCATTGACCCGACAAGCTCCGAATATTACGATGATTTTGTCCTGACCTATTTTGATCTCCGAAAGAAGCGGGGGGTTCTGATTGAAGTGGCCCGGGATCGCATGTTCGATCCCACCTATTTCGGCACCATGATGGTCCATAAGGGTCTGGCCGACGGTATGGTGTCGGGTTCCATCACCACCACGGCCCAGACCATCCGCCCCGCCTTTGAGTTTATCAAGACCAAGCCCGGGGTCTCGGTGGTCTCCTCGGTGTTCATCATGTGCCTGCAGTCCAAGGTGCTGGTCTTCGGCGACTGCGCCATTGTGCCCAATCCCGATGCCCGGCAGTTGGCGGAGATCGCCATCAGTTCGGCGGAAACGGCGAGGATTTTTAATATCGAGCCCCGGGTGGCCCTGCTCAGTTATTCCACCGGCGGCTCTGGCTCCGGCCAGGATGTGGACAAAGTGGTGCAGGCGACGGCCATTGCCAAACAACTGATGGCCGAGCGCGGGCTGGACTTCCCCCTGGAAGGCCCATTGCAGTACGACGCCGCCTTTGATGCCGCGGTGGGCAAGCTGAAGCTGCCCAACTCGAAAGTGGCCGGACGGGCAACGGTCTTTATCTTTCCCGATCTCAACACCGGCAACAATACCTACAAGGCGGTGCAGCAGGCCGCCAACGCCGTGGCCATGGGACCGGTGCTGCAGGGCCTGAACAAGCCGGTCAACGATCTGTCACGCGGCTGCACCGTGCAGGACATCGTGGATACCGTGGCCCTGACCGCCATCCAGGCGTTAAGGGCCAAAAAGTGCTAACCATCATTGAACTGGACTTCGAACATGAAATTTCTCATCATTAATTCAGGAAGTTCCTCCATCAAGTATCAGGTGATTGAGATGGAAACAGAAACCGTGCTCGCCGTCGGTCTGGTGGAACGGATCGGGGAGGAGGTGGGTCGTCTCAAAAGCACCTTTTTCCCGGGCACCAGGGCCGAGGCGGAGTCGGTCATCGAAGACCCGATCCCTGATCATTCCAGCGGCATGAGACTGGTGATCGCGGGATTGACGAACAAGGACAAGGGCGTCATTGGTGACACCTCCGAGATCCGCGCCATCGGTCATCGGGTGGTGCACGGTGGTGAGGATTTCCGTTCCTCCACCATGATAACCCAGGAGGTGATGGATGCCATTGAGCGCAATATCCCCCTGGCCCCGCTCCACAATCCGGCCAACCTTGATGGCATTCGGGTGGCCCGGGAGATTTTCCCCGCCGTTCCCCAGGTGGCCGTTTTTGACACCGCCTTCCACCAGACCATGCCGCCCCACGCCTTCATGTATGCCCTGCCCTCCGGCCTTTACGAAAAGGATCGGGTGCGGCGCTACGGCTTCCACGGCACCTCGCACCGCTTTGTTGCCGGCGAGTGCGCCTCTCTTCTTCACAAGCCGCTGGATGAGTGCAATCTGATCACCATCCATCTTGGCAATGGCTGTTCCATGACCGCCATTGAAGGTGGCCGCAGTGTTGACACCTCCCTTGGCATGACCCCCCTGGAAGGGCTGGTGATGGGGACCCGTTGCGGCGATCTTGATCCGGCCGTGCATCTGTTTCTTCAGCAGAACAAGGGCTGGGATCTGGAGGCTATTGATGCCTTGCTCAACAAGGAGTCGGGCTTGAAAGGACTTTGCGGCTTGAACGATATGCGCGATATCCACAAGGCGGTGGAGTCGGGAGATGCGCGGGCCGCCCTGGCCCTCGATGTCCAGACCTACCGCAACCGCAAATATATCGGTGCCTACATGGCGGTATTGGGCCGAGTCGATGGGATTGTCTTCACCGCCGGCATCGGCGAAAACGACGCCATTGTCCGCGCCAAGTCCCTCCAAGGACTGGAGGCCTTCGGGATTGTCCTTGATCCCGCCAAAAACAGCCAGCGTTGCCAGGGTGCCCGCCGCATCAGCAGCGGGGACAGCAGTGTCCAGGTGTTTGTGATTCCCACCAACGAGGAATTGGCCATTGCCCGGGAAGTGGCGAGTATGGTTCAGGGGAACGCTCAGGGCGCAAGTTCTCCCGGCGTTTAAGCCAAATTGAGCGATTATCTGAAAGGGCATGACTGATTCTGTGTCCGTTCTTGATGATCTGCCTCAGGATCTTACCGGGCCGGGATTGGTCTTTTCAATGCCTGGGGGACCTGATCAAAATCCCGTTCTTCCGCTGCTTCAAAGCCGTCGATTTTCATCGCCTGCAACACAGGGTCACTTGTATCCGCTGGACAAGGGCATCGTGAATGGCGGTCCTGGTTATGGGAGCCATTTTGTAATCAGAAAGACCATCCTCGACTTTCCTGCTTATCCCTTGGAACCAGCAATCACCGGGGGGGAATGCTCCAGAGTGAAAAGCGCGGCCCTGTATGGAAGAAAAAAGGCTTGAGTCGGATAAACCTTTTTTTTGTTGTTTCCGCCATCTTCTGGTATGGTTGAAAACGTATCCATGGGTTTCTGAGCAGAGAAAACGAAGAATTTTCAGGCTTGGTGCAATTTCTTTTTATATTGATCTGTTACGGCTGCATTGGCAGACGATGATTTTCTGGTTTTGCGGGCTACGGGCCCCCGCCCGCGGGAGCTGTCCCCTGCCATTGAAGGGACATTTTTTATCCCTCCTCTTCCCTTGGAGCACCGATGTCCTCCATCTCTGAATCCGCCAGATTTTTCCACAGATCCCTTGCAAGGCTTTATCGTTACGGCCTCCATGTCCAACTGACAGCCCTTATGGCGGCTTTTCTGGAAACTGTCATCTTATGGACAAAAGCGCCAAAAGCCCTCCTTCTCATCAGCATAATCTGCCACCTCCTGCTGTCGTCTTTCTTTATCGGTTTTCTTCTCCATGCTCGCCGGAAATCGCCAATAAAAATCAATAAAACCTACCGCCCGTTACTGCTCATCTCTCTTTTGCAGGGCTTCTGGTGGGGGGGCAGCAGTCTGCTGATAACCGATGGCACCGTGGCGACCTGTGCCATCCATGTCCTTTTTCTGTATGGCATCGCCATTCTCTATACCCTCTACCTCGCTCCTTTGCCGGCAATGGCCTACAGCTTCCTCGTCATCAGCCTGATGCCCATGCTGGTCACCTTTTTTTTGAAGGCCCCGGCCGGCATGATCCCCCTTGCCCACAGCCTGCTGGCACTTACAACTCTGCTGGGAGTGGGGATCTTTTTTTATTCACGGACCATCCGGGCCGCCATTCACCCGCAGAAACATAACTCGTATCCCCGCTCCCGCCCCAAAACCCGGCTGGAAAAAGAGGCCAACCCGGACACTTCTCCCCCATTTTCCGACAGCGAAACCATCTGGGACACAATCCTCTCCATCACCGATCAGGCCCATCTTCAGAATAGCTGGCAGAACTGTTTCAGCGGAAAACTGGCAAGCCTTCTGGTCCCGCTCAAAATTGACCGGGTGTATATCGTTGAGGCAAATAAAATCGCCACCCCCTCCCCCGAGCAAAAGAACAACTTCAATTTTTCCATACCCATTGACCATGGCTGGATATTCAACAACCCCGATTGCCTAGCTCTTTTAAAGGCCGGGAATATTGTGCACAACCAGTTTCCCCAGATAACAGAGCAGGAACACCTCGGACTGGAAATACTGGGCATCCAGGCCTTTCTCGACATCCCAATCCTGCTCAAGGGTGAGCTGTGGGGAATCATCGGAATGGACAGGCTGACCCATTCAACCCCCTTTACCCCCCAGCAGATCAAGGGTCTGGCCTTTATCGCCAATATCCTGGCCATGACCATCCGCAACCAGGAGGACCGCAAAGAGAGGGATCACCTCGTTTCAGCAGTGGAACAATCAGGCGACTGCACCCTTATCGTCGATCCCTCGGGAAAAATCATCTATGCCAATCCCGCCTGTGAAACCATTACCGGTTATTCCCAATCTGAAATCATCTCCGCCAGCATCCAACAGCTTCACCCCGACACCATCATGTATGGCGACACCTGGAAACAAATTCTTGACGCCCTGAAAAACGGAGAAAAATGGCAGGGACAATTTACAAATTATCGGAAAGATCACAGTTTCTACGAAGAGGAAATGCTCCTTTCCCCCGTTTATAACAACGACGGGCAAATCTCCAGCCACGTCATCGTCAAGCGCAACATCACCGAAAAAAAACGATTGGAGTCCATAGCTGAAGCGGCGAACCTTATGGAAAATATCGGGTTTATTTTCTCCAGTATTCGCCACGAACTCGGCAATCCGATAAATTCCATCAAGGTCTCACTCTCGGTTCTCGATTCAAATCTTGAGCATTATGACAAAAACGACATCAAGCGCTTTGTTACCCGCAGCCTGACCGATATCGGGCGTGTTGAATACCTGCTCAACACCCTGAAAAATTTCAGCATATTTGAGCGACCGAGCATCGTGAAGACAGACCTGACGGTCTTGTTAACGACCTTTATCTCCCTGATCACAAAAGACCTTGAGAAAAAAAATATTCGACTCACTGCCAGCATCCCCTCCGAGCCTCTCTTCGGCAGAATAGACCCGCGTGCTTTTCAGCAGGTGCTGCTGAATCTGGTTACCAACGCCGCCGATTCATTGGCCGACACCGTGGACAAAAATATCTCCCTGACCTTGATCAGGGAAAAAGAAGGCTCCATCGAGATTGTTATCGGTGACAATGGCTGTGGCATCAGCGCCCAGGATCAAGGCAACCTGTTCAAGCCCTTTTTTACCACGAAAATCCAAGGAACAGGCTTGGGGCTGGTAATTGTCAAAAAAATGCTCTCCAAAATGAACTGCTCCATCGATATCCATAGCAAGATCAATAGAGGAACCTCAGTCCTCATTATTATCCCCGCTCACTGACAGTTTTTTTTATTGATACGGGCCAAATAGACTTGGTAAAAGAAATAAAAATCAGTAATATGGGATTCGTCCTTGAGCCTTGACCGGGGAAACACCATGCTTTGCCATCTCGCTGATTTTTCATGATAAAGTAAAATCCGGCAGAGACTTTTCAGCTGTCATTCCAGCCTGGATGACTTGCTGTTGTGCTTCGGCGTAGGTTGATTCCTTTTGGTCCTTTGTGACAAACACCGCCAGAGGGGAGGGAGCCCGTACCGGACAAAGGTCACAATGACAACCGGCAGTCAAGGAGAATGGCGGAGATCAGGAGATGTCCAGAATGGTGGACTACATCTGTGAAGGGGCCAGTGAGAGGAGAAAACCAGGGGGAGAGAGCAGCTCGAAAACCAGTGGTTCTGAAGGCATGACAGATGCTTCCAGCAGGCGGTCCAGCAGTCCATTTCCAAGTCCATTTCCCATTGAGGCAAAATGCATACTATGAATACCGTTCTGATTGTTGACGATGATGAGAGTTTTTTGCTCAGTCTGATTGAGGGCTTCAAGTCCTACGAAAGTCAATTCGGCATCATTACCGCCCATAACGGGGAAGAGGCGGTGGACATTCTCAGTAGACAGCCCATTCAGCTGGTTCTCACCGACCTGAAAATGCCCAAGATGGATGGCTTCGCCCTTGTCGCCTATATCGGCACCCATCATTCCGACATCCCGGTCATTGTCATGACGGCCTTCGGCACACCGGACATAAAGGAACATCTCCAGGAAGCCGGTGCCCTCCAATACATTGAAAAGCCCATTGATTTCAATCTTCTGGTCTCAAAGATCGTCAATGGACTGAAAGGCCGCTCCAATGGGTTTATTACCGGGGTATCCCTGAGCTCATTCGCGCAATTGCTGGAACTGGACAAAAAGTCATGCACCGTCACCGTCCTTTCGCCACCAGATAAAGGCCAGATGTACTTCAAAGACGGGGCCCTTGTGGATGCCAGCACCGGTAATCTCTCGGGGATTGAAGCCGCTTTTGCCATCTTCGAGTGGAAAAATGTGGAAATTGTGCTCACCAACTCCTGCCCCATCGGGGAACCAAAAATCCATAAATCCCTTGGCTTTATCCTGCTTGAGAGAAGCAGGAGGAGAGACGAGCAAGATTCCCCGGCGACCCTTTCCACTGACCCGAGCGCAACGGGAAGCTCACTGGATTCCATAGATTTGACCGGCGTTGAGCTGGAGCAGAGTGATTTTCTCCGTGATGATAACCCGCCACCGGCGCCTTCCGCGGCCTCAACCCAGCAGGCCAATCCCATTTTAAGGCAGTTCATCTCCATGCTCGAAACAATGCCGGAGATCACTGAGTCCATTATCGTCTCAAAAGCCGGCAATGTTCTCTTCAGTGCCAAAATGGATAATGACCAGATTGCCAATTTTATCACCTATCTCACCGTTGTCAGCCAGCAACTGCAAATAGCCATGGAAACAGGAGATGCGCACTATATCATGCTGACATTGAAAGATAACAGCAACCTCCTTGTTCTCAGTGGCAAAGAGGTCGTGGCCGGCCTGAAGATTGCCAGTAGTGTGGCCCCCGACCCTGTCGCTGACGGACTGCGACCCGTATTAAGCAGGCTCAGCCTGCAATAGTTCCATACCCAATGGTACTCTCCCGACTTGTCGAATCAGCAACGAAAAACGCAGGCCCAGCAGGCCAAAAAGGGGAATAGAGAATGGAATCACTGCTTCAGGAAATCAATATGCTGCCCGGGGTTTTTGGCTGTTTTGTTTATACTGGACAACAGGAACTGACCGTTGTAAAACTCCCGGCCTTTTTCAAGGAAAATACCGTCAATACCATCGGCACCCTCCTTACCCGAACCTTTAAGATTGGAGCCATGGCCAACCTGAGTATGGCTTCCGTGGAATTTAAATTCGATGAAACTCTGGTTCTTGTCATCCCCCTGAACCAAGGCGCAATTCTGGTCATTATCTGCAAGCCTGCCGTGAACAGGTCCCTCGTCAATATGACCATCGCCATGCTTCTCAATGATATCCAGGCCGCAATCAACAAAGGCCCGGCATTGGCAACAAAGCCTCTACCCACCCAGGCCACGATATCCTCCCCCGTGGCTCCAGTATCCCCACCCGTGGCGCCGCTTTCCTCCCCTCAGGCCACGATATCCTCCCCGGTGGAACCACCCCCGCCCCGGAAGCAAGAAGTTGACCCGGCCCTGGCGTCAATACTGGAGAAAATCAGTGACGCCCTGGCCTATACCGTTGGCCCCATCGCCGCAGAGATAATGGAGGATGCCGTTAGGATCTGGGCTCATAACGGGCCGACATCCACAAAACAGCTGCCGGCCCTGGCCATCCTTCTGTGCCAGGAAATTAACGACAAGTCCCTCGAAAGCGAATTTATGGGCAATATAGAGCGGTTACTTCGATAGTTGGAACGATCCAGGAGCGCCCCATCTCCATCGTCATCGGTATTGCCTGAGTCGGAAATGGAGAACAGCTCGTGTTGAGTTAGCGGGTTAAAAGTGCCCCAGACCGCCAGAGTTTGGCAGGGCATGGAGCGCTGTTTTTCTGTCAGCCTCGTGTAATATTTCCGGTTCTTTGACAACATCGAGGAGGGAGGTGGCCTGAAGTGTACCGTTTGATTTTCAGCATTCCAGCACCTTGCGGAGTTCCTCTTCCCTATCCTTGGTAAGTGAAGTCTGTAATACCTTGCCTTTGAATCCTTGCAAACGATCGAGCACCTTGTCGGGTGTTGATTTTCGAACCAGTACAAAAAGAGCAGAGGTACCAGGGGTAAAAGTCTCTCCCAGCCCCTTCATGAATTTATCGTTGATACCGATGTCTGAGAGTTTCCCGCTCAGTGCTCCTGCTCCAGCACCTATTGCCGCTCCGGCAAGCGGGTTAAGGAAGAGAAAGCCGATCAGCATGCCCCAGAAGCTGCCTCCCACCGCTCCAGATGCAGTCAGGTTAAGCGTCTGGTGCAACTTGACCTTGTTTTTCTGGTCCTTGGTAACGACAACCACATCTTCCATCTCAATCAGATATTCCTTTTGCATTTTGACAAGCTCATCGCGCATGGCAAAAGCAGTACTCTCATCATCAAAACCAACTACGACTAGATTACTCATGAAATCCTCCCTTGTTGAATAGCCATTAAGAAAAAATACAGGTAACTGTCAGGTACTACCAGGAACGTCCATCACCAGCGGATATCAATACCGACGATTGGTCCGTAGACTGTTGCGTCGTAGGTAAATCTGTCGGCGCCACTGCCTGTCTCATAATCTGTGCCAATAGCACGGTATCCTGCTACAATAGAGACATTTTCCCATGGCTGATAATCTATCATCCCCAGGGCCTGCCAAGTGAAGTCGGATGCTGCGCCGAAACCACCGATGTCACCATAGAGACGTATCGACCACATCTCCGATATCTGGTAGTTATATCGAAGCCCAGCAATGGGGTCCACCCATGAGTGGTCTCCGTCAAGGTCGACAGCGAGATCTCTGAGATTGATACCAGCATCCAGTTTGTTGTAACGAATGCCCGCGACCCCATCCAGAGAGTTCGGGCCATGAAGGAAACGATAGGTGCCGGCCAGGTTGAGGATCTGAGACGTAAAGCTCGCTTCGATGTTGCCTGCAACGGTCGTTTCTTCCTTGCCAAGATCAAGATAATTATAATCAACAAGAATGCCGAATTTTTCACGGTACATTGCGTTGAATCGCATGGTAAAGCTTCCCTCAAGATGGTCCCATACCGTACCGAAATCGATGCTGGCTTCCGTCGTTCTGCCCCGGATCCCCATGTCACCGTCTATATTAATGGCCCAGAAATAGAGGGGGGCCACGTCAAACTGCCAGTTATTGTCTTCCCCGGAAAAGGCGATTGCCGGAGAAATAAGTATGGAAATGAAGGCCGTGATTCTCACAAGCTTTGTTCTCATTTTTTCCCTCAAATATAAAAATTTTAGTCGATGTATCATTAACATACATTACCATACAGGCGCTCTATTGATGGGCTATCTTAATCTACTATTCTGAAGTTGCAATGAGAATAAGTCGCCTTCAGTCAAACGAGACTCCTGCCAACTGAACTGGTGTTTCGGCCTCTATTGATCAGGCGTATTCCGTGGTACCAAAGGCTGGTGCAGGAACGTTTTCTAAAAACCAGAGAGATCAGTTCAGAGACAGTCGGCAACTCGTGACCAAGAAATCCTTAAGATGAAGGTCGTCGATTTGCATCCTCCTCCCATTGAATGGTTCGTCTTTCAAGATATTCATAAAAAGGGTTAAATCGCATCCGCAGCAGCCAGTCACAGGGGATTTTCAATACGTTCCGTTCACCTCTAAGGTCCATCTGCCCCAGGTGAAGAAGATTGCCGCCTGCCGGTGCCTGCTCTCCGTAAAGGGGGTCATTCGGAGGAAAGGGAAGAGCGACATGGGAGAGGGAGAACACACCGCGCGGCCATTGAAGGTGGAGATCAGAGATTTCAAGGGAGCCATTTGACTGCGGATCTTTGCGTATCGCCACAACAGCCATACTCTCCTGGTTTTCATTGGTCACCAGGGTGAGAGTGAATGGTAACGATTGATCGCTCATTAAGCGTTCCGTCAACGGGGCTGGGTTGGAAGACAGCAGTGACGATTTCAGAGACAAACGATTGATATCAAATAAGATCAACTCATGGCGAGCACTGTGGAGAGGGTTCAGGAGATCATCAACGACAGCATTCTCAGAAACCGTTGCATCGACAGTGGACTTAAAAACCAATATCGGTGGGAATGTTTCCACATCAGTATCTTGAGCCCAGGCGGCAATTCGCCTTTTCACGCTGCGGGTTAAACGGTACACCTGATTGCCGGCGTTTGTGGCAAAGGAGTTGTATTTATAGGGATCAAATTCAGGCTGGATCGACAGCCAGGCCATTTGACCAAGTCCGGGTAGAAAAGAGAGAAAATCCTTGATGCCCGCCAGTCCGGCTGCGGGGTGGAGACCAATGGCAGGGGAAATAAGGATGAGACTTGCGGGAATCTGGAGCGTTTTGTTTTCCAGCGCATCAAGGGAGTAATTTAATGCAAGGGGCGCTCCGGTTGAGTAGCCTATGATATGGAGAGGCTGCCGGCCGATTTTGGCGCTCAGATGCTGAGCAGCAAGTCCAACCACAGCGGCCATGTCCTCCCATGTCACAACTTTCAGGCCGGACGGCACCGTCCCGTGCCCGGGCAGGCGAAGCCCGACCACCCAATAGCCCCGGCGGTTTAAGGCCTCACCGAGTGCGCGCAGGCTGTAGGGCGAATCGGACATCCCGTGCAGGAGCAAAACCCCCCCGGCTGGTTTTTCCGAAACCAGCTCAAAACTCCGGTTCCAGTTGGGGGCCAGGCGATGTGGGTCGGCTGGGCTTCCTGAACGATAGCGGCACAAATCAAAACGCGTGCTGCCGTCAGGCTCATTATAAATCCTTTGATCAAGTTCCTTGAACAACCGCTCTTCCAGGCTCAGATACTGCTCAAAGGTTTTTATCGAGGCCCGCTTTTCCTCTGAGAACTCCTCTGCCAGTCTCACCGTATGCCAGGGTTCCAGGGAAAGGGTATTCCCGCCGAGCATCAGGTAGAGATAGAGACCGAACAGTGCAAGAAGGAACAACCAGCTGAAGGTTCTCCCCGTTGATTTACTTTTCCCCGGCATGATCCTCATCGCCTCCGTCTCAAAATCCGGTGGGAACACCCACCGGATAACGCTGTTGTTATAAGAAATCGACGCTTCAACAATGGTGATATCGTATTCGCTCACCGTATTGGTAGAGATGATCTCTCAGAAAAATTATGCAAAGATCACCCATATCACTTGGCAGAGAGGATACCAGTTTGCCGGAGATTTCTCAATATGCGATTCTTCTTCCCGAAGAGCTTCCACATACCTGAGGAAAGTGGGGACGATCGAAGAATGTATCCGGTTTTTTGAGGCCAAATTCTGCTGAATATTCGCCACATAGTATCTTTATCAGATTGCTCTTAGAGCCATAAAGTCCACCACTTTTTTCTTTCTTCCACCTGACAACCGTGCTATCATTTAAGAAAAATAACAGCTGATTATCCTTGACCCAGGAAGCAGAAATTCAGAAATGACAGAAGGGAACCGTATTTTCAACTCTTCCATAAAAGGAAAGCAGAACATTATGTTGAAAACCAAAAGAAAGATCCACACCGGCATAGTATTTTTAAGCATTCTGGTATCTGCTCAACTTTTAACCTCTTGCCAGCCAACTGGCCAGGGCGGCAACACATTCACGGCCAGCCAGGCACAGACAGCAATGCGATCTTTTGATGGAATAATAATCCATCTCGCGCAAGTCCAGATTCAGCACAACCAAACCGGTGCCGGCGCAGTCGTCGGTGGAGTGGCTGGAGGAGTCGTCGGCTCCACCATAGGGAGTAACCGGGGCCGGACCCTGGCGACCGTCGGCGGAGCCTTGGCCGGAGCAGCCATAGGCTCAGGGGTGGAGCGGTCACGAGCGACCCGGCCAGCTTGGGAAATTGAAGTCCAGCTGGATAATGGTGATGTGCTCGTTGTTGTCCAGGAACAGGATGCTCTATTTGCCGTTGGCGATCATGTTCGGGTCATTGAGGGACGAGACGGTTCCTTACGGGTCAGACAATAACTGCTCCCCGCCGACACAAGCTGGCGAGTTGTGATAAGTGACACCGCGGGCACAAGACAGCTCAGCTGTCTGTGATTACCGGATCTCATCTCTCCCAGACGATGGAACCATTCCTGGTTCACAAGAGAAACTACAAAACCCATGAAACGACAATTCTTCAACCGCGCCACCATCATTGAAGACCTGAGTGCAGGTGTGGTCCTGGGCATTCAGAGCGTTCCATCCGGGTTGGCCAACGGCCTGCTGGCGCTGGTCAACCCGATTTACGGCCTGCATGCCTACATGATGGGCGTTTTTACCGGCGCTTTCTTCACCAGCTCGACGTTCATGTCCGTTCAGGGGACCAGCGCCATGGCCCTGGTGGTGGCCAGCGTGCCGCAGGTGACCCAAGGCACGTATCCAAATACGTCGTTGTTTGCGCTGGCCCTCCTCACCGGCTTGTTCATGCTGTTGGCGGGCTTGTTCAACCTCGGCTCCCTGCTCCGGTTTGTGCCCAATTCAGTCATGACCGGGTTCATCAACGCCGTGGCGATTCTGATAATACTGGGACAGCTGGACGATTTTACCGGTTACTCCAGCATGGGCGGGAACCGGGTGACGCGGACGATCAACATCCTGCAAAACACCAGCCAGTTCCATCTGCCGACCTTGCTGGTTGGCGTGCTCACCATTATCCTCATTCTGACCTTGGAGAAGACCAGCTTGAAGTCGCTGGGCATGGTGGTGGCGATGCTCGTTTCGTCACTCGTCGCACAGCTGTTGGGCGCAGATGCCGTGGCCCGGGTGCGTGACATCGCCGAAATCCCGGGCTCACTGCCCTTGCCGATGCTGCCGTCGCCGGCGGTATTCCCCTACCTGATCCTGCCCGCCCTGTCGATGACTTTTGTGGGATTGATGCAGGGTGCCAGCATCACCCAATCCGTGCCCAACCCTGATGGCCGCTATCCAAACGCATCCGGCGATTTTATTGGCCAGGGTATGGCAAACCTCATGTCGGGTCTGTTCCAGGGCTCGACGGTCGGCGGCTCCATATCGGGCACCGCCATCGTGACCGGTGCCGGGGCCCGCTCCCGCTTTGCCAATATCACGGCCGGCATTGTGATCGCACTGGTCGTCGTTCTCTTTGGCCGCCTGGTAAGCCTGATCGCCATGCCAGCCTTGGCTGGGCTGCTGATTGTGGTGGGTTTTCGGACCTTGAAACCCGCGGAGATCGTCATGGTGTGGAAGACAGGATTGGCGCAGGATGCGGTCATGGCCCTCACCTTTGTGGCTGCGCTGCTGGTACCGTTGCAGTACGCCGTTTTACTGGGAGCGGCGCTGGCTGTGCTGCTCTTCGTCTTTCAGCAGTCCAACAAAATCACCGTAAAGGCCTGGGAGATTGAGCGGGGACAATACCCCGTGGAAGGCGAGCCGCCATCGGCCGTGCCCCCGAAAAAAGTCACCATCCTTGTTCCATACGGCAGCCTGTTCTATGCCGCCGCATCGGTGTTCAACGCCCAGCTCCCGGAAGTGACCGAAGCCTCGCGGCATGCCGCCGTCATCCTGGCGATGCGCGGCAAAAAGGATATAGGCAGCACCTTCCTGCAGGTGGTCGCGCGCTACGCCAGGAGGCTACAGCGCCGGAAGAGCAAATTGATGCTGGTCGGCATAGCCCCGAGCGTCCTGGAGCAGATGGAACGCACCGGGATCCTGCGGATTATCGGTCGTGAAAACATCTTCGTGGCGACCGAAGGCGTAGGGACGGCCTTATTGCAGGCGGTGGATGCGGCCGAAGCGTGGATTACGGCACAGCCGTCGGGCCAATAGAAAGTGGTGCGCCCGGGTGTGACGAGAAGATGGTTTTGAGAAAAACAGTGCAAGAAGCATTGGTTTCATTTGAAGGATTTGATATAATAAATTACCGTTTTCGCATACGTCGGTCTTATTTAATAATTATGCTACGACTCTTATGGACAGATCAATCGCTGCTGTCTCAGCCATCATCTCGGTGCACAGATAAAGGACGTCCTTTCCAATGAGCAGTGCAACAAACATTCCTCAGCATATTCACGTCCTGGCTAAGCCCACCGGGTCACGATGCAATCTGGCCTGCGATTACTGTTTTTTCCTGAAAAAAGGGAGACTGTATCCGGATAGTCATTTCCGGATGAACGACGAGGTACTGGAGAGCTATATCTCACAGCTTATAGAAGCGCAGCATAACCTGAATGTGTCGGTCGCCTGGCAGGGTGGGGAGCCGACCCTGATGGGACTGGACTTTTTCCGCAAGGCCATCGCCCTGCAGGAGAAATACCGCAAACCCGGGATGACTTTTGAAAACACCATCCAGACCAACGGCACTCTGCTGAACGATGACTGGTGCGAATTTTTCCGCGAACACCATTACCTGGTAGGCATCAGTCTTGATGGTCCCCGAGAACTCCATGATACCCACCGTGTCGATAAAGCCGGGGGACCAACGTTTGACCGGGTGATGGCCGGCATCCGGCTGTTGCAAAAGCACGGCGTCGAGTATAACGTCCTCGTCACCGTCAACCGCACTAATGGGGCTCACCCGCTTGAAGTCTACCGCTTTCTGCGGGACGAGGTCAAAACATCCTGGATTCAGTTTATCCCTGCCATCGAGCGACTGAATCAAAATGGTGAAATCACCCTTTACCAGCAAGGTTCCACGGTTTCGGAACGGACAGTGACCGCTGAACAGTGGGGACACTTCCTCATCACCATTTTCGATGAGTGGGTCAGAAAGGATGTGGGCAAGATTTTCGTGCAGACCTTCGAGGCCATGGTTCGTGCCTGGATGAAATTTCCTTCCTCAGGCATGTGTATCTTCGATCCTGTCTGTGGCCACGGCCTCGCCATCGAGCATAATGGCGACCTCTACTCCTGCGATCACTTTGTCGAACCCGATTATCTGCTCGGCAACATCCAGCAGACGCCCATGGCTGAAATGGCTGGATCCAAACAGCAGAGAACCTTCGGCCTCAATAAGGCCGAGACCCTGCCGCGCTACTGCCGTGAATGCGAGGTGCTCTTTGCCTGTCACGGGGAGTGCCCCAGGAACAGGTTTATAGCGACGCCGGATGGCGAGGTCGGTCTCAATTACCTCTGCGTCGGCTACAAAGCCTTTTTTAATCACATCGACTGGTCCATTGAGGTGCTGTCCCAGCTCATAAAACAAGGTGTCGATGCAAAAAACGTGATGCAGGTGATGCAGCGTGAAGACGCCAAAAAAGACGCCAAGATGGCACAGGTCGGGCGAAATGCTCCCTGTCCCTGCGGCAGCGGCCTCAAATTTAAAAAGTGTCATGCCCGGCAGCAATCGCTGTTTAATATCCTGCGGTAATTCAAACTCTTTAGCAAATTTACGGCCGGTTTTTATCCGGTCAGTCCCAGCGCTAAAGATTAAAAGGGCCGTTTCCCAGGGGAGAACGGTATAGACGAACCTTCAATGGAGATCAGATTATGGATGGAAAGAAAAAACCGAACATTCTTGTTATCTGGGGTGACGACATTGGCATCACTAACCTGAGCTGTTACAGCGATGGGCTCATGGGCTACCGAACGCCGAACATCGACCGCATCGCCAAGGAGGGAATGCGTTTTACTGATTACTATGGACAGCAGAGCTGCACGGCTGGCCGGGCTGCCTTTATCACCGGCCAGAGTCCTTACCGTACCGGTCTGACCAAGGTCGGTATGCCGGGCGCTGATGTAGGCTTGCAGGCCGAAGATGTCACCATTGCCGAATTACTCAAACCGATGGGCTACGCCACCGGTCAGTTCGGCAAAAACCATTTCGGCGACCTTAATAAGTACCTGCCGACAGCCCATGGCTTTGATGAGTTCCTGGGCAATCTCTATCACCTCAATGCCGAAGAAGAGCCGGAGCACGCGGATTATCCGCCGGAAGAGGATTTTCCGGAATTTCATAAGAACTTCAAACCGCGGGGCGTATTGCACTGCTGGGCCACGGATGTCGACGACCCTACCGTAGAGCCCCGTTGGGGCAGGGTGGGCAAACAGAAGATCAAGAATACCGGCCCGCTCACCAAAAAACGCATGGAGACCTGCGATGTCGAGTTTGTTGAGGCGGCAAAGGGCTTCATCAAACAGTCCCTGGACGCAGGCAAGCCCTTCTTCGTCTGGCTCAATACCACCTGGATGCATTTTCGAGTCCATCCACCCAAGGAAATCATCGGCCAGGCAGGACGCTGGCAATCGGAATATCATGATACCATGGTGGAACATGACAAGCATGTGGGCATGATGCTGGATTATCTGGACGAGCTGGGGATCGCTGATGATACCATCGTTTTTTACAGCACTGATAATGGTGTTCACATGAACTCCTGGCCCGATGCCGGCATGACACCGTTCCGCAATGAGAAAAACTCCAACTGGGAGGGTGCCTTCCGCGTCCCGGCCGTGGTACGCTGGCCTGGTAAAATTCCGGCGGGGACGGTTTCCAACGAAATTGTCGCCCATCAGGACTGGCTGCCGACCCTGCTTGCCGCAGCCGGCGAACCGGATATCAAGGAAAAACTGAAGGCAGGTATGAAGGTCGGCGACAAAACCTTCAAGGTACACATCGACGGTTACGATTTCCTGGCCAATTTCACTGGAAAAGAGGCGAAAGGCCCCCGGCCGGGCTTTATCTACTTTTCCGATGACGGTGATATGGTCGCCGTGCGCTACGACAACTGGAAGATAGTATTCGCCGAGCAGCGTGTCCAGGGGACTGTTGCGATCTGGATGGAACCCTTTGTCTTCCTGCGCTTCCCTAAACTGTTCAACCTGCGCACCGATCCCTTTGAACGGGCGGACATCACCTCCAACACCTACTTTGACTGGGTGATCGACCGGGTTTATTTGAACTACGCCGGCAATTCCATTGTGCAGAATTTTCTGTCTACATTCAATGAGTTTCCACCGCGTATGAAACCGGCCAGTTTTACCATCGATCAGGTATTGAGCAGGATGGAGGATGCCTGGAGTTCGAAGATATAGACTTCTTGCCGCCCCGGGTGCAACCTTGCCGGCTGCACCCGGGGCCGGCAAGCAACAAACAGTTATCAGCAGACCAGACGGTTCGTAACTGATCACGGGGTGTATTTTTTGCTGACGTCATAAACCAGCATTTGCTCCGGTGCTGTCATGGATACAGCAGCACCTATTTACCCGATCCGGGGTCGCCGCCTCAACCATAACGATTTGGCCGAGATCCGTAAGGTCACTGCCGACACAGGGATCAGGGCCGGTTGGCGAACTCACTTTACCGCCCCGTATGCGGGAAAGCTACCGCTCTCCTCGGCGAGCGGATGGATCGCCGTGCATGCACGATTGACACTACGGAGATGGCTGGCGCTGTTTCCGCTTTCGGATCTTTGACAATCAAGCCAGCAAACCGCCTTTATCCAACTCGCCCTACCAGGAAAACGCGCCCAAACCCAACAAGAGCAAGCCCGGTGGACGCAAAGGCCACAAAGGGCACCGCGCCACCAGCAGCTCATCCCCCCAACCAGGATCGAGGTGGTGCCTCCCAGCCCCTGCATCTGCTGTTGCCATACGTTTACGGAGTTACGACCCTACCATACCCACCAGCACATCGAGCTGCCCGAGATCGTGATGACGGTTATTCACTTCACCCTCTACCGGGGAAAGTGCAACGCCTGCGGCAAAACCGGCAAGGGGTACTTCTCCGAAACATTTCAAACTGGCTTCGGCCCCCGTCTCTGTGCCCTGGTGGCCGAGATCGGCGGTATCGACGGCAACAGTCGGCAGACCATCCAATCCTTCTGTTCCTCGGTGCTGGGCTTCAATATCAGCCTCGGAGCGATTCAGGAAATTATTGACCGGGCATCCGGGGCCATCCTGCCCCATTACGAGGCAATCAGGGACAAGGCCCGTAGCGTGGCTGTCAACCATATCGACGAAACCGCCTGGAAAAACAGCGGCAAGTTGGATTGGCTCTGGGTCATGGCCAGTTCGGTGGTCGCCTTCTTCATGATCCACACCAATCGCTCCCGGGCAGCTTTTGAAGCTTTGATCGGTTCCTGGACGGCATCCTGGTCAGCGTCGGCTACCGGCTTTACCAGGACTGGGTGAATGCGCGCCAGAGCTGTCTGGCTCACCTGATCCGCCGGGCCAGGGGACTGGCCGAACGAAAGGAACCGGATCTGGCCAGATGCGGTTCCTGGGTCAGGGACGAGTTGCGGCGCTTATGCAAAATGGCCAAGGATCCTCCGACCAAAGCCGAGTGGCGAGCATTTTATGACCGGTTTAACCGGCTGATTGCGCTGTATATCGGCCGACAGTGAAGCGGGAAAGTTTGTCCGCCATCTCGATACGGAAATGGACTCATCGTTCACCTTCCTGCTGGAGAAGGGTGTTGACCCAACCAACAACTTCGGTGAACGGATGCTGTGTCATGCCGTCCTCTGGCGGAAACGCAGCCAGGGGACCAACAACAAAAAAGGCAGCCGCTGAGTGGAACGTATTGTTCTCTCCGGCAAACATGTCGTCTGCACGGCAAATCATCCTTCCGTGTGCTTGTGGACGCGATGAATGCTTCTTGCAAAGAACAACAACCTGACCTGGACCTGGATCAGGTCGGCGGCTTGATGGGCGTCACCCTGTGATAGCTTACGACGGTTCAGCCAAAATTTCGTGAACAAACAAGTCCGGCGGAAACAAACCTTATTAAGGAAAATATTTCAGAGTATTTGGGTTATTTATTGGCATGTATATGTACACTCGGCCTGCACACAATAAGAAGACGGCGGATAACGCTGGGGCGGTGGAATCATTTTATGATCACCATCCCTACCCACCTCCGGTGCAGGATCTGGATGGGTATCGAGAGCGTTGGCAAGACCCGCAAAGGCGTCATGCAGAGTATCATCTATTCTGGCCGACCAGGCCCTACCGCGAAGAGTTGTCTATTCTCGTCGCCGGTTGCGGCACCGCCCAAGCAGCCAGGCATGCCCTTCGTCAGCCCGCTGCCCATGTTGTCTGTATTGATATCAGCACAACGAGCATTCAACACACCAAGGAGTTAAAACAGAGATATAATTTAACCAACCTGGAGGTTCACCAAATGGCGCTTGAAAAGGTCGGTGAACTCGGGCAAAAGTTCGACAAGGTGATCTGCACCGGGGTACTGCACCATCTGACGGATCCCGACACCGGTTTGCAGGCCCTGCGTGACACACTTAAGCCTGACGGTATCATGCACCTGATGGTCTATGCTGCCTATGGACGGACCGGTGTGTACATGCTGCAGGAGTACTGCCGGCGCTTGAATGTTGGCATAACCGACCAGGAAATTAACGACCTGGCAAACACCCTGATGGCGATACCAGCCGATCATCCTCTGGCACCACTGCTTGGACGCGCGGCGGACTTTCGGACCAAGGTCGGACTGGCAGATGCTCTTCTGCATCCCCAAGATCGTGCCTATACGGTTGCACAGCTTTTTGATTTCATTGAACAGGCGGGGCTGTCCTTCGATCGCTGGCTTTTTCAGGCGCCTTATCTGGCAAAGTGCGGAAAGATTGCAGGAACACCTCACGGTGGTCGGCTGAGCGGGCTTCCTCCTGCTGAGCAGTATGCGGCGATGGAACTCTTGCGCGGGACCATGGTGCGACACAGCCTTATTGTCTCCCGTAGCGACGCACCAGCAGATGATCATATTCTCCGTCTGGAGGACAGACCCCGGCAGCAATTCGTTCCTATCAGGCGGCATGAAGCGCTATGCGTTGAAGAGCGTGTGCCGCCGCAGGCCGCCGCAGTCCTCCTCAATCAAAGCAACAACGATGCCGACCTTTTCCTGGCCATTGATAATAAGGAGAAGCGATGGTTTGAGGCCATCGATGGCCAGCGGACTATTGGTGAGATTCTTGATCGGGACCCTGGTCGCAATGAGCAGAGTGCGAAGGACGGCTGCCATTTCTTTGAAAAATTGTGGTGGTATGACTTGGTCGTTTTTGATGCTTCCGCGAACGGGTGAAAGCCAGGTGGCCTCGTTTCATGATCATTGACGACTTATTTTTTACTAACATCCATGGGGGCGAAGGACAGCCAGATGAAGGAATTTTTCGAAATCGCCTATCGAGCATTCGAGGTAGCAGCTGTAATCGTCCTGTTCATTGGCAGTGTAATATGCGGGGGCCGCTATTTTCAGCAAATCCTGAAGACGACGGACCGTAATGCCGCATATAGGCAACTTCGCACCGGGTTTGGGCGTTCCTTGCTGGTGGCTCTTGATCTGCTCTTGATTGCCGATATCATTGTCACCGTAACATTGGAATTCTCCTATACCTCCTTGGCAACCTTAGGAATGCTGGTGGCCATTCGGTCCTTTCTTCATTTATTCATTGAAGTTGAAGTGTCCGGCCATTGGCCCTGGCAGAGGTGGAGAGTGTCGGACGTGAAGCGCCATGATTAAAGCCCCCTGACCTCTCCATCAAACAAGAGTAGAAAGAGGACATTATGGAAAATTCGATCATCATGTATTTTATTACCGCAACTATTTTCACTCTCATGCTTGGGATAGGGATCAACTATCCAATCCGGGATCTGATATCCCTGTGGAGACAACGTGAACTGCTGGTCCGCTCCCTGCTGGCGGTCGTCGTTTTGGTCCCCTTGTGGGTGGCAGTATTGCTCATGGTGTTCAACCTGTCGATTGAACAGGCAACCGGCCTTGCCCTGCTGGCTGCTGCTCCCGGCGCCCCGCTGACGAACAAGCGAACCCAGATGGCTGCTGGACACACGACATACGCCCCCAGCCTGCAATTAACGCTGGCCTTGCTGGCGGTGATAGTCACCCCGGTTATTGTGGGCATCTTTAATGCTTGCTTTGACTTTCCAACCGCACGGGTATCTATTTACCAAGTCGCCTTGCAGGTCGGCGAAGTCACCTTTCTGCCGGTGCTTATCGGTCTGCTGATCAGAAGATTTGCCCCTGGCACCGCCGAACGTATCGGCAAACCTGTACGCGTGATCGCTGACGTCATGTTTGGACTTATGGCCCTGTTGCTGATCGTTTTGCTTGCTGCAGTCGCTGATGTCCGGTCGATGCTGCTGTTGGGCTGGATGCCTGTCTTGGGGATTATTGCTATGGCAGGTGGGGGACTGGCGATCGGCCATTTGCTTGGAGGTCCATCCCTGGAGACTGGTTCAATTCTAGCCATCGCCAGTATCGCCCGCAATGTGGGGCTCGCCCTTTTTATTGCAGGTTTGTATGATTACGGGCAGCTGGTCATCTTCACCATTATCAACTATATGCTCCTGGGGTCCGTCATCGGCATTTTCTATAGCATTTGGTGCAGACGGCACATGGCCAAGACTGTGACAATTGCGTAAGCAAGCTAAAAAACCCTTATATTCTCCTGGATTGACCAGAGAAGGAGGTCTCAATGAATGCAGTGGAAGACCGCAAGACCCCGAACGGCACCGCAGCAATCGCAGAAAATGCAGATCCATCCCGGATCGGAGAAGCCATCCGCCGGGTTGTTGAGTTGACCGGGGGAATGGATTGGCTGGAGCCGGGACAAACTGTTGTCATCAAGCCTGCCCTCAATTCTGCCGGGCTGTTTCCCTTTACTGCGAGCCCGATATCCTGTGCCGAGTTGGTCCGGATGTGCCTCGAACGTGGTGCAGCCAAGGTATATGTGGCCGATGAAATGGGTTTTGAGCACACAATGACAAAACATTGGAAAACCGGGAGTTTCGCAGGGTTGGATAAAGACCACACCATCAAATCGTTCAAAAAAGCTGGAATTTATGAAGCTGTTGCCAATGTCGGTGATGAGATGGATGCCAGGGATCGCATTCACATCACGACCTTTCGTGAGGACGGCTGGCGCAGGCATGAGTTTTTGGCAGAAGATGATGAAAATCCTGCAAAAAGAACCAATCTTTCCGCCCAATGGCTCCGCCGGCAATTAAAAGGTGCCGATAAGCTTGGCGGGGGCACGGCGATCAGAAAGTACCTGCCGCGCCTGTTCGATCGAAAGCTTAAGGAGCCGATACCCGGATTCTATGTTCCGAAGCTGCTGGACAAAGCGGATCATATCATCAACGTGTTCCGGTTATCGACCCATATCTGGTCTCAATACACAATGGCGATTAAAAACTGGGTTGGGATCATGCGTCCGGATGACCGCGTCTGGATGCACCAGTTAAATTATCTTAAAAACAATCGGCATCTCTTAAACGACCTGAGCAAGCACGATCCGATCCGAACGGAGCCGTTATACACTGAACTCATAGCTGACTTGCACCTGGTTCATATAAAAAAGGAAAGATTGTGCGTCGCCGACGCCACGCAAATCATTCTGACCGGTGGGCCAGACGGGACGGATCACCCCTTTTGCCACACCAACATGGTTTTAGCAGCCAATGATATCATCGCCGCCGATGTTCTCGGCCTGGCTATATTGCGCTACGGCACGCTTTTGGCCCCGGATGGCTTGCTAGGGCATTATGAACCGCAACCCACAGGTTGGGTTGAGGCATTGAAGGGTCTTATCAAAGATCTGAAATGGCCTGAAGAAAGGAATCTATTCAGGGGAACCGATCCCAAGCTTTGCGATGAGGAGTTTAGCAACTGGGACTGGGTCGTTATTCAGCGTGCCAGGGAACTGGGTCTCGGTATTTCAGATCCGAATAACCTCAACCTGGTCTTTGATGAAAAGGACTCGCCATTTGCGGTATCACCAGAAAAGCGTGAGTGGTTGACCAAAGATGCCCGGCGAGTGCCAAAATATAAACTGTAATGGCGTCGTAAAAACTCTTCCTTTTGTCGTAGCTGCAATTTTTATATCATTCCGACGTACCGCATATACTCAGAAATAATAGAAAAATTGCACGCCTCCATTATGAAGTTTTTTACTTATCCATCAAGAATTGAGGTTTTTACGAACTTGGCAACGGTGAGATCTTTCATTTTGGGATGCCATCAGTTTAAAAGACTTTGAAAAAATGATGACTTTGAACAAAGCGGCCTGAGAAAAGTGTCCATTTTTACTTGACCACTTCAATGGGTGAAGGCATAATCAACGCACACAGTATGAATTGCGTTAGCAAGCAGTTCGTTTGCACAAGAAAGGCAGTTTGATGGTGAAGTCGGTATCAGCGCGACACATCATGTGAGAAATTATTCTAACCATACGTTGTTTAGGCATGCAGCTTGGCACTTTAAATGATAATTCCCCAGAGCAATAATTCCATGAGTCAGACCGATAATAAACACAATTTGACCAATGAGCTCGCTAAAATGCGTACCCGCGATGCTGCCGCCCGGACGCTTATGGCCTGGACTCGCACCGCTATTTCCCTGATCGGCTTCGGGTTTGCCATCGCTCAAGCGTATGAACTTTATGAAGCAGAGTATAACGCCTCGCACGCTGGAAGAATGCTCGTCAGGTTAAATGCGCCCCTGATATTCGGCATAAGTTTCATGATTCTTGGCATAATTGGGCTGGTGGCAGGAATTCGTATGCACAGGCAGAGTATCCGGCAAATCCGATCGGATCAGTATAGTTACGAAGAACACATGTCGTTTACGGTGGTTGTCGCAATCATTCTTGTGTTAATTGGTGTTTCCGGTATTTTGCTGCTCCTTTATTAGTCCCTTGCACTCCCCTCAAGAAGCATTACACTGAACCCCCGGTTTGTTTCCCGTTCATTGCCCCCGTGTCAAAATCCGGTAGGAACGGCCATCAGCTCCTTTCACCTCATGCTCCGGGCGACTGTGCGGCATAATTCCATCATTGACCAGGCGAAGATAGAGATCATCGAAAAATTCCGGTGTCTCCAGGCTGAAGTTATGAAAATTTCTGGTTCGATTAATCGGCGTAACGTCAACAAGCGTGACAAGTTGCTCATCCGGCACAACCAGATCATAGAGTTCAGCAGCCTCCTGGGTCTGATCCGGGTTGTCGATGTTCAGAGTACTTTCGCCCAACCGTCTGCCACGGTTCAGTATTCTGCTCATCAGCAGCGCACGATCATTGGAAGAAACGTAGACGATGAGATTGTTCGATAGAGCTGCTGTTTCTTTTTTAAACTGGTCATTAAACTGTCCCTTGTCGACATCGGGTGCGGTCAACACCACACTTTCTATCTTTTTCGGTATTTCTGCCAAATCTCTATCCCGATAGAGTGCGCTGAACGTGGTGACCACAACCTGCGCTCCCATACTGTTGGCAACCAGCCAGATTTTGTCAGGTTCAACCTCCTCTATTATGATTCGTATTGCCTGGGCGAGTTGTACCCCGGAGGCATTCGCCACATTTTGCGCCCGACGGTATCCTATGGGATTGGCCCCCTGATCTCCCGGCCAGTCGAAAACCACAACCGGTGAATCTATGTCCAGGACATAACTTAAAAATGCCGTCTTGCGCAGTGCGGAAGGAAATCGTTCCCTGAAACCATTTATCTTGATCAGGACAGATCTATAGGGCGAGCGGTCCACCTGATCGCGTAGCTGTTTCACAAATGTATCCTGGTGAAGCAGTTCGACATTGTTCAGTTGAATCTCCTCGTTTTGAAACCAGTCGGTGGGATTTATAAGCTTACCCAGACCCATTGATAACTTGATCTGGGTATCGAACAGGCCAAACTGGAGAGAGTCGACACGTTGATTGGAGACAAGATCCTTCAGAGGCTCACCCGACATGGTCGCTTGCCCACGATTGGTAATAAAGAAGAAACGGTAGCCACCCTCATCGGCCAGCCTGGTTACCTGCATTCTCTGGAACTGTAAAGACTCCGCCCGCTCCAGAGCGAGACGGGTCGGTCGATAGAAGAAGGCCACTGCCGCGACAATAATTACTGCAACGACGGCTGTTGCGAGAAGTAATCGACTCTTCAAGAGTGGTGACATAGTGTTTGTTTCCCTTGTTGCGGAGATGATCTCTTAAAGAGTTATGCAAAGCTTGCGAACTCTCTTGGCACGGATTCCCGTGGGCTGACTGTCTCTTCTTCGTATGGTACTCACTGTTCATTTTTTAGTTGGTTGACTATTATCGGCACAGCGGGCGGAACACGATCGCTGTCCATGGCAATATTGCGAATCATCGACAGATGCGTTCCGGAGACTGTGCTCAAGGGGACATTCTCAAGACGAGCCGATTCAACAGTGACCAGACCATCCCCCAATCCATCAGACATTGATTTCAGAGCACTGCTTATTTTCTCTATCTCTTGAGAACTGTCTCGCCGTACTTTTTCATCGAGACTGTTGAGCCAATCATTGATCTGAGTCTCACTCCATGGCGCCGTAATACCGGCAATAATAAACATTTTCACCCCTGCTGGATGTGGGCGACCATTCAACCTGGTCAGGAAAAGACTCCCCGGAAGCAGATCAATTTTTGCCTCCCCTGCACCATCGAGAACGAACCCGAGTCCGCTTGCCTGTCCCTTGAGCAACCGGTCCAGATGATCTCGAACCTCGGTAAAGAGTATGAAACGTGCCATTTGTGAACCATGGTTCGGGGTTCCAACCATGATAAGTTTTTCAACCCGCGGTGCCAGCTGCTGCTGCACAAAATGGCCATAGTCAATGGCACTGCTTGTCAGCAGTTCACGGGAGACCAGCCCGCCCATGGAGTGGGCCACAATGGCGATGTGATCGACTCCAAGGCGGCGTAGTTTTTTAAGTTCTTCAAAAAACAGCATTGTCGACTCGACTATCGGCTGATCGTTTGGATATTCCAGATGCCAGACGCGATACCCTTCATGTAACAGTGCTGGTGCCAGATTCTGCCATACTATGCCGGGATCATCCAGGCCGTGGACCAGGACCACGGCGGGTTGCCCCTGCTTTTCTTCTCTCAGCCCTCCCTGCGTTCCACCGAAAGGGAAAAGACCAATGGTTTTTGAGTAGTTCTCTGCCTGCTCCGGGAATTTCTCTTTTACCGTATCACGCACCTGACTCCGGAACATTTTCTCCTGTTCAGGAGCAAGAGCTGTCAAGACCTGATAAAAACCAAGCAACAGGAGAATGCAGCCACCAATCAAGAACCATTTCATTTTCATACTCATCTTGATCAACTTCTCCACCACATATGATTCTTATTGTTGAAGATCCTTGAAGAATCAGACCGTACGCTCATAACAGGGGCGATGCCAGGCGCGCGACCCTGGCGGCCACCTGCAAGTAAAACGGCTTCGTATTCAAATGATCCTGCCTGACAGGTTCACTTTCCTCGAAGTCAGCCTGGAGCATGGCCTCGACCTGTGCCGCAAATCCTTTGTCAGCGATAAGAGCTGTCGCCTCAAAATTAAGATAAAGAGAGCGATTGTCAAGATTTACGGTGCCGACCCCAGACAGAATCCAGTCCACCAGCACAACTTTCTGATGAAGAAATTTAACCTGGTAGCGGAAAATTTTCACACCACATCGGATCAATTGGGCATAGTAGGTGTATGAGGCGAGTTCGACAAAAAGATGATCAGCTTTCCCCGGCAGCAGAAGCCGAACATCGACGCCGCAGATGGCTGCTGCCTCAAGGGCACGAACCGTTACATCATCCGGTACAAAATAGGGGCTGGTCAGCCACAGGCGGTGCTTCGCCGAATGAATCATGGTGGCAAACAAGGCGCTGCAGGCCGCCTTGCAGTCGGCTGGGCCAGTGTTCACTACTGCCACACTCTGTAGGTCTGAAGGGTGCGGCTCGATGACTTTGTTTACCTCAAGGATCTGGCGGGTCGCCCAGAACCAGTCCTTCATAAAACTGAGCTGCATCTGTTGGGTGGCAGGCCCTTCAATTCGTAAATGGGTATCACGGTAGTGCAGATACTCGTCGGCCAAGTTATGGCCGCCGATGAAACCGATCCGCCCGTCAACGACAAGCAGCTTTCGATGATTGCGAAAATTGATTTGAAAGCGATTTCGCCTGCCCTGGGTTGTTTTAAAACCAGAAACCTGTACCGACTCACTGACCAATTTTTCTAAAAAGGCTTAAGACAGCTGCAAACAGCCGATTTCATCGTAGAGAAAATAGACCTTGACCCCGACCCGTGCCTTGTCGATCAGCGCCTGGATGAGACGCTGCCCGATCACGCCATCTTTGATGATATAAAATTGCACAAGAACATAGGAAGTGGCATCCGCAATCGCGGCAAGCATCTCAGTGTAGGTACGATCGGCGTTTATCAGCAGGTCAACACGATTTCCGGTTGTAAAG